>Ga0315535_1003206_pt1 | contig 10143 bp, 4 predicted proteins | sample SalMarSW160220MG_2_FD_203092 | JGI IMG/M metagenome (GOLD analysis project Ga0315535, IMG submission 203092) | Salt marsh sediment microbial communities from the Plum Island Ecosystem LTER, Massachusetts, United States - Salt Marsh Sediment SW1602-20 ...
GGTTTATTTCTGTCATTAACTGGTAAAAATATCCGCCCTCTTTTCTCCTTGGCAACTATTGCTATTGGAACGATTCCTAATCGTTTTGCCTTGCCTTCAGACTTAATATGTTTATCTGATATAGGTTCACCTGTTAAAATGCACTTAAACTTCGCACCTCGCCCCAATTTCGTCCCCATCGAGATTGCACCCCAGTCCTTCGGGATGCCAGTTTTAACATTAAAACGGTAAGTTCCGGAAACCTTATCAACGATTGGTTCGATCCAAGCATTTTTAGATAATCGATACGTAGCAATCAATGGTACATGCTTACCTTTTGCAGCCGCATTGTCACTAGCAACAGTTCGTGACCAAAGCCAGGTTATAACCTCGGCTTCGCCGCCGCCGTGCTCTTTTGGCAAAGTCACTTTTGGGTATAAGTGTCCTATCTTTGCAATAGCCCTTTTTCGAATAAGACGCCCGTAATACCGAACATCCTCTGCCAATCCGCGCGTGCCTTTCCATCCTTCCTTGCTGCCGATTTTTTTCCGTGATTCGGGATTGGTCGGCGGGTGCCCTGCCCAACGTGGAGCAATCTCCAGGTTACACTTGTTGAGCAAAACTGCCACAGGATTGAGATCCCCGGCATGAGCTTCAAAACCGAGGCGGTTCGCTTCCAGAGGAATCGAACCTCCACCTGCAAAGGGGTCGAATAAAGGTGGCAAACTGCCGTCACAGTGCTTTAGCATCTCGGCCCTGGCTTCTGCATAAATTTCCGGATGTTCGTGCAGCTTCTTTTGCATCATCTTTCGGATAATATCGAAAAGCCGCTCTCGCTCGGCGTTTTGCTCCTCTTCGGATTTGTTCTTCCACGCCGGATCATCGGATGGATCCGTCACTACCGAAGCGAACATCACCGCCCTTGCAGTGGGAAGAGGCAACCGCGCCCACCAGTGATGAATGCCTTTAGGATGAGGGCCGATTCCCGGCATCTTGTCATATGCTGAAGCGTCGTTGATCTCAGGTAGCGGCAGGGCAACTTCGATCAGTTTTTTTCGGTATGAATGGTTCATGGGCATGCTGTTAAAAGCCTATTGTTAGCTGTAAAAACTGAAATGCCCCCTTCCGTGAAATCGCCGTCATTTGTCAGAATTGCCAATCCGTGCTTGCGGCAATTTTCCGTGATAAGTTGGTCGTTCCAATCCACAGTTCCAGACCCAAAGTCATTTAAAAGATCAGAAAGTTTCCATTCAGAAAAGGGATGATCCACCGGCCGGCATACCATGAGAATTTGATTCACCTGAGATTCAATGGATCGGGCTACTGGCGGAAAGTCAGTAGATCCGCGAAATGCCTTGAAATCTCTCTGATGAGGCTGAAGTCGCCGCATCTCGAGGCGTGCGAACCGGTTGATAAATTCCGAAAGAACCAGAACATCCATGAAGAGGAATGAACCTGCGGAAAGGATGCGGGAAAAAACACTTGAATAAGTGTTTGCCCACCTTGCCGAAGTTGATGCCGGCCCATTTAAATAAAGCCATATGTTTGCATCAACCAAAATCGCATCAGAATCAGAAAATGGATGACTACGCGCATCGAAAGCTTTATTCTTCATCGCCCAATTCCTCCATGATGGCTTTTTGTAGTCGATCCGGATCACGATAGTAAGCCTTTGACCATTCGATGGACTTATCCAGCGACGGCTGAAATGCCGAGATAAGATCGCGCACCTCGAGCATTTTGTCCACCTGCTCCTCTGGTAAACTGCCGTAAAGCTTGCCGATGGCAGCGTTGAGAAAGGCGGTAATAACCATGGTAATACCCTCGAAGGAGAGCCGGACCTTTCGGCCGTCTTTTATCACCGGCAGAATTTTTTCAAAAACCTTCTCGCCGTCCTCGGCATCTACGGCTCTGGGGCCGCCGACCAGATCGGCAATACGAATAAGGATCGATTCACTCATTGTATTTTCTCCAATTAGATATCTTTAACGCTATACGCCTTGCTGTCTGCAGTTTGTATTTCAAGATTAACGATAGTTCCGGGAAACTCATGCTCTAAATCATCAAATACTTCAGTTCCTTTCTGAAACTGCCAAAAAGCTCTGCCGCTCGCGATTTGCATTCGGCCTCCATTAAGGGCGACAAATCCCTTTAGTAATTTCAGCCCCACGCCACCCGGAGCGTCTTCCTTTGTCGTATGCCCCTCGACCAACGCCCAGCGTAAAGCTTTTACGGACGGTGCATTAATTTTAAAACGGCGGTTGACCCTTCCGGGGATAGTAATCCCGGCATCAGCAATCGAGATGTCAAGCCGTTGTGTTGAAGGGTAAAATTGTCCACAAACAAATACCCCCAAAGTCGAATCGGAATGTGTCTGAGAATTGATGAATATTTCTCCCAGGCTTTGTTGAAATTGGAGGGAGAAATCGCTGGTCATCTCCGGTAACCCTTTCCCAGGTAGAAACTCGTCAATATAATCGTAAAACCGGTTCGCGTCCGTGGTCTTAAACCGCCTGTAAGGGAGCACGGTACCTCCCCAATTTCTTGGAGCAGGGTAACCGAACCCGTCCAGGAAACCATTTCGCTGTAGTATCGAAAGCTGTCCCCATGGAAGATCGACAATGGAGACTGTATTGTACCGATCCCGCACGCAAGTCAAAACAGCACCTAACGGTGCGACCATATTTGCATCAAACCACGATACGCTTGCAAAGCTCAGTTCCAGCGATGAATATTCTAGATCACTGGTGGTCTCGGATAGGTCAGCAAGAGCAGCAAATCCATCGCGGTTACTGCCAACATTTGAAAGTTTAAATATCATGACGGCGGAGCGGCCTTTCCGAGTAATTCATTAAAATTGTAATTCACACTGGTTACACCGAAATCCGGCTCTCGCTGAAACGGTCTGCGGATATAATGGACGCGGTGATCATTCCCATCGAACTCGACAATGGCAAGGATAAAATCGTCGGGCTTGTTCAGCGAATAAAGGATCTCGTTGCGAGTTACCGTGATAACAGGTGCTCCTGTAACCCTTCCTTTTACCTCAACAAAACGCAGTTTCCCGGTCCCTGGGACGCGACTTTCAATATCGTAGCCGAGTTTTTCAATTTCCCGATCTATCGGTTCATAGCCGAGACTGCGCTCAATGTCCATAACAATCTGTCTGGCCCGTTCAGCGGAAATCCGGGTGTCCTTTGGGGCTGTGTGCGGTGACGCTGCCTCTGCCATGGGTGAAAGTTTATTGATAAGCCCCTGCGGGATGACAAGCATCCCCCCCAAAACAACAGGCGGTAAGGGGGAAAGCTTTGCTTCAAGTTTCAGCTCCTCCATTCGTTTCCGAAGCCGTTCCTCTAATCCATCGGCCCGTTTGCGCGCTTCCTTGGAATTGAGCCGGGCGTTGGGTCTTCCGGCCTGTTCCTGGAGCTTAAGGTCCTCAGCCCGGTGGTCCCAATAGCTAATTTCCTTGGTCAGTCGCTCCTTGACCGCGGCTTCGATCTTTGCGATGAGCTCGAGCTTGCCGGATTGAACTTCCTTAAGATGTTCCGGCACCACACTTGAAACTGCATAGGATTGGGCCTTCTGTTCAAGTTCGCGGCTGATCCAGGCACATTCAGGGCGGCTAAGAACCTTATCAACATCTGATTCCTCCTCACGCAAGGGACGGTAGTCTAAATAGGGGGCGTAATGAAGATATCGAACGGAGCCGAAGCGATCCATTTCGATGAACAGCATGCGCTTGGAGACGATCCTGCGATTTCCAGAGCGCGTAATGCTGGCATCCTGAATAGCATGCTCAAGGTAGAACATAAGTCTGGGCTGATCGCCAAAATCTCCCTCATCAACCAGGACCGTTCCACGGCGGAGCAAATCTCGATGACGTTCGAGGATGATATCAAGGGTTGCATTCAACAGGGGATGTCCGGGACTAATGAAGGCACCCATTGGCATCCCCTGAGGATTGATAAGTTCCTTCTCAAAAACGACCCTCTCGTAACGTTGAAGGATAGGTTCTCCTCTACCGATCAACATGTCTCGGTTGCGTATCGATGCCGGTACATGGGTAACCTGGTAGCGACGCGGTTCTCGCTGGCGAATATTACCCCCGAGGTTCTTGAAGGCCTCAAGAAAAAACGATTCTATGTAGTGCGGTTGCAGACGCCTGGCTTCGGCCCGCTCCATTTCCTCACGGATACGATAGACGCGACCGGCATCCATCGAATCGCGGGCCAGCGCTTTTTCCTCGAGAAGATCCCGAATTTTAGAAGGATCAAAGGCATCGGCAACTACCCGGTTGAGACGGGCCCGAACTTCAGGGCGTTCGCCGTATCGCACGGCCTCCAAGAGGAGGTCGCGAAGCGGGCGGCCTTCGAACTGAACCTTACCTAAGACATCGAACACCTTGCCTCCCAGGGCTTTGCGGGCCTCTTCCAGTTTTTCAAAAAGCACCCGGTACACATCTCCCTCGCGGGTCTCCTCTGCAAGCAGGTTCCATAGATGACACACCTCTTTCTGACCGATACGGTGGATTCGCCCGAAACGTTGTTCGATGCGATTAGGATTCCACGGCAAATCATAATTAACCATCAAGTGGGCGCGCTGTAGATTGATACCTTCTCCGGCTGCATCGGTAGCCACAAGAACCTGCACTTTGGGGTCATGGATAAAGGATTCCTGGGTTTTGGCCCGTTCCTTTCTTCCCATGCCCCCATGAATACAAACAACAGCTTCCTTCTTGCCGAAAAGCGTTGTAATGCGCTGTTCCAGATAGTTCAATGTATCCCTGTGCTCAGTAAATATGACTATCTTTTGCTGAGGTGAGGCTCCGTAAACAGAAATTTTTTCAGCCACTTCTTGAGCCAAAGCAGCAGGAGTAAAGATTTCCGATAACAGACGCGCCAGCTCAATCCACTTTTTGTCCTCACCACTGCGTCTTACGGTAAGCGCAAGAGATTCCAAATGTTTTAGAATGTCGATCTCAGCCTTTAATTCGACAATCGTGCGCGCTGCTGTTGCTCGATCAAGTATCTGTTCTTCAACGGTCTCGGCTTCCTCAGCGGTTCCGTCGGTTAAATCCTCGACCATCTCCGAATCAAGCCATGCACCATCATCATCAATTGTTGCAGCAACGTCTGCCCCCCGTTGTAAGATTTCAATCTCACGCAAACGAGATTCCAAACGCTCCTTCCTTCGCCGCAGTGACTCACAAATCGCTTCGGGCGATGACGCCAAACGGCGCTGCAGAATGGTAAGAGCAAAACCCACGTTTCCTGATCGCTTATCATTCTCCAATGATTCCGCTCGATTGAACTCCTCCCGAACATAATCAGTGACTTCATTGTAAAGCATGGCCTCTGCATCAGACAGCCTGTAGGGTACCGTATTTGCTCGTCGTTCAGGAAACAGTGGCGTCGCGTCAAACTTGAGCAGTTCCTCTTTCACCATACGGCGCATGAGGTCTGAAACGTCCACAGTATGCACACCGTCTCGGAAGCGCCCTTCGAAACGGTCTCCATCGAGCAGTGCCATGAAAAGCTGGAAATCCACTTCTTTGCCGTTGTGTGGTGTGGCGGTCATAATGAGAAAATGCCGTGTAAGACGGGAAAGAAGCTGGCCGAGTTTGTAGCGTTTGGTATATTTAATCTCACCGCTAAAATAAGTGGCTGACATTTTGTGAGCTTCATCGCAGACAATGAGATCCCATCCGCAGTCCGGAGCCTGAAGTTTCGCTTGCACGTTCTCATCCCGACTCAGTTTGTCTAAACGTGCGATCACTAAATTGTTTTCCAGAAACCAGTTGCCGGTGCGGGCAGATTCGAGTTTTTCATTCGATAAGATCTCAAAAGGAAGTTGGAAACGATGATAAAGCTCATCCTGCCATTGTTCGGCCAAGATGCCGGGACACACAATCATACAACGATGGAGGTCTCCCCTAACGATGAGTTCTTTGATAAGAAGGCCCGCCATAATGGTTTTGCCTGCGCCCGGATCATCTGCCAGAAGAAACCGAAGTGGTTGGCGCGGAAGCATTTCGCCATAGACCGCTGTAATCTGATGAGGTAATGGCTCAACGATAGATGTATGAATAGCCAGCAAAGGATCAAATAAGTGCGCAAGCCGGATGCGATGTGCCTCGGAGACAAGCCGAAAAAGATCGCCGTTGCCGTCAAAACTCCATGGCCGTCCTTGCTGAACAACCTCGATACGGCTTTCATCATGACGGTAAAGGAGTTCGTTGGCAACTTTCCCGGAAGGGTCCTTATATGTCAACTCTAACGCCTCTGAACCGAACCATTCGACATTCACAACGGTTACCAGGCAGTCCTGTAAAATGCCATCTACAGAAGCGTTTGGTCGGAGATCTTCGAGTTTGCCCATAGATTTTAGCTACTTTGGAAATGTTTAACGAACTTATAGCATTAAAACATTAATCGAAAAAAGATGTGCTGAATTATGTTTTGTCTTTTTCTCGAAAAGACGCCTAACAATTTATAGGCGCTCCAAAATTATTATAGCATCTTTATTTAAATATTTTCAGTAATTTCTTCATCTTATATATTTTTTGTTTTAATGTCAAATAAAACCAAGGGACTACCTTACCCTTTGCGGGTGTGCCAAGCTAACTATTTGATATGAAGGCATAATGACGATAAACGAGGCTGATTCTATCCTTAGGGCGTTATTTTTGTCAAGGGAATGATCCTTTTAAGAAAGGGTTTGTGAAATGTCGGGAATAGACAGTAATTTCCGGGGTACTTTGCAAATTACCCACTGCTCTCATAAAACAAATTAGCTTTGTTCGACCCGGAATCGGAGATGAACAACATGGAAAGATTTCATGGCTCAATGAGTTGTGATATTCCTGACCGAACCCCTTGGTTCCCGCCGTTCTTTCTTTTTAGATATTTATATCAGATCACAAACTTTCCTAACCCTGTGATAAGAGGAAACCATACTACGTTCGTGCAGAGCTTGCTTAAAAAATTCACCTAAAAAATCTATAACCTTTGAACCTGTGTTATCTCCGGCAGATCACAGCGGTACCCAGACCTTTGATAAAAGAATAGTATCATGAAATCCCAGGCAAAGAGACCATTGAAAATATCCCACTCATTGGGGGTATTTTTGCTGTCGCGGTTGACCCGGCAAAGGTCGTTACAATTTATATGAGGAGCAAGATCGAATAATAACGGAGATTTTTTAATCAGGTCATATCGGGTTTTGATAATCTTGGAAAAAAGATTTTAAGGCTGTCCGGACAGAGCACTAGGCACTTGTTTTTGGAGATCTTTTGAAACGCCGGCGCAAAAAGGACTGGAAGTTGTCCATGTAAACATAAAAAACAGGGGTCACCACAAGGGTTAGAAACTGGGAAAAGAGCAACCCGCCGACAACCGCCAACCCTAAAGGCTGACGGGATTCGGCCCCCGCACCAAGTCCCAGCGCAATGGGCAGCGTCCCCATAAGGGCGGCCATGGTGGTCATCATAATGGGACGGAACCGAACCATGCAGGCCTCGTGGATGGCCTCCACGGGTGTTTTGCCCATGGTCCGCTCAGCTTCCAGGGCAAAATCGATCATGATGATGCCGTTTTTCTTGACGAGCCCTACCAGCATGATAATGCCCACAAAGGCATAGATACTGAGATCGATACGGAAGATCAGCAGCGTGACCAGTGCGCCGAAGCCCGCAAAGGGCAAGGACGAAAGGATGGTGACAGGATGGATGAAACTCTCATAGAGGATCCCTAGCACCATGTAAATCACCAGGATGGCCATCAGCAACAGCAGACCGAGGCCGCTCACCGAAGATCGGAAGGCTTCGGCGGTTCCCTGGAAACTCGTACTGATGGTGGCCGGCAGGGTTTTGCGGGCCAGATTTTCCACCTGGCTGACCGCCTTGCTCAATGGATAGTCCGGTCCGAGGTTAAAAGACAGCGTCACTGAAATCGCCTGGCCCGTGTGGTTGATGGAAAGGGGTCCCAGACCCTGGGTGATGGTTGCCACGGTCGTCAGCTGCACAAGCTGCCCGGCCCGGGAACGGACGTAGAGCAAAGACAGGGCCCCAGGGTCGCGTTGGAAGCGCGGCTCCAGCTCCATAATGACCTGATACGTGTTGTTCGGCGTGTAAATGGTCGAAATCTCCCGGGAACCGTAGGCGTAGTAAAGCGTGTTCTCGATCGCCTCCGCCGTCACGCCCAGGGCCGAGGCCTTGTCCCGGTCGATCTCGACGGTCACCTGGGGATTTTTTATCTCCAGATCGCTGGTGATATCCTGAAAGCCCTCCAGAGCGTGCATTTTGTCTTCCATGATCTGGGCGTATTTATAAAGCTCCGCCGTGTCCGAGCCTTGCAGGGTAACCTGGTACTGGGCCTTGGTCAGTCGTCCTCCGATTTGGATGGGCGGAAGGTTCTGCAAAAAAGACTTGATCCCCGGGATCGTTGCCAGTTTGGGACGGAGCTGATCGATAACCTGGTCTGCCGAAAATTTTCGCTCGGACCGAGGTTTAAGATGCATGAAGGCAATGCCGGTGTTGCTGGTGGTGGAGCCTCTGGCTCCCGCGGTCGAGAAGAAACTTTCCACGTTGGGGTTTTGCCGGATCACCGCGGCCACGGCCTGCTGGTGCTCCATCATTGCATCGATGGAAATGCCTTCGGCAGCCTGGGTAAAGGCGAAGATGGCCGAGCGGTCTTCATTGGGAATGAAGCCTTTGGGGATCGCCATGAAAAGGTAAACCGTTGCCAGCAGGATGATCCCTGAAAAAATCATGGTCAGGCGGCGATGATGAAGGCTCCACTTTAACCCGATTTCATAAATATCGAGCATTTTCTTGAAAACCCGTTCCGAAGCATCGTAGATCGCACTGTGACGCGTACCGGTATGGGACCTTAAAAATCGGCTGCAAAGCATGGGGGTTAGCGTCAGGGACACAAAACCCGAGATCAGGATGGCTACCGCGATGGTCACGGCAAATTCGTGAAAGAGCCGGCCGATGATACCGCCCATGAACAGAACCGGGATGAAAACAGCGGCCAGGGAGAGGGTCATGGAAAGGATGGTAAAACCGATCTCGCGGGATCCTTTGAGCGCCGCATTGAAGGGATCCTCCCCCATTTCAATGTGTCTCACGATGTTTTCCAGCATGACAATGGCGTCATCCACCACAAACCCCACCGACAGCGTCAGCGCCATGAGAGACAGGTTGTCGAGGCTGTAATTCAAGTAGTACATGACGGCAAAGGTGCCGATAATGGACATGGGCAGCGCCAGGCTGGGGATGATGGTGGCCGACAGGTTTCGTAAAAAAAGAAAGATGACCAGAACCACCAGAACCAGGGCGATCACCAGGGTCAGCTTCACGTCATTGACCGAATCCTTGATGGGCACGGAACGGTCATAAAGCACATGCAGCGAAACCGATGCCGGAATGTACGTTTTAAGCGTGGCAACAAGCTTGCGCACGTCGCCGGCCACCTTGACCGTGTTGGTGCCGGGCTGTCTCTGGATCGCCAGCACCACGGCACGATCGTTATGGACGGCGTCCACGTACCAGGCCGCGGTCTTGTCGTTTTCCACGCTGTCGATCACAACACCCAGGTCCTGAAGACGAACCGGGCTCCCGTTTTGATAAGCAACGATCAGGGGCAGGTATTCGGCGGCGTTTTGAAGCTGACCCGTGGCCTGCACGGTGAAGGCCACGTGCGGCCCATTCAACGTTCCCGTGGGCAGGTTCACGTTGGCCTGCTGCACCGCCTGGGCCACTTCATCCAGCCCGATGCCCTTGCTTGCCAGACTGTTGGGATCCAGCCGGACGCGGACCGCGTATTTCTGGGAACCGTAAACCAGCACCTGGGCCACCCCGCTCACCATGGAGATGCGTTGGGCCAATAGGGTCTGCCCGTACTCATCAAGATCGGAAAGCGGCAGCGTCGGTGATGTGAGTGCAAAATAAATAATGGGTTTGTCCGCCGGGTTGACCTTCTTAAAGGAAGGCGGATTCGTCATGTCATTGGGAAGATTGCCTTGAGCGACCGAGATGGCCGCCTGGACATCCTGGGCCGCCGCGTCGATGTTGCGGCTCAGATTAAACTGGAGAACGATCTGGGTGGTGCCCAGCCGGCTCGAGGACGTCATTGAATCCAGACCGGCGATGGTGGAGAATTG
>Ga0315535_1003207_pt1 | contig 10142 bp, 7 predicted proteins | sample SalMarSW160220MG_2_FD_203092 | JGI IMG/M metagenome (GOLD analysis project Ga0315535, IMG submission 203092) | Salt marsh sediment microbial communities from the Plum Island Ecosystem LTER, Massachusetts, United States - Salt Marsh Sediment SW1602-20 ...
CGCACTACCCGGCTGCTCGCCGAGATCACGAACGAGGTCCGCGACTTTCCACGCCATCTCTCGATCCATCCAGGCGGTTTCTTGTTGGGCAGTGAGCCGGTGGACGGGATCGTGCCGATCGAGAACGCCACCATGCCCGATCGGACAGTCATCCAATGGGACAAGTACGACGTGGAGGCGATGAACCTCTTCAAGGTCGATCTCCTCGGTCTCGGGGCTCTGACCCACCTCGACTACTGCTTCCGGTTCTTGAAACACCATTTCCGCGTCGATCTGGCTCTCGCTACCATTCCTCCGAACGACCCGGCGGTCTTCGCCATGATTCGCCGGGCCGACACGGTCGGTGTATTCCAGATCGAAAGCCGGGCACAAATGGCGATGTTGCCACGCCTGAAACCTGAAACCTTCTACGATCTGGTCATCCAGATCAGCATCATTCGCCCCGGCCCGATAACCGGCGGAATGGTTCACCCCTACCTCCGCCGCCGGGCGGGAGAGGAGGCGATCGAATACCCCCATCCGAGCCTCGAGCCCGTCCTGCGCAAGACTCTCGGCATTCCGCTCTTCCAGGAGCAGGTCATGAAGCTTGCAGTCATCGCCGCAAGCTATACCCCCGGAGAGGCGGATCAGCTCCGTCGCGACATGGCCGCCTGGAGGAGCTCGGGCAAGATCGAGGGCCACCGTGAGAGGCTCATTACACGGATGGTGGCGAACGGGATTGCACCGGAGTTCGCCGAGCGGGTCTTCGACCAGATCCGCGGTTTCGGGGAGTACGGTTTTCCCGAAAGCCACGCTGCAAGCTTCGCCATCATCGCCTACGCCACAGCATGGATGAAGCATCACTATCCGGACGTATTCGCCTGCGCCCTGCTCAACGCCTGGCCGATGGGATTCTACCTTCCTTCGACGATCGTCGACGACGCAAAGCGCCACGGAATACAGGTGCTCCCGGTGGATGTGCTCTCGAGTGAGTGGGAGTGCACTCTCGAGGATCCACGGCCGGCCGGTGCGCGACGAGGACCTGCGACGACGACGCGGACCGGCCGCTATGCCGTACGCATGGGGCTGCGTTACATCAAAGGGTTGGGGGAGGAGGATTTTCGAAAGGTTGCCGCGGCGCGGCGGAGGCTCGGCCGACCGGGGGCAGAGCTTCGCCTGCGCCCGGAAGAATCCTTGCGGGCGTTCGTCTCCACGAGCCGGTTGCCGCGCGACGCCCTGATTGCCCTGGCCGAGAGCGGTGCCTTCCGAGGCTTCGGACGCTTTCGGAGGGACGTTCTCTGGCAGATGCTCGGCTCGATCGGCGAGCGCTCCGCGCTCTCGCGACGAGACGCAGCCGAACGCAGCCTCGGAGAGCTGGAGGAAGAGCAACGTGTCGAGTTCGATCGGCTCGATCCCTTCAAGGTCATCGGTTGGGATTACGAGTCGTCGGGACACTCGACCTTCGGGCACCCGGTCGAGCCCTACCGCGAGCAACTTCGAGACCGCGGGTTCCCCGATGCCGCCGGACTGTCCCGGTTCGGCGACGGGGAAGAGGTCTCCTACGTCGGGCTGATCATCTGTCGCCAGATGCCGGACAATGCAGCAGGAGTGCTCTTTGTGACGATGGAGGATGAAACAGGATTCGTAAACCTGATCGTCTGGCCAAAGGCATTCGAACGTTATCGCAGCATCATCTTGAACGTCTCCTTTCTCGGTGTAACCGGCAAAATTCAGACGGGCGATGGGGTCATTCACATCATTGCGGAGCGGTTCTGGAGGCCCGAGCTTTCTGTGAAGCCCGTGAGGGTCAAGAGCCGGGACTTTCACTAAAAACGCGTGACAGCTTCTCCTCTCCTCATCTATGATGTATGTGCTCACGGCATTCGACGGAAACTCGACCCGCCGGCCAGGACGGCCAATCAGAAGCTCATTTCAAAACGGACAGACCTGCTGAATACCACTTGGGGGTGTGAGATGAACAGGACCTACACGATCTTCAGGCACGAGTTCCTGCGGACTGTGCGGCGAACGGGATTCACGATACTTACCCTGTCGCTGCCGGTGCTCGCCCTGCTCGGGATCGGGATCTACCGCGTTATCTCCGCCGTGCCGAAGCCGGCGGTCGAGGTCACGACGATCGGATACGTCGACGAGCTCGGCGGCTTCGACGGCTTCACCGATCAAGGGACGACGAGGCTGATTCCCTTCGACTCGGTGCCCCAGGCGAAGCGGGCGCTGGCGGAAAAGGAGATAAGACAGTACTTCGTCATCCCCCCGCAGTTCATGTCGGACGGCAGAATAGATCTCTACGTTGCTCGGCGAGAGCTCGCGCCTCCCGAGGCGCTTGCGGCGGCACTCAAGAGCTTCGTGACGAGCAACCTTCTGAGGGACAAGGTCTCTCCGGAGACCGTCGCTCGAATCGAACGCCCGTTCAATCTCGTAACGACGACCCTTACGCCGACAGGGGAGATTGCGCGAGAACAGGGAGGATACGCCAACTTCATCATCCCGGCCCTGTTCGGATTCCTTCTTGCCCTCGCGCTCAACTTCTCCTCCGGCTACATGATGCAGGGGCTGGCCGAGGAGAAAGAAGACCGGTTAATCGAGATTCTCCTCTCTTCGGTATCGCCTCGACAGTTGCTGGCGGGGAAATTGCTCGGCTATGGGAGCGCCGGTCTCCTCCAGGTGGCAATATGGGCGATATCGATTCCACTCCTGCTCATGCTCGCGGTATCGTCTTTCGGAGGCTTCCTGGTCTCTATTCGCCTTTCGGCGGGCTTTTGGCTTCTCGGAGTTGTCTACTTCATCCTCGGTTATTCCCTCTTCGCGGTTTTCTCGGCAAGCGTAGCGGCAATCAGCCGCACCGTACGTGAAGCGCAAGCCCTGGTGCCGGTCTTCACGTTGTTCTCCGTCGCGCCGTTCTGGTTCCTCTCTCTTCTCATGTTCTTCCCGAACAACCCGGTCTGGGTTGTGTTCAGCATCTTTCCGTTGAGTGGACCCGTTCTGACGCTCCTGAGGATGGGCATAACCGGGGTGCCGGCGTGGCAGCTCGCGGCGAGCATGGGGGTTCTGGTCGTATGCATCGTCCTGGGGTTGCTCTTGGCGGCGAAGCTGCTCGAGATCTATCTCTTGATGTACGGCCGTCGCCCGTCGCTGTCGGACATCGTGCGGACCCTCAGGAGCAGGTAGACGCCCCCCTCGCGTCGTTGGTCGGCGTTTGGTCGATTATTGTTCCGATCGCTTCACCCGGGTCATTTCCCCCGTTGAGTGGCCCTCCATCGATTGTAACCCACCGGGACCGCAGGTAAATCTTAAAAAAGACATCGTGAAGCGTTGGCTGCCTATTTCTCGGAAGGCGGTTCGAGAAGACGCCATACCTCCTGGAACACAGCCTTGAGCGGCACTCCGTGTTCTTCGGCCGCTCGTCTGCAGTCCTCGTATTCCGGAGAGCGTTGGACGACCCTTCCGTCACGAAGTCCCTCTTTGACGAGGATCTCGCCCCAACGAGTGGCGAGAGGACGGAACCTCCGTTCGAGCCGATGGACGGTGACCGGATAGTATCTGAGACCCAGCGTCGTCGTCTCTCTGAAGACGAGGTCGGTGAGCGTGGACAGCCGGCTCAACTTGCAGAGAACTGTGAGCATGACCGCCGGGCGATTCTTTTTCATGTAGATCGGGGTGTAGAATACGTCGCGAGCTCCCGCTTCCAGCAGCAGCTCCATGACGTAGCCGAGGAGCTCGCCGTTGGCATCGTCGAGATTGACTTCGACCTTGACGGTTTCGGAATCAAGCTCTTCGGGACGGTCGACCGAATCAGTGTTCATGGCGGTGGTGTTCCCTTGACGGTTTTCGGTGAAGCAAGGAGCTTGCGGGCGCACCGAGAACTACGCGGAGCACGTTCGGACGCTCGGGGAACTCTGCGCTTCCTGCTCCATACCCGACTGCCGTCACCTCCATCTCCGGGAGAGCCCCCCACTGGTCCACAGTTGCGGCCAAGATGCCGGCTCCGGTCGGGGTAGTGAGCTCGGCCTGAATATCGCCGGCCTCCACCGGCGCCCCGGTAAGAATCTCGAGAGTGGCCGGCGCAGGAACGGGATAGACTCCGTGCGCCGTTCGTACCCGACCGGAGCCGAGGGTTACCGGTGAGGCTACGACGAGGTCCGGTGACAGCGCGTCGAGCAGCACCGCCGTACCGACCACGTCGACGATGGAGTCGACGGCGCCGACCTCATGGAAGTGCACCTCGTTGACCGCGACTCCGTGGATCTTCGCCTCCGCCTCGGCGATCCTCGCGAAGATCGCGCCGGCGATCTCTTTGACCGCCGCGCTGAGGTCGGAGGCCTCGATCATGGCGACGATATCTCTGTGGGCCCGATGATGAACGTGAGTGTTTTCGCCGTGGTGAGGGTGGTGTTGATGGTGACGACGGCTCTCCTCACGGCCGAGGACCTTCACCTCGAACTTGGTTGCCGTTATTCCGGCCCGGTTGACCGTGCTCCAGCCGAGCTCGACAGGTTCCTCGAGCCCGAGGGAGGCGATCCCTGCCTTCACGGTCGCTCCGTCGCCGCCGGCGGCCAGGAGAGCTCCGATGGTCATATCCCCGCTGATTCCGGAGAAGCAGTCGAAGTAGAGTATTCTATTCGCCATGCCCGGCGCCTCCCTTTCGCGCCCTCGTCGCCTGCCGGCAGACGAGCGCGGCAAAATAGCCCGCACCGAAACCGTTGTCGATGTTTACGACGCTGATACCGGGGGCGCAGCTGTTGAGCATCGTCAGCAGCGGCGCAAGTCCCTCAAAGCTCGCGCCGTAACCGACGCTCGTCGGCACTGCGACGACGGGGCAGGCGACGAGGCCGGTCACGACGCTGCCAAGCGCCCCTTCCATACCCGCAACCACCACCGCGGCAGTCGCGGCGCGTACTTCTTCGATGTTTGCGAGCAGCCGATGAATGCCGGCCACTCCCACATCGTAGACGCGCCGCGCCTCCGCACCGAGGGTCTCTACCGTCACCGCTGCCTCCTCGGCAACCGCCATATCACTCGTGCCGCCGCTCACGATGGCGACGTAGCCGTCGTAGCTCCTCTGCGATTCTCCTTCGCGGATCCATGAGAGGGTGCGCGCCGTCAGGTTGTGGCTGAAGTCGGGCCATCTGTCGACGACCGCTTCGGCGGTCGAAGCCGGCACCCGCGTCGCGAGCACCCGCTTCTCTCGATTCCGCAGCTCCTCGATGATCCCGACCACCTGGGCTGCGGTCTTTCCTTCGGCGAACACGACCTCCGAGAAGCCTTTTCTTCTCGTGCGGTCGATGTCGACGCGTGCGTATCCGAGGTCTTCGTATGAGAGCAGGAGGCGTTTTGCCTCCTGCGGTTCAAGAGAGCCGCTTCGAACTCGCAAAAGGATCTCCTCGAGATCCGACATCTCTCCCTGCATCTACTCTATCCCTCGATTCATGCTCCCCGTTTCGTAGCCGGCGAGATCGAGAGTCACATACTTGTAACCGAGACGGCGAAGCCTCTCGGAGATGAGAGCGCGAGACTCGAGAATGCGTCCGAGATCCTCCGGATCCACTTCGATGCGTGCTATCTCGCCGTGAGTGCGCACACGGACCTGCTTCACCCCGAGTCCTCGAATGTACTCCTCGGCACCGTCAATCATCCTCAGTTTCTCCCGTGTAATCCTTTCACCGAATGCGACCCGAGAGGACAGGCAGGCGAGCGCCGGCTTGTTCCAGTTTGGCAGCCCGAGCCTCCGCGACAGCTCCCGCACCTCTTCCTTGCCCAACTCGGCTTCCTGAAGCGGCCCGCGGACTCCCTTCTCGATGGCGGCGCGAATGCCTGGGCGAAAGTCACCTAGGTCGTCGGTTATCAGACCATAAATGACGTTCCTCATGCCCTCCGCGCGCTGGATCGGAAAGAGGTACTCAAACAGGTTGTGTCGGCAGAAGTAGCAGCGATTTCGATTGTTCTCGGCGTATCCGGGAATCTCGAGCTCCGAGGTCTCGCACACCATATGCCGAACACCCAACTCTTCGGCTATCGATCGCGCTTCGGCAAGCTCACGGGACGGGTAGGTCTCCGAATCGGCCGTAACCGCGAGCACATTCTCATTGCCGAGAGCATCCACTGCCGCACGGAGAAGCAGAGTGCTGTCCACCCCTCCTGAGAAGGCCACCAGGACGCTTTCGAGATCTTCGAGGATTGAGGCAAGCTTTTCGTATTTTGCATCGAGGGTGTCGCTGGGAGAGGGTTCGTTTCGCACGTTCGGTTCACTCTTTCGTTTTTCGGCTGGTCACGGCGTGCAGTTGCAGGCCGCGACCAGAATACCGACCGGCCGGTCCGGCTGTCAAGGTCGACACCGGCTGGTCGAAACGGAGGAGGTGTGACCCACTTGAGAGCCTGAGGGATTTGATCGGTATTCCGATCCGTGCTACGATCTGCTGGAGAGGTGCACTATGGCAACAGAGGATAGACCAAAAATGCGTACTGAATCAGATTCAATGGGGACGATGGAGATCCCCGACGACGCCTACTGGGGGGCCCAGGCACAACGGGCTGCCCACAACTTCGACGTCTCACCGCTCCGGATTCCCGTGCCATTCATGAAGGCGCTGGCTGCAGTCAAGAAATCCGCAGCGCTCACCAACCTGTCCCTCGGCCTGCTCGACAAAAAGCTGGCAGACGCTATCGTACAGGCGGCGGACGAGATAATCAATGAAAAGTGGAACGACCAATTTCCCGTCGACGTGTTTCAGACCGGCTCCGGCACGTCGTGGAACATGAACATGAACGAGGTTATTGCCAACCGCGCGAACGAGCTTCTCGGAAGTGAGAAAGGAACGCGAAAGCCCGTTCATCCGAACGACCACGTCAACAAAGGACAATCCTCGAACGATGTCATCCCGACGGCGATGAATGTTGCATGCCGCCTCGAGGCAGGCAAGCTGACTGCTGCGCTTCAGCGGCTCGAGTCGTCGCTCGCGAAGAAATCGGAGGAGATGAAAGATATCGTCAAGCTCGGGCGGACCCATCTCCAGGACGCGGTGCCAATGACACTTGGCCAGGAGTTTTCCGGATACCGACAACAGATCCGCAAGGCCCGAGGCAGGATCGAGCGAACGTTCTCCTCCCTCGAGGAGCTTGCACTCGGCGGCACGGCCGTCGGCACGGGTCTGAACAGCGATCCCAACCATGCGGCACAAACGATACACCTGCTGGCCGAAGAGTACGGAGCCAAGTTTCGCAAGGCCGACAACTACTTCGAGGCCATGGCGGCTCGCGACTCTATCGTCGAGCTGATGGGTGCGCTCAACTCGCTCGCTGTGAGCCTTATGAAGATCGCGCAGGATCTCCGCCTACTGGCGAGTGGGCCCCGCGCGGGGATAGGCGAGCTTCAGCTTCCCGAGCTCCAACCCGGCAGCTCAATCATGCCCGGAAAGATCAACCCGGTGATTCCTGAGATGGTCATACAGGTTGCGGCCCACGTCATGGGCAAGAACCTTTCGGTTACGATCGCAGGGCAGAACGCCCCGCTCGAGCTCAATATCATGCAGCCGCTCCTTGCCCACGAGACCCTCTCCTCGCTCGATCTGCTGACGAGGACGGCGCTCGTCTTCGACGAACGGTGCATAGGCGGGATAACGGCAGATGCGGAACATTGTCGGTCGCTCATCGACTGGAGTCTCGCGCTCGTCACTCCGCTCGCTCTCAAAGTCGGTTACGATCGAGCGGCGAAGATCGCACATCGCGCGTTCGAGGAGAAACGGAAGGTGAAAGAGGTCATCCTGGACGAGGGCGTGCTCGCAGAAAAGGAAGCGGACGAAATCCTCGACCCAAGGAACATGATCGGGCCGACAAAGTAAAGCGCGCTCCGAGCCGTATCGGGGTGAGAGGTTGAGCACGTAATGCCGAACGACGTTCAGGTACTTCTGAACAACATCTCGACAGGCTTTCGGGAGAGTCTCCCCGAAGCTATCGTGACGACTTTGGTGTTCGTGCTCTTTATATTCGGGCTCGTCTACTACTATGTCAGACAACAGCGAGAAGCCCGCAGGACACGCCGGAAGCTCTACGAGGCGCGCTACGAATCGCTCCTTCGCAGCCTGGATCTCCCGGCGGGGTCGGCTGTTCTTCTCGATCGACTCGCCCGTCATCTTCGCGACGGCTCGAAACGCTTTCTCCTACTCGAAAACGAGGCGACCTTCAATTCCTGCCTTCGCAAGCTCGGCGGGCGTGAGAGCGTTTCGCCCGCCCTGGTCGCCGCCCTGAGAATGAAGTTGGGCTATCGAAAGCTGAACCCCGAGCGAGCACCACTCTCGAGTGGTGACGTCGCTGAGGAGACGGTTGTGCTTCTCGAACGATCGGCGAAGGGCGGCAAAGGGAGAGATCGCTTCGCAGCACGCATCGTTGCGGTTGAGCCGACTCATCTCGTGCTCGAGGTGAAGGTCGCGCATGACCTCCTTCGGGGCGATCGGCTGCGGCTCTATTTCTACAATTTCGCGGGCATGTACATGTTTCCCACTCGTGTCCTGGCGCTCAAGGACGGGCTACTCATGGTTTCCCACTCGAATACCATCTCGGCGGTGCAGCGCAGGAGGTATTATCGCAGGAAGCTTTCAACGCCGGCGTTCATACGCCGAATCGATGGAGACGAGCACTTCATAAAGACCCTTCTCCAGGATCTCGGCGGGGGCGGAGCGCGCGTGGTGAATCCACACGATCTGTTCGAAAGAAAGGACCGCGTCGAGCTTGCGCTCGATCTCGGTCTTCACAAATGGATCCGTGTCGCCGCCGAGGTTGTGCGGGAAGGAAGGGACGGAACGGTCTCACTCCGGTTCGACGAGCTCCGTGAATCTACCCGCGACCTCATTGTCCGTGCGCTCTTCAAGCGCTACAACGCCTACTTGCAGGAACAGGGCAGGGAGAGTGAGATTACCGCAGAGCCGGGCTCGGACTCGAGTCCCTGAGGAGTAGTGAGGGCGCCGAAGCGGTTTAGGGGCGCTGCGCCCCTGCTGTCCGTGCAGCCGGATTCAAAGGATAAGTGGGGAGGGCCTGCCGATTTCGTACCCCTGAGCGTAGTCGACTCCGATCTGCTTCAGGTGATCGATGATCTCCACGTTTTCGACGAACTCGGCGATGGTTTCAACCTTCATCAGCTTTCCGAGATTGTTGATGGCCTCCACCATCGCCCGATTGATGGGATCCTGATGCATGTCCTTCACGAAAGATCCGTCGATCTTCAGATAGTCCACCGGGAGGGCCTTTAGATATGAGAAGGAGGAGAAGCCGCTCCCGAAATCGTCGAGCGAGAAGGTGCAACCGATCTGTTTGAGCGCTGCGATAAACCTCGTCGCTGTCTTGAAGTTCCCTATTGCAGCAGTCTCCGTGACCTCGAAGCAGAACGATTCGGGAGGCACGGAGGTTCGCTCTATCTCTGTTCGAATGTAGGTTAGGAGGTCAGTGTCGGCCATCGAAGTTCCCGATAGGTTGATGCAGTAAAGGTAGTCCTTCATGGTCTTGTTGCCGTTCGACATGATTTCGGTGTAGGACTCGAAGGTCGTGCTGATCACCCATCGGTCGATTGCCGGCATGAGGTTGTAGCGTTCGGCGGCCGGCAGGAAATCGGCAGGCATGACGACGGATCCGTCAGGGTCGGCCATGCGGACCAGTATCTCACATTTCGGCCGCTTCGAACGGTCGAGAATGGGCACGATCGGCTGGAAGTAGAGTCGCAAGCGGTCGTCGTCTATCGCGGACTTGATCTTCGAGATCCATTCCATTTCCCCGCGCCGCCTGAGGAACACCGAGGACTCGTCTTCGTAGATCTGAATGCGGCCCCCTCCGAGCTCTTTTGCGAGGTAGCAGGCGTCGTCGGCCGCCGCGAGCACGCTGTAGATGTCCTTGCTTTGATCGTTGATCTGCACGAGTCCGATGCTCGACGAGATCGTGAAGGTTTTCGGCTCCCATACGAACTTCTCATGGTTCAATCGAGCTCGCAGCCGCTCGGCGATGTAAGCCGCCCGCTCGGGCGAAATGTTTTCGAGTAGCACCCCGAACTCGTCGCTGCCGAGGCGGGCGCCGACGTCGCTCGAGCGCACGACCGCGCGAATGACTGTGGTCGTGTGCCTCAGAAGCTCGTCGCCGGCGACATGGCCGCAGGTTTCGTTGAT
>Ga0315535_1003209_pt1 | contig 10141 bp, 9 predicted proteins | sample SalMarSW160220MG_2_FD_203092 | JGI IMG/M metagenome (GOLD analysis project Ga0315535, IMG submission 203092) | Salt marsh sediment microbial communities from the Plum Island Ecosystem LTER, Massachusetts, United States - Salt Marsh Sediment SW1602-20 ...
CTTGCTCGACGACGATCCCGAGGCCGCTTTGCGTCAGGCCCGCGCGGCGCGGGCCCGATCCAGCAGGATCGCCGCGATTCGTGAGGCGGTCGGAATCGCCGCCTATCACTGCGGCGATTGGGCGCAGGCGCTGGCCGAGTTGCGCGCCGCCCGCAGGATGGGCAGCAAGTCCTCCTTGCTCGCCCTGATCGCGGATTGCGAACGGGGACTCGGCCGCCCGGAGCGGGCGATCGAATTGACCCGGGGCCCGGAGGCGGCCCAGCTCAGCGGTGACGACGCCGACGAACTACGAATCGTTGCCGCCGGTGCGCGCGCGGATCTGGGCCAGCTGGAGCAGGCGCTGACGGTCCTGAACACGCCGCAGCTGGACCCCAGCCGCAGGGGCTCGACAGCAGCGCGGTTGTTCTACGCCTACGCCGACACGCTCCTGGCACTGGGCCGCGCCGACGAGGCGATGCAATGGTTCCTGCGGTCCGCGGGCGCCGATCTCGAGGGTGTCACCGATGCCGAAGACCGGGTCAGCGAGCTTGGCTGAGGTGGGAACCATTGCGCAGCAATATGACTGCTTGCTGGTAGATCTGGACGGCACGGCGTTTCGCGGACGCCGGCCCACCGACGGGGCCGTGCAGGCGCTGGCCGCGGTGCGCAGCCGCGCGTTGTTCGTCACCAACAACGCCTCGCGCAGCGCCGACGAGGTCGCGGCGCATCTGACCGAACTCGGCTTCACCGCAACCGCCGATGACGTCGCGACCAGCGCCCAGAGCGCCGCCCGCCTGCTGGCCGATCAGTTACCACCGGAGTCGTCCGTGCTGATCGTGGGCACCGAAGCACTGGCCAACGAGATCTCCGCAGTCGGACTGCGTCCGGTGCGCCGATACGACGACGACCCGGTTGCCGTCGTACAGGGGCTCTCCACCACCATCGGTTGGCCGGACCTCGCCGAGGCGGCGCTGGCGATCCGGGCCGGTGCGCTTTGGGTGGCGGCCAACGTCGACGTCACGTTGCCCACCGAGCGTGGCCTGCTGCCCGGGAACGGGTCCATGGTGGCCGCGCTGCGCGCCGCCACCGACGCCGAACCAACGGTCGCAGGAAAACCGGCGCCAGGACTGCTGACGGATGCGGTGGCCCGGGGCGATTTCCGTGCGCCCTTGGTGATCGGCGACAGGTTGGACACCGACATCGAGGGCGCCAACGCGGCCGAGTTGCCCAGCCTGATGGTGCTCACCGGCGTCAATTCGGCACGGGACGCGGTGTACGCCGGGCCCGCCCGGCGGCCCACCTACCTCGGCCATGATCTGCGTTCGCTGCACCAGGACGGTGAGCTGCTCGCGGTGCGGCCGCAGCCGGGCTGGCGCGTCGAGATCGGCGATGCGGCGGTAACGGTCAGCGGTAGCGGCGCGGACGACGGGGACGGGCTGTCGGTCGTGCGCGCGGTGGCCAGCGCGGTGTGGAGTGCGGACGACCCCGATCGCCCGGGGCGGCCGGTGCGGATCGAGGCCGCCGACGAGCGGGCCCGTGCCGCGCTGCGGCGCTGGTCTTTGGTGGACAGCGACTAACGTAGGAACGCGATGACTATCGATCCTGATCAGATTCGCGCCGAAATCGACGTCCTGCTTGCCCAGCTGCCGGACCCGGGCGACCTGGACAACGCCGAAAAGGAGCCTCTGGAATCGAGGCTCGCGGAGCTGGAAGGGATAGCCCGCCGTCTTTCCGAGGCGCACGACGTGCTGCTGGCTGCGCTGGAGTCGGCGGAGAAGGGCTGAGTGCGGTGGCGCGACGTGCCCGCGTTGACGCCGAGCTGGTTCGGCGCGGCCTGGCCCGATCTCGCCAGCAGGCCGCGGAGTTGATCGGCAGCGGGAAGGTGAGCATTGACGGACTGCCGGCGCTCAAGCCGGGCACCGCCGTCGCCGTCACCGCGACGCTGACCGTCGCCGGCGATCGCGAACGCAGCTGGGTTTCGCGCGGGGCGCACAAACTCATCGGCGCGCTGGACACCTTCGGGATTCCCGTCGCCGACCGCCGCTGCCTGGATGCCGGGGCGTCGACGGGTGGGTTCACCGAGGTTCTGCTGGATCGCGGGGCTGCCGAGGTGGTCGCCGTCGACGTGGGATACGGCCAGCTGGCGTGGTCGCTGCGGTGCGACCCGCGGGTGACCGTCGTCGAGCGGACAAACGCGCGTGACCTGTCGCCCGAGTTGATCGGCGGGCGGGCCGACCTGCTGGTGGCGGACCTGTCGTTCATCTCGTTGGCCACCGTGTTGCCCGCGCTGGTTGGATGTGCCTGGCCGAGCGCGGATATCGTTCCAATGGTGAAACCGCAGTTTGAGGTGGGGAAGGGCCAGGTCGGTGCCGGCGGGGTGGTCCACGACGCGGGGTTGCGCGCCGACGCCGTGCTGGCCGTCGCCCGGCGCGCCGACGAGCTGGGCTGGCGCGCCGTCGATGTCACCGCCAGTCCGCTGCCGGGCCCGTCAGGCAATGTCGAGTACTTCCTGTGGCTGCGGGCCGAGACCGATCGGGGGTTGTCCCGGGATGGATTGGTGGCGGCCGTGCAGCGTGCTGTAGCGGAGGGCCCGCAATGACGGCTCACCGTACCGTTCTGATGGTGGTCCACACCGGCCGCGATGAAGCCACCGAAACTGCGCGCCGCGTGCAGAAAGTATTGGGCGATAACGGTATTGCGCTTCGTGTGCTGTCCGCAGAGGCGGTCGACAGGGGCCCGCTGCACCTGGCTCCCGGTGACATGCGGGCAATGGGAGTCGAAATTCAGGTGGTCGACGCCGACCCGCACGCGGCCGAGGGCTGCGAACTCGTGCTGGTACTCGGCGGGGACGGCACCTTTCTGCGCGCTGCCGAACTGGCCCGCAACGTCGGAATTCCGGTGCTGGGCGTCAACCTCGGCCGGATCGGCTTTTTGGCCGAGGCCGAGGCCGAGGCCATCGACCGCGTGCTCGAGCGCGTTGTCGGACGCGACTACCGGGTGGAGGACCGTCTGACACTCGATGTGGCCGTGAGCAAAGGCGGCCGCATCATCCAGCACGGGTGGGCGCTCAACGAAGCCAGCCTGGAAAAGGGGCCCCGGCTGGGCGTGCTCGGGGTGGTCGTGGAAATCGAAGGCCGGCCGGTGTCGGCGTTCGGCTGCGACGGGGTGTTGGTGTCGACGCCAACCGGATCGACCGCTTACGCGTTCTCCGCGGGCGGCCCGGTGCTGTGGCCCGATCTCGAGGCAATTCTGGTGGTGCCCAACAACGCCCATGCGCTGTTCGGCCGCCCGATGGTCACCAGTCCCGACGCCACCATCGCGATCGAAATAGAAGGAGACGGTCACGACGCCCTGGTGTTCTGCGATGGCCGCCGCGAGATATTGGTACCGGCCGGCGGGCGGATCGAGGTGACACGATGCGTCACACCGGTGAAATGGGCGCGCCTGGACAGCGCGCCGTTCACCGACCGCTTGGTACGCAAGTTCCGGTTACCGGTGACCGGTTGGCGCGGAGAGTGACGCCGGGTGCTGACAGAACTCCGAATCGAGTCGCTGGGGGCCATCAGCGTCGCCACCGCCGAGTTCGATCGCGGCCTGACGGTGCTGACCGGCGAGACCGGCACCGGCAAGACCATGGTGGTCACCGGTTTGCACCTGCTCGGCGGTGCCCGCGCCGACGCCACCCGTATCCGCTCGGGGGCTGACCGTGCAGTGGTCGAAGGTCGTTTCGCGACAACCGACCTCGGTGACGCGACGGCAGCCCGACTGGACGCGATGCTGGAGTCCTCGGGGGCCGAGCGCGATGAGGACGGCAGCGTGATCGCGCTGCGTTCGGTCAGCCGCGACGGCCCGTCGCGTGCCTACTTGGGCGGTCGCAGTGTGCCCGCCAAGTCGTTGAGCGGGTTTACCACCGAGCTCCTCACCCTGCACGGGCAGAACGATCAGCTGCGGTTGATGCGGCCCGAGGAGCAGCGCAATGCGCTGGACCGATTCGCGGGTGCCGGGCCCGCGTGTGAGCGCTATCGGAAGCTGCGCGACGCGTGGGTGTCGGCGCGGCGCGACCTCATTGACCGCCGCAACCGAGCCCGCGAACTTGCGCAGGAGGCGGATCGATTGAAGTTCGCGCTCAACGAAATCGACACCGTCGACCCGCAACCCGGCGAAGACGATGCGCTGGTCGCCGACATCTTGCGACTCTCCGAGTTGGACACGCTGCGCGAGGTGGCGGCCGGGGCGCGCGCCGCGTTGTCCGGGGAAGTCGACGACGTGTCCACCGGCGGCGCCGCCGACAGCCTGGGACGGGCGAGGGCCGCACTGGAGTCGGCCGATGACGCGACGTTGCGGGCGCTGGCCGAGCAAGTCGGAGAGGCGCTGACGGCGGTCGTCGATGCGGCGCGCGAACTCGGCAGCTTTCTGGAAGAGCTGCCCGTCGATGCCAGTGCGCTGGAATCCAAGCTGGCCCGGCAAGCCCAATTGCGCACCTTGACCCGCAAGTACGCGGCGGACATCGACGGGGTGTTGCGGTGGGCGTCGCAGTCGCGGGAACGGCTGGCGCAACTCGACGTCTCCCCGGAAGCCCTGGCGGCGGTCGCGAATCGGGCCGACGAACTGGCGCGCGAATTAGCCGAGGCCGCAGTCGATCTCAGTAAGTGCCGCCGCAAGGCCGCCAAGCGGCTGGCCAAGGAGGTGACCGCGGAGCTGTCCGCCCTGGCGATGGCCGATGCCGAATTCACCATCGACGTGACCACCGACGTCGCCGAGCAGGACGACCCCGCAGCGCTCACGCTGGCTTCCGGCGAGCTGGCCCGAGCCGGCGGCGACGGCTTCGACCACATCGAGTTCGGCTTCGCCGCGCACCCCGGAATGTCGGTGTTGCCGCTGGCCAAGAGCGCGTCCGGTGGGGAGTTGTCTCGGGTGATGCTGGCGTTAGAGGTCGTACTGGCGACTTCACGCAAAGACGCCTCGGGCACCACGATGGTCTTCGACGAGGTCGACGCCGGCGTGGGTGGCCGCGCGGCGGTGCAGATCGGGCGGCGGCTGGCGCGGCTGGCCCGCACCCAGCAGGTCATCGTGGTCACGCACCTGCCGCAGGTCGCGGCCTACGCCGATGTGCATCTGGCGGTGCACAGCACCGGAGGAAAAGGCGCCAGCGAAGTGCGGCGCCTCACCGGCGACGAGCGGGTGGTCGAGCTGGCGCGGATGCTGGCGGGGCTGGGTGAATCCGACAGTGGCCGCGCGCACGCCCGTGAACTGCTGGAGGCGGCGCAAAAGGACGAGATCTAGGGCCCTCGACAGGCGGCGAGGGCGCGTGATTTCACGCCGACACGCCGCAGGCGCTGTGCAACTGCGGACCCTCGCGTACCAAGTCGATGCAGACCTTTTGCGGGCTTGTGACTAATGGGACTCTAGATAACTTCTGAGGCTGATGTTACGGCGCGCCTCCCCACCTCGCCCGCGCTTCACCGACAGAATCCCCCCATGAAGATGTCAGGCCTGCTATCCCGTAATACCTCCCGGCCGGGCCTCGTCGGCACCGCCCGGGTCGACCGGAATATCGATCGATTGCTGCGCAGGGTATGTCCCGGCGACATCGTGGTGCTCGACGTCCTGGATCTGGACCGCATCACCGCAGACGCGCTGGTGGAAGCCGACATCTCCGCCGTCGTCAACGCGTCACCGTCGGTCTCGGGCCGCTATCCCAACCTTGGGCCCGAGGTGCTGGTCAACAACGGGGTCACCCTGATCGACGAGACCGGACCGGACATCTTCAAGAAGGTCAAGGACGGCGCCAAGATTCGTCTCTACGAAGGCGGGGTCTACTCCGGCGACCGCAGGCTGGTCCGCGGTACCGAACGCACCGATCACGACATCGCCGACCTGATGCGGGAGGCCAAGAGCGGATTGGCCGCCCACCTGGAGGCGTTCGCCGGCAACACCATTGAGTTCATCAAGAGCGAGAGCCCGCTGCTGATCGACGGTATCGGCATCCCCGACATCGACGTCGACCTACGCCGCCGGCACGTGGTGATCGTCGCCGACGAGCCCAGCGCCGACGAGGACCTGAAGTCCCTCAAGCCGTTCATCAAGGAGTACCAGCCGGTGCTCATCGGGGTGGGCAACGGTGCCGACGTATTGCGCAAGGCGGGATATCGCCCCCAAATCATCGTCGGCGACCCTGACCAGATCAGCACCGAAGCCCTCAAGTGCGGCGCCCAGGTGGTATTGCCCGCCGACGCGGACGGTCACGCACCCGGTTTGGAACGGATTCAGGATCTCGGCGTCGGGGCGATGACCTTTCCGGCCGCGGGCGCAGCGGTCGATCTGGCGCTGCTGCTGGCCGATCATCACGGCGCCGCGCTGCTCGTGACGGCCGGCCACACCGCCAACATCGAGACGTTCTTCGATCGGACACGCGCGCAGAGCAATCCCTCCACCTTTCTGACCAGGCTGCGGGTAGGGGAGAAGGTGGTGGATGCCCAGGCCGTGGCCACCCTGTACCGCAACCACATCTCGGCCGGTGCCATCGCACTCCTGGCGTTGACGATGCTGATCGCCGTCATCGTCGCCCTGTGGGTGTCACGCACCGACGGCGTGGTGCTGCACTGGATCACCGACTACTGGAACCACTTCGCACTCATGGTGCAGAAGTGGGTGACGTGAGCTTTGCGGGGACCTTGCCCCGATGATCTCGCTACGCCAACATGCGTTGTCGCTGGCCGCCGTCTTCTTGGCGTTGGCGGTCGGAGTGGTGCTCGGTTCCGGCTTCTTGTCGGACACCCTGCTGTCCAGCCTGCGTGACGAGAAGCGGGACCTGTCCACCCAGATCAGCGGGCTCAACGACCAGAAAAATGTGCTGAACGAAAAGTTGAGCGCGGCAAATAATTTCGATACCCAACTGGCCGGCCGGATACTGCACGATGCGCTGGGCGGTAAATCGGTGGTTGTGTTCCGCACCCCGGACGCAAAAGACGACGACGTCGCCGCGGTGTCGAAGTTCATCGGGCAGGCCGGCGGAACGGTCGCCGGAACGGTGTCGCTGACGCAGGAGTTCGTCGACGCCAACTCCGCCGAGAAACTGCGGACCGTGGTGAACTCGTCGGTCCTGCCGGCCGGCCAGCAGCTGAGCACCAAGCTCGTCGACCAGGGCTCGCAGGCCGGCGACCTGCTCGGCATCGCGCTTTTGATCAACACCAACCCGGATGTCCCGCCCGTCGGCGATCCCGAGCGCGACACCGTGCTGGCGGCGCTACGGGACACCGGATTCATCACCTACCAGCCCGCCGATCACCTGGGCTCGGCAAACGCCGCGCTGGTCGTGACCGGTGGCGCGTTACCGCCGGATGCCGGCAATCAAGGGGTCAGCGTGGCCCGGTTCTCGGCCGCGCTGGCGCCGCACGGCTCGGGCACCCTGCTCGCCGGGCGTGACGGGTCGGCGACCGGGGGCGCCGCCGTGGCAGTGGCCAGGGCCGACGCCGGCATGTCGTCGGTGATCAGCACCGTGGACGACGTCGACACCGCACCGGGGCGCATCACCGCCGTGCTGGGCCTGCACGACCTGATCAACGGTGGCCACATCGGCCAGTACGGCACCGGTCACGGGGCGACATCGATCACGGTGCCCCAGTAGCGGGCGTGTTCCCCGCGACACAGCGCCGCGGATGTTAGGGTGGGTTTCCGTGGGTCGGCAGGCCCATCTAGTTAATCGCTAGAAAATTTCAAGCCCTGCCCGTCTTCACGGAGGTCGCCTGTGCGTAAGCACCCGCAAACCGCCACCAAGCACCTCTTCGTCAGCGGCGGCGTCGCGTCCTCGCTGGGCAAGGGCCTGACCGCCAGCAGCCTCGGCCAGCTGTTGACCGCCCGTGGGCTGCACGTGACGATGCAAAAGCTCGACCCGTATCTCAATGTCGACCCGGGCACGATGAACCCGTTCCAGCACGGCGAGGTCTTCGTCACCGAGGACGGCGCCGAGACCGACCTCGACGTCGGCCACTACGAGCGGTTCTTGGATCGCAATCTGTCCGGCTCGGCGAATGTCACTACCGGCCAGGTGTATTCGACTGTCATTGCCAAGGAACGACGCGGCGAGTACCTGGGCGACACCGTCCAGGTGATCCCGCATATCACCGACGAGATCAAGCGACGCATCCTGGCAATGGCCGAACCGGACGCCAAGGGCAATCGCCCGGACGTCGTCATCACCGAAATCGGCGGTACCGTCGGCGACATCGAGTCGCAGCCCTTTCTGGAGGCGGCGCGCCAGGTTCGCCATGACCTGGGCCGGGAAAACGTCTTCTTCCTGCACGTGTCGCTGGTGCCTTACCTGGCCCCGTCGGGCGAGCTCAAGACCAAACCCACCCAGCACTCGGTGGCCGCGTTGCGCAGCATCGGTATCACCCCCGACGCGCTGATTCTGCGTTGCGACCGGGATGTCCCCGAAGCGCTGAAGAACAAGATCGCGTTGATGTGTGACGTCGACATCGACGGCGTCATCTCCACGCCCGATGCCGCGTCGATCTACGACATTCCGAAGGTGCTGCACCGCGAGGAACTCGACGCCTATGTGGTGCGCCGGCTCAACCTGCCGTTCCGCGACGTGGACTGGACCGAATGGGACGACCTGCTGCGCAGGGTGCACGAGCCGCAGGAGACCGTGCGTATCGCGTTGGTAGGCAAGTACGTTGAGCTGTCCGATGCCTACCTGTCGGTGATCGAGGCGCTGCGCGCCGGCGGCTTCAAATACCGTGCCAAGGTCGAGATGCGCTGGGTGGCCGCCGATGACTGCGAGTCGGCCAGCGACATGGCGGCCGCGCTGGACGACGTGCACGGCCTGCTGATCCCCGGCGGTTTCGGCATCCGCGGAATCGAGGGCAAGATCGCGGCCATCCAGCATGCGCGTGCCCGCGGGTTACCGGTGCTGGGCCTGTGCCTCGGTCTGCAATGCATCGTGATCGAAGCCGCGCGTTCAGCCGGGCTGACCGAAGCCAACTCGGCCGAGTTCGATCCCGACACACCGGATCCCGTCATCTCCACGATGGCCGACCAGCTCGATATCGTCGCCGGGCAGGCAGACCTCGGCGGCACCATGCGGCTGGGCGCCTATCCCGCGGTGTTGCAGGAGGATTCGATCGTGGCCAACGCGTACGGCACGACGCAGGTGTCGGAACGGCACCGCCACCGCTACGAGGTCAACAATGCCTACCGCGACAAGATCGCCGAGAGTGGCCTGAGGTTTTGCGGGACCTCGCCCGACGGTCATCTGGTGGAGTTCGTCGAATATCCGCCGGAGGTGCACCCGTTCATCGTCGGCACCCAGGCCCACCCGGAGCTGAAGAGCCGGCCCACCCGGCCGCACCCGCTGTTCACCGCGTTCGTGGGGGCGGCCATCGACTACAAATCGGGTGAGCTGTTGCCGATGGACATCTCCGAACACTCAACCAACGGCACCAACGATCGAGATAGCGCTGCGCGGCCGCTACCTGAGCCCGCGGCCCGTGGCTGAGCACGTCTTCGAGACGGCGTCATCCGAAACGCTGTATACCGGAAGAATTTTCGCGCTGCGCAGCGATCGAGTCCGGATGCCGGGCGGCACCACTGCGGTGCGCGAAGTCATCGAGCATTACGGGGCGGTCGCCATCGTGGCGCTCGACGACGACAACAACATTCCGATGGTCTATCAATACCGCCATGCTTTCGGCCGACGGCTGTGGGAGCTCCCGGCCGGGTTGCTCGACGTCGTCGGGGAGCCACCGCAGCGCACTGCCGCCCGGGAGCTCGAAGAAGAGGTGGGCCTGCAAGCCGAAACCTGGCGAGTGCTGGTCGATCTCAATTCGGCACCGGGATTCAGCGACGAATCGGTGCGGGTCTATCTGGCCACCGGGTTGACCGAGGTGGCCAGACCCGAGGCGCATCACGAGGAAGCCGACATGACGATGCGCTGGTTTCCCATCGCGGAAGCGGCGAGCCGGGTGTTCACTGGTGAGATCGTGAATTCCATTGCTATCGCCGGGGTTCTGGCGGCCCACGCGGTGACCGGCGGCTTCGCGCAGCCGCGCCCGGTGGACAGCCCCTGGATCGACAAGCCGACGGCGTTCGTCGCGCGCAAGGCCGAACAATGACGGCTGTGGCTCTTGATACGCAAGTGCAGGGCTATCTCGACCATCTG
>Ga0315535_1003210_pt1 | contig 10139 bp, 5 predicted proteins | sample SalMarSW160220MG_2_FD_203092 | JGI IMG/M metagenome (GOLD analysis project Ga0315535, IMG submission 203092) | Salt marsh sediment microbial communities from the Plum Island Ecosystem LTER, Massachusetts, United States - Salt Marsh Sediment SW1602-20 ...
ACAAAACATTTACATAGGGTTCATAAAATTAGTGGATGAATGACTAGTATACTTCGCTGTCAAGCTTGTCATAAAGAATATCCATCATCTGAACCGATATGGAGGTGTATATGCGGCGGGGTGTTAACTCTTGATTTTCATGCCCGGTTTCCTATTGATAAAATACGAAAAAGAAAACCAACGATGTGGCGATACCGAGAAGCGCTTCCCATCGAAGACGATAAACATATCATCTCATTTGATGAAGGATTCACTCCACTCGTTGAAGACCAGTTTTTTGGAAAAAAAGTATTGTTAAAACAAGATCATCTTTTCCCAAGTGGATCGTATAAAGACCGCGGAGCGTCGGTACTGGTAAGCAAGATAAAAGAATTGGGAGTGAAAAAGGTCGTTGAAGATTCATCAGGGAATGCTGGTGCTGCGATTGCGGCGTATAGTGCGAAAGCAAGCATCGAATGCCATATCTATGTCCGTGAAAAAACGTCCTTGGAAAAACTTTTACAAATCGAACGGTATGGTGCATGTCTTAAAAAAATTCCAGGTACTCGGGAGGATGCTGCAAAAGCAGCATTGCAACAAGCACAAACAATGTATTATGCAAGTCATTACTGGAATCCTTATTTTTTCCATGGAACAAAGACATGTATATTCGAAATTGTAGAACAACTTGGGTGGAATAGACCAGATAAAATTATTACTCCAGTTGGTAACGGAACACTGCTTTATGGATTGTATATTGGTTTGAAGGAGTTGCAACAAGAAAATATCATTGATGACCTTCCGATAATCATTGGAGTACAAGCAGAGAACTGCGCACCATTAGAATATGCATGGAAGAAACATAGCGCAACAATTACGTATCAAGAAAAAAAAGAAACAATTGCAGATGGGATTGCTATTGTTAACCCATTACGGTTAACAGATATTCTTTCTGCAGTCAAAGAAACAAATGGTGTTATTATCACCGTAACAGAAAAAGAGATTCTCGATGCGCTACTTTGCACCTTACGAAAAGGATATTACATTGAACCGACCTCTGCGGTTGCAATTGCAGGGTTTAAAAAATATCTGACAAAACAAGATGAAGTCGTCGTCTTACCATTAACCGGACATGGACTCAAAGCAAATAAAACATACGTGAAAAACGAATAACTTGGTTTTTTAAGCAAATTATAGTTTTTTTCTAAAATTATGAAAAATTTAAGGGTTGTACCTGGAAGAGATACTAGCAAAGTATTAAAAGGAAATAGTGATACCAAACCATCAAAAAACCGGAGGCATAGTTATGGATAAATCTGTAGAAGAATTCATGGTAAAAGTAAAAGAAAAAAACCCAGGTGAGAAAGAATTCCACCAAGCGGTACAAGAAGTCGTTGAAAGTCTCATGCCATATATACAGAAAAACCCTAAGTACAAAAAGGCGAAGATTTTAGAGCGCATGGTTGAACCTGAGCGGGTCATCATGTTCCGTGTTCCTTGGCTTGATGACAAAGGGGAAATTCAGATAAATAAAGGATACCGTATTCAAATGAATAGCGCAATAGGTCCATACAAAGGAGGACTACGTTTTCATCCCAGTGTCAATTTAGGTATCTTGAAATTTTTAGCATTTGAACAAGTGTTTAAAAATAGTTTAACCACGCTTCCGATGGGGGGCGGGAAAGGAGGATCTGATTTTGATCCCAAAGGAAAAACCGATAATGAGGTCATGAAGTTCTGTCAGTCTTTTATGACTGAGCTGCTTCGCCATATTGGTCCAGATACTGATGTACCGGCAGGGGATATTGGTGTTGGTGGTCGTGAAATCGGGTTCTTGTTCGGACAATACAGAAGACTTAAGAATGAATTTACCGGTATACTTACGGGGAAAGGATTGAACTGGGGAGGAAGTCTCATCCGACCAGAAGCAACAGGATACGGTGCGACTTATTTTGCTTTGGATATGTTAAAAACGAAAGGAGAATCATTCAAAGATAAAATATGCTTGGTATCAGGATCAGGAAACGTTGCCCAATACACTGTCGAAAAAATAAATCAACTGGGTGGAAAAGTCATCACATTATCTGATTCATCAGGTATGATTTATGATCCTGCAGGAATCGATGAAAAGAAACTTGCATATGTGATGGATCTTAAAAACGTGCAACGAGGACGTATCAAAGAATACGCAGAGAAATATAAATGTGAATATCAAGCTGGCAAAACACCCTGGCATTTACCCTGTGATTGCGCATTTCCCTCAGCAACACAAAATGAGGTTAATAAACATGATGCAAAAGCCCTTATCGACAATGGCTGTATGCTTGTCGCAGAGGGAGCAAACATGCCAACTACTCCTGAAGGTGTCGAAATTTTCCTAGAACACAAAATCCTGTATGGACCAGGAAAAGCAGCAAATGCAGGTGGTGTGGCGACCAGTGGTCTTGAGATGTCACAGAACAGTGCACGTATCTCCTGGAGCAGAGAGGAAGTTGATAAAAAACTGCAATGGATTATGTCACAAATTCATCACTCTTGTGTGAAATATGGAAAAGAAGGCGACTACGTAAACTATGTAAAAGGAGCAAACATCGCAGGGTTTGTCAAAGTCGCTGATGCCATGATTGACCAAGGACTTGTTTAAATAAACAATCCTTTTCCTTCTTTTTTTTATTTATTTTCCTTCATTTTGACAGATTATGACTTAACGATTAATTCATATATATGAGATTCTTATGGTATGTAGTATACTACACGACATCCCTTTTGTATATACCTCGTATTAATCATTTCTTTTGAAGAATAAGAGTATCTTATAAAAGACAGAAAGAAAAAGAGAATTATCCTATTTGTTCCCTATTTATCCTTTATTACTAAATTATTTATATAGGTTTACAATACATGGTGGGCGAAGAAGAGGCGCATAAACTATGCAAGTAAAACAGGAATTTAAACAAGAAAAAGGAACAACCGGAGTTTATAAAAAAGAAAAAGAAGGCTTTAACCCCTTCAAAATGGCTCAACAACAATTTGACAGGATTGCAAATCAACTTGATCTAGATGAACCAACACGAGAGTTGTTACGAAATCCACTGCGAGAATACAGTTTTTCAATCCCGATCCGCATGGACGATGGAACCATGAAGGTATTCCGAGGATTTCGAGTTCAACATAATGATGCACGAGGACCCTGCAAAGGGGGAATTCGCTTTCATCCACAAGAAACCCAGGACACGGTTCGCGCACTCTCTATGTGGATGACCTGGAAATGTTCTGTTGCTGATATCCCTCTGGGTGGATCAAAGGGCGGCATTATTTGTGATCCCCATAACCTCTCAGAACGTGAGCAAGAGAACCTCTGCAGAGGATGGGTACGACAAATCGCCCGCGATATCGGACCGGTCCGTGATGTCCCAGCACCTGACGTCATGACAAGTGGACAACACATGCTCTGGATCATGGATGAATACCAAACTATTATGGGTGGACAGTACCCTGGTATAATTACAGGGAAACCCATAGAGCTTGGCGGATCCCGTGGTAGAACAGAAGCAACAGGGTATGGACTTGTTTATATTCTTCGTGAACTGTTAAAAGAAATGAAAATGGATATTACAAAAACAACCGCATCCATCCAAGGGTTTGGAAATGTCGCTCGCTATTCCGCTGAATTATTTATCCAATATGGAGGCACTGTTGTCTCTGTGTCTTGCTGGGATCAGACAGAAAACAGCACATATAGTTACTACAAAAAAACAGGCATTAAACTCGATGAACTTGTAAAAATTACGGACCGTTTTGGCACCATTGATAAAAAACAAGCGGAGAAACTCGGCTATGAAGTACGGTCTGGTGATGACTGGCTGAAACAGGATGTAGACATCCTCATACCTGCAGCGCTTGAACATTCGATTACTGAAGAAAACGTCGATCATATAAAACCACGGGTAAAAATCATTATCTGCGGTGCAAATGGACCAATCACACCAGAAGCAGAGGACATCCTTGAGAAAAAAGGGGTTGTCGTTATTCCTGATTTTCTCGCAAACGCTGGTGGTGTCGTCTGTAGTTATTTCGAACAAGTTCAAAGCAACCAAAATTACTATTGGACAAAAGAGGAAGTCCTTGGGAAGCTTGACAACAAGATGACAGATGCATTTTATAAAGTATGGGAGCTTTCAAAACGGAAAAAAATACGGGTCAGTGATGCTGCATATATGATTGCGATATCCCGAGTCGCTGAAGCATGCAAAATGCGAGGCTGGGTGTAATCCGAAAATATGAATATCCGGTTCAACGATAGAGAAAAAAAAATCATTAGCTGTATCGAAGAAATCACGGGCATTACCCCAACAGTTGCTAAACAACTAGAACCTGAAAAAGATCATTACGGTAACCCATATTACATCAAACAGATACTGCTATTTTCTTCGTCCTATCATTTTTTCCAACTCGAGGAAGAAGGCAGATTGAGCTTTTTATTACAGGAATACTACGAATCATATGGTCGCGAGACCCTTCCGCAAATAACACACGCTGAAAGCCAAGAGGAATGTCTTTCTCTTCTTTCAAAACAACAGTTTGATCTTGTTATAATTTTTGACAAGGTAGATGATGTTGATAGTTTCGCCTTAGCAACTCAAATAAAATCATACACCAACATCCCAATAGTTCTCCTAGGGAACAGTATCACTGAACTTATCAGAATCGAAGAGAAGAACACAGAGCATGTTTTAAATAAAATATTGACTTGGAATGGCGATGGAAAAATTATTCTGACAATCATTCAACATATGGAAGATTCTGTGAACATTCAAAAAGACCCCTCTCTAGCTGCTCACGGTCGATGTGTGTTATTAATCGAAGACTCGATTCAATATTATTCGACATATCTCCAGTTGATTTACGATGAGATCCACAGCTTTGTTGAAAATATTTTATCTGACTCTTTTACAGAAGAACAACGAATCCTTCGTCTCAACCAAAGACCGGTCTTGTTACACGCACAGGACTTTGATACTGGAGAACAACTCTATCAGTTACATAAAAATAATATTATTGGTATTATTACTGATAATCAACTTAGTCATGGCTTAAAAAAAACGATCAACGCAGCAGAAAAATTTGCACAAATAATACAGAAAGAAAAACCCGATATCCCGATTCTCATTCAATCTTCTGAACAGTATCAAGGAGATATCTCTCTTGGGCCGCAGCTACGGTTTGTGTCAAAAAATGAAGTATCACTTGCGTTAATCATTAAAGATTTTATCAACGAATGTCTTGGCCCGCGAGATATAATTCTTAAAGATGCAAATCAAAAAGAACTCCACCGAATAAAAAACATAAAAGATTTCGAGGATGCTATCTTATCACTTGATGATACTATTCTTACCGAAACTGCAGGTCATCATCTGTTTTCTACCTGGGTTCGTGCACGGGGTGAAAAAGACCTTGCAGAAAAAATCCAGAAAACAGAACAAGAGATTAAAAAGAGCGCAGAGCTCCGGAAACGACTTATTGATCTGCTCGAAGAATACAAATACGCCCAAACGCAAGCATCAATTACACCTTTTGAGCGAACATCTCTTATCACCCATCTTGAAATTAGCCGCATAGGAAAAGGAGCACTGGGGGGAAAGGCACGCGGGCTTTCTTTCCTTGCAAAACTTGTTTCAAAATATATTTCCGAGGATATGTTCCCAAACCTTCATATCACCATACCTCGGACTCTTGTTATCTCCACTGATATATTTGAATCATTTTTAGCACAAAATTCATTACCTACTGAAGAACTTTTTACTCTGCCTGATGAGCGAATCGCCTTAAAATTCATGTCCGCTAACCTTCCTGCGACGGTACTTGGTGATCTCCGGTCTTTTATCACAAATACACGAAAACCATTAGTGGTACGATCCTCAGGGGTACTTGAAGATTCGCTGCTGCAATCCTTTGCTGGCATCTATGATTCTATTTTATTACCAAACGAATCCTGGGAAACTGATTTCCGGTTTCAGGATGTCTGCAATGCGGTCAAATATGTCTATGCTTCGACCTTTTTTGAAAAAGCACGAACGTACATCAAATCAACACCAAAAAATATTGGTGATGAAAAAATGGCGGTGATTATCCAAGAAGTTGTTGGACGCAAACATGAAACATATTTTTACCCAGCGATTTCAGGGGTGGCAAAATCCTATAACTATTATCCATCGGGTGGTTGTACGCAAGAAGATGGGATTGTCTACCTCGCACTTGGTTTAGGAAAAGCCATTGTTGATGGAGGTAGTACGTTTGGGTTTTGTCCTGAGAGACCAACGGTTCCTCTGTTTGGGACACCAAAGGATTTTATGCGTTATTCACAACGGAAGTTTTATGCGTTAAACCTGAAATCTATGTATCGAATCGTAGAAAGAAATGAAGAAACTTCCTATAGTATTTTAGAGGTTGATGATGCACGCCGACATAGTATGCTCGATATGATAGCATCAACATATGTACGGCAAGATGATAGCTTGTACCCAGGAGTGTACGAGGGAGGATCGCTTGTTATAGATTTTGGCCCGATCACCCAGTATGATGCGATACCGTTGGCTAAGGCTTTGAAATTATTGTTACGAATTAGCGAGATAACTTTAGGATACCCTGTTGAGATAGAATTCGCGTTAAATATTGGACAAGCAGAATCCGAGAAGGCAGAATTAGTAATCTTACAGATCCGCAGTATGGTTCCACCAGGGAAAACCAGTGATATTGTAATTGGTGATTTCAACGCTAAAACAGATATCTGTTATAGTGAAAACGCATTAGGAAATGGAATTATTGATACTATCCAGGATATCATATATGTAAAACCATCCTTTGATATGTCAAACTCAGCTCAGTTGGTGGGTCAGTTGCGATCCTTAAATATAAAGTTAATGGAGGAAAACAAGCCGTACATGCTGATTGGGCCTGGGCGGTGGGGTTCTGCGGATCCCTGGCTTGGAATCCCAGTGATTTGGAGTGATATCGCTGGTGTGAAAGTGATTGTTGAGACACCATTTAAAGAGCGAGCGATTGATCCGTCGCAGGGTTCACATTTCTTCCATGATCTTATCTCTTCTCAGGTTGGATATATTATTACAAAAGATGATATTGGTAACATCGATATGGAATGGCTTGAAAATCTTCCTGTTATTGAAGAAATGCAGGATGTGAAACATGTTGAATTATCAGAGCCGCTTAAGGTACAAATCGATGGAAAACATGGAAAAGCAGTCATTCAAATAAGGAAAAGAAATAAATAATCACAGTAAATTCGGTGCTATGTGATGGGGTGGAATTATACCACATGAGCACGGAGACGACAATGGAAGATAAAACCGATTTCACAAAATACCAAAAAAAAGACGAGCAGATTACATCAGGAATAGCATCAAATGGAACGATGATCCATGAGCTAAAAGAACGAGTAAAAGAACTCAACTGTTTCTATCGTATTACAAAAATAATACGTAATAGTAAATTGTCCATTGACGAAGCATTACAGGAAATTGTGAAAGTAATCCCACCTGCTTGGCAATATCCGGATCAAACGTGCGTACGTATCTATCTTGAAGGAAGAGAAATCAAAACAGATAATTTCCAAATAACACAGTGGAAACAAGTAAGTGACCTTGTCGTTGATGAGAAAAAAATCGGTGTATTAGAGATATTTTATCTTGAAGAACGTCCTGAGGCAAACGAAGGACCTTTTCTTACAGAAGAACGAAAGTTGATTGATGCAATAGCTGACTTATTAAGTAAATTTATTGAAGAGCGACGAATCAAAGAAGAATTAGAACGACAACGGCAGAAACTTGATTATGTCGAAAAAATGATGAAAGCTGAAGGGGAACCAACAGCAAAAATAAAATCACAGGAAAAGAAACAGGATTGGGAGGTCATCCTTGATCTCTTAGCTAAAACAGATCCTCGGACTTTACTGCGGTTAACCAGAAAAATGGCGTATCATCTCTATCGAATGGAAAATGAAAAAATTATAAGCCTTTTAATCAAGATTTCTCCTGATGATAGTGATTCAGCAGCAGTTAACTGGCGCGGTGTCAATATGCCAAATCCACGAGAGGATCTTAAAACGTTCCTTACGATTCAAAAACAAGTTTTTGATATTGCAAAAGAGAGTATCCCGGCCGATGTTATCTCTACGTTATTTGCGAACTGGATGAAACAAGATAAAGCTCGACCTCTACTGCTTATGTCACAAAAATCAGGGATTCCTCTTGTCGAAATCGCTGCTGAATTGAACAGATTTTCTGATCAGGAAGATTTGGATACTTCGATTTCACCAGAAGACAAAATGAGTATTAAAACAGCCTTAATACGACGATTTTTTGCTGAGAGACTTGAATACGTTAATGTCGCAAAAACAGCGTTTGAACTCAAAGACTTTATCACCATTCTTGAACATATGGTCGGTCCAGCACAAGGTTCAGGTAAACTAGGGGGAAAAGCATCAGGTGTTCTTCTTGCAGAAAAACTCATCAAAGAAGAAATGAAAAAAAATCCCGTGCTTAAAAACATCGGGTTCCCTATAAATTGGTACATTACATCAGATACAGTGCTTTCGTTTATCCATTACAATGATCTTGATGAGGTTTCTCATGTAAAGTATCTCGATCCTTTAGAGATAAGACAAGAACAACCATTTTTAGAACAGATTTTTAAAACCGCTACCTTCCCGTTTGAAATTGTTGAGGGGCTTAGAAAAATTATTCGAGACTTTAAAGATAAACCAATAATAGTTCGCTCATCAAGCCTGTTAGAAGATAGCTTTGGGTACGCGTTCTCTGGAAAGTATAAGAGTATGTTTGTTCCTAATATCGGGACTGAAGATGAGCGACTTCATGCACTGATGAACGCGATTACTGAAGTCTATGCATCTACCTTTAGTCCAGACCCAATTGAATATCGTCGTGAACGTGGGTTACTTGATTTCAACGAAGAAATGGGTATCTTAATTCAAGAAGTCGTTGGAACACAAGTCGGGCCATATTTTATGCCGACTTTCGCGGGAGTTGCATTTAGTAGAAATGAATTCCGATGGTCACCTCGTATCATGAGGGAGGATGGTATGATTCGTATTGTCCCAGGGCTGGGTACCCGTGCAGTTGATCGAGTGGGAAACGATTATCCAATTTTAATTTCTCCGAAACGACCAAACCTTCTTGTGAATACATTAGTCGAGGAACGAGTGAAATATTCACCACGATTTATGGATGTAATCAACACAGAAACCGGGATGATTGAAACTGTTGACGCAGTTGAGGTATTGAAAAAATACTTTGATGAATTCCCAAAAATAACTGATATTATATCGATTCATGATCATGGACGATTGACGAATGCATCAAAGATTTTAATGAACCCGGAAAACGCTGATATCGTCGTAACATTCCAGCATTTGTTTGAAAAAACAGATTTCCTTGAAAAAATAAAACAAATTCTTGGCCTCCTTGAACAAAAAATAGGTGTCCCTGTCGATGTTGAGTTTGCATCTAAGGGAGACCAACTCTACATTCTTCAATGCAGACCGCAGAGCCAATCACGAGGTATTGAACGAAAACCAATTCCAAAAGATATCTCTGAGGATCGAAAAATATTTTTCACTAATAAATACGTTACCACAGGTAATATCGAAAATATTGAATATATCGTGTATGTGGTAGCAGAGGAATATACCAATCTTTCTAAAAGAGAGCAAATGCAAAAGGTCGCAAAAATCGTCAGTGAGCTTAATGTGAAACTACCGAGAAGAAAATTCATCCTCATTGGCCCTGGTCGTTGGGGAAGCAGAGGAGATATAAAACTTGGGGTACCAGTGCGTTATGGCGATATCAATAACTGTTCGCTTATAGTTGAAATTGCAAAGGAAAAAGGTGGATATACTCCTGAGCTATCCTTTGGAACACACTTCTTCCAAGATTTAGTCGAATCAAACATCAGATACCTCCCCTTATACCCAGATCAAGCAGATAACATATTTAATGAGCAAGTTCTCCTTAATATGGATAATAAACTCTCTAAGATATTGCAGGGATATAAGAATTTTGAAGATGTCGTGAAGGTTATTAAGGTCTCTGATATTCTCCCAGGAGGTACGCTCTCAGTGATTATGG
>Ga0315535_1003213_pt1 | contig 10135 bp, 7 predicted proteins | sample SalMarSW160220MG_2_FD_203092 | JGI IMG/M metagenome (GOLD analysis project Ga0315535, IMG submission 203092) | Salt marsh sediment microbial communities from the Plum Island Ecosystem LTER, Massachusetts, United States - Salt Marsh Sediment SW1602-20 ...
CTCTTCCAGCGAGGCGTTGCCTGCCCGCTCGCCGAGGCCGTTGATGGTCACCTCGACCTGGCGGGCTCCGGCCTGCACCGCGGCCAGGGTGTTCGCGGTCGCCAGGCCGAGGTCGTTGTGGCAGTGGACGCTGACCGTGGCCTCGGCCCCGACCAGATCGACCACGCTGCCGACCAGCCGCCCGAACTCGGCGGGGATCGCGTACCCGACCGTGTCGGGGATGTTCACCGTCGAGGCGCCGGCCTCGACCACTGCCCGGTAGACCTGGAGCAGGAACGCCTCCTCGGTCCGCGAGGCGTCCTCGGCCGAGAACTCGATCTCGGCGTCGGGTCCCAGCGTCTGGCGGGCCCACGACACCCATCGACGGGCCTCGTCGAGGGCCTGCTCGCGCGACAGCCGCAGCTTGTGCTTGAGGTGGATGTCGCTGGTGGCGATGAACAGGTGGAGATGGGGGCGCTCCGCCGCGCTGATCGCCTCGACGGCCCGCTGGGGATCGCCGTCCCGGCACCTGGCGAGCGCCGCAACCGCGATCCCGCCCTTGGTCTCCTGGGCGATCCGCCGCACCGCCTCGAAGTCCCCGGGCGAGGCGGCCGGGAACCCGGCCTCGATCACGTCCACCCGCAGCCGGGCGAGCTGGCGGGCGACCTCCAGCTTCTCGGACGCCGTCAGCCCGGCGCCCGGCGCCTGCTCACCGTCCCGCAGCGTGGTGTCGAAGATGCGTACGGCACCCGCGGCGACCCCGCCGCCATAGGTCGGGTGCGTGGCCTCGAAGGTCATCGGGAGCCCTCCGCGGGTACCGAGCTTGCCACCGCCTGTGCCTGGCCGGCATCGACGACGACCGGCTTGAGGAACGGCATCTTGGCACGCAGCTCGGCGCCGACCTGTTCGATCTGATGGTTCCGATCCTGCTGGCGGAGCCGCTGGAACTCGTCGCCGCCGGCGTCCTGGACGGCGATCCACCGGGTGGCGAAGGCACCGCTCTGGATGTCGGTGAGCACGTCGCGCATCGACGCCTTGACGCCCTCCGTCACCCGGGGCCCGGAGACATAGTCGCCGAACTCGGCCGTGTCGCTGACGCTGAAGCGCATGAAGTTGAGGCCACCCCGGTACATCAGGTCCACGATCAGCTTGAGCTCGTGCATCGTCTCGAAGTACGCGAGCTCGGGCTGGTAGCCGGCCTCCACCAGCGTCTCGAACGCCGCCTTGATCAGCGCCGAGACGCCACCGCACAGCAGCGCCTGCTCGCCGAACAGATCGGTCTCGGTCTCCTCCTTGAACGTCGTCTCGAGCACGCCGGCCCGGGTCGAGCCGATGCCCCGCGCGTAGGCGAGCGTCCGCGCCCGGGCGGTCCCCGACGGGTCCTGCTCGATCGCGAACAGCGACGGCACGCCTCCGCCCTGCTCGTACACGCTGCGAAGCAGGTGCCCCGGGCCCTTGGGCGCGACCATCCCCACGTCGACCGTGGCCGGCGGCGAGATCCGATCGAACCGGATGTTGAACCCATGCGCGAACATGAGCAGCGCCCCGGGTCGCAGGTTGGGCCCGATCTCGGCGTCGTAGACCGCCTTCTGCACGGTGTCCGGGACGGCGATCATGACCACGTCGGCCGCGCGGACCGCATCCGCGACGTCGAGCACCCGGAAGCCGGCCGCCTCGGCCAGGGTCCGGCTCTTGGACCCCGGGGCCAGGCCGACCACGACCTCGACCCCGCTGTCGCGCAGGTTCAGGGCGTGGGCGTGCCCCTGGCTCCCATACCCGATGACGGCGACGGTCTGCCCGTCGAGGGCCGACGGATCCGCGTCCGCGTCGTAGTACATCCTGGCTGTCACGAGATGTTGCCTCCGTTCGGCGTGCCGGAACCCTCGACGTTGATCGGATCCTCGCCCTCCGAGGACCGATGTGGAGCTCCCGCGGTCCATCGGTCCGAGGACTCGATCGATCCGGCGCCGCGCAGCATCACGACCGCGCCGGTGCGCACCAGCTCCTTGATCCCGTAGCTGCGCAGCAGCGCGACCAGCGCGTCGATCTCGCTCTCGGTCCCGGTCGCCTCGACGATGACCGAGCCCGGGGCGACGTCGACGATCCTGCCCTTGTACAGCTCGACGATCTTGATCACCTCCGCGCGGTTGCCGTTCGAGGCCCGGACCTTCACGAACGCGAGCTCGTGCTCCACCAGCTGGTCCGCGGTGACGTCCTGGACCTTGAGCACGTCCACCAGCCGGTAGAGCTGCTTGGCGGCCTGCTCCACCGCGACGTCGTCGCCGTGGAGGGTGATCGTCATCCGGCTGATGTGGGGTTTGTCCGTGCGCGACACCGCAAGCGAGTCGATGTTGAAGTTACGGGCCCGCATCAGGCTCGCGACCCGGTTGAGGACGCCCGGCCGGTCCATCACCAGCACGACCAAGACGTGCCGGTGGGCCTCGCCGCTGCCCGGGATCGCGCGGTCCGGGGGGCTGGCGTGGGCGGGGTGCACGTGTTGCCCGTCGGGGCCCTGGTCGACGTTCATTCCTCCGGCACCACGGCCGAGTCGATCAGGTCGGACAGGCCCTTGCCCGCAGGCATGATCGGGAACACGTTCTGCTCCTCGGCGATCTCGAACCAGATGAGCGCCGGACCGTCGACCGCCTGGGCCGCCCGGATGACCCGGTCGACCTCGTCGATCGTGGTTGCCCTGAACCCCGGGATCCCGTAGGCGTCGGCGAGCTTGACGAAGTCCGGGCCCGGCAGGTGCGAGGAGTGGTAGTTGCCGGCGTAGAACAGCTCCTGCCACTGGCGAATCATGCCCAGCTTCTTGTTGTCGAGCAACGCGATCTTGACCGGGATGCGGTCGGCGGCGAGGGTCATCAGCTCCTGGCTGGTCATCTGGAAGCCGCCGTCGCCGGTGATGGCCCAGGTTTCGGCGCCCGGGTTGCCAAGCGCGGCGCCCATCGCGGCCGGGACCGCGAAGCCCATCGTGCCCAGGCCACCGGAGCTGATGTGGCTGTGCGGCCGCCGGAACCCGGTGTACCTGGCGAGCCACATCTGGTTCTGGCCGACGTCGGCGACGTAGGTGGCAACATGGTCGGTGAGCTCGCCGATCCGCTCGACCACGAGGTCGGCCGACAGCAGGCCGTCGCGCCAGGCACCCGAGCCGTGCCACGAGGAGTCCTCCGATTCCCGGCGCCATTGCGCCAGCTCGGCGAAGTAGTCGGCCCGGGTCGCGGGATCGACCTCGGGCACCAGCGTGGCGAGCCTCTCGAGGACGCGTCGCGCGTCACCCACGATCGGAACCTCGACCGCAACGTTCTTGCCGATCTCTGCGGGGTCGATGTCGGCGTGGATGATCCGCGCGTAGGGTGCATAGGTCCGGACGCTGCCGGTCACCCGGTCGTCAAAGCGCATCCCGATCGCGATCAGCAGGTCGGCGGACTGGATCGCGCGGTTGACGTGCTTCCAGCCATGCATCCCCATGTAGCCGTAGGCGAGCGGATGCTGCTCGTCGATCGCGCCGATGCCGAGCAGGGTCCAGGCCACCGGGATCTGCGCCTTCTCGGCGAACGCTCGGAGCTGATCCCAGGCTTCGGCGATGAGGATTCCGTGGCCGGCCAGGATCAACGGCCGCTTTGCCGCCGCGATCTCCCTCGCCGCCAGCTTGAGCTGCTTGGGATGGCCGTCGAGGGTCGGGCGAAAGCCGGGCAGCCCGGCGATGATCTCCTCGCTGGAGGGGTGCTCGGCGGTCGTCTCCTGCTGGAGGGCGTCCTTGGTGATGTCGATGTGGACGGGCCCGGGACGCCCGCGCTTGGCGAGATAGAAGGCCTCCCCGACGACCCGCGGGATGTCGTCGGCGTCACGGACGAGGTAGTTGTGCTTCGTCATCGGCAGCGTGATGCCGGTGATGTCGATCTCCTGGAACGCATCCTTGCCGATCAGCGCCGTCGGCACGTTCCCGGTGATCGCGACGATCGGCACCGAATCGAGCTGCGCGGTGGCAAGCGCGGTGACCAGGTTGGTCGCGCCCGGGCCGCTGGTGCCCATGCACACGCCGACCCTGCCGCTCGCTCGAGCGTAGCCGTCGGCGGCGTGACCGCCGCCCTGCTCGTGGCGGACGAGGACGTGGCGGATCTCCGGGTAGTCGCCCAGGATGTCGTAGATCGGGAGGATGACGCCACCGGGATAGCTGAACATGACGTCCGTGCCCTGGTGGATGAGCGCCTCCATCAGCACGTCGGCACCGATCCGGGTTCGCTTCCGGGTCCTGCCCTCATGGAGCATCTCCCGACGGGCCTGCTCGACGGCCGCGGCGGTCACGGAGCCGTCGCCGGGCACATGGCTGCGATGCACCCGGGCGGGCGCGGCCGCGGTGGCGCCGGCTGGATCCGCCGAGCCGTCAGCGGCGCGACCGGCCGGTGGCTCGCCTCGGGTCATCGTCATCGTCTTCGGTCCTCCGCCCGGTGGTCCCGCGACCGCCCGGGCATGCAAAGACCCTCGCCTCCCGGCGAGGGTCCCTTCGGTGCTCGGTGGGCGGCGCCTCAGTGGCGCTCGTCTCTCCGCGTTCCTCCGTTCTCCCGCCGGGAGCCGGTAATAAGGAGGAGGTCCTCCTCGAGGCCGGCAAGAAGCGAGCGAAGCAAGCCGAGAAGGGATACGTCACGAGGCTCGAGATCGCGCAGGGGAACGCTCACGCGGCGGCCATCGGCCGTTACGACGACGGCGACCTTGCTGCGCTGACGATCCGAGAAGAGGCCCAAGCGTCGCGACTCCCATGTCCCGCAGGCAGCGGGTCCGCGCAGCATAGCCGCCCATCCCGCAAGGCGCAACCACGGCCGACCGCCGCGCTCGGTCGGGCTGGATAGCAGAAGACCTCCGGGCGGTCCCGGCGGTCCCGTAGCTGGGAGGGCATGTAGCCCGCGGATCAGTTCCAGCGCTGCTGGCAGTCGAAGACGGCGAGAGTCTGGCTCCGTTCCTCCCACTTCACCGTCCCCCGGAAGTACCAACCTGAGGCCGCCGGGCAGGAACACCGATCGCCGCCGGATGGAACCGGCCTCGCTGGTACGCTTGGGCCCCCCGCAACCGAATCAGGGCAGATCACCCGCATGACCAGACCGCGTACTCTCGCCGAGAAGATCTGGGACGAGCACGTCGTCGCCGATGAGCCGGGCGCGCCCTCGATCCTCGCGATCGACCTTCACCTCGTCCACGAGGTCACCAGCCCGCAGGCGTTCACCGGGCTCCGCAACCGCGGGCTCGAGGTCCGGCGCCCCGACAAGACCGTCGCCACGGCCGACCATTCGACGCCCACGTCGCCGCGCGGCCTGCCGATGATTGATCTGCAGGCCGCGGCCCAGATCTCGCAGCTCGAGACCAACTGCCGCGACTTCGGCATCCCGCTTCACGCCTTCGGCAGCGACACGCAGGGGATCGTCCATGTCATCGGCCCCGAGCTCGGTTTGACCCAGCCCGGGATGACGATCGTGTGCGGCGACTCCCACACGGCGACCCACGGGGCGTTCGGGGCGCTCGCGTTCGGGATCGGGACCAGCGAGGTCGAGATGGTCCTGGCCACCCAGACTCTGCTCCAGCGGCGCCCGAAGACCTACGAGGTTCGCGTGGACTCGCGCCTGCGGCCAGGCGTCAGCGCCAAGGACATCATCCTGGCGCTGATCGCGAGGATCGGGATCGGCGGTGGCACGGGCCACGTGTTCGAGTACCGCGGCGAGGCCATCCGGGCACTGTCGATGGAGCAGCGGATGACGATCTGCAACATGAGCATCGAGGGTGGGGCGCGAGCCGGGCTGGTCTCGCCGGACGACACCACCTTCGACTACATCCACGGCCGGCGCCACGCGCCGCAGGGCGCGGCGTGGGACGACGCGGTCGCCCGCTGGCGAACGCTGCCCACCGACGACGGCGCGCTGTTCGACCGGTCGATCGCCATCGACGCCGAGGCCCTCGAGCCGATGGTGACCTGGGGCACGAACCCTGGTATGGGAATCCCGATCAGCGGACGGATCCCGACCCCATCCGGGCTGGAGGACCCGGCCGCTCGCCGGGCAACGGAGCACGCTCTCGAGTACATGGGGCTCACGCCTGGTCAGTCGATCGCAGGCCAACCGGTCGACGTGGTGTTCATCGGCTCGTGCACCAACAGCCGGATCAGCGACCTACGCCTGGCGGCGAGCGTGCTCAAGGGACGTCACGCGGCCGAGGGCGTGCGGCTGTTGATCGTGCCCGGCTCCCAGCAGGTGAAGGCCCAGGCCGAGCGGGAGGGGCTCCACGAGGTCTTCCGGGCGGCCGGCGCCGAGTGGCGCGAGTCGGGCTGCTCGATGTGCATCGCGATGAACGGCGACCAGCTCGCGCCCGGGCAGTACGCGCTGAGCACGTCCAATCGCAACTTCGAGGGCCGGCAGGGCAAGGGTGGCCGGACGTTCCTTGCTTCCCCCCTGACCGCGGCGGCATCGGCGCTGAGCGGCGTCGTCACCGATCCCCGGACGCTCCCGGGCATCGAGGAGCCGGCGACGGTCGGCGGAGGGTACTGAGATGGCCGAGGGGTTCCGCGGGTTCAGCTCCAGGGTCGTCCCCCTGCGGGCGGAGAATGTGGACACCGATCAGATCGTGCCGGCCCGCTACCTCAAGGTGACGGACAAGGCGGGTCTCGCCGACGCCCTGTTCCGCGACTGGCGGTTCAACGAGGACGGGACGAGCAAGGATCCTGCGTTCGTCGTGGATCGGCCGGGGATGGCCGGGCGCCGCATCCTGCTGGCCGGCGACAACTTCGGCTGCGGCTCGTCGCGCGAGCACGCGCCCTGGGCGCTTCGCGCGTGGGGGGTGCAGGCGATCCTGTCGACCTCGTTCGCCGACATCTTCCGCAACAACTCGCTCAAGAACGGCGTGCTGCCGATCGTGGTGGACCCCGAGACCCATCGCCGGCTGTTCGAGCTGGTGGAGGCGGATCCCGAGGCCGAGCTCCGCGTCGACCTCGCGGAGCAGGGCATCCTGCTGCCCGACGGCTCGACGATCGATTTCGAGATCGACCCGTTCGCCAAGGCGATGCTGCTCGCCGGCACCGACGAGATCGGCTACGTCCTGGCCCGCGCGGACGCGATCGCGGCCTGGGAGGCCGCCCATCCGGCTCGCGTGGACACCACCCTGGGCATGCAGGCTGCAGGCTGAGCGCGGCGGCAGCGGCCCGGAACCCGGCAGCGCTCGCACCCGTCCTTCGGACATGACCACCCGCTCCCGCCCGGTGCTGGCCGGCAGCCTCGCGCTTCTCATCGGTCTCTCGGGCTGCACGTCCGCCGGCTCATCGCCGGGCGCCGCATCCTCGACCATCACCGAGCCGTCCGCACCCCCACCCACGGCGGTCCCGGTGCCCTCGTCACCCGCCGGAAGCGAACCCAATCCCGGGAGCGGCGTGATGGTCCCCATCGAGCCCGGCGGGGGCGACGGGTCCGGTGGTATGCCGCAGCCAACGATGGTCACGCCCATGGCCGGCCTGATGGGTGTGCACCGGGTGGGGGCGGCGGCGCTGGAGACCTCGGTCGACGGAGGCCGGCTGTCCGTGACCATCGCCTGGTGGAGCGGTGTCGAGCCATGCAACGTGCTGGCAGGTGTCGACGTCGCCCGTGACGGCAACACGATCACGCTCACCGTCCGCGAAGGCGCCTCCCGCCTGGACGTCGCGTGCATCGAGATCGCGGTGTACAAGGCCACGATCGTGGACCTTGGCGAGCTCGATCCCGGCGACTACACGGTCGCGGCCTTCGGTGATGCGCCGCCGGTCCGGGTCACCCTCCCGGGCTGACCCCGACGGGGCCGGCGGCCTCGGGTCAGCGATGGAGCGAGCCCCTTCGGTCTGCCCGCGGCACGCTTCCTCAGCCTCCCCGATACTCCCCGGGTGAACCTGTTCGACCTCATCGCGCTGCTCGTGCTGGCGGTCGCGATCATCGCCGGCATCCGTACCGGCGCCCTGCCGCAGGTGGGCGGGATCGCGGGCGCCCTGGGCGGAATCGTCGCGATCCTCGCCCTGGCGCCCTGGCTGCTCGATGTCACGCGCGGCTTCGAGCCCATCCCGCGCGCCATGATCGTGCTCGGGTCGGTGCTGGGCGCGGTGCTCATCGGCGAGGGTATCGGCTCGACCCTGGGCCAGGCCCTGGCGGCGCAGCTCCGTCATGACGTGCTGTCCGGTGCCGACCGGCTGGTGGGCGGCTTCGTGGGGTTCGGCCAGGCGATCCTGATCATCTGGCTGGCCGGGGGGCTGCTTGCCGCGGGTCCGTTCCCGACCCTTGCACGCACGGCAACGCAGTCGGTCATCGTCCGTGGCGTCGACGGGGTTCTGCCGCCACCGACCGAGGTCGTCGGCCAGATCGCCGGCGCCCTCGACGCATCGGGCCTGCCGGACGTGTTCATCGGCCTCGACCCGCTGCCATTGCCGGCGGTCGACACGCCCACCGATCGCCAGGCGCAGCAGATCGCCGCATCGGCGCTCGCCAGCACCGGCCGGATCACAACCCGGGCCTGCACGACCCAGGTCACCGGGACGGGGATCCTCATCGGCAAGGGGTACATGGTGACGAACGCCCACGTGGTTGCCGGCGCCTCGACCATCCGGATCGCTCTGGGGGACAGGCTGGTCGATGGCGTCCCGGTGCTGTTCGATCCCAACCTGGACGTGGCGCTGCTGTACGCACCCGGCCTGACGGGTGCGGGTCTGTCGCTGGCTCGCTCGACCCCGAATCGGGGCACGACCGGCGCGGCGCTGGGCTACACGGGCGGTGGCCCACTGGCCGTCCTGCCTGCCGCGGTCGCAGGCTCGTACCAGGCCACGGGGCGCGACATCTACGACCGGCACCTGGTGACCCGCGAGATCCTCGAGCTCCGAGCGGCCGTCGAGCCCGGCGACTCGGGAGGACCGCTGATCCTCAGCGACGGGAGCGTCGGAGGGCTCGTGTTCGCCGAATCGCGGTCCGATCCGAACGTGGGCTACGCGCTCAGCCCGACCGCCGTGGAGGCCCGGATCTCGCCGGCCATCGGCCACACGAAGGCCGTCGGCGTTGGTCCCTGCATCCGCTGACGGGCCGTGAGGGATCGGTAGCATGGTGCAATGCAGCTGACCGGACCGATCTCCGGCGATCCCGCGAACGCCGGCACGACCACCAGGCCCTCCGCCGCGCTGGCCACGCTCGCCGCTGACTACTGGGACGCGACGCTCGAGCTCGCTCCACTGTTTGCGACCGCGATCGGCGACCGAAGGTTCGATGGGTCGCTCCCCGACCCGAGCCGCGAGGGGACGGCGGCGGCCCGATCCAGGCTCAGCGAGCTCCTGGCCCGTGCGGACGCCATCGAGGTCGACGGCCACGGTGCCGCGCACCGGACGACCGTGCTCGCGCTGCGCGAGGCGCTCGGCGCCGATATCGAGCAGCTCGATGCCGGGCTCGGCGACTGGAACGTCGACCCCATCGAAGGCGTGCCCGCAGATCTGCTGCTCGTGCCGGACTACCAGCGGCTCGAGACGCGGGACGACGCGAGCCGGATGGTCGATCGCTGGCGGGCGATGGCCGGGTACACCGACCGGCAGCTGGCGCGCCTGCGCCTTGGTCTGGGCGAGGGCCGCGTCGCCTGCCGAGCGCCCGTCACGCGGACGATCGACATCCTCGAGTCGCTGCTGGCGTCGCCGGACGAGACGTGGCCGCTGCTGGCTCCGGTCCGCGAGCTGGGCGATCTGCGCGCCTGGCGCGGCGGCGACCGGGGACGATTCGCGGCGGACCTCCGCGAGGCCGTGACCGAGGGGATCCGGCCGGCGTTCGAGCGGCTGCGTGACGCGCTCGAAGGCGAGATCCTGCCGGCATGCCGGCCCGATGACCGACCGGGAATGGGACACGTCACGGGAGGCGAGGCTGGCTACCGTCTGCTGGTGCGCGCCCATACATCGCTCGATGTCGAGCCCGAGGACCTGCACCGGGTGGGGCTCGATGAGATCGCCCGCATCGACGACGAGCTGGCGTCGCTGGCCGGGCAGACACTCGGCACGATGTCACTGTCCGACGCGCTGGCGGCCCTTCGCGGGGACCCCGCGCTGCACTTCTCGTCCCGCGAGGAGGTGTTCGAGACGGCCGCCGCCTCGCTCTCGCGGGCGGCGGCAACGATCCCCCACTGGTTCGGT
>Ga0315535_1003216_pt1 | contig 10130 bp, 8 predicted proteins | sample SalMarSW160220MG_2_FD_203092 | JGI IMG/M metagenome (GOLD analysis project Ga0315535, IMG submission 203092) | Salt marsh sediment microbial communities from the Plum Island Ecosystem LTER, Massachusetts, United States - Salt Marsh Sediment SW1602-20 ...
GCCGACGAGCACGAGTCGCCGATCCCAACGGTCCATTAGCGCGCCTGCGAAGGGACCCAGCAGCGAGTAGGGCAAGAACAGCACCGTGAACGCACGTGCAATGGCCAGCGGATCGGCAGCGCGATCCGGGTTGAACAGCAGCGCCCCGGCCAGCCCCGCCTGGAAGAGACCGTCACCGAATTGACTCGCCATGCGCACCTGCAGCAGTCGCCAGAAATCCGGCAAACCGCGCACCGACCGCCAAAGTTGGACGGGTGCGCTTGAGTGCATGCGGGTTTGGATCACACAACCGACTTCCACGAAAGGGGTTAGCAAGCTCGCCGCGGTCGAAGCCGCGCCCCCAACAGTACAAATATTTGCGGCCCGCGCTCGATTGTCCCGGGCGACCATGCGCCAGATGCCATGATGGTGTGGTGCCGCCCGAGGACCCAGAGGACTATGTCGCACCCGCCGCACAGCGGGTGCGTGCGGGTACTTTGCTGCTCGCCAACACCGATCTGGTTGAGCCGACTTTTCGGCGCAGCGTGATCTACATCGTGGAGCACAACGACGGCGGCACGTTGGGCGTAGTGCTCAACCGCGCCAGCGAAACCGCGGTGTACAACATATTGCCGCAGTGGGCCAAACTGATCGCCAAGCCCAAGACGATGTTCATTGGAGGGCCGGTGAAGCGCGACGCGGCCCTGTGCCTTGCGGCGTTGCGGGTCGGCGCCGATCCGCACGGCGTGCCGGGCTTGCGGCATGTGGCAGGCCGGGTGGTGATGGTGGATTTAGACGCCGACCCCGACACCATCGCACCTCTGGTGGAGGGCGTGCGGATCTTCGCCGGATACTCCGGCTGGACCATTGGTCAGCTGGAAGGTGAAATCGAGCGTGACGATTGGATCGTCTTGTCCGCGTTGCCATCCGACATTCTCGTCGGGCCCAGGGCCGACCTGTGGGGGCAGGTGTTGCGTCGCCAGCCGCTGCCGCTTTCGATGCTTGCCACCCACCCCATCGACGTCAGCCGGAACTAGGGCTGCTCAGGGACACGACCGGGTGCAGCCGGCGCAGGTGCCACCGCAGTCCGGTGGGGCCGTCGCGTGACGCAGAGCGAAACGGGCACTCTGCCATGAGCCGGCGGCCAGTGTCCCGACAGCCCCCGCGACACAGACAATGAGCACGACCAGCGCGGTGTGCGGGGAGGCGGCCAGCGCCGACAGACCGCCGGCGGCCAGCATCACCGCGGCCGCCAGCTGCGCCGGTGCCAGGGCGCGCAGCGCTAGTGCCGTGGCGTCCCGATTCTGATTGTGCGCAAGCGACCAGGACCCGAACCCAGCGGCCGCCGCCGCCGCACACATGGACAACACCCCGGCAATCAGCATGCGCCTCACCATACGAGACGGCCCGCTGAGCCGCGCATCTGGCTCCGGGCGTGCATTCAGTGCTGCAGGAACGAGAAGTTGGGGAGCGGTGGCAGCCCGGGTACCAGCGCCAACAGGTTCGGCGTGGGCTGCTGGTTCGTTCCCGCTCCCACGGGCGCGGGCACCCCGACCGGCGCCGCAGCGGGTGCCTGTCGGACCGGGACCGTACCCGGTGCTTGCGCGGGCAGCCCCACCGGCGCCGCGGTCGGTGTCTGGGTGGGCGCCGCGGCCGGAGCGCCGTGGCTGGTGACCCGGAACCCGTTGATGATCGCGTCAGTCGCCGGCGCGTCGGCGACGGCCACCGAACGATCGGTGGTCACCGATAGCGAAACCAGGTACTTGTCGCGTCCGGACGCCGCGATGACGTGGCGGCGCGAGGTGTTCAGCAGCATGTCGCCGTCGCGGTAGGTGCCCTCGATGACCGATGACGGGAAGCCGCCGAAATCGGCCATCGAGGCGTTCGTGGTCTGCCAGGCGAGCAGTTTCTGACTGTCCACGTAACCGTGCGTGATGGCCTCGGTGGGGTCGAAGTTACCGACCAGCTTGTAAACCACCACCTGCGCATTCGAGGTGTAAATGCTATTACCGTGCCGGTCGGCGATTACCGCGAACGCGTCGGGAACATTGGGGTCGGGTACCTGAGTCCAGCGGGGGGGCACCGGCAGGGTGATGTCGAGCGCCTTGAGGCCCTGGGGTTTTTGGGCCTCGAGCTTGACGCCCTTCGACTGCAGGTATTCGCGGATCGTCCCGGAAACGGCGGGGGTCAGGGTCGGAGGCATCGGCGCCGCGGGCGCGGAGGCGGCCGGCGGGACGTTGACGACCCGGTTGCTCGGTACCTGCGCGGGGACGGACGTGACGTTCTGCGGCGCCGGCGCTGCTACGACTGGGGCAGGCGATGGCGCTGGGACTGCGGGATCGGCCGACGCCTTGCCGCCCGCAAAAACCGCCACGCCGATCAGGCCAGCGACCATACCGCCGAGGATCGCCTGGCGGGTGGGGACGATCTGAATCATCTGCCTTGGTCCTTCCCAATGGCTCAAATACCAGCAGCCGTCGTTAGAGCCTGAATGTAACTAGAGGTCAAACGCGGTGACCAGGCCCGAAATAGAGCTGGGATGAAGCTCTGATCGGCGTGCAATGGAACCGAGATCAACCTGTGGCCCGCGGACCCGCTGACGCGACCCTTATACCCTGTTCAGGTGACCGAATCCCCGACCACCACGCCCGGGAGCGGCTCAGGTGCCGCTCAACCGGACGCCGAGGCGCCGCTGTATCGCTACACCGCGGCGCTGGCTGGCCGTATCGAAAGCAGGTGGCAGGACAACTGGGCGAAGCTCGGGACATTCAACGTGCCAAACCCGGTCGGTTCGCTGGCTCCGACGGACGGGACCAGCGTCCCGGAGAACAAGTTGTTCGTGCAGGACATGTTCCCCTATCCCTCGGGTGAGGGCCTGCACGTCGGTCATCCGCTGGGCTACATCGCCACTGACGTCTACGCCCGTTATTTCCGGATGACCGGCCATAACGTGCTGCACGCGTTGGGGTTTGACTCCTTCGGTTTGCCCGCCGAGCAATACGCGGTGCAAACCGGCACCCACCCGCGCACCAGGACCGACGCCAACGTCGTGAACTTCCGGCGTCAGCTGGGCCGCTTGGGTCTGGGCCATGACAGCCGACGCAGCTTCTCGACCACCGATGTCGAGTTCTACAAGTGGACCCAGTGGATCTTCCTGCAGATCTACAACGCATGGTTCGACCCCGCAACCAAGGGGGCGCGCCCTGTCGCGGAGTTGATCGCCGAATTTAATTCCGGCGCGCGCCGCCTGGAAGACGGTCGAGACTGGGACAAGCTGTCGGCGGGGGAGCGGGCCGACGTGATCGACGGCTACCGACTGGTCTACCGGGCGGACTCGATGGTGAATTGGTGTCCGGGCCTGGGCACGGTGCTGGCCAACGAAGAGGTCACCGCCGACGGCCGCAGTGATCGCGGCAACTTTCCGGTATTCCGGAAACGGTTGCGCCAGTGGATGATGCGTATCACCGCCTATGCTGACCGGCTTCTCGACGACCTCGACCTGCTGGACTGGCCGGAGCCGGTCAAAACCATGCAGCGTAACTGGATCGGCCGCTCCACCGGCACCAAGGCCTTGTTTTCGGCGACTGTTCCCGACGGCGACCGAGCCGGCGCGGAAGTCGATATTGAGATTTTCACCACCCGGCCCGACACCATGTTCGGCGCCACCTACCTGGTGCTGGCCCCCGAGCACGACCTGGTCGACGAGCTGGTTGCCGCCGCCTGGCCGGATGGGACCGACCCCCGCTGGACGTACGCCGCGGCCACACCGGGTGAGGCCGTCGCCGCTTATCTTCACGCCATCGGCGCCAAGTCGGACCTCGAGCGCCAGGAGAGCAAGGAGAAAACCGGCGTCTTTTTGGGCAGCTACGCAACCAATCCCGCCAATGGCAAACCAGTGCCGATCTTCATCGCCGACTACGTGCTGGCCGGTTACGGCACCGGGGCGATCATGGCGGTCCCCGGCCACGATCAGCGCGACTGGGACTTCGCCCGGGAGTTCGGCCTACCGATCGTGGAAGTCATTGCCGGCGGCGATGTCTCGGAGTCGGCCTACGTCGGCGATGGTGCGCTGGTCAACTCCGGCTACCTCGACGGCATGGATGTGGCGACGGCTAAGGAGGCGATCACCGCCCGCCTGGAAGAGGAAGGACGCGGTTGGGGGCGTATCGAATTCAAGTTGCATGACTGGCTTTTCGCCCGACAACGGTACTGGGGTGAGCCGTTCCCGATCGTCTATGACGGCGACGGACGCCCGCACCCGCTGGACGAGGCTGCGCTGCCCGTCGAGCTGCCCGATGTGCCGGAATATTCGCCCGTGCTGTTCGACCCCGACGACGCCGACAGCGAGCCGTCGCCGCCGCTGGCCAAGGCGACAGAGTGGGTGCACGTCGAGCTGGATCTGGGAGACGGCTTGCAGCACTACACCCGGGACACCAACGTGATGCCGCAGTGGGCCGGCAGCTCCTGGTATGAACTTCGCTACACAGACCCGCGTAACTCGGAGCGGTTCTGCGCCAAGGAAAACGAGGCCTATTGGATGGGGCCGCGGCCGGCCGAGCACGGCCCGCAGGATCCGGGCGGCGTCGACTTGTACGTCGGTGGCGCCGAACACGCGGTGCTGCATCTGCTCTATGCACGGTTCTGGCACAAGGTGCTATACGACCTGGGTCACGTCAGCTCTCGCGAGCCGTACCGTCGCCTGATCAACCAGGGCTACATTCAGGCCTTCGCCTACACGGACGCTCGCGGCTCATACGTTCCGGCCGACGAAGTGGTGGAGCGTGATGGTCGCTTCATCTACCCAGGTCCCGATGGTGAAATCGAAGTCTTTCAGGAATTCGGGAAAATCGGAAAGAGCCTGAAGAATTCGATATCGCCCGACCAGATCTGCGATGAATACGGCGCGGACACGCTGCGGGTGTACGAGATGTCGATGGGTCCGCTGGAGGCCTCCCGCCCCTGGGCCACCAAGGACGTCGTTGGAGCGCATCGGTTTTTGCAGCGGGTGTGGCGGCTGGTGGTCGACGAGCAGACCGGCGACACTCGGGTGACCGACGGGCCCGGTCACCGGGAGATGGACGGCACGACATTGCGAGCGCTGCACCGTACCATCGCGGGGGTGTCGGAAGACTATGCGGCACTGCGCAATAACACCGCCGCCGCAAAGCTGATCGAATACACCAACCATCTCACCAAGGAACACCGTGACGACGTGCCGCGCGTGGCGGTGGAGCCGCTGGTGCTGATGCTGGCGCCGTTGGCCCCGCATATGGCCGAGGAGCTGTGGCTGCGGTTAGGCCACACCACTTCGTTGGCGCACGGTCCTTTCCCGGAGGCCGACCCGGGCTACCTCGTCGACGACACCGTCGAATATCCGGTTCAGGTGAACGGCAAAGTACGCGGGCGGGTGGTGGTAGCCGCCGATGCCGATGAGGAGAGCCTTAAAGCAGCGGTGCTGGCCGACGAAAAGGTCCAGGGATTCTTGGCCGGGGCCAGCCCGCGCAAGGTGATCGTGGTTCCCGGACGGTTGGTCAACTTGGTCGTCTAAGAGCGACTATCGTCGCGCGGGCCGCAGTACCACCTCATGGACATGACCGTCTGGCGGCGTGGCGACCGCGTTGGCGACCGCAGCCGCGACGGTGTCGGGTTTCAGGAACTGGTCCGGGTCATATGTGCCGCCTTCGAACGCGACGAGTTCGCGTTGCATGTGGGTGTCGGTGCGGCCCGGATAAATTGTGGTCACCCGTAGCTCTGGTTCGTCGGCGCGCAGTGAGTCCGCGAAGGCGCGTAACGCGAACTTGCTGGCCGAGTAGGAGGCCATTCCGGGCGACACGTTGCGCCCCGCGCCGGAATTGATGAACACGACCTGGCCGCGGGCACTTCGCAGCGCCGGCAACAACATGAGGGTAAGTTCCACCGGCCCAAAGACATTCACGGCGAAGGTGGCGCGCCACTGATCGACGTCTGATTCCGCGACATGGCCGGGGAGAGACACCCCCGCGTTGTGCACTAGTACGTCGAGTTCGTCCACGACTTCGCAGGTCGCCTCGATCTCGGCGGCGTCGGTCAAGTCCAGCGGAAACGTTGTAGCGCCGAGCCGCCCGGCGACGGCGTCGAGCCGGTCGGAGGGCCGCCCGGCCAACAGCAAGGTGTGGGTAGGGGCCAATGCCGTGGCGATCGCGGAACCGATACCGCCACCGGCGCCGGTGATGAGTGCAGTTGGCATGCTGTCCAGTCTACGGGCATAACGAATCCCGTTGAAAAACTGGCGGTTTCACGCCTCTTTGCGCGCCGGTGATTCTCCCGCAGGTCCGGACGTCGATTCACCATAGGCCAGCCGCTCCAGCGGTGCCAACGCCTTCATCAACATGTCGAGGTCGGACTCGGGAAGTTGGCTGAGCATCGCGGCCAGGGCCGCGCGTCGGCTGGCCAGCGACTCGCCATGCACGGCCCGCCCCCGCGGGGTGATGTCAACAAGTACCGCTCGCAGATCGGACGGATCGCGCGACCGCTTCACCAGTCCGATCTTTTCCAGCCGACGGATCGCCACGGTGGTCGTAGGAGTACGCACCCGTTCGTGGGCCGCCAAGTCCGTCATCCGGATGGGGCCCTGATCGAGCAAGGTGACCAAGATGGACAGCTGCGCCAGGGTCAGGTCCCCGGCCGCCGCCCTCGTGGGGTCTCCACGTCGCAGAATCGAAAACAATTTGGACAGCGCGCGGTGCAAACCTTCCGCAAGTTCCGCCACCTCGGGTGCGGTGGATTCGCTGTCCGCCATAAATCGGCAGTCTAACCCGATATCGGGTGCGTACAAGGTAGCTATCGTCGACTAATCGGCGACCATCAAAGCACTTGGGAGAGGAATCGCTGTAGGCGTTCGGTCTGCGCGGCGTCGAATATCTGCTCTGGAGGTCCAGATTCCACGTCCTTGCCGTGATCCATGAAAACGACCGTGTCGGATGCCGACCGGGCGAAACCCATTTCGTGGGTGACGACGACCATTGTCATCCCGTCGGCGCCGAGGTCGGTGATCAGTTGCAGAATGCCCTTCACCATTTCGGGATCCAGAGCGGAGGTCGCCTCGTCGAAAAACATCACCTGCGGGGCCATTGCCAGCGCGCGGGCGATGGCGACCCGCTGTTGTTGGCCGCCGGACAACATGCCGGGGCGGGAACCGGCCTTGTGTTTCAGGCCAACTCGGTCCAGCTGAGTCAGCGCGAGGTCGCGAGCCGCGTCAGCGGGCAGGTGCCGCAACTTGCGGGGTGCCAGCGCCACATTTTCCAGGACGCTGCGATGTGGGAACAGATTGAAATGCTGGAACACCATGCCGATGCGCTGGCGGAGTTCATTGGGGTCGTCACGCAATACCGATCGGCCGTCGAGCAGGACGTCGCCGCTGTCGGGTTCGTGCAACCGGTTCAGGGTGCGCAGCAGGGTCGACTTGCCCGAGCCGGACGGACCGATGACGGCCACCGTGCTGCCCGCGGGGGCCGCGATGTCCACGCCGCGCAGCACCGCCGTGCCGCCGAGTGTCTTCTGAATACCTTTGGCCGTCAACGAGACTGACGCCCGGCCAGCGGAGCCGGCCTTCACGTCATCTCCTGGCTGAACGGCGATGCGTAGATGTCGGATTCCGCTTCGGGCTCAGCGGCGGTCCGGCCATGGCGCAGTCGTGCATCGATGTAGTTGACCAAATGCGTTAACGGAACGGTCAATATCAGGTAGAAAGCGCCGGCAGCCAAAAGCGGCGACAGGTTCCCGGTTTGCGCGTTGAGGTCCCGGCCGACCTGAAACAGTTCCCGCTGTTGGGTGATCAATCCCAGGAAGTACACCAGAGCGGAGGCCTTCAACAGGGCGATGAATTGGTTGACCAGCGCCGGCAGCACGCGGCGGAGGCCTTGCGGCACCACCACCAGCCGCATCGCGGCCGAATAGCTGAAGCCGAGGGCACGGGCGGCTTCCAGTTGGCCGGGGTCCACGCTTTGAATTCCCGCGCGCAGAATTTCGCCGATGTAGGCCGCGGCCATGAGCCCCAATGCGGCAATGCCGATCGGGTAGGGGTTGTTGTTCGTCAGCCCGCCCACCAATGGTCCGACGCCCAGGCCGATGACCAAGATGATCACCACCTCCGGAAGACCGCGGAAGATATCGGTGTACACCCGGGCCGGCCAGCGCAGCCAACGCGAATGCGATATTCCGGCGACCGCCAGGCCCATACCGAGTACCAGGCCGATGACGCCGGCGCTGCTGGTCAGGATCAGCGTATTAGGCAATCCCGTCTTGAACAGGGTGGGAATGGCTTGCCGATACAGGTCCCAGTCGAAGAAGGAGGCACGCAACTGCGCCAGCGCGGATTTGGGCGCGACCGGGCCTGCTGGCTTGCTGTGGCGACTGGCAGCGATCGCGGCGAAGTCCGGCAGCGTTGGTGCGGGGGCGGCCTTGGACCCGGGCTTCCAGCCGGGGGGCAGGGTCCGCGGAACCCACTGGGAGTACAGCTTCGCCCAGGTGCCGTCGGCGATCACGGCGTCCAACCCGGAGTTCAGCGCGTCGAGCAGCGGTCGGTTCCCTTTTGCCACGGCGTACGCCACGAAACCGCCGGGGCTGAAGGTGTTCGCGACAAGCACCGCGGGGTCGCTCGCCTGCATCGTGGCCGCTGCTTCCAGGGCCGGTGCCACCCACGCGTCGAGTTGGCGGGTCTTGAGGCTGGTGTAGACGGTGGCGAAGTCGGGATACTTGACCGGCTGCAGGTGCAGCGTGTCGACGACGTAGGACTCCTCGACGGTGCCCTGGACGACGCCGATCCGCTGGCCGGCTGTCAGGTCGCGGAAACTCTTGATCGGTGAACCCGGGGGCACTACGAGCGAGTAGTAGCCGAAGTCGTAACCGTTGGTGAAGGCCACGGTGCGTCGGCGCGCGTCGGTGGCTTTGATCGACGCGCAGCCGACGTCGAAGCGCCGCGATGCGACCTGGGCGAGCAGACCGGCGAAATCCGTTCCGACGAAGTTGACTTGCAGCCCCAGCTTGCCGGCGATCGCGCGCAGCAGCTGGGCGTCGAAGCCGCTGTACCGGCCGGTGGGGGTGATGCAGGTATTCGGCGGTGCGTCCGACAGCGTCACGACGGTCAACGCACCCGGCGTGCCCAACCCCAATGCGCCGGTGTCCACCGCGCTCAACGGCTCCACGTTGGGTGTCGTGTGCGGGTCGGGTCGTGCCATCGCGGCGCTTTGCAGCAGATCCGGAGGCAAAACGGTCGCGCTTTCCACGCCGGCGGGCGCGCATTGATTCCTGTCGGCAGCCGCGGGCGCCACCAGTGCAGCCGACGTCCAGCCGCACACTATGAGGATTGTTGCGGTCAGTCCGAGTAGCTTTCCGCGGCGTTTGGTGCGCCGGTTCACGCGCAAGCTCATTACTGCCACCGTATCGACCGATCGGCGGCCCGGCCCGTCTAGAGCTGGTTCACAGCATTAGTGACGGCTTGCCGCGGACCGCATCGATGCCGGGGAGTACCTGCCGAGGGCCGGGAGCAACTCTGCCGGCGTCGTCGGGTGTGGTGAATACCCTGCGCCGAAACAGTTCGGCGAGCATCGTCTGGGCCATCAGGTAGGAGCGACCGACGCACGCGGCCCGCGCGGCGTCGGGGTCACGCCGGTGTATTGCGGCGGTCTCGTCTTCGTAGAACGGCAACGTGTCTTCGCGGCTGCTCTGGTATGTCATCCAGAACACGCGCGGGATGAGGTTTTGCGAGGCGCGGATTGTGGCATGCAGTCGCGGTCCGGCGTACTCGTCGTTGACGGTGCGCCGGTAGTCCGCAGCGATGTCGGAGAAGGCTCGCGCATCCTTGGCGGCGCGCAGCGAGCGCATGAGTGCATCGAGTTGTCCCAGCACTCGCGGGGTGGGGTTGGCGGCCGCGCGCGCCGACGCCATCCCGTTGAGCAGGCCGTCGAGTTCGTGGTGTTCGAGGACGGTGGCTTGGTCGAACCGCTCGACGAACGCGCCACGGTGGTAGCGGGTGGACACGATGCCGTCGTGTTCGAGTTGGACCAGCGCCTCTTGGATCGGGACGCGGCTGACTCCCAGGCCGAGCGCGATTTCGTTGCGGTCGACGCGGTCGCCGCTGCGCAGCTTTCCGGTCAGCAGGAGGTGAAGGATGT
>Ga0315535_1003218_pt1 | contig 10127 bp, 8 predicted proteins | sample SalMarSW160220MG_2_FD_203092 | JGI IMG/M metagenome (GOLD analysis project Ga0315535, IMG submission 203092) | Salt marsh sediment microbial communities from the Plum Island Ecosystem LTER, Massachusetts, United States - Salt Marsh Sediment SW1602-20 ...
CCGGGTACAAGTTCCCCCTATCAGAAAAATACCAGTTCATCCCGTCAGTGCTCATTAAAACTGATTCGTTTAAAAGGATGCAGGTTGATCTGAACGGTAATCTGGTCTACCGGGAAAAAATATGGCTTGGCGCCGGTTACAGATCAGATAACAGTATGTTATACATGCTCCAGTACCAGGTAAACAACCAGTTCAGAGTAGCTTATACCTACGGGTACGAATTCTCAGAATTGAGTCATTATCAAAAAGGCACCCATGAGATAATGCTGCTTTACATCTTTAAATACATGGTTGATGTGAGAAGTCCCAGGTATTTTTAAATATTAATTATGAAATTGATTTTTGCACTTTTCTTAATATATCTTTTCTCTGAAAGTTCTCTTTCTGCACAGGCCCATTATTCAGAACGGAAAACAAACTTCAGTTCTTCCGAATATGATGAATTCTCCCCTGTCGTTGAAGGCGACAGTATTGTGTTTTGTTCGGACCGGCAAAATGAACTTTTTATAAAACATGTTGGATCAGATAAAAAGGGTCTTTTAAATATTTTTTTTGCCAGAATCAGTGATTCATCACGGTATCAGAGGCCAAATATTTTTGGACCGGACCTGAATAGCCCGTACAACAACGGCCCAATAACATTTGACAGCTCAGGCACCTTTGCAATTTATTGCAGAAATATGGTTACCAGAACAAAAACAAGGGGTAAAGCCGGGGAAGAAGGCAATATTGGATTATTTTCTGCTGAGTATAAAAATGGCAGTTGGGTAAACATAAAACCGTTCAAATATAACAATCCCTCCTACTCCAATATTACACCTTTCCTCACTTCAGACGGAAGATATCTGTATTTTTCATCCGACATGCCAGGAGGATTTGGTGGAACGGATATCTATAGATGTGAATATGAGAATGATGGCTGGAGTAAACCAATAAACCTTGGCGATGTTATTAACACAAGCGGAAATGAGGTTTCTCCTTTCATTAATTTGTCAGGCGATTTATTTTTTGCTTCTGATGGACATCAGGGGCTGGGGAAAAAGGATTTATTTATGAGCAAAAAACAAGGTAAAGAATGGTTGAAACCGTTACATATAGATCCCCCGTTAAATTCAGAATTTGATGATTTCAGCCTTATTACCGATAATTCATTTTCCGCCGGATATTTTTCATCAGACAGGGATGGAACGGATGATATATTCAGCTTCAAAACACTCATTCCGCAGTTATACGATTGCGATTCCCTTAAGAGGAATAACTATTGCTACCGGTTCTGGGATAATAAAAATCCCGGTTCGGATTCGTTGAAGGCGGATTATGAATGGCAGTTCAGCGATGGTTCTGTAATTAAAGGAATTTCTGTGGAGCATTGTTTCCAGAGTTCTGGTCATTATTGGGCCTTGCTGAAGATATCAGATACTGCAACAGGCGAGACATTCGTGGTAAGAGATTCAATTATTTTCGAGATAAATGATTACGTTCAACCTTATATTACCTCAAAGGATACATTATATGTCTCAGAAGAAGCCGTCTTCAGCGCTTTAAAATCTAATCTCCCGGGCTTTCAGCCTGAAGAATATATCTGGGATTTTGGTGACGGAAAATCTGTTATTGGCAAGGATGTGACCCATAAATTTATAAATGCCGGAGTATATAATGTTAAACTGGGGATAAAAGGTAAATCAGGTGACAATTCCGGCACTAAAACAAATTGTGTATTTAAACAGGTTTGTATTATTAATATGAAAGATTTATGAACAAACTGATAAATAACAGTCTTATTATGGTTCTATACCTGATAAAAATTGATCATTTTGTAAAACTGATATTTATTTATCACTATAAAGAAATATCCTGATGAGAAGGGATCACCTGTTCAAAATAATATTTATCCTGATGGGATGTTCCGGCTTCCTGGTAACACATGCTCAACCTGTGCCCGCCAAAGATGAAAATATACCTTTCCTTATAACATTCGGAAAAGACGCTGAAAGATCCTGGGGAGATTATGAGCTATGCGAGATTTTCTTCTTCAGGATTCCTTTTTCATATAAAGATCCGTTTTTTATTCGGGTTTTTGATCCTGATACAGGTGGAGCATTTGATGAGCAAAAATCCGACTTTAACACAATTATCAGGTTTTCGATCTACGGTGGAAATGGTGCCTGGAGCGATAAGGATGCGCGATCGGTACATCCGGCCGGTAATTATGCAAGTGGAAACTTACTAGATTCCAAATCATTCGGAAATGATCAGCAATATGATCAGAAATGGTACACTTTCGGACCTTTTAATCCCATGGAAGGTGAATCATCCGATGAACTTAATGGCTATGTTTTCAAAATAATAGCAAAAGGCATAAAAGGTGATGATGGCAACCTTTACAGATATTTTCTGAGCACTGAAAGCACTGACAACAAACCGGTGGAAGGAGGAAACAGTTTTACATATGAATATACTTTCAGACTTTCTGATGATCAAAACCATGTTTCGCAGATTTATCCCTATATCGATGATAAGGTGACTTCCGTTAAAATTTTGAATTTTGACTGGGATAATGATGGTTTTATACGTGTGGTCTCTGTAGCTAAAAGAGGTGAACTATGTAAAATATCAGGTGATAATGAATGGCAATCGACGGAATTACCCATAACCGGTGAAGAAAGAAACACCTCACTGGAGATACAGTTTATAAAAAATAAGTCTGAAAAAATTAAGAATAATAATGTAGTGGTGATTGTACAAAACCAGTATGGCATTTCCCTCCCTTTCTTTGTAATTCCAATTGGGGGCATACCGGTATACAAGCCGGCATTGATGATGAAATCTGTTGAAAAGAAATAGATATCTGAATATGAGAATAAGAGCTATTCTTGTTTTAATGTATGTTCTCTTTTGCCTCAAATTATCCGGACAGGTGAATTATTTCCGTCAATATGGCCCGTCTGACGGCCTCGGCAACCTGTTTATTTATTCAATAAATCAGGGGAAAGACGGGTACCTTTGGATTGGAACAGCTGAAGGCCTGTACAGGTTTGATGGATTTGACTTCAGGCATTATACGCTGCAGGACAGCCTGGCTGAGAATTTCATAACAACAATTTTCAGGGATTTTTCAGGTGATTTATGGCTGGGACATATGAATGGTGGAATAACACATATTGCAGACGGTCGCTTTATTAAATATAATGAATCGCCGGAGATTAACACAGCAATAACTTCCATAACAGAATCAGATACCGGTACCATCTGGTTTTCAACTCAGAACCAGGGATTAATGGTAATCAATAAGGGAGGTGAAATAACAAGAGTGTCAGTACCTGTGGAAGATGAAATCATATTCAGATTGGAGCACATTTCAGGTAATCTGTTCCTGGCCGGCACGCAGGAAAACCTTTATGTTCTCGAATATCAGGAGAAATCATCTTCAATGATCTTAAAAAAGAAGATATCCGGTTATTCTCCATCAAAAGTTGTTGAAATTTTAAAAATGAAAAAGGGTGAATACTATATCTTTTCAAAAGACCGCGGAATTTATTCACTCACAGTCAATGATCCTCTATATAAATGCAATCATATTGAACTGACCGGGTTTGCAGAAAAATACATTGATAATATTCAGGGTGCCCTGTGCGTGAAACAGAATGAAGTATGGGTCAATACTGCTCTCAAAGGCATTATTAAATTCAGAATAGATAACAGTACTGGAAGGTTAATTCCGTCAGGTTACATTAATACCGATACCGGATTAAAATCAGATGAGGTGAAGTGTATGTTCGAAGACAGTGAAGGCAATATCTGGCTTGGAATGTATGGTGATGGTTTGTTAAGACTTGTAAACAGCAATCTAAGTTTCCTGAATAATTTCCGGACTCTGGGGTCAGATCATATATATGCATTATCAAAAGACAGCTTATCTATATGGATGGCTACTGATAATCATATTGCTAAAATTTCCCCGGGGACTTACCAGGTTAATGAATCAAACTCTTTTCCCAGGTCATTATCAGGAGTCCGGGTTAATACTTTATATTGCGCGAAGCATGGAATGATTTACCTTGGCTTCGAAAAAGAGGGTCTTTATGTTTTCAATCCATCCACACATGAATTCACAAAAATCCGGCTATCAAATGATTTACTCGAAAATTCAATTAAACATATTACCGGCAGGGAGAATATTTTGTGGATAGGCACCAGGAAAGGAGCATGTAAATTCAATACCACAACAGGTGAAATTAAATGGTTCAATAAAGGTAACGGACTCCCAAACAATGATATACAGGATATGTATATTGATCGGGAAGGAAGGGTTTTGGTCGGTACTACATGCAGTGCCATTCAGTATATCGATGCCAATGATAAGGTAAGAACACTTGACAACACTTCCTTTGGTCTGAATTCAGTCATGGCATTCACTGAAGATTCCAACGGATCCTTATGGGTTGCAACATATGGTAACGGTGTATTCCGATTCGGGAAAAAAGGAAATCTCAACTACACAACCTCTTCAGGCCTGGTTTCTGACTATTGTTATAGCCTGATCTTTGATAATCAAAACAGAATACTTATCGGACACAAGGGAGGAATATCACAAATCGATACTGAGACTGGTAAAATAAGAAATTATACCTATAATGAAGGTATTAAGATCAATACAGATTTCTATCCAAACAGCATTTTGTCTGATAATAGAAATAACATCTTGTTTGGCACATCAGACGGGTTAATTATTCTGAACTCCCGCCCTGGAACTGTAAGAATGGAACCTCCTGTTCTACATATAGATGCAGTTTATGTAAATAAGACGAAAATAAAAATTGACAAACCGGTAATTCTGAAACCGGGTAATTATGAGATCAGAATAGAGTACACAGGAATAAATTTAAGCAACCCTGATATCGTTACCTATCAGACAATGCTGGAGGGATACAGCTCCGGATGGTCAGATCTTACTTCAAAAAGATCAGTCACATATGAAAAAGTCGGATATGGCCAATACATATTTAAAATTAAAGCTTTCAATGAGGACTTAACAACTTCACAGGAGCCGCTGACAGTAGTATTCAGGATCAGAAAGCCTGTATACCTGTCCGTCTGGTTCTATTTAGTTATTATTTCCCTGGCAGTATTTGCCCTGTATGAATTCATAAGGATCAGAGAGAAAACCATGAAATCATTGCAGGAAAAACTCCTGAGAAACCTTGACGAAAAAACAAAGGAAATCATTGTTAAGGAAGAAATTATTAAAGAGAGGCAAAAAACCGAAAAAGAACTTCGGGCGGCAAAAGAGAGAGCTGAACTATCTGACCGGCTAAAAACTTCTTTCCTGGCCAACATATCCCACGAAATAAGGACTCCCATGAATGCAATTGTGGGATCGTCTGAACTGCTGAAATCACAAGACAATTCGGAAGAGGAAAAAAGGGAATTACTTAACCTGATAGTATCTAACTCAAACAGTCTGCTTGATCTTATTGACGACATACTGGAAATATCTTTGATTGAATCAAACCAGTTGAAAATAAATTTTTCCAGGTGTGAGATCTATCCGGTTCTGGTCGAACTACACGTGAAATTCATTGAAGAAATGAAGACCAGTGGGAAGGATCATATTGATTTCCGGCTTTCAACTGAAAGCATGCCCCGTGATTTCTCTTTTGAAACTGACGAGTTAAGATTAAAACAGGTACTTGGAAAGCTAATTGACAATGCAATTAAATTCACAGAATCCGGATCGATCATTCTTGAATGCCGACCGGTTGCTGACAAGGTACTTTTTTCTGTGGTAGACACAGGTATTGGAATGTCAGAAGATAAAAAACAAATCGTTTTTGACCTTTTCAGAAAAGTCGAAGATGATAAACTGAGGTTATACAGGGGTACCGGCCTTGGTCTGACACTATCACAGAGCCTTGTAAAACTTATGGGTGGAGAAATAGCGGTTGAATCTGAATTGAATAAGGGTTCAAGATTTTATTTTACTCTTCCCCTTACATATGCAGACTAATTTGTTTACTGAAAAAATTGGAAAAGAAAGAATTTATTACAGACCAACAAGCGCTTCTTGTTATTGATATGCAAAATGATTTCGTACAGCCAGGCGCACCAGCCTGTGTAGAAGGTGCTTATAAAACTATTGGCACAGTTAAAAACCTTCTTGATCATTTCCGCGAGAAAGGTAACCCTGTTATCTTCCTGAAGCGTGAATACCGGGCAGACGGGATTGATATAGAATTAACAAGGTTTGATGATTTTATCACCAACAGAAAATATTTGGTTCCCGGGACCGAAGGCGGTAATATCATTGAAGAGCTTACACCTCTGAAGGGAGAATATATTATTGTAAAAAAAAGGTTCAGTGGGTTCATGAATACCGAACTGGATATAATACTGAGAAGACTGGGCATACATAAACTTGTAATCAGTGGTACACAATACCCGAATTGTATCAGGGCAACAGCTTATGACGGCATTGCTCTTGATTATTATGTCACAGTAATAACTGATGCTACCTCTGCCGCTACTGATGATATTGCAGAGGCAAACATTCAGGATATGCGGAATATTGGCATAAACTGCATGAGTTTGAAGGAATATATTGAACGGGCAGATGGAGACATAAAGTCGAAGTCTGGAATTTGAAACCAAATGATAGCAGGTATGAATAATCTCAAAATATCAACTGCTCAATTTGAGCATCACAGTGGCGATAAATCATATAATCTTTCGGTTATTGAAAAACTCGCCATGCAAGCTGCAGATGAAGGTTCGGATGCGATTGCGTTCCATGAATGTTCTGTTACCGGCTATACATTTGCACGTAAACTGACAAAAGAACAAATGCTCGGACTGGCGGAGATCATACCTGACGGACCCTCGGTCAGAAAGCTGATTGAAATGGCTCGCAAGACTGGTATTTCTATACTCGCCGGTTTATTTGAAAAGGATACTGATGACAATATTTTCAAAGCCTATGTCTGTGTCGACGGGAACGGACTGGTTGCTAAATACAGAAAACTTCATCCGTTTATAAATCCATATATTACTCCCGGTAACGAATACTGCATCTTCAATCTTAAAGGATGGAAATGCGGCATATTGATATGTTATGATAACAACATAATTGAAAATGTCAGGGCTACAAAACTCCTGGGTGCCGATATCATATTTATGCCCCATGTCACCATGTGTACTCCGTCAACAAGGCCCGGGGCCGGCTTTGTAGATCCAAAATTATGGGCAAACCGTGAAAATGATCCTACTTCCCTCAGACTTGAATTCGACGGTATGAAAGGCAGGAAATGGCTAATGAAATGGTTACCATCTAGAGCTTATGACAATGCTGTTTATGCAGTTTTCTCAAATCCTGTAGGTATGGACGATGACCAGCTCAAGAATGGCTGTTCAATGATCATTGACCCTTTCGGAGATATTATTGCTGAATGCAGATCTTTTGACGATTGCCTTGTCACGGCAACAGTAACACCTGAGAAACTAACAAAGGCTGGCGGATATCGTTATATAAAGGCAAGGCGTCCGGATATGTACAGGGAGATCATCGGGCAGACACATATACCGGAACAGAAAGTTGTCTGGAAAGAAATGACCGATGATTGATATAATAAAAACAGGAGCTTATGATAAGCGGATATCATGATGAAGAGAATTTTGAGAATCTCAATTTTCAGAATAAAGGGCTGGTCCCAGGCGATTATGAAAACTGCAGCTTTATTAACTGCGATTTCAGCAATTCAGACATGTCCGGAATGAATTTTCTTGAATGTGAATTTACCAGGTGTAATTTGAGTCTTACTAAATTAACAGATGCCTCGTTAAAGGATGTAAAGTTCGAGAACTGTAAGCTTACCGGACTGCACTTCGACGACTGCAATAAACTGATGTTCTCTGTTTCTTTTGACAGTTGTTCTATAGATATCTGCTCTTTCTTTAAAATGAAAATGAAGAATACAAAATTCATAAATTCAAGGATTAGTGAATCGGACTTTGAAGAAGCTGATTTGTCCTACTCATCTTTCCAGAACTGTGACCTGGCTAAAACTGCTTTCCATAATGCAAACCTGGGAAAAGCCGATCTCAGAAACTCATATAACTATTCAATAGATCCGGAATCAAATAATATTAAAAAAGCGAAGTTCTCTCTCAATGCAATAAAGGGGTTACTGGACAAATATGATATTGAAATAGAGAATTAAGAAAAGTTAATAAAAACCTGTAATATTGTAACCTCATTACAGCAACTCCATGACTGACACACAGAATATCCTTTTTGATCTCGACGGTACACTGACCGACCCCCGTGAGGGAATCATAAATTCGATACTATACGCACTTGACAATCTTGGCATTGAAGAAAGCAGGGTTGATGAACTTAATTCGCTGATTGGTCCACCCCTTCGCGATTCATTCATAAAAAGATATAATCTTTCAGAAATGATGGGAAACAGGGCTCTCGAACTGTACCGTGAGTATTTCTCTACAAAAGGAATATATGAAAATATGCCGTATCCCGGGATTGATACAGTCCTTGCGACCCTGTATCAGCATAATTTCAGGATCTACCTGGCAACATCAAAGCCTACCGTTTATGCTGAAAAAATCCTGGACCATTTCGACCTGCTAAGGTTTTTCTCTGGAGTGACCGGGAGTAACCTTGACAATACACGCACTGACAAAACTGAAGTGATAGCACACATGGTTTCAACAGCTGTCCTGGAAACCACAAGGTCAGTAATGGTAGGTGACAGGAAACATGATATTATAGGTGCAAAGAATAATAATATGAAGTCAATAGCAGTTACCTATGGCTATGGATCAGTACAGGAGATCACTACAGAACATCCTGACCTGATGATTGACAATTGCAAAGAGCTTTTAACAATTTTCAGCAGTAATTAATTATAGGCCGGACTATCTTTAAGATGTTATCCACTGAACATCTAAAAAAAATTTGATTGCATTCGTGTAATAGCATAATTTTGCTATAAATCTTCGATTCATGAAAAACCATCATGGAATTTCAATATTGATTTTCCTTCTGTTCATTAACATGGCTTGCCATGGCCAGCCTATCGCAGATACAACTATATCATTCAGGATACAAACAAAAGATGGGAATATCTTCACAGGCCATATACTCAGCCAGGATTCGATCAACCTGAAACTCAGAACTGATATATATGGTGAGATCAGAATCCCTCTCACAGAAATAAAGTCAAAAAATGCATTAGGTTATCTTAAAGTTGTAAATAATGCAGTCTGGCTTCCAAATCCTCAGTCAGGACGGTATTTCTGGGCTCCGAATGGTTATGGGCTGGAGCAGGGCTCATCCTATTACCAGAATATATGGGTTCTTTATAACCAGGTATCAATAAGCGCATCAGACAATTTTTCAATAGGGGGTGGTATTGTGCCCTTATTCCTTTTTGCAGGTGCTCCAACCCCTGTCTGGCTGCTTCCAAAGTTTTCAATACCGGTGGTACGTGATAAAGTCAATATTGGAACAGGGGCACTGCTCGGGACAGTACTTGGAGAAGGATCAGGCGTATTCGGCCTGCTTTATGAGACTACCACGTTCGGATCACGTGATAAGAATTTAAGTATTGGATTTGCATACGGATTTGCAGGCGAATCATGGATGAGCCGGCCAATAATCAATTTAAGTACCATGATAAGGCTAGGTCCTAAAGGTTATTTCATAAGCGAGAATTATATAATCCCATATGAAAGTTCAGACTGGAATTATACTGATTTTGTGACTAAACATAAATCAGCAGTTGTGATTTCACTGGGTGGGCGTACAATGATACGCAACGTGGGACTTGATTACAGTCTGTGGATACCTTTTAATGCCAATCTCGACACATTTATAGCAATACCGTTTCTTGGAGTGAGCATACCCATAGGTAAAAAGGAATAATATTAAGGGATATTGCATAAAAGAGACTGTATCAAAAGTCATATTTAACCACAAAGGTACACGAAGGTCACACGAAGAACACAAAGGTAAAACAATGACAATTAAGTCTTTGTGTCCTTTGTGACTTGCCTTTGTGTCCTTAGTGGTCAATGGATCTAGACTTTTGATACAGCCCCCTCCGTGATTCCGG
>Ga0315535_1003223_pt1 | contig 10105 bp, 7 predicted proteins | sample SalMarSW160220MG_2_FD_203092 | JGI IMG/M metagenome (GOLD analysis project Ga0315535, IMG submission 203092) | Salt marsh sediment microbial communities from the Plum Island Ecosystem LTER, Massachusetts, United States - Salt Marsh Sediment SW1602-20 ...
TTAAGAGCTACCGGAGCTAATAAAATTTATGTCTTAGAACCAGTTGAATCAAAACAAAATATTGCATCAGATTTTGGAGCTGATAAAGTATTTTTACCAAAAGCTTGGAATAAGATCGTAAGATTGACTGATAAATTAGGACCCGATCACGTCTTTGATTGCGTTGGACTCTCCGAAACTTTCAGTACTGCTTTGCAACTTGTAAGAAAAGGAGGTAATGTTACCCTAATTGGCATGCATGCGAGTAAATTTGAGATTAATAACATCTTGTTGATGACGACAAACAATATTTCAATAAGAGGTGTTTATGGCTATAATCATGATATTTTCAAGAAAGCTATTAATCTCTTTGAACAAAAGAAAATAAGAATTGATTCCTTGATAACTAATAGAATCAAATTAGATCAGGTGCCAGAAATGTTTAAAATATTGGGTCATCCTCCACATAATGAATTAAAAGTGATGGTTGATTTGGATTAAATTTTTCACATTTTTTTTCTATTTTAATATATTGTTTGTATTCGATACCCTATTTTGATAAAGATTTATAAATCCATGTGACAATACATAAGATATTCACCATATCAGTGAATGTTGAAAAGAGGATAATCTCATGGAAGTTAAAATGAGTCCATACGATGCGAAAATTTGGACTAAATCTTACGATAAACATGTAAAACCCAACTTATCATATCCTACGGAAGGTTTGGGTATTTTATTCGATAGAGCGATGAAAAAGTATCCCGATCGAATTGCTTGCTATTTTATGAAAAGGGAAATGTCATTTCAAGAACTTAATGATTACGTGCATAGATTTGCAACTTTTTTACAAAAAAAAGGTTTGAAAAAAGGAGATCGGGTTGCTATAAATTTAGCTAATTGTCCACAATACTTGGTCGCTCATTTTGGCACTTTATTAGCAGGGGGGGTTGCTTCTGGCTGTTCACCATTGATGAGCCCAACCGAAATTGCGTATCAAATCGATGATAGTGAAGCGAAATTCTTTGTGACCCTTGATGCGTTTTATGAAAAAGTATTAGTAAAAGTCTTAGATAAAGTTCCAAAATTGGAAACAATTATCACCACGAACATTAGTGATTATATGGGTCTTTCTGGGATAAAAGTAATTTTAGGTAAACTTTTAAAAAAAATTCCCAAGGGAAAAGTCGTTCCTTATCCGAGTAAAAACGTAATTGATTTTAATGATACTATTAATACCGAACGAAATGTATCTAAAGTATCAATCGATATAGAAAAGGATCTTGCTTTATTACAGTATACTGGTGGGACTACAGGGCTACCTAAAGGAACAGAACTCACGCACAAAAATATCATCTCAAATATCGTTCAAATTTCAACTTGGATTGATAGAGTTGACGAAGAACAAGAAGATGCAGTGAACTTATCTGCTTTCCCTTTGTTTCATTTAGCAGGTTTAGCAATGAGCATGGTTACACTTTATCTCTCAGCTTCACAAATTCTCATCGCAAATCCGAGAGATAGCAAGCACATCATTAAAGAAATGATCGATAAAACACCGATGATGTTGGTAAACGTTCCAACTCTATATTTAGCAATAAAGAACAATAAATTGGCAAAGAAGATTCCTACTGAAGTGTTAAACGAAATCGAGGTATATGTTTCAGGAGCAGCGCCTTTTCCAGCAGAAGCTATAAATGATTTTGAGAATTCATTAGATGCTAGGAATAAAGTATTAGAGGTATATGGGATGACCGAAACAAGTCCGATACTCACGATGAACCCATATTATGGGGAAAAAAAAGTAGGAACCGTCGGAATTCCAATACCCGATACAGATATTCGACTTGTTGACATAGAAACAGGTAATCAAGTTGAACTTGGAAAACCCGGAGAAATAATATGCAAGGGGCCTCAAGTTACAAGAGGTTATTATAACAAGCCGGAAGCGAATTCACAAACAATAATCGATGGTTGGTTCCATACAGGTGATGTAGGAGTGATGGATGAAGATGGATACATCACTATCGTAGATCGGACAAAAGACATGCTCATTGTCAGTGGGTATAAGGTTTACAGTGTTCACGTTGAAGATATATTAACAAAACATCCCAATATTGAAATGGTAGCGATTATTGGATTAAAAGATCCCGATCGACCTGGAAGCGAAATCGTAAAGGCAATAGTACAGCTAAAAGAAGGAATAGAGCCAACCGATACAATTAAAGCTGAATTAAAAAGTTACGCTGCTAAGCATCTCTCAAAATATGAAAATCCAAGAATGTGGGAATTTAGAGAAACTTTACCCTTAACTTCTGTAGGAAAGATATTAAAACGGGCCTTAAGAGAAGAATCAAAAGAATCTAATTAATTTTCTTTACATTTTTATTATTTTTTTCTTTTTCTTTTTATCATTATCGAAGATAGTATGCATTAATGATATTCATTTAGATTTAAAAAAAAAAAAGCTATTATATTTTTGAATTAAACTGGATATGACTGCGCTGTAAGCAAGCACTCTCTTATCACATTTCCACCAGTCTCGGAAAAATATGCTATGGATATATTGTGGCGTCCAGCAGGAAATAACGCATTAAAATACTGTAAGCAAACTGAAAGATATTCATAGGTTGATGTTCCATCATATGGACCAACTCGTGTATAGGGGTTCAGCAATCTCGTGCCGTCTACCATGAAGTAAAAAAGAATATCCGCAAAATTCCCTGGACTTGGGAGGATTTTAGTACTTGCTGAAAAGGTTACGTATAGTTGGACTGGAGAACTTAAATCTACGATGACATAAAGATTTGGAATTGTTTCGAATGATAAATCAGGAGCTGTGAAATAATTTGGCTCATAATCATTCCAAATTCTTACTTGTGATTGTGCAGTCCAATTAATTAGCCCCATACCTAATCCTCCAGCACCTATCAAGAGACCAATTATCCCTAATATAGTTCCACCTTTTCCCATAAAAAATTACCCTGTTATTAAATTTTAAAGTTAAGTCTTTATTTTTATTAGATTATAAGAAATAATTCCTCTATCAGGATAATAAATGTTTATGTTGAAATAACTATCTCCCAATTTTATTAATTTATTTCGTAAACCTATTTTAATGAATTCAGTGAATAAGTGATTATAAATAAAAACAAATAAATTTCAAATGAATGAGTTGATTATATAAATATGAAAAAAGGACAAGTTCAATGTATAAATGATGAGATATTAAATAAACTCTCATTAAAGAACCGCTATAAATTCCTAAATTATAATTTAATGAGCTATTTGAAACCAAAACATTTCGATCTGCTCAAGGACGCTGAAAGATTTTTTAGAACTTTCGAGAAGAACCATGATATAAATCATACTGAAGATTTCTATGATTGGATACCTGAAGTAGGTAAAGCTGGTTTTATTACGCGTGTAAACAAGTTTGACAATCTCGGGTTAGATTTTGAGACCTATGGGATGACTGCTGAGTTTATGAGAGTGCTTGCCATGGATTTTTTTGATCCCCAATTTGCGATGGGTGCCGGTGCAACAGTTTTAGCGGTTAATCCTTTAATGCTTCATCATGAAAATGAGGAAATACGCTTACGTGCCCTCAAAGAGTTAGTTACCGGTGAGAAAATCGGATGTATTTGTATCACGGAACCTGAAAGAGGTTCGGATGCGGTTCATATGTTAACCACTTGCGATGAACAACCAGATGGCAGTTTTATTGTAAATGGTACAAAAATCTATCAAACAAATGGACCAAAAGCAGATTGGGCTGTAATTTATGCAGTAACTGAAAAAGATAATGGGAATACGATGTCTCAACTTCTTTTAGATACGAGTTGGGAAGGTTGGTCGGTTGAAAGAGTAAATATCCCTTGGACACCAAGGCTCTTTATTGGAAAAGAAACAATGACTAATTTAAAAATCCCTAAAGAATGTGTCTTGGGAAAACCAGGTCAAGGACGCTCCCATTTATTTGAAGGATTAAATTTAGAACGAATTGGCATCGTTTGCTTAAATGCAGCAGAAGCATGGAATGCATTCACTCATGCGGTAATATATTCAAATATGCGCAAGCAATTTGACTTAGAAGTACTTAAATATCAAGGAGTCGGATTCCCTCTCGCGGATTTATGGTCTGAAATTATGAGTTTAACTTTAGCCGCCTTGAATCTCTGCCAAATGATTGATGACAAAATGGAGAAATTAGGTACTTTACCCAAGGAATTTAACCTGGCTTTAATGGCAACAGCCTCTCAATTGAAACTTTTAAGCACTAAATTAAATGCACGTGCGTGTTATGAATGTGCGAATATAATGGGTGGTGCAGGAGTATGTGACAATACTTTAATGCATGATCTATTAGGAATATCGAGAATTCAAGAGATTGGTGGAGGAACAAGACAAGTTCAGGAATATATTTTAAGTATGGGCTTAAGACAATTATTCAAGGCTATATAATTTTTCATTTTTCTTTTTCTATAAAATTATGAATGCATGAATAAACAAAAGAAGAAAATGGAATATGTATAATTACATTTAACCAACCTAGAAGAAGGAATGCATTATCTTATGTTACGTTTGTAGAAATTCGAGACGTATTGAATGGTATGGAAAAGGATAAAAACACCAAGGTATTAATCATGATAGGGTCCCCGAAAGCTAAAGCATTAATTTTTTAATTTGATTTACTTCATCTGGAAAATTTTTGATTAGTCGATTTTTACCCAAATTATTTTTCACAATCCAAATTATATCTTTATCTTTAGAAATTGCTATTTTTTCCATATATTTAAATCCTAATATAGGCTTTAATTGTACAATAACGCTTAAAGTGTAACCCAAACCCTTTCTTAATGCTTTAAATTCCTCAGAATTTCTATTAGCATTATTATTAATTTTATTAATAATCTTTTTATGAAATTCTAGAGCTTTATTATAAGTATATTCATCTAACCCTCTCTCAGCTAATCCTGCAACAATCGCTCTCATTACAAGCCAATTATTCTCGGTTTTTAGCCAATTTTCTAATTCGTTTAGAAATCTTTTATTATTATATTTGACTAAAAGTGTAATGGCTTTTGCAACACCTTCTCTTATTCGCCATCGAGGATCTTTAGCCATAGTTTTTAATTTAGACATTGCTATTTGTGCGTAACTTTCAATTGTACCAATCGATCCTAAAGCCCATACTCCACAAAAAGGAAGAAATTCCTTCGGATCATTTACTGGGGCTTCATTTGCAGTAAATTTGAGTAAATGCATAATGAAATCGTTTAATTTTTTAATATGTTCAAATTTTAATTCTTCAATTATCTCAACAAACATTTCAGCTAATCCTAAATTACCCTGTGGACTTGGAAGATTACTATTATCCAACAGATATTTAATTAAATCCTCTACTTGGTTCTCTTTAAGTAATTTTTCAAATAACACTTGTAAATCTTGTTTATAAGATTCCTTCTTACCCATTTCTATCAATTTAAAGAGTAAAATTAATATTGATTATCTTTGAAAAAATAATAGAACAACTAAATAATAATTATATTAAAAAAAGTTATCCCTATTTGAAAATTAATACTCCATTTATTTTTTGACTTTCTATATTATTATTTCAAGATCTTTATTGTTATTTTTATTACATTTAAGTAATAAGAATTTCAAAAAGTAAAAAATTTCAGAATACTGAGCCCGCATTTAATAATTAGCATACAAAATAAAGTAGTGATCCCTAAAAAGGCAAATAAGAAATATATTAAAGTTTTAAAAGATGATAATCTTTATATCTATGATAATAAAGCAATAAAATGAATAATTTCACCAAAATGGAGTTATCCTCAACGCTATGACACATTTTTAAAAGAAAATAACAAAAGATCTAAAGAAAGGTTACAAAAATATTTTTTAAAATATGGTATTTATAATAACAAATGTAAATTTGGTTAAACAAGATGAATATTAAAGATTTTGAAGATATATTATACATAAAAGAAGAAAATGGAATATGTACAATTATATTTAACAAGCCTAAAAGAAGGAATGCATTATCTTATGTTACGTTTGTAGAAATTCGAGCAGTCTTGGATGATATGGAAAAGGATAAAAATGCTAAAGTTCTAATATTGACAGGTTCTCCAGAAGGCAGAGCCTTTTCTTCAGGTGGTTATTTTAACATGAAAATGGTAACAGAAATTCCCGAGGATATCATGAAGGATATAGATTTAATGGATATTGCTCAAAAAGAAACGTGCATGAAATTTTGGAATTTTAAGAAGCCTGTTATTGCTGCTATAAATGGTTTTGCACTGGGGGCGGGTTTTACAATGCCTTTAGCTTGCGCTGATTTAATATATATGTCTGATGATCCAGAAACTTATTTGGGACTCATATTTGTCAAGCGAGCAATAGTTCCAGAATTTGGGTTTTCATTCCTTTTACCATTTTATGTTGGATTTCAAAAAGCAAAAGAAATCTTGTATTTTGGAGATAAAATTTATGCTAAAGAAGCTGAAAGATTAGGACTCATAAATAAAGCACTCCCTCCTAAAGAATTAATGCCCTATGTTAGGAAACAAGCAGAAAAATTGATCCCACCTAAAGGACCAAGTCTAGCTTTGAGTTTAATGAAAAAAACGATGCATGATTACTTCAGAGATATAATTTCCCGTACATTGGACAAAGAAAATGAAGCTCTCCAAGCTGCATTTAAAACCCATGATATGAGAGAATCCACAAAAGCTCTCATGCAAAAAAGAGAGCCAATTTTTAAAGGAAAATAATCCCATTACATATAAAAACGAACTAGAAATGCTTTTTATGTAATTTAAAAAAATTACTCGAAATTCTTATAAGATTTGATTTATATTTAATATTTTTAATTCGTAATACTGAAAAGATAGGGATTAAAATATGACTGATGAGAAGAAAAATGAAACACGTTTCATATTCGTCACTGGAGGGGTTATGAGTGGAATTGGTAAGGGCGTTGTGACCGCTAGCATTGGAAAGGTATTACAGTTCAGAAGTTTTAAAATTTCGGTAGTAAAGATTGATCCATATCTGAATGTCGATCCTGGCACTCTTAATCCTGTCGAACATGGTGAATGTTTCATTACTGAAGATGTATGGAAATTTAAACCAGTACCAGATTCAGATGAAAGAACATATAAGATCTCTGAAATAGATCAAGATTTTGGAACATATTCTCGTTTTCTTGGGATTGATATGCATCCGTCCCACAATATTACATCTGGTCAAATCTATCTCACTACGATTCTTGGTGAAAGAATGGGAAAATTTCTTGGAAAAACCGTGCAGCTCATTCCACACGTAACGACAATCATAAAAGAAAGACTAATAGAAATATCTAGATGCGAAAATTTAGATGTACTTTTGATTGAATGTGGAGGGACAGTGGGTGATTTAGAATCAAGCATATTTTTAGAAGCTTTTCGTCAAATTAAAATAGAAAATCCCCATCGTACTGCTTTGGTTCACGTTACTCTTGTACCATATTCTCATGCTGTTGGACAACAAAAATCAAAGCCTACACAACATTCAGTAAAAATGCTTCAAAGCCTTGGACTAAATCCTGATATCATTATTGGTAGAAGTGAAAAACCCTTGGCAGATGATATTAAAAAGAAAATATCTCTCTATTCTAATATCCCTGAAAAAGCAGTAATATCTAATCCTGATTTAAAGGTAATCTATGAATTACCATTACTATTTGAGGAACAAGGATTAGGAGATTATCTTTGCGAGATGATTGATTTAAAGGCAAAACTAGTATCTTATAATGAGGTCACTAATTACTCAGAATGGGTAAAAATGGTCGACATTTATAAATCAGCTAAAAAAATACTTAAAATCGGAATGCCGGGTAAATATTTCAACATTTCAGATTCATATATTTCGATTAATGACGCTTTAGAGCATGCTGCAGCCCATCAAGGATATATACCTGAGTTAAAAATGATAAATATCTCTGAGAATACAAACATTGAAGAAGAGCTGAAAGATTGCGATGGAATTTTATTAACTCCTGGCTTCGGAGAAAGAGCTGTCGAAGGAATGATTAAATCTGCTGAATATGCAATGGAGAAAAAAATACCCTTTTTAGGAATATGTTTTGGTGCTCAATTATTTTATATCGCTTTCTGCAGGAAATACTTAGGATTAACTGGCGCAAATTCTACTGAAATAGATCCTGATACGCCATATCCCGTTGTTGATCTTTTAGAAACTCAAAAAAACGTGACCGAGAAAGGGGGAACCATGAGATTAGGAGCTCATGAAATTATTATACAGAAAAACACTAAACTCTTTAACGCGTATAACCAAGAATTAATAAAAGAGCGCTTTAGGCACAGGTATCACATTCAGGAAAGATTTATCACAGAAGAAGCCAAGCAAAAAGGAATGTTGGTATCAAGTAGAGATGTATCAGGGAAGATAATAAATAGTATCGAATTAAATAGAGCCGACCATTGGATGGTTGGAACCCAATTTCACCCCGAATTTAAATCAAGACCATATGCGCCGAGTAAACTATATAGTGCGTTTATAAAAGCATGCATATCGAAGAAATCTGGAAAAAAGTAAAGTTAGTTTAGTTAAAGTCAATATTACACAATTATTTGGTATTAATATGAATCAAAATTATTTTAAAGATAAAACTGCCGTAATTACTGGAGCTGCAAGTGGAATTGGGCGTTCTTTTGCATTAGAACTTGCCAAAATGGGAACTAACCTTGTGATTTCTGATATTAATTTGGAGCGGTTAGAAAAGGTCAAAAAAGAACTGGAAGCTTATCAAATAAAAGTAGTCTCAATGAAGTGCGATGTCTCCAAAAAATCGGATATTAAAAGCTTGCGCGATACCAGCTTCTCAAGCATGCAAAGAATACATTTTCTCTTTAGTAACGCAGGAATAGCAGCAGGTGGTCATTTTGAAGATTTTTCAAATGACGTGTGGAAGAACATTTTCAATATAAACGTGTGGGGCATGATTAATTTGGTTCATGCGTTTATTCCTAAGATGTTAGAACAAGGTTTTGGGCATGTAATTGTAACTAGTTCCATTGCCGGAATTTTTGGAGTGGGTGGATTGATCCCATATAGTACCACTAAATTTGCCAATTTTGGATTTTGTGAAGCTCTGTATGGAGAATTTAAAGATAGAGGACTAGATGTTTCGATTATTTGTCCATTCCCTATTAAAACTAATCTAATGGAGACTGCGAATATGAGCTATTCTCCAGATTTGTTGACTAAATACAGTCAAGATCAATTGACTAAAGGTAATGAAATTGGAAAAAAATATTATTGGGATAAATTTACCGAAGGAGGATATGAATTAGAACCTGCAATACTTCTTTATCTCAAAAAAATCGCAAAAAAAAAGCTATATATAAGCGAACGTAAATTAACGCGATTTCTTTTCTTAATAAAAGGTCTATGGCCAAATTTGTATAAAAAATTCGTGAGGAAAAAAGGCGCTGAGCACTGTAATTTATTGAACGAATCGACTCAAAAAGCTATTGAAGCGATGGAAAGAATATCTAAAACCACCATTTAAAAATAAATCAATACAAATTTGTATATTAAAAATGACCCGGAAAACACCAAAAGATTATTGCTATCTCGCGAGAAATAATAAACCGTGCATAAAATCAAAAATTTCTGAACAACATCTGCTTTATTATAAATGTGATTTGTGTATCTGGAGAATCCATTCTGAAGCTCCTCAACATCTCAAAAATCTTAAGAAATTATATGAGAAATATCATAATTTCTCTTAATATAATCTAAAAAACCGATATTTACGATAAGATGTGTACATCAACTAGTTAGAGTAGAGAATTAAATTATTTTTTCAATTAAGATTTTTATTCTGAGGTTATATCAAGGATTTTCTTGGCCAAATCTTTCTTTTCCTCTAAATTCGATTGTCTTGAAATCATAATTCTCTGTGCTTGCGGGCTTCCGGCCCCGTGCATTGATTCTGTCCTATAACTAACAGATGCAACTCCCATTGTTAGATTCTCAATAAATCGCAGGACCTTGTATCTATCCTCAGTACACATTCCTTCACAAGTCGTTAAATATTTTTCAATGAACG
>Ga0315535_1003224_pt1 | contig 10101 bp, 8 predicted proteins | sample SalMarSW160220MG_2_FD_203092 | JGI IMG/M metagenome (GOLD analysis project Ga0315535, IMG submission 203092) | Salt marsh sediment microbial communities from the Plum Island Ecosystem LTER, Massachusetts, United States - Salt Marsh Sediment SW1602-20 ...
CAGATGATGGAACCCGCCGAGCTGCCACCGATGCGTGAGCCAGCCAAAGGCAACGGGCATCGCCCCGAATGGGCATTGACCGGAAAAGGTGGCCGGGGGCACCGCAACGTGGTCACGTCGATCTACTTGGAACCGGCCGACGAAGAAGCATACAACCGCAAACTTCAGGACAAATTCCGAAAGATCGAAAGCGCCGAAGTTCGCTTCGCGGAGACCGACTGCGAGGACGCCGAACTTGTGGTGGTTGGCTTCGGCACGGCCGGCCGGGTTGCTGAGAGCGCCGTCAAAGCCGCCCGGGAGGCAGGGTTGAAAGTAGGGCTGCATCGTCCGATCAGCCTATACCCGTTCCCGACGCAGCGGCTGGCGGAGCTCGCCGAGCAAACTCGCGGATTCCTGGTGGTTGAGATGAACGCTGGCCAGATGGTGGAAGATGTGCGGCTGGCCGTCAATGGACGAATACCGGTCGAATTCTACGGCCGAATGGGGGGAGTCGTTCCACTTCCCGAAGAGGTCCTCGAGCAGATCGAGGCCCAGTTCGAGCTGGCTTGATCCGCCGCTGCAGGAGCATGGGCCATGTGCCCGACCAAGGTGAGACGTCAATCCAAAGCCAAGCCTCTCAAAGCGGGCGTGCCACGCTTTGTGAAGAAGCCGAGGCAGCGGATGGCCGTGGTGACCACCGTCGGCGACCCAAACGAGATTCAGGAGGGGGCTGTCTCGGCACTCTATCGGGCCACCTACCAACACAAATTCAGCCTGAAGCGCGCCGGCAAACCAGATTTCAAAGTCGGCCCTCTCATCGCCCGCTGGCCCGACGCCCATTTGGTAGAGAAAAAACATTGGACGGGAATTTGGGGGCTGCCGCTGCCCAAGGGCACCCGCAAACTCCAGGCAGAGAACTCAGAGCATGAGATCCGACTCGAGACCTGGGACTATGGGTCCAAAGTTGCCGAAATCCTGCACCTGGGCTCCTATGCCGAGGAGGGCCCGTCTGTTCAGAAGCTGCACGAGTTTATCGAAACCAACGGCCACGAGATTGCCGGGCTGCATGAGGAAGAGTACCTCACCCGCCCTGACGCCAAGGTGGTAAGGACCATTATTCGCTATCCGGTACGCAAGCGGGTTCAAAACGGCTAGCCTAGCTGGGAGGCAAGGCATGACAGAACAAATGCTTGAGGAGCGTGTGGCCAGTCGGCCCGAGAGCTTAAGCGATGTCTACACTCACTACTGCCCTGGATGCACCCATGGTGTCGCGCATCGTTTGATCGCTGAAGTCATCGACGAGATGGGACTCGCGGACCAAACGATTGGGGTCGCACCGGTTGGGTGCGCCGTGTTTGCATACAACTACTACGAACTCGATTTCGCCGAGGCCGCCCACGGCCGCGCTCCGGCCATGGCGACGGGCATCAAGCGCCTTCTTCCGGACCGAGTGGTTTTCACCTATCAAGGGGACGGCGATCTGGCGGCGATTGGGACGGCCGAGATTGTGCACGCGGCCGCTCGCGGGGAGAACATCACGACTGTGTTTGTCAACAATGCCATCTATGGCATGACCGGGGGGCAGATGGCGCCGACGACATTGCCGGGCCAGAAGACAACCTCCTCTCCTCGGGGAAGAGACGTCGAATCCGTCGGAATGCCGCTCAAGATTACCGAAATGCTGGCCGGTCTCGACGGCGCCGCCTATGTGGTCCGCCGCAGCCTTCACAATGTGCGTGAGATCATCAAGGCCAAGAAAGCCATCAAGACGGCATTCCAGGCCCAGCTCGACGGGCGCGGATTCTCACTGGTAGAGCTGCTATCCACCTGCCCCACAAACTGGCATATGAGCGCAACCGACTCGATGACCTGGCTGGAGGAGCATATGGTGCCGTACTTCGAGCTGGGCGATTTCAAATGTGTTGAGGGCCTCAACATTCGTTGACGCTCAGCCGACACATCGGCCGGGTCACGACGGGAGAAAAACATATGCAGGCAGAAGTCATCTTTTCGGGATTTGGCGGCCAAGGGGCGCTTTTTGCCGGCCAGCTTCTCGCTTACTCAGCGATGGAAGAAGGCAAGCACGTGACATGGCTTCCTTCATATGGCCCTGAGATGCGAGGGGGAACGGCCCATTGCATCGTAATCGTCTCCGACGATCCCATTGGTTCACCAGTCATTCGCAGCCCGCGCGCGGCCATTGTGATGAACGTCCCATCTATGGACAAATATGAACCTTTGGTCAAGCCGGGCGGAATCCTCGTTGTCAACAGCTCCCTGGTAGAACGGCCACCCACACGCGACGACATCACCAGTCTTCTCGTCCCCGGCAACGACCTGGCTGAGTCATGTGGCGATCTCAGGATGGCGAACGTGGTCCTGTTGGGCGCTCTGCTGAAGGCGTTTCCCCTGGTGAGCAACCAGGCAGTTGTGAGCGCACTTGAAAAGCATATGCCGGGCCGACATCGAGACCTGTTGAAGGCCAACGCCGCTGCGCTGGAGCGCGGCGGGGAAGCCGTCGGGTCACAGCCAGCGCTGGCGGAAGTCTAGCCGAGGAGGGATGGTTCAATGGCAACCACTGTATGGATGAGTCTGGATCCGGTTTGGTGTGACAAAGCCCAGGATGAAGTTGTACTGTCGGAACTGCGCGTCATGCCTGAGGGATTTCTCCGGCAGGGCAAGGAGTTTCGCGTCAATGCGCGCCGCTGCAGCCACGCGGTGGAATGCAACATGGCCGGCGCGAGCTGCCAGTGGGCCTTCACCAATCCCGGGATCGATCCGCTGAACATCACCTAGGACTCGGTTCGCCCACGTCTAATCCAGGTCGAATCCGCAACGTGCTCACCCATCCCGCGTGGTGTAGTTCTTGGCCCATGCGCCGCGGCCCCAAGGTTTTCATCATTCTGACGCTCTTCCTATGGGTTTCGGCCTGCCAAAGCGCCGCCCCTTCTCAATCACCACCAACTTCAAACGCGTTCCCCTTGCCTTCCGGCGTCACCGTCGTCGATGACGGCACCCTGATCGATGGGACGGGAGCCCCTCCCGTGCCCGACGGATTGGTGGCGATCAAGCGGGACAGAATCGTCGCTGTCGGATCAGAATCCACCTTCCGCATCCCGGGTGACGCCAAATTGATCGACGCAAATGGGGGAACCATCCTGCCAGGGTTCATTGACTCTCACACCCATATACTTGCCAATGCTGGAACCCAGGCCGGTCTTGCCATTTGGCTTCGCGCGGGGGTGACCACCGTGCGTGACTTGGGGTCGCAATACGGGTATTTGGACCAACCTTCTCTAAGTGTTGCTTCGCTCAAACGGCGACTGGGCAGCTACGGCAACATGGTGCCGAAGGTTGTCATTGCGGGCCCAATCATCACGGCTGTGGGAGGTTATCCGTCGGCCACCAGTCCCAGTATGGCCATGCAGGTTGGCGACGCGGCGCAAGCCAGGACGGCAGCCGAGCACCTCTTGGGGGAAGGCGCCGATGAGCTCAAAATCGCCGTCACCAGTGGCGGCCCGACCGGGCTCATTCCGAGACTGTCTCTCGATCAAGTGAGAGCTGTGACTCAGGTCGCCCACACACACGGCACGCGCGTCAGCGCGCACGTCATGTGGTCATTTGATGCCCAAGAGGCAGTGAACGGTGGCGTTGATGACCTGGCTCATCTTGTCCTCAACGGCCGGCTTTCGGATGCCATGATCCGCCAGATGGTCGAAGGTGATGTCTATCTGGTACCGACTTTGGTCGCCGAAGATCGGATTGTTTCGCGGTCTTCGGCAAGTGCCGCCGTGAAGTTCGAGCTTGAAGCAGCACGAATGGACAATCTACAACGTTTCTTGACGTCCGGCGGGCTTGTGGCCCTGGGCAGTGACTATGGAAATCCAGGCGTACAGGCGGGCATGCCCATGGCCGAGTTGCAGCGCATGCTGGACTTTGGCATGACACCGATGCAGATCATCGTGGCCGCGACTCACAACGCAGCCGCGGTGGTCAATCGGGGCAGTGAGATTGGCACGCTTGAGGTTGAGAAGCAGGCGGATATCATCGTCGTGAACGGTGATCCGCTGCAGGACATCGAGGCCATGGAGCATGTGGCCCTTGTGATGAAGAACGGCGAGATCGTCATCCCGGCGGAATAGCAGGCGCGGCAGACTGGCCGCTTCCGAGTCCGACCCTCAGGACTCGGAGCCCGAAAACCTAACCCAACGACACGTCCAAATAGAGCATGGCCATCACCCCCAGCATGATCCCAATCGTGGCCCAACGTTCGTGTCCCATCCGGTGGGTTTCTGGCACGATCTCATCGCTGATCACGTACAGCATCGCGCCGGCAGCAAAGCCCATCGCATACGGCAGGATCGGGGCCGCAATCTGAACCGCCCAGGCGCCGATCAGGGCCATCGGAATCTCCACCAGGCCTGCCCTCAAGCCCACAAACATCGCATAGAAGGTGGATCCCATTCCGGCGCTCAGGGCCGAGAGCGACACCGCCAAACCCTCAGGGACGTTTTGAATCCCGATGGCAAGCATCAGGGCCACAGCATTGCCGATGTTCCCGGAGCCAAACCCAACCCCGACGGCCAGACCCTCAGGCATGTTGTGCAATGTGATCGCCAAGATGAAGAGCCATACAGCGCTGGTCCGCTCGGCCGGGCGCCCCTCCCGACCCATGACGGTATGCAGATGCGGCACCCAGCTGTCGGCGGCCAACAGGAACACCGCCCCAAGTGCGATTCCGATCAGCACCGGGATCACCCCACCCATCTCAACCCCGGGCAGAATAAGGCTGGTGAAACTGGCCGCCAGCATGACACCGGCCGCGAATCCCAGGGCGCTGTCCAAGAAGGCCTGTGAGGGGCGACGCCATACCAAGACGACCAACGCGCCCAACATGTTGAGCGCGGTGATGATCAGTCCGCCGAACAGCGCCTGCAGGACCGGGTTGAAGGAAGACAGCCAGGCTTCCATGGAACTCGCCTCCTGTTGTTTTCCCATCCAGGAATCTTGCCGCATCATGCCCTGTCGCAGCACAATATGTCAAGAGCCCGACCGGCGGTTTGCCTGGTCGGGCCCTGTGATTCAATCCCGAGCTTGTAGGGTGCAGGATCGCCTTCGCTCAGGCGTCAGCGGCTTCTTTCTCTGGTTCCCGAGCCAGACGCTCATAGGCTTCCCACGTTGCCTTGACGTCCGCCTTCGCTTCAGCCAGCAGTTCGGCCGCAGCTTCAGGATGCGCCTGGCGGAGCGAATTGAAGCGGGTTTCTTGGTAAATGTAGTCTTCCAGCGGTAGGCTGGGCGCCTTGGAGTCGAGCACCAGCGGCGCCAGACCCTCTGCTGTCCGTTCGGGCTGATAGCGATACAGAGGCCAATAGCCCGAAGCCACGGCAGCCTTCTGCTGGCCGAGCCCGTTCGACAGATCGAAGCCTTGCTCGATGCAGTGGCTGTAGGCCACGATCAGGGACGGGCCCGGATAGGCCTCGGCTTCGACAAAGGCCTTGATCGTCTGGGCATCGTCTGCCCCGAATGCGACCCGGGCGACATACACATCCTTGTAGGACATCGCCAGCAGGCCCAAGTCCTTCTTGGGGCGTGACTTGCCGCTGGCAGCGAACTTCGCCACCGCCCCGCGGGGCGTCGCTTTGGACTTCTGGCCACCCGTATTGGAATACACTTCTGTGTCCATCACGAGGATGTTCACATCGCGACCGGAAGCCAGGACATGGTCGAGCCCGCCGTAGCCGATGTCATAGGCCCAGCCATCGCCGCCGACGATCCACACGCTCTTGGGCACGAACACGTCCGCCAGCTTGATCAGCCGTCGTGCTTTGGGCCCGTCCAGCTTTTCCAGCTCCGACTTCAACTGTGCGACGAGCTTCCGCTGGGCCTCGACCTGGGATCCCTTAGCTTTGGCACCAGCCAAGACATTCTCAACCAAGGTCGGGTCAAGTTTGTCCCCCAGGCTGTTCAAGAGCTGCGTGGCCATCTGCATCCGCTGGTCAAGGGCGACGCGCATTCCGAACCCGAACTCCGCGTTGTCCTCAAACAGTGAGTTCGACCAGGCCGGTCCCCGACCTTCTCGATTGTAGGTCCAGGGGGTTGTGGGCAGGTTGCCACCATAGATCGATGAGCAGCCAGTCGCGTTGGCCACATAGGCCCGCTCACCAAACAGCTGGCTGAGCAGCTTGAGGTAAGGCGTCTCGCCGCAGCCCGAGCATGCCCCTGAGAACTCGAACAGAGGCTGAAGGAGCTGGGCATACTTGACCTGATTGACAGGGATCAGGCTTCGATCGATCTCCGGCAGATCCAGGAAGAACGCCCAGTTCTCGCGTTCCACCTCGCGGATCGGCCTTTGGGGCACCATATTGACAGCCCGTCGTGCCGGGTTGGCCTTGTCCTTGACCGGGCAAGCGTCCACACACAGGGTGCAGCCAGTGCAGTCCTCCGGTGCCACCTGCAGCGTGTAGACCATATCTTTAAACTCTTTGAACCGCGCCGGTGAGGATTTGAAACTCGTGGGCGCTTCGCTGAGAAGCTCCGGATCGTAGACCTTTTCCCTGATGGCCGCGTGAGGGCAAACGAAGACACATTTGCCACACTGGATGCACAGGTCCTTCTCCCAGGCGGGAATTTCGTCGGTGATGTTCCGCTTTTCCCACCGGCTCGTGCCGGAGGGATAAGTCCCGTCCGCAGGAAGCACGCTAACCGGCAGGCTGTTGCCTTCTCCTGCGATCATGCGGGCGGTGACATCTTTCACGAAATCCGGCGCCGAGTCGGGAACGATCGGCTGGCGATCGAACGTGCTCGTAGCCGCCTCGGGGATTTTCACTTCATGTAGATGGGCCAACGCCGAGTCGACAGCCGCGAAATTCTGCTTTACGACGGTCTCGCCGCGCTTGCCGTACGACTTCTCAATCGCCTTCTTGATATGCGCAATGGCCTCGTCCTTAGGCAGCACTCCGCTCAGGGCGAAGAAGCACGTCTGCATCACAGTGTTGATCCTGCGGCCCATTCCGGCCTCGTCGGCCACCGAGTAACCATCGATGACATAGAACTTCAAGCCCTTGTTCAGGATGGTTTCCTGGATGCTCACCGGCAGTTCGTCCCAGACCTCGTCCGGGCCAAAGGGACTGTTCAGCAGGAATGTGGCGCCCGGCTCCGCCAGGCGCAGGACGTCGTAGCGCGACAGAAAATCGAACTGGTGGCAGGCGACGAAATTGGCAGATGCGAGCAAGTAGGTGGATCGGATCGGGTTTTTGCCAAACCGCAAATGCGAGGTGGTCATCGCCCCCGACTTCTTCGAGTCGTAGACGAAGTAGCCCTGGGCAAAGGCTGGCGTCTCTCCGCCGATGATCTTGATCGAGTTCTTGTTGGCGCTGACCGTCCCGTCCGAACCCAGCCCATAGAAGACGGCCCGGACAGTGTCGGGATGCTCGATCGAGAAGGACGGATCCACCGGCAGGCTGGTGTGGGACACATCGTCTGTGATGCCGACGGTGAAATGGTTCTTGGGGGCATCGGAGACAAGTTCGTCCAGCACAGCCTTAACCATCGCTGGCGTGAATTCCTTGGACGAGAGCCCATAGCGGCCACCGATGACAATTGGCATCGTCTTAAGGGGCGCTTCGCCCGTCGGCAAGATGTCGGCCAAGCCCGAGACGACGTCGAGATACAGGGGCTCGCCGGCGCTTCCCGGTTCTTTTGTGCGATCGAGGACCGCTACGCTCCGCACGCTGGCGGGCAGGCTCTTCGCAAAGACCACAGAGTCAAATGGGCGATAGAGGCGGACCTTGATCAAGCCGACTTTCTCACCCTGTCCCGCCAGATACTCGACCGTTTCTTCGGCCGTCTCAGCGCCGGATCCCATCATGACGATCACGCGTTGCGCGTCTTCCGCCCCGACGTAGTCGAACAGGTGATAGCTCCGACCGGTCAGGTCTGCGAATTGATCCATCACGTCTTGGACGATCGATGGGCAAGCCACGTAGTAGGGGTTGACGCTCTCGCGGGCCTGGAAAAAGACATCCGGATTCTGCGCCGTACCCCGAACAAAGGGGCGATCAGGGTTGAGGGCTCGTTCGCGGTGGGCCTCAATCAGCTCATCGTCGATAAGCTTCGCCAACACGTCATCCGACAGCAACCGGAGCTTGTTAACTTCATGCGAAGTCCTGAACCCGTCGAAGAAGTGAATGAAAGGCAGTCTGGCTTTCAGCGTGCTCGCTTGCGCAATGGCCGCGAAATCGTGGACTTCTTGGACTGAGTTGGACGCCAGCAGAGCAAATCCCGTCTGTCGGGCGGCCATCACATCGCTGTGATCTCCGAAAATCGACAAGGCTTGGGCTGCCACCGACCGGGCGGCAACGTGGAACACGGCCGGCGTGAGCTCACCGGCGATCTTGTACATGTTGGGGATCATCAACAACAATCCCTGCGAGGCCGTGAAAGTGGTCGTCAGCGCGCCCGCTTGCAGTGCCCCATGCACCGCACCAGCCGCACCGCTCTCCGCCTGCATCTCAACCACCAATGGGACGGCGCCCCACAGGTTCTCCCTCCCCTGCGAAGACCAAAGATCTGCCCACTCCCCCATGGGGCTGGCCGGCGTGATGGGATAGATGGCGATCACCTCATTGAGCTTGTGCGCCACCAGTGCCGCAGCTTCATTTCCGTCGATCGTTGCAAACGTCTCAGTCATCTCACATCTCCTCTATCTACCGGACCGCCCCGCTGCCGCCGCACTGGCGGCCTGCTGAAGCAGCCGGTCCGCTCACAGATACTTCAACTCGGCCGCTCGGGCCTCCAGCTCCTCCCGGAAATCAGGATGGGCAACATCGATAAGGGCGCGGGCTCGCTGGCGAATGGACCGCCCGTAGAGATCCGCCACCCCGAATTCTGTGACCACATAGTGCACATCATTGCGCGTCGTCACCACGCCCGCTCCCTGTTTCAGAGTCGGCACGATCCGGCTAAAGCGTTCGCCCGAGCGGGTTTCCACCACCGACGGCAGGGCAATAATTGGTTTGCCGCCTCGCGATCTGGCGGCGCCGCGCATGAAGTCAAGTTGTCCCCCCACTCCGGAGTACAGGCGTGCCCCAATGCTGTCGGCGCACACCTGACCTGTCAGGTCCACTTCGATGGCCGAGTTGATGGCCACCATGCGATCGTTCTGGGCGATGATGAAAGGGTCGTTGACATACTCCGTGGGGTGCATTTCGACGACCGGGTTGTTGTCGACGAATCGGTACAGGCGCTGTGTGCCGAGCACAAAACCGGCCACGATCTTGCCCGGATGGAGCGATTTGCGCTCGTTGTTGACCACCCCGCGCTCAACCAGTTCCACGACGCCGTCGGAGAAAAGCTCCGTATGGATTCCGAGATCCCGGTGGCCTCCCAGGTGGTGCAGAACGCCGTCCGGAATGGCCCCGATACCCATTTGCATCGTCGAGCCATCTTCGATCAAGCCGGCGGCATGCCGCCCGATTTCCCGACAAACATCGTTCATTTCCCCCATTCGGACCTCGGGCAGTTCATAGTCCACCTCGACGATGTAGTCGAGTTTGCTGGCATGGATGAAGGCATCGCCCAGTGTGCGAGGCATTTGCGGGTTGACTTCAGCGATGACGCATTTGGCGGATTGGGCCGCCGTCTTGGACACGCCGACCTCGACTCCAAGCGAGCAAAAACCGTGCTCATCCGGGGGAGACACCTGAATCAAGGCCACATCCAAGGGGAGGATTCCCTTGGAGAATAGGCCTGGAATCTCCGAGAGCAGACAAGGCGTGAAATCAGCCCGGCCTTCATTGACCGCCGGACGAACATTGTCGCTAATGAAGAGCGTGTTGACCCGAATATGGCCTTCCATCGCCGGTTCGGCGTAGCGTGCCTCACCAATCGACAGCACCTGGATCAGCTCCACATCTTTGAGCTCGGACGCCCTGTCCACAAGGGCATTCAAAAGCACTTGGGGAGCGGAGCAATTGCCCGTGACAAACACCCGCTGACCCGAGCCGATCTGCGCCACGGCTTCGTCAGCCTGGCACACTCCGGAGGTATACGCATGCGTCCAACTCATGAGGACTGTCCCGCCAGAGACATCTTCTTGGCCCGGTTTTCGTCGATCACTTGGCC
>Ga0315535_1003225_pt1 | contig 10095 bp, 9 predicted proteins | sample SalMarSW160220MG_2_FD_203092 | JGI IMG/M metagenome (GOLD analysis project Ga0315535, IMG submission 203092) | Salt marsh sediment microbial communities from the Plum Island Ecosystem LTER, Massachusetts, United States - Salt Marsh Sediment SW1602-20 ...
TCCCCATCAGGACGTCCCGATCGTCGATGGTGAGGCCGTCCACCGGAATGGGCGCGCCCAGACGGACGCGGATGGTGCGCCCCGTGCGGATGCGCCAGGACCCCTTCGGCATGACCTCGCGACTCCCCAGAATCGCCGCAGGCACCACCTCCACGCCGGTCTGGATGGCCAGGATGAAGGCGCCTTTCTTGAATCCGCGCAACTCCCCCGTAGGGGAGCGGGTGCCCTCCGGGAAGAACACCACCGTGGGGCGGTCCTCCTCCAGGCGCCGGCGCGCCACCTCGAGGGAGTCCATGGCGCTGTTGCGGTCGTGCCGGTCGATGGGGATGTGGCCGGCGGCCTGCCAGGCCCGACCGAACAGTGGCACCTTCGTCAGCTCCTTCTTGGCGATGAAGCGGACCGACCCCGGGAGGCTCGCCGCCACCGCGAGGATGTCGAACCAGGACACGTGGTTCGCCACCAGGATCTGCGCGCGTCCGGGGTCGATGACCTCGCCGCCGACGAGCTCGACCCTGGTGCCCGCGGCCCGCAGCAGGTGCCCCGACCACCGGCGCGGATAGTCGTCGCTCAGGCGGCGGAGGGTCGCGCTCCGGCGCCACGACGCCCATATGAGCCGCGAGGCGTACAGGATCGTGAGGGGCACCGCCACGAGGGCGACCCGCAGGAGGCCGATCACGGCTCCGGCCCTCCGGCATCGGCGACGTGGCTGTATCCGCCCCGTGCGAGGCGGCGCGGCACCCCGTCCCCGCCGTCCAGCCAGACCCCGTCGCCGGGCTCCACGCGGCCGACGCGCGTCAGGGGAACGCCGAGCTCGTCGCCGCGCAGGGACCCCGCCGGCGCCACGAGGCAGAGCTCGTAGTCCTCGCCGCCGTGGAGCGCCGCTTCCAGCGCCCCCTCCTCGCCCAGCGCCTCGCCCGCCGCCCCGGACACCGGGACGCGGGAGGCTTCCAGCACGATCTCGACTCCGCCGGCCGCGGCCAGGTGGCCGGCGTCTCCGGCCAGGCCGTCGGACAGGTCCACCAGGGCGTGGAGCACGCCGAGCTCCGCCAGACGGAGCGCTTCCGCGATGCGCGGCGTCGGCCGCGCGAAGGCCCGGCGCAGCTCCGCGGCCGGGTCCTTCCCCGCCGTCCACAGGCGCACGGCCGCCGCTGCGGCGCCCAGAGACCCCGTCACCCACACCTCGTCCCCGGGCTCGGCACCGGCCCGGAGGGCGGGTGCCTGCGTGCGTCCCACCACCACCACGTCCACCACCAGGGGTCCGGGAGAGCGGGAGACGTCGCCTCCCAGCACCACAGCCCCCGCGGCGGCGGCGGCTTCGCGGATGCCGGCGTGCACCGCCTCGGGATCCGCACCGCCTTCGGGAGGGAGCGCCAGCGACACCAGGACCCCCAGGGGCCGGGCGGCCATGGCGGCCAGGTCGGAGAGCGCGGCCGCCGCGGCCCGGTATCCGATCTCGGTGTCGGAGAGCCACGCCCGCCGGAAGTGGACGTCCTCGACGGAGAGGTCGGTGCTCAGCACCCATCCCCCCTCCAGCACCGTGGCGTCGTCTCCGGGGCCGACGAGGACGCCTTCGGGGAGCTTCCCTTCCCCCGCCAGGAACCGGCGGATCAGGTCGAACTCGGCTCCCGGACCCAGGGCCACCCTGCGGGGAGCCGTGCCGCCCTCGGCCATCGCACTACCCGTCCTCGGCCACGGGGCTACCGCGCCGGGTCCTGGTCGAAGACGACGAAGGGAAGCCCCAGATCCGTCTCCCCCGCCCCCTCCTCCGCCAGGGCTTCGGGCAGCCGGTCCACCACGTCCGCCGGCGTCAGGGCCTTGCCCAACCCCGCCAGAACGGCGCTCCGGCCGGTGAGGTGCAGCCCCAGGGCACCCGCCTCGAGGGGGCCGAGCCCCTGGGCCATGAGGCCCCCGCACACGCCCGTCAGGACGTCGCCCATCCCGGCGGTGGCCAGATCCGACGTGCCCACCGCGTCCACCAGGAGGGGCCCCGAGGACCCCGCCACCAGCGAGGGCGTACCCTTCAGGACCACGGCACACCCCCACGCCTCGGCGGCGGCACGCACGGTACCGGGCCGGTCCGCGGCGATGGCCTGCCCGTCCACGCCCCGGAGGCGGGACATCTCGCCCGGATGGGGGGTGAGGAGGAGGGGCCGGGCCGCACCCACCGCCGCGATGTCCGGGCCGCGCCCCGCAGCCAACAGGTTCAGCCCGTCGGCGTCTACCACCGTGCCGGGGCCGGAGCCCGAGGAGCCCGGGGCGAGCACGCGGCCCAGCAGGGCCTCGGCCCACGCGTCGGTGCCGAGCCCGGGTCCCACCGCCACGGCGTTCGCCTGCGCGAGGGCGTCCTCCAGCGCATCCGGGGCGGCCGCATCCACGAAGATGGCCTCCGGCACCGCCGCCTGGAGGACCGTGCGGTTCTCCGGCGCCGAGCAGACCTGCACCAGCCCCGCCCCGGAGCGCAGGCCCGCGCGGGTGGCCATCACCGCCGCCCCGGCCATGCCCGGTTTGCCGGCCACCACCAGGAGGCGTCCCACGGCGTTCTTGTGCGTATCGGGTCCGCGCACCGGCCGGTGCCCGTGGGCCCACGCCGGCGTCACCACCTCCGCGGACGCGGCGCCGGCCTCCACCGGCGGGAAGGCGATCTCCACGGCCACCAGCCGGCCCACGCGGGCGCGCCCGGGGTGCAGCAGCGCACCGAGCTTCGGCCCGCCGAAGCTCACCGTGACGTCCGCCCGGACGGCCTCGCCGTCGACGGCCCCGCTGTCGCCGTTCACCCCCGAGGGGATGTCGATGGCCAGCACGGGTCGCCCGGCGGCGTTCACCGCGCGGATGGCGCGTGCCTGGCGATCCCGCGGCGCGCCGCGGACGCCGGTGCCCAGGATGCCGTCCACCACCACCGCCGCCCCCGCCAGCACGCCCGCCCAGCGGCCGGGGTCGTCCCCCAGCTCCGCGTCGGACACCGTGGGCACGTCCCAGCCGTGCAGAAGGACCTCCGGCGCCGGCCGGTCGGCCACCAGAACGGCGCGCACCTGTCGGCCCCACGCGGCCAGCGTGCGCAGCGCGACCAGGGCGTCGCCCCCGTTGTTGCCCGCCCCCACCACCCCCACCACGGTGCCCCGGGGAAAGAGGTGGGATACGATCTGCGCCGCGGAGCGGCCGGCGTTCTCCATGAGCACCGGCTGCGGCACGCCGACGACGTCGATGGCCTCGCGATCGATGGCGGCGGACTCCGCCGCCGTGGGCGCCGGGACACGCGCGCGCCCGAAGGGACGCAGAGGAAGGCGAAGCGCGCTCAAGAGCACCTCCTCCGCCAGCTGCGGATGACTACTTGTAGCTCTGCCCGATTGTACGGCCGAACGTCACCTCGCCGTTGTCGATCCGGATGTTGAAGCCACACTCCGGATTCGAGCAGACCCAGGCCTTGTACCGGATCGGCGCCCCGTCGCGCCCATAGTCCGAGAGCGGGATGAGCAGTCCCTTCTCGCACTTCAAGCAGCGCGGATACCCGCTTTCTTCCACCATGTGCAGCCCCTCCCAAAGGCGGTGCGACGACCCACGTCGCCAGGGTGCCCGACCAGTGCGGGCGGATTGTGGGTACGGACCCGGGCGGGACCCGGGCCCCGGTCATCACGGTCGAGCTTCCCAGGGGTAGCGGAGCTCGAACGTCTCCTCGAAGTCGAACACTTCGGCGAAGTCCTCGGGCCTGTCGTCCTCCTGCTTGATGAGGACGCCCTGGTCCACCAGCGCGAACACGACGTCTCCGATGTCCGCCGTATGGTGGATGCCCCAGTGCCCGAGGACGGTCTTCGCCATGGGGCCGAAGCGTTCCAGGGCCAGATCGCGGACGCTCTCCGCCAACTCCCGGCCCGAGATGTGCCGGGGTGCGTCCAGGTCCTGGAGCACGGAGTGCAGCGCCGCCAGCACGAAGAAATACGCTTTCGCGTGGAAGCGCGGGTTCCGCTCCTGGAGCTGGTCCAGAATCTCTTCCGCGAACTGAAGGTCCGTCATGGGGCCAAATGTGTACGGGAGGCCGTTCCTTCGCCAGTGTCGGGACTCCGAAACGCCCCTCCGGACGGGCGCCGGACCGCCCCCGTCGAGCCATTCCCCAGCCGCATCAGCCCACCGCGAGATCGGCGTAGAGCGGGAATGCGGCGCACAGCTCCCCCACCTCTCCGCGCACCGCGGCGATGGTGTCGGTGTCGCCCGGTTGCTCCAGCACCCTGGCGATCCAACCCGCGATGCGCCCCATGTCGTCCTCCTTCATGCCCCGGGTGGTGAGCGCCGGCGTGCCGATGCGCAGGCCCGAGGTGACGAAGGGGGAGCGGGTCTCGCCGGGCACGGTGTTCTTGTTCACGGTCATGCCCGCGGCCTCCAGCGCCGCCTCCGCGTCCTTCCCGGTCAGCTCCGGGTGGCTGGGACGCAGGTCCACCAGCATGAGGTGGTTGTCGGTGCCGCCGCTCACCAGGTGGAAGCCCCGCTCGGAGAGCCCTCCGGCCAGCGCCGCGGCGTTGGCCACCACCTGGCCGGAATAAGTCTTGAACTCCGGCTTCTGGGCCTCCAGGAGCGCCACCGCCTTGGCGGCGATGATGTGCATGAGCGGCCCGCCCTGGGTGAAGGGGAAGACCGCCTTGTCGATGGCCTTCGCGTGCTCCTCCCGGCAGAGCAGGAGGCCACCGCGGGGGCCCCGCAGCGTCTTGTGCGTCGTCGTGGTCACGACGTCGGCCCACGGCACCGGCGAAGGGTGGTGGCCGGTGGCCACCAGGCCGGCGATGTGCGCCATGTCCACCACCAGCCGGGCATCCACCTCCCGGGCGATGTCGGCGAAGGTCTCGAAGTCGATGATGCGGGGATACGCGCTGGCGCCGGCGATGATGAGCTTGGGTCGCTCGGCGCGCGCCTGCTCCCGCAGGGCGTCGTAGTCGATGACGCCGTCGTCGTCGCCCACGCCGTAGCTGACCACGTTGAAGATGCGCCCGCTGAAGTTCACCGGGGAGCCGTGCGTGAGGTGCCCACCGTGGCTCAGGCTCATCCCGAGGATCTTGTCCCCGGGCTCGAGGAACGCGAAGTACGCGGCCATGTTTGCCTGCGCCCCCGAGTGGGGCTGCACGTTGGCGTGCTCCGCCGCGAAGAGCTCCTGCGCACGGCTCCGGGCGAGGTCCTCCGCCACGTCCACGTGCTCGCACCCTCCGTAGTACCGCTTCCCGGGAAGCCCCTCGGCGTACTTGTTGGTGAGCACGGTGCCCATGGCCTCCAGCACCGCCCTGGAGACGAAGTTCTCGGAGGCGATGAGCTCCAGCCCACCGGACTGGCGGCGTGCCTCGGCCAGCACCGCCTCGAAGATCCTGGGATCGGTGTCCTTCAAGTGCTCCATCATCGGTCCATGCTCTCTCTGTTCAAGCGGATGCAATCCCATCGGTGTTGGGGCGCGTCAAATCGGGTGCAGGGCCAGGAGCGCAAGGCGAGCGAGTGAGGCGTAGTCCTTCGCTCCGTCGCAGCGAGCGAGTCCGCAGCGCGACGACCGGGTACCCGCGCCGAACGGCGCGGGTGGCGCCGATTTCACGCGTCCGCCCATCAAAGGTACGACCTCTGCAACTGCCGTGACTCGGCGATGCGGGTCTCCGCGACCCGGTCCGCCGCGACGCTGGTCGGCACGCCGTCCGAGCGTGCCCGCTCGAAGATGCGGATCAGCGTGCCGTAGATCTCCCCCGCCTTGCGCCTGGCACGCTCCGCCGACCACTCCTGAAGCTCGCCGTACACGTTGATCAGCCCCCCGGCGTTGATGACGTAGTCGGGCGCGTACAGGATCTTCTTCTCCTCCAGCGCATCCCCGTGGTCGGCCCGGGCGAGCTGGTTGTTGGCGGCCCCGGCGATGATGTCGAACCCGAATCGCCCCAGCGTGTCGTCGTTCACCACCGCCCCCAGCGCGCACGGGGCGAAGATCTCGGCCTCGACGCCGTAGATGGCGTCGTGCTCCACCGGGGTGGCGCCGAGCTCCTCCACCACCCGGCGGACACGCGCCTCGTCGATGTCGGCGACGGTGAGCCGCGCGTCCTCCCCGGCCAGGTCCCGGCACAGATGGTATCCCACGTGTCCGAGACCCTGGACCGCTATGTGCTTCCCGGCCAGGGAGTCTTCTCCGTACCGGAAGGCGGCGCACGCCTTGATGCCGCGGTAGACGCCGTAGGCGGTGATGGGCGACGGGTCGCCCGACCCCTCGAGGATGCCCACCACGTGCTCGGTCTCCATGCGGACGAACTCCATGTCCTCCGGGGAGGTGCCCACGTCCTCGGCCGTGATGTAGCGCCCCTTGAGGGAGTCCACGGCCCGACCGTGTGAGCGGAAGATCATCTCCCGGTCCATGGTCTTCGGATCGCCGATGATGACCGACTTGCCGCCGCCCAGGGCGAGTCCGGCGATGGCGGCCTTGTACGTCATCCCCCGGGAGAGCCGCAGCGCGTCCACGACGGCGTCGGCCTCGCTCTCGTAGGTCCAGAAGCGCGTCCCGCCCAGGGCGGGGCCCAGCGTCGTGTCGTGGATGGCGATGATGCCCTTGTACCCGAAGAGGGGCTCGCTCCAGAACATGAGCTGCTCGTGGCTCCACTCGGCCATCGCTTCGAAGATGTCCATCTCGCGCCCCACGCCTCTGTCCGTATGGAGTATGGACCGCGTCCGCGCCGCCTCGCGCCCCGGCTCAACCGGACCGGGCCGCCCGCAGGACCTCGCGGGCGATGACGTGTCTCATCATCTCGTTGGTGCCCTCGTAGATCTCCGTACCCTTCGCGTCCCGGAGGAGTCTCTCCACCGGGTAGTCCCGCATGTAGCCGTATCCGCCGAAGATCTGGATGGCCTCGTCGGCCACCCAGGTGGCGGCCTCCGAGGCGGCCAGCTTCGCCCCCGCGGCCAGCGCGGTGACGCCCTCGGGTCCCGTGCGCGGCCGGGCCCCTGTCCGGGTCTCCTGCAGCACGGTGCCCGCCTCGTGCGTCAGGCTGCGCGCACCCGCGATGCGGCGATGCATCTCCGCGAGCTTCATCTGCGTGGCGCCGAAGTCCGCCAGGGCGCGGCCGAACTGACGCCGCTCCAGGGCGTACGCGGTGGCGTGCTCGAAGGCCGAGCGGGCGATGCCCACCGCCTGGGCGGCGATGCCCGCACGTCCGGTATCCAGCGCCTGGAGCGCGTAGTGAAGGCCCTCCCCGGGCTCTCCCAGGAGCGCCTCGTCGCCCACGGCCACGTCGTCGAGCTCCACGCTGACGGTCTCCGACGCCCGCAGGCCCAGGGTGCGCTCCCGCCTTCCCTCGCGGTATCCGGGGGTGCCGGGCTCCACCAGGAAGGCGCCGATGGCGTCGGGGCCCGTGCGCGCGAACACCACCACCACGCCGGCCCGCGCCCCGTTGGTGACCCACCGCTTGGTGCCCCGCAGGACCCACCCGTCGGCGCGGCGCTCGGCGGCGGTGACCATCCCCGCCGGGTCGCTGCCCGCTTCGTGCTCCGAGAGGGCGAACGCCCCCAGGGCCTCTCCCGACGCCAGCCGGGGGAGCCACAGCGACTTCTGGGCCTCGGATCCGTGGTTGAGGAGGACATCCACCACCGGGCCGTTGTGGATGGCCACGGCCAGGGTCACGGCGGCGTCCCCCCAGGCCAGCTCCTCCAGAACCAGGAGGTAGGTCACCACGTCGAAGTCCAGACCGCCGTACGCTTCGGGGACGAGCATGCCCAGGAAGCCCAGCTCGGCGAGCTTGGCGAACACACCGTCGTCGATGGCCCGCGCCGCATCCCACGCCTCGGCGTGGGGGCGCATCTCTCCCTCGGCGAAGCTCCGTGCCAGGTCCCTGATCTCCAGCTGCTCCGCGGTGACCACGGCCCCGCCCTCAGGCGTAGTCGTAGAAGCCGCGGCCGCTCTTGCGGCCGAGCCATCCGGCCGCCACGTACTTGCGCAGCAGCGGCGAGGGCCGATAGCGGTCGTCTCCGAGCTCGCGGTGCAGGACCTCGAGGATGTTCAGGCAGGTGTCGAGGCCGATGAGGTCCGCCAGAGCCAGCGGGCCGATGGGGTGGTTCATGCCGAGCTTCATCACCGTGTCGATGGCCTCCGCCTCGGCGACACCCTCCATGAGCGCGGTCACCGCCTCGTTGATCATGGGGAGAAGCACGCGGTTGGATACGAAGCCGGGGAAGTCGTTCACCTCCACGGGCGTCTTGCCCAGCTCCCGGGCCAGCCCCACCACCGCCTCCGTGGTCTCGTCCGTGGTGGCGATGCCGCGGATGATCTCCACGAGCTGCATGACCGGCACCGGGTTCATGAAGTGCATGCCGATGACCTGCCCGGGCCGCCCCGTCCCCGCCGCGATCTCCGTGATGGAGATGGAGGACGTGTTCGTCGCGAGGATGGCCGCCGCCGGAGCGGCTTCGTCCAGGGTCCGGAAGAGCGCGTTCTTCAGCTCGATCTTCTCGGGGACCGCCTCCACGACCAGGTCGGCGCTCTCGACGCCGGCCGCGACGTCCGTGCCGGTCTCGATGCGCCCCAGCACCTCCTTCTTGGCCGCCTCGTCCAGCGTGCCCTTCTTGATCTGGCGATCGAGGTTCTTGCCGATGGTGGCCAGCGCCTTCTCCAGGATGTCGGAGGAAACGTCCAGCAGGCGGACGCTCTTGCCGCTCTGCGCCGCCACGTGGGCAATGCCGTTCCCCATGGTACCGCCGCCGACCACGGCGATCTTCTGTATGCTCATCGGTTGCGCTCCTGCATGTGTTCGCCGGCTTCGGACCGCAACGCCGGCGCAGGTCCGTTCATGCTCTCGACTCCACCCTTCCCCACCAGTGCAAGGGGCTCCCTGGCCAACAGCTCCCGCGTCGGCTTCAGCCAGGAGCCCCACCAGCACGCCGCCGCGGCGCCGAGAAAGGCCACCATGGCCAGCGCGCTGCCCTCGGGCCCGAAGGCCCCACCACCCAGCCAGGACGGGCCGGAGGACACCCCCTTCACCAGGGGATGATTCACCACATCCAGCCCGCTCACCCTGAGGCCCGCGAGGAACCCGAGGGTCCAGTTCCATCCGAGGTGGGCGCCCGCCGCCCACCAGAGGCTGCCCGTGCGCAGGTACAGCGCACCCAGGAACAGCCCGGCCGCCGCGACGTTCACGGCCCCCAGAGGCGTGATCCCGGGGTTGAACAGATGCAGCGCGCCGAAGACCACCGCGGTGATCCCCAACGCCCAACGGGCGCCCCACGCCTCCGCCAGCGCCTGCAGAGGGTAGCCCCGCAAGAGGGCCTCCTCCGCCGCCGCGGGCAGCGCCAGGATCGCCAGGGCACGCGCTCCCGAGGCGGCCCACGTGGCCATCGTCCCGCTGCCCACCGTCCAGCGCACACCCCCGGAGATCGCCAGGGTGGCCACCAGGGCCACGCCCAGCGCGACGCCGAGGGCCAGCCCCCGGAGGGCCTCTCCCGGAACCGGCCGCGCCAGGTAGAAGCCCAGCGCCCCCGGCCCTCGCTCGTCCAGCGCCAGCATCAGCGCACCGGCGCCCACCGCGCCCACCAGCGTCGTCGCGGCGCCCCCCACGATGCCCGGGGGAACCACCAGCGCGGCCAGCGTGGCGAACGCCGCCCACAGGGTCAGAAAGAGGAGGAGCCGCCATCCGAGGCGGAGCCTGCCTCCCGCCGTGCGTAGCGCCGTCCCCCTCAAGCTGGAGTGGGGATCGCCCCGCCCCGTCCCTCGGGCGCGACCCGACTCATCCCGCGTCCGGTCCCGAGGGTCCCCGTGTCCCGTCGAGCGTCATACCCGCTCCACGGAGAGCGCCACGGCGTTGCCGCCACCCAGGCAGAGCGTGGCCATGCCCGTGGTGACGTCACGCTGCTCCATGGCGTTCAGCAGGGTCACCAGGATGCGGGTGCCCGACGCCCCGATGGGGTGACCCAGCGCCACGGCGCCGCCGTTGACGTTCACGAGCTCCTCGTCGATCTCCAGGGCCCGCATGTCGGCGATAGCCTGCACGGCGAACGCCTCGTTCATCTCGAAGAGCCCGTAGTCCCCGACCTTCTTGCCTTCCTTCGCCATCACCTTCTTGACCGCGTCGATGGGTGCGAAGAACAGGTCCTTGGGCTCCGTGGCCC
>Ga0315535_1003227_pt1 | contig 10090 bp, 7 predicted proteins | sample SalMarSW160220MG_2_FD_203092 | JGI IMG/M metagenome (GOLD analysis project Ga0315535, IMG submission 203092) | Salt marsh sediment microbial communities from the Plum Island Ecosystem LTER, Massachusetts, United States - Salt Marsh Sediment SW1602-20 ...
TTCACTCATTAAGGTTTTAGCTATAATATACCCGGCAATCGACCAGGTCTGTCTGCTGCGTGCTTCTTTGCCCACAAGTCTGCTGTGCACCCCGTCGTAATATTCCGGATAGTTATCTCTCGAAAGCCTCCGCTCCATCATTTTTATTAATTTGCTTAAATGTTCCGTTGCGCCTGTTTTTATCGAAGCCGCAGCAAGATACCATATTAAAAACGGCCAGCTGCCTCCGTTATGATAAGACCACGGCTCGTTCTTTGGATCGTGCCCGGTAATAAGTTCCCAATCCCGCCCGGTAAGTGCGGGGTAACAAACCTTCATTGGCATTTCCCCTATAAGTTCATTTTCCCTGTTGAATAACAATTTTAAGATCGCATTTGATTGTCCCCTATCGGCCAGTGAATTAATGATCATCAACAGATTTCCCGCTGAAAAGAATCTGAAATCCATTCTGGAGGGACCGACGTCGCCTGCGAAATACCCGTCATCATCGGAAAGCCAGTTCAGCACCCATGAGGGGATTGATTCTGGAAATATATTAAATTGATTCAACGCATTCTCTTTATACTCTTCTATTTTGTATCGGTATATTTGATTCAGTTTCTCAAAGTTTAGCCAAAAATATTTTCTGATATGATAGACCAGATGGCCCAGTCTTTTATCTATGTTGTCAAAATAAATTTTATTCTCTTTGTTATCTGTGAGCAGTTCCTTCGCCGAAAGAAGTGCGGTGTAGAAAAGACCCTGTATTTCAAGCGGATAGCCGTAAACCCCCATACGCCTGTCTATCATGAACGATCCTTCGGGTACGAGCAATGTGGGGAACATATCGAACCTGTTGATCAGAGATAGTTCCAATATCATTTTTATCGCCTGCTGGCAGTCGTTGCTTTGTGCGAATTCCCAATCATCGGTCTTCTTCACGTAAGCCCTGAGAATATAAAGCCACCAGAAAACCGAATCTACTGGGGCAACTCTGGCAATAGCTTTCTCCCCGAAATCTGGAATGAGCGTTTCTCCCTCAGAACTACGATCGATCTTAAAACTGGCAGGCATGGTTCCCCTGGCAGGCAGAAAACAGTCCATCTCGCTTTCTTTGCTCTGAAGCTTCATAGTTATTTCAAGAAAATTTTTTACGATCTCATAATCCCCGTTCATAAGAAAGGCAAAAGCAGAAACTGCGAAATCCCTCATAAAGATCTGGTTGTAGTTCAATGATTTCGAAGACTTGTCTTTTGCCGCCAGAGTACCTATCGGTTTTCTCTTGTATTCGACAATGGAATTTTCCAACTGCTTCCATGCCTCTTCTAGCATACTATCCTGGTTCATATCTTTACTTGTTGTGATTGATTGAAGTTTTGAATTAGGCTAACCATGGAGGTCCATTTAATGACATCCTGGGTTTGAATTTAATCATCCGCCGGTTGCGAAGCCAGGATAAAGCGTCATCCCGCCATCGACGAATATTCCGGTACCGTTTATATAATCCGCCTGATCCGAAGCCAGCCACGCCGCTACCCTGCCTATATCGTCTGTCTCCCCTATTCTTCGGTATGGTATTAATTTCATTAAATTATCGTACGCCTCCGGAGTTTCCCATACTTTGGTATTGATAGGGGTCCTGATCGCACCGGGACATATGCTGTTGACCCTGATCCTGTACGGGGCCACTTCCTGTGCTATTGTTTTCATCAGCATCATCACTCCCCCTTTGGAAGCGGCATAGTTTGCGTGTCCCGCCCATGGAATAACCTCATGCACAGAGCTGATATGAATTATTTTTCCCGCCGAGCAGGAGATCTCTTTTTTCACCCCTCTCCTTTTAAATTCTTTCACGGCTTCGCGTGCACAGAGGAATTGTCCGGTTAGGTTAACACTAATAACTTTGTTCCACTGCTCTAGCGTCATCTCTTCAAATGCTGAATCTCTTTGTAATCCGGCATTGTTGATCAGTATATCAACCGTCCCGAATTGCTTTATGGTTTCTTCGAACATTTTAATAACTTCATCTTCATTGCTTACATCTGCTTTAAATGCAAAAGAATTCACACCTTCTTTTTTTAACTCATCAACCAGCTCGTTTGCGGAATCTGGATTAACGACATAATTGATAACAACGTCCGCTCCGGCTTTTGCAAGTTCCTTAGCTACACCTTTCCCAATGCCTGAGTTTGCACCCGTAACCAATGCTTTTTGGCCGGGCAATATTTTTGGTGTTCTGCTGTCGGGATTTTCAACTTTCGGCAGGGATTTTTTTGAATCATTCAACATCATAACCTCAATAAATTTATTGGTTTCTGTAATTAACTTAATTTAATAAATAATATTTTTATCTTGATCACAAGGTGGTATATAATTTAATGTTACGTTAGATAAATCACTAATAAAATACAAGGTTACAATAAAGTTGTCCGGCACTATTTTGCGTTTTTTATGTTTACTTCTTTATTTTTATCCGTTCAAAAAAGTTCATCATAAAGATGATGTTCTCAGATAAAGCTATTTTTTTTTTGCTATCATTAAGCTGCGAAATGAAATGGTCCCTCAACAAGCTCGGGAACCAAGCCGCAATAAATGAGTCGTGGATTAAAAAAAATGGGGCCTAAAATCGGAAAAATGGTCTGAAACCTACGTTATGTTGTAGGGTTTATTGGTCGAGGAAAATTGCCTTTTGTAGATTTTTGTTGTAATAATTTAATGGAAATAATATCTTGATTTTTAAATGTTGCTGCTAAAGTTCATATAATAATGGGGCTTGTGTGATCTCAATTTTAATATTATAAGATAAGGCCTACGAATAACATTGCTATAATCTGAAATAGATTAAGCAATGGAAATATTAAAATCTCAATTAAATAAAATTATCGAATAAAAATTTTTACAAACCAATAATCTGGAGTAGTTTAATTGGAAAATGAAAAACTTGAAAAAGTTTATGATATAATAAAAAAAGAATATGAAGGATTTTGGAGGAAGAAAAATGAAATAGAAGAAATTATATTTTATCATTTCATTTTTGTTGCGATAGCAGCTGATATGGCAATGGAACGCAAATATGTAGAGGAATTCTGGAATAATCGTAGTGCAGAAATACTAACCAATTGGGGAGATAAAAATTATAACGATATAATGGTAAAAAGACAGGAACGGATGGAAGTATATATGAAATTATATAAAGCCATATCGCAAACGAAATATATGAGAGAAGGAGATTTAGGTAATGAAGATTTGGAAATAATTGTTTCCTTTAGTAAACGGGTGCTTAATTATATTGAGGGATTATCAGAAATCGAAGTCTATTCGGAACCTGAAAGAGCTATAGGAATGGTAACTAAAATTTTGAGATTGTATGGACACTATCTGCTCATTGAGTATCCTGTCGAAGAAAAGACATAAAGTTAGAACAAAATATTGGAAAAATATTTTAACAAACTATGTTAAACGGGATCTCCCCTGCCCGTAGAACATTAATGGTTAGAAGCATGCCTGACGGCAGGCAGGCCCATCAACACCACCGTTGACGGGCTTTTTAATTTCTAATTTTTAATTTTCAATTGCCTTAAGAACTTCTCCAGCTTCTCTCTCTTCCATATGCCCTAAGCAGGAACAATTCATCTTTTTATTTTCATCCAGACGGTAGATTGCTTCATCCCAGTTGGAGGGCTTTTTAATGTAGAAAAAGTGAACATTCCTATCTAATTAACTTTTTCGCCTTGAAAATATGCAGAGATTATATCTAATTACATTGTGATTTTCCTCTACTCCGAGGGGGCTTAGAGTTAGAGCCATCTAACTGTCAATAATTGGAGATGACATATCGCAAAACTCTCGCGAAGCAGACTTCTGAAAAATGGATAATTAAATATTTGCAGGAGGTTGCTATGAAAAAATCACTTATAATTATTGCTTTTGTCATTCTACTATTATCTGCAACAAAATATTCAAACGCACAAGTAACACAACTTGATAAATTGCTTCAAAATAAAATATTGTCTGGCAATGTTGACTCAGTAAAAAGCGTTATAAAAGTTGGTATTGATGTTAACAAACGATTTAATTTTGGAGCTTCCGGAAGCATTTCACCATTATATCTCGCCATAGTGTTGGGTTATTCTGAGGTAGCAAAATTGCTTATTGATTCTGGAGCAAATGCAAAAATGAAATTCGATGGAACAAATCTTTTGCACATTGCAGCCCTATATGGTGGAAATGAAGCTATAGTTGAGCTATTGATTAAGAAAGGATTGGATGTTAATCCAAAAGTTAAAGTGTACGGAGAAGCAAAAGATATGGCCCCACTGCACATTGCGGCAGGTAAGGGCAACTTTGAGGTCGCAACAGCACTAATAAAAAATGGAGCTGATGTAAATGCAAAAACTAACGATGGTAAAGCCCCACTGGACTTAGCGATAATTAATAAGAAAAAAGAGATGGTAGATTTATTTAAAAAGTATGGTGGAAAACCAGGGAAAAAATAATTAGCTACCTTGTGCAAAAAACCATAATATTCGGAATTATTCTATCGAATTACTACAGTTGCAATTATTTGCAGTAAAAATGAAGTTTTAACAGACATAGAACAATTTTAACAATTCCAGACATAATCAGATAATTTTCTGACAATAAAATCAACTGGATTTGTTATCTATACGTGATTTAATTGAGATACCGAACATGATCGGTAGAATAAAGAAACCAAAGTTGCGGAAACGCGTCGTGACGATATTCGTCATAGCAGTTCTATTACCATGTTTGTATCTCGGTTACCTGGGATTGAAATCCATCAAGCAGGAAAAACAGTGGCAACAACAGCTTGTACGTGAAAATCTTGAGAGATCTCTTTCCCTGACAATTGATCAAATTGAATCGGCATTCGACGAACAGATACGTGCTTCCCTTAAACAACTATCACCTCCGTCCAAACTGACTACCTATTACATCAATTCTCTCCGAAACTTGAAAACGCAATCTTCTTCCGTGCATGATGTTTTCTTATTAGATGAAGAATTACGTTTAGTTTTTCCGAAAACTTTTCGGAACGGAGAAGGTACTGAAATAAAAAACCTGAGTACTTTTCGTCTCCGGGAAAACGAGCATCTTCATGCTGGGGAACTTCTCGAGGTTCTGGGTAAATTCGATGAAGCACTAAATGAATATCAAAAAGGATTTTCTTCCAAACTTTCCTCTCAAGTCGTTAAAGCCGCATTTCTATCCAGAATTGCCAGATGCCAGTTTAAGAAGAGTGACTATAAAAATGCACAAAGTACTTATAAGAAAATAATCAACGAGGACAACAATCGATTCTACGGCGAGGGAATGCCGTACGTTTTGATTGCACATCTTCAACTTCTCAAAATAGTAGAATCAAAAAAAATAGCATTTGATGTTTGTAGTCAATTGCTTGACTTCTATGGAATGCTTGTTGAGCATATCGATATGCTTGAAAAATCACAATACAATTTCTGTCTTGACCAGGTTAAAACACGGCTGCAGGATCAACAACAGTTATTGTCTCAATCTCAGCTGGCTACACTGGATTCCATTAAGAGTTTCGAAAAAGAGAATGAGAATGAACAGATCTTTGGTGACTTTCTTAAAATAAATGTTATTCCGGATATCCGGCAGGAGATTAACACAAAATGGAATAGCAATTCAGGATTTATTAATTCCGATGGAAGAACAGATATTCTCTATAGGTCGGAGCAATCCGATAGCACTGTATGGGCAATTGCTGTTGGTGTGAACAATGATTTGTCGTCTCCATTCAGATTCATCGGGATAAGGATACGTAACGAAGCATTTACTAATGCGGCATCGTTAATACTTAAAGAGTCTCAGCCACGTGAAGAAGTTCACATAGCAATGATTGATAAGGCTGAACGCATTCTTCTTCCTGCAGGTTTGTCAACAGCGTCAATTATACTTATAAAACCATTCTCTCAGTTTGAAGGTTTAGCTTCAGGAACTAACCTGGCATTAGTTTCAATGGGAGAGAATCCTCTTGAAACAATTTCATCGAATAGCCTACTCATCTATTATATCCTTCTGGGTGCTGTTATTGTGTTAATTGCTTTTGGTATTATTTTCATCTTTAGTGACATCTCAATGGAGGAGCGGTTATCGGGGATGAAATCTGAATTTATTGCAAATGTTTCCCACGAGATTAAAACTCCTATCGCTACAATTAGAACACTTGCAGAAAACCTGAATGAAGGTTGGGTCACAGGTGTAGAAAAACAAAGGGAGTACTTTCATTTGATAGAACGTGAAGCCGAGTGCCTTACACATCTGGTTGAAAACATTCTCGATTTTTCAAGAATCGAAAGAGCAAAAAAAATATACCGAATGGAAACTACATCCATAAGTAAGGCAACAAAGGAAGCAATTGAACGTTTCCGTTTGCTTGTAGACGGCCAGGAAGTTCTAATAAAAGATAAGATCGATGACAATTTACCATTGTTTATGCTTGATGCTGAAACGTATGAACAGATGTTGTTAAATCTGATGGACAATGCCGTCAAATATTCACGTGAGGATAAGGTAGTTGAAGTTTCTGCCAGATACCACAATAATTCTATAATAATTGAAGTAACTGACCACGGTATAGGAATTGCTACGAAGGATGTTGAAAAGATATTTGAGAAGTTTTTTCGCAGCCCGATACCGGATGGAAGAAAAATTCCTGGCAGTGGAATAGGTTTAACACTGGTAAAAGAGATCATAGAGGCACACGGCGGAACCATAGAAGTGGAAAGCAAAATCGGCACAGGAAGTACATTTAAAATTTTCTTCCCGCTTTTAAAAGGTAAAACAAAAATATCCGATGAATAACTAATCAACATTTCCGAGGAGGAATATTATGTCCACAGTTCTGATTGTTGAAGACGACGAAACAATGTTAAAAGGTTTGCGCGACGCTTTTGAACACAATGGCTACATTGTTTTAGCAGCTAATGACGGTGAAAGCGGAATGCAAATTGCCGAAAGCAATGAACCTGATATTATAATCCTCGATGTGATGTTACCACGGACTGATGGGTTTGATGTTTGCCGTACATTGCGAAAGCGTGGTGTTATAACTCCTATAATTATGCTCACTGCCCGTGCAGAGGAAATTGATAAGGTGGTTGGACTCGAGATTGGTGCAGATGATTATGTTACTAAACCATTCAGCACGCGAGAATTGCTGGCGCGTGTAAAAGCACATCTGCGGCGAACAACAGAAAAAATTTTATCATTAGAGCATTACGAATTTGGAAATGTGACATTGGATTTTGCCGCTTTCAAAACGTTTAAAAACAAAAAGCAAATTGACTTGACCTCCACAGAATATTCTTTGATAAAGGTTTTGATAAAACACCGTAATGAGGTCGTGCCTCGCGAAAAAATTCTGAATGAAGTCTGGGGTTATGATTCGTATCCGAGTTCCCGCACAGTGGACAACCATATTCTAAACTTGAGGCAAAAGCTTGAAGACAATCCGCAGAAGCCGGAATATATACATACGATTCATGGGCTGGGGTATAAATTTGTTGGTTGATGTGAGACGTGAGATTGGAAAAATAAGTTGATGGATAAAGTTTCTTGACATTTTCTGACAAAAAATTGACAAACATTTACAGCGATCGAACATCGGCAGATAAGCAAGAAAGTATATTGTAGTGAAATAAATTCATTACAAAGAAATTGTTAGAGGAGATATGCCATGAAAAAAATCGCAAAAATATTTCTTATTGTTATTGCTTTGTGTATTCTGACATCAATTACTACTGCGCAGCAGAACAAAGCCGAGCAGTTGTACCAACAAGCGTTATTTGAGATGGAGGGAAAGGGTGACTACGCAAAAGCCATCGAGTCGTTCGCTTTGGTTATGACAAAATTCCCCAAAGAAAAAGCCACTGCAGCAAAGGCGCTTCTAAATATTGGACGATGTTACGAAAAATTGGGAAATGCTGAAGCACAAAAAGCGTATGAACGAATCCTTATTGAGTTTAAAGATCAAACACAAGTTGTAGCAGAAGCGCGTACACGGCTTGCTGTGTTAAAGCAACAAGTCGGCACTGTTGGTCTTGTAACACGTCGGGTTCTCGCAGATGCCTTCGGCATCGGTGGGGTCTTGACCACGGATGGCAAGTACATCAGAAGTATAGACTGGGAAACGGGTGACGTGGTCCAGTTCGAAGTTGCCAGCGGACAGAGGACACGAATCACAAATAGGGGACCCTGGAGCGAGACCGAGAAGTCCTACGAGTACCAAGCGTTCTCACGCGACGGAAAACAAATAGTATACAACTCGTATACGAAGGACTGGATCCCTCAACTGAGGATTAGAAACCTGGATGGTTCGGGCCTTCGCACACTTCACAGTGAGAAAGACTATTACATCGTACCCTTAGACTGGTCGCCTGATGCAGGATCCATCCTCGCACTTTGCAGCCGTGACAAGAGCACGAGTGAACTAACGCTGATCTCGACAGCGGATGGCTCTGTGCGCGTCCTGAGGAGTATTACTTCACCCTTGTTTTGGTTGCAAAGGGCCAGTTTCTCGCCCGATGGACGATTTGTCGCATTCAGTTTTGTGGGTGAGGGCAGCCCACCCCATGGCGACGTCCACCTGATGACCGCCGATGGCCGGAACGAGGTCGTGGTCGCCGGGCATCCCGCGGAGGATAAACTGATTCGATGGACACCGGACGGGAGAAGCCTTGTCTTCCTCAGCGACCGCTCGGGGACGTGGGACATATGGACCGTCCGCATCACAGGGGGAAAGCAGCAAGGAGAACCGGAACTGCTGAAAAAGGACTTCGCCTGGGATTCGGTGGTTCTTGGCTTTGCACCCGACGGCTCCCTTTATTACGTGACTCAATCCTCTTCAGGTCGCCTTTACAAAGGTGCGGTAGACCTTGAAACCGGCAAGGTACTCGTGCCACCCGCGCCGGTCACGACACGGTATACCGGCCCATCGTCACAGCCAACATGGTCACCCGACGGCAGTAACCTAGCTTACATTACACGTCGGGGTTCCGTCACGAACGGTATCGCAAACGACCTCCTCACGATCCGATCCACCGCAACCGGGGAAGAGCGCTTTCTGTCGCCGCGTCTTCGTTACGTCGCCCAGATTTCCTGGGCGCCGGACAGCCGTTCCATCATCGCTCTCGGGATTGCGGAGACGGAAGCTGGGATCTTCCGAATTGACACTGAAACAAGCGAGACCACCAGGTTGGCTGATCAAGGCCTGTTCCCCAAGATCTGCCCGGACGGGAAGACCCTGGTGTTTGTGCTGGGGGAGACGGGGGGGCCAGGGCTAATTATCAGAAAACGCAACCTTGACACCGGTGAGGCGTCAGAAGTTGTCCAAATAAGGGGAATGAACTACGACCTCTCGCCCGATGGCCGGGAAGTGGTGTTCCAGAGCGACGTGGACGGCGCTGTTAAGATCGTGTCCCTCAACGGAGGCGAGCCGCAGGAGCTATTTCGCGGTTTGGCGCAGAATTACAACCTGAAGTGGACGAGGGACGGCCGTTACATCATCGCCCAGGCACGCGATACCGCGAGCAGTGAAATCTGGCAGGTTCCGGCGCAGGGCGGGACACCACTGAAGCTGGACCTCTCCGTTCCAAAAATGAACTCCTTCACGCTTCATCCGGACAACAGCCACTTTGCGTTCAGCGTCAATGAGGAGTCTAAGAGCGAGTTGTGGGTGATAGAAAATTTTTTGCCGAAAGAGAAGAAATAGTTTTCATTGTATGAGCAATAGCAAATAAGATGTGAGGAAATTAAAATAATTTCTAATGAGGGGCGTCTTATGACGCCTTTCTTTTCATATATAGGAGAAAATTAAATTGGAAGTCAATATGGAAGATGGGAAACTCATTATTAAAATAGAATTACAAAAGCATACTCCCAATGCATCAGGAAAAACATTAGTTGTTGCGACTACTCACGGAAATGTTGTTACTGATTGTATCATAAAGGGCAAACCTGTTGTAGTTGGTCTGAACGCTTATATAAAAAAATAATTTTATTGATACTTAAGAAATAGGTATTTTGCTAAGATATATTATTAGAAGCCGGATAACCTCCCGCTTTT
>Ga0315535_1003228_pt1 | contig 10088 bp, 12 predicted proteins | sample SalMarSW160220MG_2_FD_203092 | JGI IMG/M metagenome (GOLD analysis project Ga0315535, IMG submission 203092) | Salt marsh sediment microbial communities from the Plum Island Ecosystem LTER, Massachusetts, United States - Salt Marsh Sediment SW1602-20 ...
CATGAAAAGGATTTGGAGTTTATTAACATAATCGACCACGAGGTTCCCGCACTTTTGCGGGGAGATGCCGGTCGCTTGCGCCAGATACTGTTAAATCTTGTGGGAAATGCAATCAAGTTTACGGACAAAGGCGAAGTGATTGTTCGCGTTTCTCTCGAATCTGAAGATACAACCCATACCACCATCCGCTTTAGTGTTATCGATACAGGGATAGGTATCCCGAGGAATCGAATAGATCGGTTATTCAAGTCGTTCTCTCAAGTGGATGGTTCCACCACCCGCAAATACGGTGGAACAGGTTTAGGGCTGGCCATATCAAAAGAGCTGGCTGAATTGATGGGCGGCAGTATCAGCGTGGCTAGTGAAGAGGGTCAAAATACCGAGTTCTGTTTCACAGCGGTTTTCGAAAAACAGCCTCAAGGCAAAAAGGAAAGGATTGTTGTTCCCGAAAAAATAACTAATAAACGAATCCTGATAGTGGACGATAATGCAACAAATCGGTACGTTTTACGAGAGCAGTTGGGGAAATGGGGATGCCACTATGGTGAGGCTTCAAGCGGAGTTCAGGCATTAGAGGAGCTTCGAAATGCCGTAATCGGTAAAGATTCATATGAAATTGCAATTCTTGACATGCAGATGCCGGAAATGGATGGGGAGAGCTTGGGACAAAAGATTAAACAGGATCATGATCTGAAAAACACCATATTGGTCCTGATGACCTCCATTGGTAATCGTGGTGATGCCAGGCGATTCGAAGAGATCGGTTTTTCTGCATATCTGACAAAACCGGTCAAACAGTCACAGCTATATGATTGTCTATGCACGGTCACCGGTATTCAGAAGGAATCAGACAAGGAGCAACATACGGCCATAGTCACCCGGCACACTCTCGCCGAGGATCGAAAGCGTAACGTTCGGATTTTGCTTGTTGAGGACAACACGATAAACCAAATGGTGATAGTAAATATTTTGAAAAAATTTGGATACAATGCCGACGTTGTTGCTAATGGCCGAGAAGCAGTCAAGAAATTGGAAATAATTCCGTACAATATTGTATTGATGGACTGTCAGATGCCGGAGATGGACGGTTACGAAGCAACCAAAGTGATCCGTAATCCGGAATCAAAAGTATTAAATCATAAAATTCCTGTTATTGCCATGACAGCGCATGCAATGAAAGGTGATCGTGAAAAATGTTTTGAAACTGGTATGGATGATTACCTTGCTAAACCGGTTAATCCAAAAGAATTTTCTGATATGCTTGAAAAGTGGATCACTGAACCGGACGCTTCTTAGCTCAGCTATATGAAACAACAACCGGTACATGGAACCGATAAAACAAATCTTTAATGATATTCGTCCGCTGACCTATGTAGGACAAATAATGTCAAGCTAACTCACGATATTACCACAAAAAAATCACGATAACAACGATAGACTATTAACATTTTATGCTGTAGTATTTTTGAAAGATGAAATTAAATGTGTTGAACTGCACAGATTGCTCAGTTGAATTTCGGGGATTCAACAGGGCAAGCGCATTCCCCGAAAACTTGGCGAGTGGCTTACCACACGTAAGCAGGAGGTGCAAAATGAATACTTATCCTTATCTTCAAAAAGAACTCAGAAGTGGTAAAGAAAGACGCAAAAGCAGGGTTCCGGTCGGCATAACCTTTGAATTTATCGACCGCAGGCAGGCCGATAGTATCCTGTATTCAGACCCTGAAAGGCGAAGCAGTACGGATAGAAGAGGCCTGTATTGGGACCGAAGAAAACATAAAATGACCTGTTAAGGATAGTTGAAACTGGCATGGTGTAAAGTAACGGACAAGGATTGAATGATGTTACTAAATCTTTTGGATGGTCTCCGTATTGCATTGGTTTGTGCTGCTTTCTTTTTTGGCTATCAAGTTGGTTATGCCGACGGGTACAACCCCATCGCTCAGCTTCATCTCATGGTTCCCCTCATCATTGTTGCGATTGCAGGGTTATCGGGATTGGAAGGTATTTTCTTTGGCAAAGAATCGGCTAAAAACAAAGGCTTTGAAGTGGGAAGTAACTACCAGAAACAGTCTGCCATTGCACTTCTATCCTACGCTGTGATCGCTGTGATTGTGTATTTCTCTCAATGGGGCATCAAGGCCGAGCTCACCATTCTTTTCACTTTTATGTTCTTCTTTTTCTTTTCCGCTATCAACCACGGGATCGATGCAGTAAAACACAAAAACTATAAATGGCAGAATATCAATCGGCCATTTCTCACACTGATCCTTATCGCCGGTATGATTCATCCGGTTGTTTCGGTGCTTAAGATCTTGAATTAACTTTAAACTTTTAGCAATTTTTGGAAAGGAGACAGATATGAATGCGTTAAAATTGGCACTGATATTGACATTAACTTTTGTATTCTTCACACAGCCTGTCCTGGCAGATCAGGAAGCCGCAATTGAAAAAAGCCTGGGTGAAAAACTTTTGTATCAATTATGGTCGGATATGAAAAAACCGGATATGGCGGCCATCGAAAGTACAATTGCCGAGGGTTTTCAGTCCGTACACCAGTTTGGCTCAAGTAATCGCGAACAAGAAATAGAAACAATCAGAGGTCTAAAACTTGGTAACTACATCCTGAGCGACATTAAAATAACTCGAAACGGGCCGGTTATTATTGCCACTTACTTACTTTCCGTAAAAGAGACCATTGAAGGAAAGCTGCTTTCCAAGAAGCCGGCCCCCAGACTCAGCGCCTTCTTAAAGACGGATAGCGGTTGGAAATGGATAGCACACGCCAACCTCAAGCCTTTAAAGTAACAAAAAAATAAAATAAGAATTAAATATGATGAACTCGTAAAAAGTCCGATTTAGACGGTTTTGTAAAAAGTTCAAATTCAAGGCGTGCAAATTTTGTAATCATGAGGCGTACTTTTCGTACGTTGAATGATTGCGAAATGCAGCACAACGCAGAAGTTGGACTTTTTACGAGACCGTCAAAGATCGGTGGAGGAAGAAATGAAGAGATATAAACATTGTATTATAGCGCTTGTCATTTTAACCGTTTCAACAGTCTTGGGCTGTGCCCACGTACAAAAAAATGATGTCGTATTTCAAACATCTACGATTAATGCTTTGCTCAAGGGAATTTATGACGGGGATGTAAGTTACGGCGAACTGAAAAGCAACGGTGATTTTGGTCTAGGGACCTTTAATGCCCTGGATGGCGAGATGATTGGGCTGGAGGGCACATTCTATCAAATAAAGGTGGACGGTGTGGCATATCCGGTTAAAGATTCAATGAAGACGCCCTTTGCCGTAGTGACATTCTTTGCCCCCGACAAGACAGTGGCGCTGGATACGACAAATAATTATACCCAGTTAAAAACATACCTGGATGGTCTGTTGCCGTCACGGAATATATTCTATGCCATCAAGATAGAGGGTAAATTCAAGTATATCAAGACCCGGAGTGTCCCCGGACAAAACAAACCGTATCCTCCGCTTGTCGAAGTGGTGAAAGAGCAGGCGTTTTTTGAATTTCAGGATATAGCCGGAACCATTGTGGGGTTCCGTTCTCCTGACTATGTGCAAGGAATAAACGTCCCGGGGTATCACATGCACTTTATAACAAAGGATAAAAAAGCCGGAGGGCATTTGCTGGAATGCCGGATTCAAAATGTGACGGTTGAGATAGACAATATCCATAATTTATTTATGGCGCTCCCTCATGGCGGAGAGTTTTATAACGTAGATTTGGCACAGGACAAGAAAAGAGAGCTGGAAACGGTGGAGAAAGGAACTCCGCATACAGGTATTGAGAAGTTGCCGATTGGCGGGCATCCTTAAGGGAGAATAAAGTAATGAAAAGATTTGGAACGCTTTTTATCATAGCCGTCATAATTTGTTTTGCAAACACCGCTATAGCTGCTGTCAAAATCAAACTTGGTGTTGTGGCCAAACCAGGTTCGGCACAAAACATTGTTGCAGAAAAATTTCAAGAACTTATTGAAAAGCGATCCAAAAATAACATCAATTGGAACAGGGCGTGATCGACGGTCAGGAAAATCCGCTCTGGGTCATGGAAGTTTATAAATTCTATGAAATTCAGAAATACATGACCCTTACCCGCCATGACTATTCCTACCATATTGATGTGGCCTCGCTCCAATTTTGGCAAACTTTAAATGCCAAAACCCAAAAAATGATTCAAGAGGCCATGTATGAGGCCGCTGTGTTCCAGCGTAAAGATAATCGGTCAAAAAATGCAGCCCGGCTTAAGTTTCTTAAAGAAAAAGGTATGCAGGTGGAAGAACATCCCGATATTGATGCCTTCCGCTCTCGGGTGGCAGGGCTCAAGGATATGGATATATACCAGGATCCAAAAGTCCAAGTCTTGCTTATAAAAATATTGGATGCAACCAAATAACAAACCTTCATTGATATTAGCTGATGTAAAACTCAGGCACGCAAGGAACGATAGAAGACTAAAAGCAAGAACATCGAAAGAATAACCTCTGCTTGTTATTATCCACTCTTTGAATATCTATTAATAGGATATATGTACTTGACGAGACTCAGTTTTAAAATTCTAATCGTAAAAATTTAAACTCATAGGAGAATGTAAGCCATGGAATGCGGTCAATGCGGGGTAGAATTAGGTTCTTTTGGTTATCCACGAAAAATTGATAAAATTATGGTGTGCGAGGAATGTTTTCAGAAAGAAGGGAAAAAGAAGAAACAAGAAATTGAGCTCATAAAAAAAGAAGCCTTTTACAAATTGGAAAGTATAACCGCTGAACAGACAAAGCAGATTGTAATAACAACAGCAGACATTATTGAGGGCAAAAATATTATTGAGTATATAGACATTATATCTGTTGCCAAATATAACTATTTTGTTAAGCCCACAAACACCTTTTTTAACTCCGAGCTCCATGGCCAAGGAATTCCTAAAAAAGCTCGGGCTAAGGAATCGTTAGATGCTGAGGATTTGGTTGCGGGATGTATGGAGCAAGCTCTTGCTGAATTGAAAAAAAAAGCTTTTTTATTAGGAGCTGATGCGATTATAGGCATAAAAATAGATAATGATATGGATTATTCTATTGGAAAATCTTGGTATACAAAAATAGCCAAATCGCATATAACAGGAACAGCTGTTAAATTAAAATATCAAGCCTGAAAACCGGAAAAAGATAACCATATGATGCCGGATTGCAGTTACCCTGTCTTTAATCCTCAGTTTCCAACTCCCTCAATCATTCCTACATAATACGGTATCTACACCTGGATCCGACAGGCATTAACCCTGTTAGTCCATGTCGATTATTGAACACCTCTCCGGATCGCCTCTTCTAACTATAATGTCAATAGGTTACCCACCATACCCCCGTAAAAACAATCTGTGCGGATGCCGTTTCTTGAACACAAACAGCCATATTTCAATAAAAAAACATCGCTCTTAAGAAAATGTTTTTGAGGTCCACCCATCTGTTGGCATAAAACAGGACCTGAAGTTGATTGAGGCGAGATACTGGATACTGGTTTCTGGATACTTGATATTTATTAGGAATCACTACATTTTTTATCCAGAATCAAGCATCCGGCATTCAGGATCAGTCAGATTGATAATACAGTCAATTATTTTTTATTGCCGGTTGTGGCACGTTAATTGCTTTGTTTTAAGGGCAAAGAACATGAACCGGTAATCTTCAATCGGAATCGTTCACATTAAAAAATAGCCCTATGTTATGTAAAGGTTCAAACAAGGGGTTCGACGATACCATTGTATATACTTTTTATTGTCATTCGGAGAAATTCAAAATGCCCGGAAAACCGACCTATGAAGAATTGGAACAAAGGAATAAGGAAACAGAACAAAACGCCAAGAAACCAGAGGTGTTGCCAACAGGAAATGAGAACATACTTTTTATTGACGATGAGGAATCCATAGGAAAAATGGTGAAGCGGATACTGGAACATTTTGGATTTCAGGTGGAAACCAAGACCAATCCTGCAGAAGCGTTAGAGCTGTTTCGTTCCGCACCGGACCGATTTGATCTGGTGATTACCGACATGAACATGCCGCAGATGACCGGTCAACAGCTGGTAAAGGAGATCCTGGACATCCACCCGGACATGCCGATTATTCTTTGTACCGGTTCCACAGAAAAAATATCTGAAGAAACGGTCGGGGAACTCGGTATCAAGGCTTTGGTATTCAAGCCGTTTGTCCCGCATGATTTTGCCCTAACGGTTCGAAATGTACTGGACAAACAACCAATCTAAGATTTTTATTTGACCCGATGTTGTAAAATATGGATTTTCAAGATTTTTTCATTGTAAGCTAAGATTGCCATGGCTATTTGGTGTCAGGTGTCAGGTGTCAGGTTTCAGGGGAAATCCAGCCTGAGGGAACGATTCATTTTTTACGCCATACACTGCCGTTTCCTCACCTAACTGCCAGCGGCGTTCTCGCTCCGGGACTTTCCGTTCCAATGTTTTCTCTAATCCATTCAACAACAGACATCAATGTGTTGTAATCGACACAACTTTTTATAGACCTCAAGATCCTGCTTATTACTGACACCTGAAACCTGAAACCTGACACCTTATTGCTGACACCTGACACCTGACACCTGAAACCCATGTCCCCTGACACCTGAAAAACCTTCGGAGCCACGGTTTGTCAATAGAAAGCCATCGGCGTTTACCAAAGGTCTTGATTTCCACCCGGGACGTTGTATAAAATCTCGAAACGATTTTATAACTTGACACCAGTATAAAATAAAAATACAACGCAGCTAATTTTTTGGCAGAGGGATGTTGATCGGATTTGATAAAGTGGAACATATTAAAGGGATTGTAATAATTGTAGGCAACTTCGGCAGCGGAAAGACCGAGGTTGCCGTAAATCTTGCAGTTCATCGGAAGCGCTCAGGTATAGACGTTCGCATAGCGGATCTTGACCTTGTTAACCCCTACTTTAGAACCCGGGAAGCAAGGAAACCCCTTGCTGAACTAGGCATTGAGGTGGTTCTACCCCCGGAAAAATATCTTCAGGCGGATCTGCCCATTTTAAGCCCTGCCATAGCCGGTCTAATCCGCCGGCCGAGCCAGCTGACTCTGATAGACGCAGGAGGTAATGACGTAGGCGCCACCGTCCTCGCAAGCCTCGCAGATCCATTTCGGAAAAAGCACGTGCATATGCTCCAGGTTGTGAATCCGTATCGACCCTTTACGGAGACAATAGCCGGTTGTTTAAGAATGCGCGATCAGATCGAAAAGGCTTCCAAGATGTCCATAACCGGTATCGTTGGCAATGCAAATCTGATAGATGAAACCACAGTAGAACATATATATAAAGGATATGATTTTGTTAAAGCATTGTCTGACCAGAGCCGGTTGCCCCTTGAGTTTATCACGGCATCGGCAGAACTTTTGCCTGAAATAGATATTAAGCGGTTTTCCTGTCCGGTCTTACCTATAGAAAGACAACTTGTTCCGCCGTGGAAAAAGGCGGCCCGGTTGAAAAAATAAACTGTTGAGGAGTTTATCCGGGTTATTATCCTGGATATTATTTTCGCTTTTTTGGCAAAAATATTTTAAATATCGAATAACGAATGTCGAATGATGAATGTCGAAGTAATTCCACAGTGAAATGGACTGCTGTATTTCACGGTATAAATTTTTTATCATTTTTATTCATATAAAGAAACAGAGCGAAGCGATTCCATCCTTCGTCATTCGAAATTCCTTGTTCGATATTAGACAGTTATATTGATTAGAAGTTTATTTATAGCTCGAATGAAAATTTTAAGCATTACCCTTTTGGTTCCGGCTGATCCTGGTTAAACTTTAAGTCTTTAAATTTTTATGAGGAGTCAGAATTTATGGCATATAAACATACGATTAATAATGAATTATGCAAAGGATGCGGACTATGTGTCAGCGTATGCCCAAAAAATGTCCTGGAAATTTCCGATCAAGTTAATTCTATGGGTTATTTTCCTGCGTATCAGGCACGCCCCGAAGACTGTATCTTCTGTACAACATGCTGCATCATGTGCCCTGATGTAGCCATAAGCATAACCAAACTTGTTGAAGAAAAAGCAGCTCAAGAATAAACGGAGGAAAAACATGGGCAAAATATTAATGAAGGGAAATGAAGCAATCGGAGAGGCGGCAATCAGGGCTGGATGCCTGAATTACTTTGCCTATCCCATTACCCCTCAATCTGAAGTTGCGGAATACCTTTCCCATCGTATGCCGGAAGTGGGCGGCGTATTTTTACAGGGCGAAAGTGAAATCGCCGTGGGGAACATGCTTTTTGGTGCCGCGGGATGCGGTGCCCGGGTTTTTACCACGTCATCGAGCCCGGGGATAAGCCTGATGAGTGAAGCCATCAGCTATATTTCATCAGCCCAGTGTCCGGTTGTTTTTGTTAACATTGTCCGCGGCGGTCCCGGACTGGGTGGGATCCTCCCTTCCCAGGCAGATTATTTCCAGGCCACAAAAGGGGGAGGGCACGGGGATTACCGGTTGCTTGTCATGGCGCCGGCAAGTGTCCAGGAAGCGGTTGAGATGGTGATGAAGGCATTTCCTCTGGCGGAAAAATATCGAAATCCGGTGATGATTTTAGGTGACGGTCTGATCGGACAGATGATGGAACCGGTTGAATTCCCGGAGCATCTCAAATCCGAACCCAGCAATAAGGATGACTGGGCCACAAACGGTATGGATACTCGCAAAAGCAATAAGCCCAATTTGGTCAAATCATTATTTTTGAATGCGGAACTGCTGGAAGAACATAATATACTCTTAAAGGCAAAGTATGATCGCATGAAGCAAGAAGAGGTTCGATACGAATCTTATAACGTGGATACGGATTACCAGGCGCTTATCGTCAGCTTCGGTACTATGAGCAGAGTTTGCAGAACCGTCATTGATAATTTAAAAACCCAAGGTTTCGAGACGGCCATGATAAGACCCCAGACCCTCTTCCCCTTTCCTGAAGAGCCGATAAAGCAAGCCGCTTTAAAAGAAAGCTGCAAAGTTGTATTTAGTATCGAGCTGAACATGGGGCAGATGGTTGAAGATGTGGAACGGAGCGTTCAGGGAAATCGCCCGGTTCACTGGTATGGCAAAGCAGGTGGTGATGTACCTACGCCGGAAGAAGTCATCGAGGTAATCAAATCTTTTTTTTAAAGTGGGATGTGAGATCTCAAGTCTTCATTCACATATGGCATGAGGAGCAAATATAATGGCAAAAACATTTAAGAAACCCCAAGCCCTTTCCGATCAGCCGACGCATTACTGCCCGGGTTGTACACACGGTATTATTCACCGTCTGGTGGCCGAAGTTATCGATGAACTGGGGATCAGGGGTCGGACGGTCGGTATTGCACCGGTGGGGTGTGCGGTTTTGGCCTATAATTATTTTACCTTCGATTTTCAGGAGGCGGCCCATGGACGGGCGCCGGCAATGGCCACTGGAATAAAACGGGTTCGACCTGATTTGATCGTTTTTACCTATCAAGGGGACGGTGATCTGGCAAGTATCGGAATGGGAGAGATTATACATGCCGCCAACCGGGGAGAAAAATTTACAACCATCTTTGTGAATAATACGGTATATGGAATGACCGGAGGCCAGATGGCGCCGACAACATTGCAGGGCCAGCGAACCACGACCTCTCCTGCAGGACGTAATGTTGAAGAGGTCGGCATGCCGGTTAAAATGGCCGAACTCATATCTGCTTTAGAGACGCCTGCATATGTTACGAGACAGACCGTGCTAAAGCCAAAGTACGTAGTCAGGGCCAAGAAAGCCATTAAAAAAGCTTTCCAGTATCAGCTGGAAGGCCGATGTTTCAGCCTTGTGGAGCTGGTAAGCACATGCCCTACCAACTGGGGCCTTACTCCGGTGGAAGCCATAAAGTGGGCCGAGGACAACATGCTTCCCTATTTTAAGCTGGGCGAATACAAAACACCCGATACGGTTGAGGAGGACTGAATGCAACGTGAAGTGATGTTTGCCGGTTTTGGGGGTCAGGGCATTTTGTTGATAGGAAATATCCTAGCACACTCTGCTATGGAAG
>Ga0315535_1003229_pt1 | contig 10085 bp, 11 predicted proteins | sample SalMarSW160220MG_2_FD_203092 | JGI IMG/M metagenome (GOLD analysis project Ga0315535, IMG submission 203092) | Salt marsh sediment microbial communities from the Plum Island Ecosystem LTER, Massachusetts, United States - Salt Marsh Sediment SW1602-20 ...
CGCTCATTGGCCGCCGGGAGGACGACACTACGGAAACTAGACGCCAAATATTAGTTGCAAAATCCACTTAACTATCTTTAGTCACTATCAAAAATGCGCATTTTGATGTTTCCATCCCTATGTCAAAGGCCCTATGTTTATACGGTACTGTCTGAGGAAAATATCATCAACAACTTACAAGAGGTCCTGCAACTTGGCTAAGAGAGCTCGATGTCCACATTGCGATCGGCTATTTGATCGAGATGAGATTGATAGACATATCCTACGATGTCGTGAACGGACTCGCACCGCAACAATCAAGGGTATACTGAGAGGAAAAAAGAATGTAATTGTTGATGGGAACAATATTGCATATCATCTCTCACCAAACGGAAAACCCCAAGTGAACAATCTTTTACTTGCACAACGGAGTTTAGTAAATGGCGGATACAAACCAGTTTTCGTAATTTCAGCAGCTCTTGTACATACTATTGACAGACCAAATGCACTGCAGACGTTGATGAATGATTTGGACGTGGTACAAGCTCCCAGAGGGACAAACGATGATCTGAAAATTATTCGGATTGCACAGGATAGAAATGCAGACATTGTGTCAAATGATAGATTCTTGGACTGGTTAGACAGATATCCATGGGTATCCGATAGATTGAGAAAGTTTCGAATGACTCCGTCGGGTCTGATTTTGACGTAATTGTTTCAAAGATTCGTGCCCTTCGAAAGCATTAAAATCAATCACAAATTAGCGACTTTAATTATTAATAGAAAGAGTTGGTGCGAAATGAAAATCAGTGAATTGCGAAGTATGTATCTGGAATTCTTCAAAGAAAGGGGTCATTCTATCATAGCTTCAGCATCATTGATTCCCGAGGATGATCCATCTGTTCTTTTTACTTCAGCAGGGATGCACCCCCTTGTTCCATATCTTTTAGGGCAACCACATCCCGAAGGCAAACGACTTACTGATGTTCAGAAGTGTATTCGTACAACAGATATTGAGGACGTCGGTGATACAACCCATCTTACTTTCTTTGAGATGTTGGGTAATTGGAGTCTTGGGGATTACTGGAAGAAAGAAGCAATTACATGGAGCTATGAGTTTCTTACTTCAACGAAATTACTCGGATTCAATCCTGACAAACTGTCGGTAACAGTATTTGCGGGGGATGAAGACTCTCCGCGAGATGATGAAGCGGCAGAAGTCTGGCGAAGTGTTGGTATCCCAGATGAGCGCATATACTTCTTGAGTAAAGAGGATAATTGGTGGATTGCTGGTAATAGTGGCCCTTGTGGTCCCTGTACAGAGATGTTCATCGAGGTAGACGAAATCCCCAAGTGCAGTCCTGAATGCAGACCAGGCTGTAATTGTGGCCATTTCGTTGAGGTTTGGAATGATGTCTTCATGATGTATGACAAAAGCGAAGATGGCATTTACACATCTCTCAATCAACGAAGCATAGACACAGGAATGGGAGTCGAGAGAACAGCTGCAATGTTGCAAGGAGTCTCGTCTGTTTTTGATACGGAAGCCTTCATTCCATTAATTGAGAAGATAAAAGAAATGTCTCCATTAGAGGAGTTTTCTGAGGAAGAAGATAAACTGATTCGTATCATTGCGGATCATGTTAGATCTGCAATCATGATAATGGCTGACGATAGACAAATTAGGCCATCTAATGTCGAACAGGGTTACATTGTAAGACGCCTTCTAAGAAAGGCAATACATAGTGCAGATCGATTGAATATTGGTTCTGGATTCATGATAAGTCTCACAGAAATCGTAGTTGATATGTTCAAAGATCTCTATAAAGAAGTGGAACGAAATCAAGATTTTATCATTAAGAATCTCAAAGCGGAAGAGGATAAGTTCAGGAAAACATTGACAAAAGCTTTACGCAGATTTGATAAAATCTTTGAAGAAACGGGTACAATTACAGGGGAAGATGCTTTTGTCCTGTTCACTAGCTTTGGATTGCCTCTTGAGATGACAAGAGACCTGGCTCAAGAGCAGGGAATTGTCATAGATATGGAAGAATTTACGAAGCAGTTTGAAGAACATAGGGAGAGATCGAGAACAGCAACTCAGGGTAAATTCAAGGGAGGGTTAGCAGACCACACCATTGCTATTACAAAATTGCATACAGCTACACACCTCCTCCAAGCAGCTCTACGGAAGGTACTAGGAAACGAAGTCACTCAAAACGGTAGTAACATTAATAATGAACGGCTAAGATTTGACTTCACGTTTTCTAGAAAACTCACCCCAAAAGAAATCGAAGAGGTTGAAAAATTAGTCAATGATGTTATCACGAAGAATCTTGATGTGAAACATTCATTCATGAAATACGACGATGCAATTGCAAAAGGAGCTCTTGCATTTTTCAAAGAAAATTATGGTGAAGAAGTCTCAGTGTATAGTGTCGGTGACTTCAGTATGGAGCTATGTGGAGGCCCACATGTAGAGAAGACTGGAATTCTTGGTAAATTCAAGATAACTAAACAGAAAAAGATTGGAGCGGGGATTGTACGAATTCGTGCAATTCTCGAATAGGTATAGCTGTAAAATCGAACTGGCACAAGGTCTATTTAGAACAACTACAATCATGTACTATTGGCATTCTATAAATAAGCCAAAGTTTCAAGGAGATAAGCGTAATGGGTACTTTCTCTAAGATATTCGGCCTTGGTGATAAGGAATTACAAAAACAATCTGATGAATTACTTCTGAAGCTTGGAAAGATACTCCAATCAGCTAGTGCTAAACTTCATGTTTCTGCAGATGATTGGAATGAAGGAAAGACAAAGAATCTGAAGGACCTTCAGAAGGAAATTATAACTCTTGAACGAGATGCTGATAGAGTCAAAGATGAGCTATTTGAAAGAATATTTTCGAAGAGGGCATATCTTCCTCAACAGACACAGGATCGTCACCGATTAGTAATTCACATGGATAGTGTAATTGATGCTACTGAAGATGCTGTTAGGGTGATGCATATTGGACGCAAATATAATCCACCTGACGAGATTCACAAGATAGCAACAAAATGTTGGATCTGTACCGACCTGCTGCAAGATGCAATCAAATACCTCTTCACAGACTTTGAGAAATCTGTTGAGTTCACTTATCAGATTGACAAAGTGAGAGAGGAAGCACGAGATATTCAATTTGATTTACTTGAGCGACTTTTCAATGAACCAAAATTCGCCCCGAAAGAAATAATTCTTTTCCGAGCAATATCAGAAAGAATACTGAAAGTTGCAATAACAGCAGAAGAAACTGGTGATTTCATCCGAGCAATAGCAGTCAGGTACGCCTAATCGGAGGAATTTTTCAATTGGAACCTCTAATATTAGGAGCCTTACTCGTCATCAGTTTTCTTGTTGCTTTCTCTATCGGAGGCAATGATGAAGCTATGGCTCCTGCTGTTGGAGCAAAAGTATTCACGGTTCGAGCTGCAGTCCTTATCGGGGCTGTAATCACCATTATTGGCGCAATTTCGTTAGGCGGAAACGTATCTGAAAAAGTGGGATCAGATATGGTCGGAGGTATGGAGATGGGAATAGACATGATCTTTGCCATTCTTATTTCCATGGCAATCTGGCTACTACTTGCTTCAATTACTAAAGGATTACCAATTAGCACAACTCAATGTATAGTAGGGTCCGTAATTGGCGTCGCCATTTTCGCACCTGTCGTAGGATATGCTGATTGGGGAATAGGTGTTGTTAATTGGAACGTGGTTCTAGAGATATTTGTTGGGTGGATTCTATCACCAGTAATCGGATTCTTTTTTGCTGCTGGGATATTTGCAATAGTAAGACGGATACAAAAGCGAGCAAAGGGATTCTCAGATTTTGAAAAACAAGAAAAGATTGCTTCATACCTACTCGCAGCGTTTCTCATCCTGACTTCATTGAGCAGGGGAGGTAATGATGTAGCTAATGCAATTGCTCCACTCGTTGTTCTACCCGATTTTGTCGGAACATATGATCTTGGATTCATGGTTATCCCAAGATATTTAATCCCGCTATTAGTGGGTGGAATAGGTATGGCATTAGGGTTAATTATTGTTGGTCGAAAAGTGATTAAAACATTAGCAACAGAAGTAGTAACTCTATCGCCATCATCAGCACTCTCAGCTAGTATCTCTGTAGCAGTTATCATGTTTGTTGGAACCCTTTTTGGATTACCTCTGAGTGGAACACATGTACTTGTTGCAGCATTGATAGCTGTTGGGTGGGTTTCTGAGGCTCCAGTCCAGATGAAACAGGTAAAAGATATTCTCATATCTTGGGTAGTCACGGTTCCTATTTCTGCTGTTCTTGCAGTTATTGTACTCTGGTTTACTCAAGGACTCTTTTAGTTCAGAATTACTTCACTTCGGGAATGGTATGTATCAACAGGTACTGCTTAGCAAGAGCACCAAGATTCCTGGCTTCTTCAATTGAGAGATGAACCCTTTTACCAGATTTCGGAGTAGTAGTTTGTGTGGCTTCAATGAGTGCCAAATCTGCATCTTTCACAGTTATTTCAGCACCCAAACACATCCTGGTGTCACCAGTATATGCCACTATAGTTTCACCAACCTGTACCCTGAAACCAAGGGCAGGCTCTAGAATCTCTGCTTCCGAATCTGAGGGATACTCAAGAGAATAGTGCTCCACCGGATAAGATTTCACTTTGAAGAAATCTGTATCAAAATCAGAACCCGGAGATATTTCATGATACCAGATTTTGAACGGCAAAGTTGCACGGTATAGTTCCTTGTAACCCCTGATTATCTCAATAGCCTCTTTACAGTTAGTAGGCACAATGATGTTGAGCGGTTTTGTTCGACCTAACATTCTCATAAACCCGAATAATGAATAGAGACCACCTACATGATCAAAATGGCCATGGGAAATTGCGATAAGGTCAATCTCATTGATGAATTCTGAATTTTTGAGAGAAAATAGAAGGTCTCTAATGGTCCCATCCCCAACGTCTAGAAGCATCAGTTTTCCTGTAAATTTGGATGTCAATAGGATAGTAGTACCAACACCTGCAGCACTGAAAAGAACATTCACATGAACTTCATCGTTTTCCCAAGTGGTTTTATAGCCATCTAGGTTTTTCATCTACAATCAAATCCTGGAAGAATTTTGGACCTTAGTGGTAAGCAATGAAATCAAGTGTATTCATGATATATGTGTTGACGGGACACCTGCATGAGTGCCGAGTTTTAAAAAAACTCGACACATTCGCAGATCGAACTAATCATATCCGAGTTTTGGAACACGTGCAAGAAAACTCATGAAGTAACCAATCACAACGGATACAAGAAGACCTCCAGTTATTGAAAGAAGGATTGTCACCCAATCTGGTGTTGCTCCATAAAACATCTGCATTAGAGACCAATACGAGCCAGCCAACGTCATGCCTGAGAATGCCACCTTCTTCAATGGGACCTTAACAGATCTTGTCTGAAGTGCGCCCATGTCAACAAGAGCGGCTGCGAGAGCTCCAGCCTTGTCAGGCTTTATTTTCAGACGTTTGCCAAGCTGACCAACTGTCACCTTAGATTTCGGTTTAACAACAATCAGAGCTTTGGGAGCATAATCTGCAATATCTTCTGAAAAGTAGGTAATTGCAGAACTTGAATCAATGCCACATTTGCCACAAGTTTGGGCATCTTTTTTCCATTTCTTGCCGCATTTTGGACAACGCTGCTTGTTCCAAGAATTTTTGGCAGCTTCACTAACTCGACGAGTAAGTTCTGGTTTATCGATGGTTTCTCCACCCTTCTTTTTCGGCTTTCTTCTTAGAACAACTGCTCGTGGAAAGATACCCACGTCAGATCCTCTTGTTGCTCCACGCATCTTACGAGCTGCAAAAATACCCTGTTGGAAATCATCCAGAGCCATAATCAACGAAAAGATTGACATTGCTGTGAATCCGACAGTGATTAATCCACTCACTGAGAGAATTGAACCAGCACCAGTTGGTCCAACTTGAAGAACAAAATCCTCACTTACTGTCGAATTTACACCTGGAGACGTAGAGTTCTCATACGTGAAGGTGAAAGCACCAGTAATAGCACCTGAGATTAAACCAAGTCCAGAACTTTGCAGAGAAGCAAGAGAGATGGATTCATCGATAAAATCTAGTATTGTGGTGTTTCCAGGAATTTCAACGAGTGGAGTCATATCCTCGGCCATGTTGATTATTGGCACATAGAGGTAGGACATACTGAATGAGTAGGAGAGTATAGTTAGGTTCGTATCCACGTAGATATCCATTGAAAAATTGAGATTTTGAGAGAGATCAACGGGAATAGGATTCGTCGCATTCGAACCTTTCGCATTTACTCCGTTCACTTCAAGCAGGAATGCTAGATTTGAATCGCCACTCCAATCAACAGGGGCTGCTGCTTGGACAGGTAATAGCACTCCAGACCATAATAAGCAGGTTATTGACACAAAGACTAGAAGATGTGGTAGACTCTTTCGCAACTTCTTTCTCCTCCATAAATACACGGATTAGATGACTTCTCAAAGCAGTTACCTTTAACTGTTGTTAGAATATTATTCAAATATCGAAGAGCCTAAAAATCGTCATTTTTAACCACCAAGAACTTCCTCAATCTCTCTATCAAAAGCATCGTCATCATCAGGTTCATAGATGATGTGATTCTTAGGTTTAGGATTTTTTGGAGGAACCCAGTTTAGAAATAGGCCAAGAAAATATCCTCCTGCAAAAGCGAGAACCATAAACAATATCTCTAGAGAGTGGATTGGAATAAAAGTACTTATCGATAAAGAAAGTATGAGTCCACCGATTCCGCTTATTATGATCCCTAGACTAAATCGGTCAAATAATCTGAATCTAGACTGACCTCCAATAACATACCCTATCACGAGACCTATGAGAAGGCCCGGGATACCAAGAAATGCAATATCCAATGTTTGAGAGACTTGCATCAAGTATTCTCCTTACTCTTTCAGTAGTACCTGATTCATTAACTCTTTCGGATTACGAGATGGATTACCAACTATTCCAATGAACAATTTCGGATAGTTCTTTTCGTGTCCGTGGTCTCTTTTCTTTTGCCTGATTCCTTTCATCCAGTTTATCAAAATCTCCTTCATATCCGAAGAAAACAACAGTAACAATTCTTTGTTCTTCAGGGATTCCAAACACCTCTTTTAACCCGTCCTCATTCCACCCCGCGGTCGGATGTCCCATGAGTCCAAGGTGGACTGCTTGTAGCAGCATATTTTGAACTGCTAATCCAACATCCATGGTAAAATAAGGAAGCCCATGTGAAGGACATCCTCCATCCTCCTTTGCAGTAACAAGAATCATTACAGGTGCAGCTTTCCCCCAAGCATTTCCCAAACTCAGATGTTCATGCGCTTTTGCTAGAGAATCATTATCTCTCAAAACAACAAAATTCCATGCTTGTGTATTTGCACAAGATGGTGCCCATCGACCTGCCTCAAGTATTGAATTCAACATCTCGTCAGAGATAGGTTTGTCGGAGTAAGCTCTTCCACTACGTCTTTTCATGATTTCATCTAATATCAAAATTCAATTCCCCACAAAGTATCGACTATTCTTTGATAGCCATTACTGCTCCACAATGTTCAGGTATATCCTGATGACCACATGTTGAACCCATCCAACACACTAGCTGATCACCTTCGATATGCATTTCTTTTCCACAATGAACAGGTACAGATACTTCTGCTCCACATTTCGGACAAACTAGATTCGCCATTTTTTTTACCTCTAAGATATCTACGTATTAATTAAATATAGTTAAGCATAAGAATTTTTTGTATTGACGATGAAATACAGCCTCAAGATGGAGCATTCTTTACCCAGGATAGTATTTCTTAGGATCCTCTGTATAGATCTTCTCCTCGGTCTTATGAGCGCCAGGTGTATCAAGCTCAATATCTCGTTTTAATGTTCTATCTTCAGATAGTATCTCACGAAATACTTCATTTTGGACAATTAACCTCTGCACCTCATTACTTCCGGTCCAGATTGTAGCTAAACGAGCATCGCGGTACAGTCGCTCGATTGGGTATACGTCAGTATATCCAATCCCTCCTAGGATCTGCATAGATTCATGAACTGCAGCAAATCCTGCTTCTGTACCAAAGAATTTCGCTTGAGATACTTCTTTTCGACACCATTCTCCAGTATCTGCTTTCTTTGCAGCACGGTAAACAAGTCCTCGTGCCGCATCGAGTTGGGTTGTGCAATTAGCCACCTTGAAACTTATACCTTCGAATCTTTTGATAGCTTGACCAAATGCTTCACGTTTGTCAGCATACCTTACTGCAATCTCCATACATGCTCGACCCATTCCTATAGGTCCAGCTGCAGAGGTCAAACGTTCAGGAACCATCATAGCATTGAAAACTGCATTTCCATCATCAAGTTCTCCGACAAGATTTGATTCAGGAACTTCAATATCTTTCATCATGATACGGGCAGCCCCCATTCCGCGACAACCCATAAGCTCGTATTCTTCTTCCACCTTTACTCCCATGTCTCGATCGACAAGAAAAGCAGTCAGCGATTTGTGTGGTTTGTCATCAAAGTTCGTCTTTGCATAGATGATGAAATAATCAGCTCCGACTCCACCTGCAACAAAACGTTTCTCACCATTGATTATGTAAGAGTCACCTTTCTTTACTGCAGTTGTATTAGTTCCAAAGAAATCGGACCCACCTCGTGGTTCAGTCAGTCCCTCACCACAGATTTTCTTTCCTTGAAGTGTTGGAAGCAGATACTCTTTTTTCTGTTTCTCTGTTCCGAACTTTGCAATTCCTTCGCCAACAATACTTGGTAATGAATAAGCACATCCAAGTGCAATCCCTAGAATTCCAATCTCTTCAATTGCAAGCATTTCGGAAACCCATCCAAGGCCCCTTCCACCGTATTCCTTTGGAAATCTGAGCCCGAGTAGATTTTCTTTTGCAGCGGCTTTGATGAATTCATATGGATATTCCTTCTGTTTACTATCCATTGCTATTATCATATCTCTGTCTACTTTGTCCCGAACAAAAACTCGAACTTCATCCCTTATCCTTTGTTCGTCTTTGCTGATTACTTCATCAAACATTTACTTAACCTCTCTCATATACTACTCAGAACTCTGTAATAAAGAGTTCAGCGTATCCTCGGAACCACCCTCTCTCTTAATACTGATTGCCTCAACAGGGCATACAATTTCGCAGACAAGACAGAGAATGCAATTTGAGTCATTGAGTGGATCTACAACAGTCCCTTCCTGTTCATCGGTAAATATCACGAACACATCAGTCGGACATGCAATAATACATTTCTTACAACCATAACAGAGGGTAAAGTCTACTCCAGCATTATTTCCATGAATCCTTGATTCATTGTCCTCAGGCATCCATACAGGATGACCCTCGTGCTGATCGATTATTCTCCACGTATCCCTGAATGTCTTGTCTATTGGCACAATACAATCACAGACTCGGTTCCTTTTAGAGAATTCGAAAACTTGCACCGATACCAGGGCTTTCTATATATCCCAAGAGCACAACCGATGGTGAAAAATGTGAATAAATCACACACAATTTCGATTCGCAGACTACTAGGGAGCTTAATTCTCTTATTGACTGTTGTATCAATCATGGTTCCGCCAACTGCAGCGGAGGTCTCACAGATAGAAACAGACCTAACAGGAGTGTCAGTCGCTATCTATGGTGGTGGAAATTCAGAAGGACACAATGAGAGCAAAAAAACCCTTGTTGAGATGTTCGAATGGATGAATGCCAGTGGTGTAGAGGTAATTGTAGGAGAAGATGTCCGAAATGGAGCTCTCGATAATGTAGATATCTTTGCAAAGCCGGGTACATCTCCGTATACTTTTGTGCCAGATTTACAATCCGAAGGTATGGAAATCTTTGAGGATTTCATCAGGAACGGAGGATTATTTTTTGGTATCGTCAGTAGAGATTATTTCGAATGGGATAGCTATTTTCACTTCAGTGATTCTTTCCTATATAGTGGTGAAATGGAATGCACAGCTTATGGCTATGGGCAAATGACTGTGAATATC
>Ga0315535_1003230_pt1 | contig 10084 bp, 10 predicted proteins | sample SalMarSW160220MG_2_FD_203092 | JGI IMG/M metagenome (GOLD analysis project Ga0315535, IMG submission 203092) | Salt marsh sediment microbial communities from the Plum Island Ecosystem LTER, Massachusetts, United States - Salt Marsh Sediment SW1602-20 ...
GTGCCCAACTCGGGCACCGGCACACCCGGGCAGCATTCAGCCTTGACGGTCTCGGGCGACAAGTTGAAATGCACCATCAGGCTGGGGTACATGGCGGTGAAGTCCAGCTCGGCCACGTGCTCGTGCAGGCCAGCGATCGGAGTGTAGACCAGGCCGCCCTTGTCGGCGGCGAACAGGTCGAGACCGGTCTTGAGCGCTTCCGGCTGGCGCTTCTGCCAGGGGACGAGCACGCCGCGCCGCATGGCCGTGGCGACCTGCATGGCGCTGATGCCGGTGCCGGTGGAAACGCGGGCCACGGTCTGTACCGGCAGGCCGGTCAGGCGGGCGATCTCCAGGTTGCCGTCCAGCCCGTAGTCGTCGGCCAGGAAGGCATTCTGCCGGTCGATGTGCCAGCGGCCGAACAGGGTGTGCTGCTCGTCGCGGAAGATCACCTTGCCGTATGAGAAGTACGAGTGGGCGCGTTTGTGGCCGACCGCCTGGCCGTGGTCCCGATTGAGCGGCAGGGGAAGGCCGTAGTGGCGGGAGAGCTCGATCAGGCGCGGCAGGATGAAAGAGTCGCCATAGGCGCTGATCAGCAGATCGGGATCATGCTGCTCGAGCAGATGGCGCACGCCAAGCAAGAGTTGGCGCCCCTGGTCGCGTTTGAAGACGTAGCTCTGGCCGCCGACGTCAACCAGCAGGTCGCTGCGGTAACCCCGGGCCGGGTTGCGCAGTTCGCCATCCAGGCGCAGGGTCATCACGCGCAGCGGCGGAAGTCGGTATTCGGCGTCCCAAGGCGAGTCCAGCGCCTCGACAGCGGTCAGGCGTCCGTCGACATGCTCAACCCGGCAGTAGGCCAGCGGGAAGATCCCGCGGGCCAGAACGTAGCGCTGAGGGAGCGGGATATCGGCATCGTAGTAGGTGAGATGAGGGCGGAACTCGGCCACCTGGCGCTGCAGGCGCTGCAGTTGGGCGGGAAAGCGCACGCCCACCTCGAGCACCTCTACCTGCTGATCGAGGAACAGGTCGCGCCGCTCGGTCCGGTGCAGGTCAACCGGGGCGCGCTGGGCGCGCAGCATCTGGCAAACGTCGTGCAGGTCACCCTGTGGACCGCGGGCGTAGAAGGCGGGGGTGAAATGATCGAGCAGGGGCACAGAGCGTCCACCGTTGTCGAGGAACCAGACCGCCATGCCGCGTCCGCGCGGGTAGGCGTCGAACAGCCAACCGTAAAAGCTGGGCACGCTCAGGCGTCCGTCCGGTCGCCGTCCGGGGGCGTCAGGCGGGGCGAAGAGAAGGTTTCGGCCGTCCCTTCCAGATCGTCGAGGCGCCGCCGCAAATCGATGACCGCCTTGTGTTCTTCAACCAACATGGCCAGCAGCATGACCTCGAACGGCAGCAGGTGAGAGGCGTAAGCGGCTGCCGCCAGATGGCGCCGCGCGTCGGCCAGCAGGTCGTCCAACGCGTGCTGGTCCTCTCGGCGTAAGGCGCGGCGGAAGCGCGCCAGGGAACTCTGCTCTTGGAGAAAGGCTTGCGTGATTGAGGGGAGGGTACGGCCCATGGTTAGTTTCTAGCTCCTAGTATCAGCATGTGAGCACCGGCCGCCTTAGGCGAACAAGCGCGGCTGCAGCGGCGGGAGGCTTTCCGGCGGGCGCAGCAGCCAGGTACTGTCGGCGGCCGCCTGCAGCTGGTCGAGCAAGGACCAGCGGTCTTTGACCAGGCTGCGCGGTTCCTGTGCGCCGATGATCACCGGGCCTACGGCGGCCAGGCGCTTGAGATGCGCCAGGGTGGTCGACAGTAGCCGCTCACTGTCGCGCAAGGGAACGCTTTCGTCGTAAAAGGTGGCCAGAAAGTCGAGGCCAAACAGGGGCGCTGGCTCGGCTGGGGCGTTCTCGATCAGCTCGGCGAGCTGGAAACATGTGAATGCCCGCGACAGACGGATGCGCCCCATCGCCGTCTGCAGATCGGGCGTCAGCCGGCGTGCCAGCCGCGCCACAAAGTAACCATCGAAGCGATTGCCGCCATCGAAAATGCGCACGTTCTGGCCGCGGGAGGCGAGCATGGTCATGGCTGCCAGCAGGGTGCGGGTGGGCGTGGCGGTGCCCCACAGCAGGCTCAGGCGGGGCTGGCTGAGGGCCTCCAGGAGGGCCGGATCGACGGCCGGGATCGGCAGATCGGGGGTCGTTCGCAGGGCGAGTTCGCGATGAACCATGGCGTTCCTCTCAAACAGCACGTGTTATGAATAGAACAGATGTGCTAATTATATCGCCGGAAAGGCATGGCGGGGCAATCCCACTCGAGGTTGATTTGTGACGTTCGCCAGGTCACCCGCGCGGGGGGTCGGCGGCGAGGGCGGCGCCTCCGGTCAAGGCGGGATCAGCTGCTGCGCGCCGGAAACGCAGCTCAAGGAGAATCAGGCCGACCAGGAAAAGCAGGCCGACGATGGCCATGCCGGATGTGTCGTCGGCGCGGCTCTTCGAAAGCTGCTGAAGCGGCGCCAGCAGGAGGAAGAAACCCAGACCGCCCGAAACCAGACCCAGACTCTGCCGCTCGGACAGCTGACGGCCGCGGCTGGCCGCAGTCACTGCGATGAACACAGCCACAGGCAGGCCCGCCATCAGCCACAGGTTGAGCAGGGCCGGGGCGCCGGTGTTGGGGACGGCCCAACTGAGCGCGAAAAGACTCAACGTGCCGACAAAACCAATCACGCGCAATCGCATGACTGGCTCGGATGGATCATCGGGTGGACGAACGAAAATGTGGACCGGGAGACGTCGAGCGGCCCACGCGAGGCCGAGGACAGCGGCCAGCGTGAGCACATATGGCAAGAAAGGCGGGCGGTAGGGAGTCAGGGCCAGGAAGCCAAGCAGGATGTCGCCGATGAAGAGCAGGCTGAGCAAGGCCGTCATCCGGCGCCCAACCCAGGAGTCGCTCTGACGATCCGGGAACAGACGCTCGGTCAGCAAGATGGGCACCGCGATGCTGAAAACGGCATGGAACAAAGTCAGCTCAAACGCCCAGACCCAGTTGACACCTGCCCACCGGCCGTAGCTGCCCAACAAGCCAATGTCGACCCAATGGGGGTCGAAGAAGCTCTTGACCATCAACCCCTCTTCGACCAAGCCGTAGGCGGCGCCCAGAAGCAGGACGGTCGGCCAGCCCTTGTGCCAGCGGCACCTGAGCTCACGGATCAGCAGTGCGCCGCCCCCGTAGAGAACGGCCAACAGGAGCAGGGTCGGGGGGGAAAAGAATTCGGACGGCGGTGAGGAGCCGGATAGGAGCTCGCCGATGACGGGGGCAAGGAAGAACAGCGTCAAGGCGGGAGCGCGCCGGCGGAATCTGGCCATGGTGTTAAGTTGTACACGCGCTGGTGATGCTATGTCGCGCCTGAGTTAGGATCGACGGAGGGGTTCTCTCGGCCGTCGGAGGTCAGACTCCAGAAAGGCCGACGGCCAGCAGTCCGTCGAGGACTGCCACCGCCACCAGCCCGAGCTGGAAGCGGGGGGCGAGAAAGACAAGTCCAGCCGCCGACAAAGCGCCCAGGCGTGCCGCCCACAAACCGACGCCGGTCGGGTCAGGGATGCCGAACACCAGGCCGACGCCGCCGAGGGCTGCGGCCAACGCCAGGCACCAACCGCTGAACTCGCCGGTCTCTCGGCTGGCCCAGTAGCGTACCAGGCGCAGAACAGACAGGATGGCCACGGCCGCCAAGCCGAATCCAATGGCCCACTGGACGGTGCGATAGACGTCGCCCCACAGCAAGCCGAGGGCCAGAAGGGCGGTGGTCAGCGCCATCAGGCCCAGCGGCAAGCGGAACGACCCGGCGGCCCAGGCCAGCAGCACCGCCAGGGGGACCGCCACCAGGGCCATGACCAGCCCGACGGAGAACCCCCCCAGCAGCGACATCGCATCCAGGCTCCCGATTAGGGCCAAGGCAGCCAGTCCGAATGCGCGTCCTTGACGGTCGGTGGCCCCCCGAGCCAAGACGATCAACGAACCCAGCGCGGCGGCGGCCAGCGAGTAGAACAAAATCGACAGCGGATTCACAAGAGACAACGGGCCCGCCTCACATTGTGAAAGATTTCACGAGAGGGACCCCTGCCCCGAACTCACTCTTCGAGCGTGCGCTTGCCGTACCCTTGTTCGAGCAATTCAAGCGTGCGCGGGTGCTCGGCATAAACGCCGCGGTATTCGGGAGGCAGAAGGGCGGCGATGTGGCACATGATCTCGTCGGTGTTTTGGCGAAGGGCCGCGCCGCGTCCCTCATCCGGCAGGGACGGAAGATGGAACGGCGGCCCGTAGTGAGCCGTCATCAGTGGGCGTCGCAGACGCAGCCAATGATCGTAAGGCCGATGTGTGCCGGTGAGCGCCACCGGGACCACCGGTACGCCGGATTCGGATGCCAGGTAGGCCACACCGGTCTTGCCGCGAATCAGGCTGTGCCCGGGGCTGCGGGTGCCCTCCGGGGCCATCCCAAATGATTTGCCGCTCTTCAACGTCTCAACGGCGAAATCCAATGCGCGGCGGTCCACTTTGCCGCGTTGGATGAAGACCGCCCCGCCGGCCCTGAGGATGGTGCCCCGGATCAGGCTGTGTTCATATTTCTCAGCCGCCCAGCCGACGAGGTGCGGCCCGCCGATGGTGGCGTAAATGAAAGGGACGTCCAGCGTCCCCAGGTGATTTGTGGCCAAGATGTACGGTGGATCAGGAACGTTCTCGACCCCTTCGACCTGTGTTCGGGTCAGGAGCCACAAACCAGATCGGAAAAAGGCCAGCAGCAGTTTGACGATCACGTGACGGTAGACCTCCTGAGGTAGGGACCCGATTGTAGACGGATAGGGCCGATGTTACAATCCGCTAAACCATCTGGCTGAGGTGCGCATGCTCAATATCGAAAAGATCGACACTCGTTCCAAGCGTGAGACGCGTGACTTCCTCAATCTGCCATTCGAACTCTACCGCGATCACCCACTCTGGGTGCCCCCCATCCGCATCGACGCCGCCACCATGCTCAACCGGGACAAGCATCCATTCTACGGCCACTCGGAGGCCGACTTTTTCCTGGCCAGACTGGACGGGAAGCCCGTAGGCCGGGTCGCGGCCATGGAAAACAAGCCCTTCAACGCCTACCACGATGTCCACGAAGCCCAGTTCTATCTCTTCGAATGCATCGAGGACTTCGAAGTGGCCGAAGCGCTGTTCGAAACGGCTTATGATTGGGCGCGCCAGCGCGGCCTGACTGATATCGTCGGTCCCAAAGGATTTGGCGCGTTGGATGGATACGGCATGCTGGTGGAGGGCTATGAGTTTCGCCCGGCCATGACGATGATGAACTACAATCCGCCGTACTATCCGGCCTTTGTCGAGAAGCTGGGTTTTGAGAAGAAGGTGGATTTTGTCTCATGCTACCTCAGCGCCGAGAAATTCCATATGCCGGAACGTGTCCATCGCATCGCCGAACGGGCTGCCAAGCGAAGCGGCCTGCAGGTCCACCGGTTCAAGAACAAACGCGAGCTGGTCAAATGGGCGGATCGCATCGGGCGCGCTTACAATGAATCCTTCATCAACAACTGGGAGTATTATCCGCTCTCTGAGGATGAAATCGCTTTCCTCACCGACAACCTGATGACGGTCGCCGATCCGAAACTGATCAAGATCATCACCCATGAGGATCGGGTGGTGGGCTTCTTGTTTGCCTTTCCGGACGTCTCGGCCGCCATTCAGCGCAACGGCGGCCGATTGTTCCCCTTTGGATTGATCGATCTGCTGATAGAATTCCGGCGGACGAAATGGGTTGCCATCAACGGGGTAGGCATCCTGCCTAAATTTCAAGGGCGTGGCGGGAATGCTCTGATGTACTCCGAAATGGAGAAGACAATCCGCGAGTTCAGATTCCGTCACGCCGATTTGACCCAAGTGGCAGAGAGCGCTGTCGAAATGCGGCGCGACCTCGAGAACGTGGGTGGGGTTCCATATAAGAACCACCGGGTCTTCAAGCGTCATATCCCCGCTTGATCCGGGATTCATCTGGGAGGCCAAGGATGGCCGCTCGACCCGGGAGGGTTGAGGTTAGGAGAAACGATCCATGAGTGCAACTCTCGAACAAACAGCCAAGCCGGCCCATGGTTGGCTGAAGAAGATCCGGGTGGTGTTCGAGCCCGGACCCATGACGGGGATGCTCGAAGATGTCGCCGACAATCTACTGAGCGCGTTCGAAGAGCATGGACACGAGATCCAGGATGCTCCGGCCAACGACACCGACGTGCTGCTGACAACGGCCCACTACGGCGAACCGCTGGGCTGGCGCGACGCCATGCTCTTCTCGGCCCGGCGGAAGTTCGGGCTGGACAAATCCCCTACCATCTACACCTTGATCCACGTGAAGCCGGATGAATTTAAGCGCGCCTTGGCGCATTTTGAGAAGGCGCTTGCGAAGAGCCCACGCGACCCGGAGGACTTCCAGTTCCCCGGATTGGCACCGGATGCCTATCGCGTTCTGGTTGAACAGGGATTGCGCGGCGGGCCGATTATGGCCTTCGAGCGTCTGCTTCAGGCGCAATCCAAGAGCATTCGCATTGTTCTCGTGGTCGGGGACGACAAGGCGGAAGAGGCCTACCACTTCGATCTGGTGGGGGCGCATCCGCGCAGCCTGGCGGATGACTCGCGAGCCTTCTACTCCGACATTGTGATGCGGATTGTGACGGCCGCCAGCACGGGTGAGGTCACGGAACACAGCGTGCTCGAACCGATGATCAGCCGCGCCACGTGGGATGCGCTCAACACAGTTGAGGAGATGCGCTCGGCGGCCCTGGCGTTGGACAAGCGCAAGTTCTTCACCGAAATGGTGCGCATCGTCGACCTGGTCCAGGTCCCTGCGGTCGCCGACTCGGTCGCCAGTCAATACAGCGAAGGTTGCTTTGCCACGTGGGAGCCGCATCTCGAGGCGCTGATCGCCACCGTCACCGGCAGCGCGCGCCCGGTGGACAAAGGCAACATCACCGAGGACGATCTGGCAGTGATTGTGGGGCTGCAGCCCGACGGGAGCGGAGCCCAGGTGCGGCATGTCGAAGGCAAGCGAAACGATCCACCGTCGTCGGAGGCGGTCGAGATGTTGGATATGGATCGGGTGTTGCCCAAGATCACGTTGGACGATGCCTGGGATGTCGACGGGGAAGTTCCGGTGGTGCGTTCCAAGCTGCACGGGCACCGGGCCATCGGCGGCTACGATCCCGAGGCGGTCGAGTATGTGCCGCTGGACGCGCCCTACTATCATTATCTGGTGTCCTGCGCCACCGAAGCCCAGGCCCAAGGTATCAAGGAAGCCTTCAACCGCTCGGAGGCGCTGCGCAATCCGGATGACCCCCGGAAGCTGGTGTTCACCGTCCTGCCTGGCCACGGCTGCGTTATCGCCGAGAAATGGGTGGCTGGCAAGGCACCGTTCCAGATCATGTGGGAGGCCATGGACGCCGGCCAACTGCAGGTCATCAACAAGATCCCGCAGGGGCCCATGACCTATGAAGCTGCGGCGGACGGAGGGATGATCCTCAAGACCGCCGACTAGAGCGGGCCTCATTCTGCCATCGGAGGGGATCCCATGTTTGAGCGTGTGCTGCGTGCGGTACGTTTGGACCCGAGCCTCTACCGCGAGGTAGCCGTCGACGAACGGCTGCAGGGAGAGGCGGCCCTGATTGTGCTCGCAGCCACCCTGCTTTCAGCCATCGGCACCGGGATCGGGAGCCGTCACTGGGTGCTGGGGTTTGGCGCCGAGATGATCAACGGCTTTCTCATCGGTTGGCTTCTGTGGGCAGTGATCGCCAATCTGGTGGGGGACTTCCTCGGCGGACGCAGCCAACTGGGCGAGATGGTGCGTGCTCTGGGCTATGCCAATGCGCCTCGCTTCATCGGCATCTTCGGCTTTTTGCCTTGCGTCGGGCCAATCTTCAGGCTGGCAGCCTGGCTCCTGACCATCGCCGCCGGAGTCATCGCCATCCGCGAAACCATGGAATTTGACACATTCAAAGCGCTGGTCACGGCCGTCATCGGCCTGGCCGTGTACATCATTTTCAATATGCTGATCGGCTTGTTCTACGGGGGGCTGCTGGGCTGAGCCCCCTGAATCTCAATCCAAGAGAAAGGACTTGCGGCGCCCCAAGGGCGCCGCAAGTGGTTGAAAGGAGAGATGGTTTGGAGGGCTAGGGGTTGCGAACGACCAGGTTGCCGGCACCCATCTCGACATGGATCGTGAGGGAAGGACCGGGAGAGGCCTGGTTGAATTGACGCCCCCCACCCTGGAAGCTGCCTTGCATGTCGAGGTTGGTCACCCCGCCGCGCACGTCAAAAACCACCGGGACACCATCTGGGATGATCAGAGTGACCTGGCCGAGGCCCGCCTTGATGGTGACGTCCTCATCCGACTGGAGCTGTCCGGAGAAGTCGAGGCTGTAGTCGCCGGCACCGCCGTTGAAGATGAGCGTCTTGAAGTTGGCATTCGCCAACCCCGACAAGTCGACGTTGGAGGCTCCGGTTGAGTATGAGAAGCGCTCCATAGCCACCTGGTTTGGCTGTCCGAAGCCCAGGTGGACGTCCGACGCGCCATCCTGAACGGTCAGGGATGTGATCGAAAGCCCGCCGAGATCCATCTCGGCGTGGTAGGCGCCGGCAGCGATGGACAGATCGATGGGCTGATCGCCCAGTTTCAAGTCCCAGGTGTTCTTCATGTCCGAGCCGATGTTGAACGGGATGGAGTCTGTGTTCATCGGTCCGCTGGAGAGAGTCACGCCCGAGGCGGTCTGGGTGATGGTTGGCTTGAGCTGTTCCACGTTGTAGGTGGCTGTGCCTTCCACCAGGCCGGTGGAAGCGCCGGGTGACAGCATGAGTTCGCCGGCGCCGAACTGGAGCTTGAGCATCGCCGGGCTGCTGTCCTGAGCTGGGATCTGAATCGGTTCGGTCTGCGTCGGACCGGTGTCTACGGTCCCTCCACGGATGCTGGGCAGGTCGATGTTGAAGCTGCAGGCGAGCGCTGCCATGGCCAGCACAGCCAGGGCGAGCAAAGGTGTTCTGGTGAACATGAATGGATCTCCTTCTGTCATTTGGCTAGATCTGGGATCGTTCTCGGTCTCTATACGTGGACTCTAGCGTCTCGGTCGCGGCTTGTGAAGTTTTTCACATACTCAATAGGCCGGGATGTTTGTCATCTCGCCGACCAAGGTGGACATGTTGGGCGTTTGGCTTTCGCCGGGGACCGGCAGTCTGTCCTGGCCAGGGCGCACTGAGTGTGCATCGTCCTGGCCTGCCCCGACGAAGCGGCGGCCTGTGGATACGCCGGCGCGGAGTCAGTTGGACGAGGCTTGGGGCCAGGTGGTGACGTGGAACGCAATGATGGGGAGGCTTTCGGCGATGGCGCGGATATCGGCCTCCGTGTCGTGCTTGGGGAATCCCATCACCCCGGCCAGTTCCTTCATGGCGATGGGGTGGCGACGGGCGTAGTCCATCAGCCGATCACCGGCCTCGGCAGGGTCGAGGACATGGGCGATGGCGGTCACGCGGCGCCGGTGACCGGCGGACAGCCGAACCTGTGGGTGCGCCAGGATGTTGCGGTACCAGTCTGAGCGCAGGTTCCAGCCGGAGGCGGCGAAATAGGTGTCGGAGTCGTCGTCATGGCCGACGACTTCGATCACCACCTGGTGCCACCGGCCGGATTTGCGGCCGAGGTGCTCGAGCAGCATGAAACGTTGGCCGAGTATCCAGCCCAGGCGCAGATGGTACAGGTTGATCGGCAGGCGGAGCAGCCATCTCAGGAGGCCGCGCGGGGTCGGGAGCTGGCGGCTGGGGGTGGTCATGGCTGTAGTCTAACACCGATAGCTGGGCCGGCTTGGGGCCGCCGGGAGCACTTCGCGATGAGGATGTCTTTGGGGGCGGCGCCGTCACACAGATGCGGATCAGGAATCGACATCCCACCAGCGTATCTTGAGGTCGAGCAGCAGAACGCGCAGGTCGGCCTTGCTGGCGGCGCCGAATTTTTCCAGCACGTGGCGGATGTGGGTTTTGACCGTCTCGGGTGAAACCACCAGCGCCTCGGCGATCTGGTGGTTGGTGTAGCCGCGGGCGG
>Ga0315535_1003231_pt1 | contig 10083 bp, 7 predicted proteins | sample SalMarSW160220MG_2_FD_203092 | JGI IMG/M metagenome (GOLD analysis project Ga0315535, IMG submission 203092) | Salt marsh sediment microbial communities from the Plum Island Ecosystem LTER, Massachusetts, United States - Salt Marsh Sediment SW1602-20 ...
CTGGAGGCCAACCGGATTGGTTGCGAGGTGATCGGCTATGACATCAATCCCATGGCATACTGGATCGTTAAGCAGGAACTGGAACATCTCGATCTTACCGCTTATGCCGACGCGGCGAAAAGATTAAGAGCATCCCTTGGAAAACAGATCGGCCATCTTTATCGCACGCATTGTGAATATTGTAGTTCTGAGGATGCACATGTGAAATATTTTCTGTGGGTCAAGGTCCATAAATGCTCGAAATGTGGAAAGGAATTTGACCTTTTTCCGGGCTACCTCATTTCACGTAATCGGAGGCATCCCAAAAATGTTTTTGTGTGCGCCGGATGCGGGAAATTGGCAGAGACAGAAAACCGAACACATCCGGGAAATTGTCCCCATTGCAGTGCGAAACTTTTAGCATTCGGTCCTGCAAAACGAAATCGTTGTCAGTGCCCCAATTGCGGCAAGGCAAATCATTATCCAAGACTTGAGCTGGGGCCGCCACGGCACCGGCTGTTTGCAATAGAATACCATTGTCCTTCCTGTAAAGCAGGACACAAAGGGCGGTTTTTTAAAGCCCCTGATGATGACGATATTCAGAAAATCCATGATGCCAAGCAACGCTTGGGAAAAATGCGGCCCCGGTTTATCCCTGAAGACGAAATCCCCAAAGGTGATGAAACCAACCGCCTGCACCGCTGGGGATACAAACACTACCTTGAAATGTTCAACGTTCGACAAAAGCTTGGCCTGGAATTGAGTTGCCGGATTATTGATAAGGAAAAAAACGAAAGGGTGAGAAATGCTCTGGCCACAAACCTTTCAGACCTTCTCAGATACCAGAACATGCTTTGCCGTTATGATTCCATGGCTCTTAAATCTCTGGATATTTTTTCTGTTCACGGATTTCCGGTCGGACTAATCCAGTGCGAATCGAATTTTTTGGGGATACATGGTAGCCGAAAGGGAAACAATGTGGGTTCCGGGGGATGGAACAACATTGTAAGTAAATTTTTTAAGGCCAAGAAATACTGCGATTCGCCATTTGAAATTAAGCATCAAGCAGGGAAAAAGCTTCGGGTGGCCATTCAAAAAGAATGGATCGGCGATACGGGCAACGGATCTGAACGAATGCCGAGAATGGTGGATATTTCCTGTAGTGATGCTGCCCAAAAAAAGATTGCGGGAAACAGCCTGGATGCTGTATTTACAGATCCCCCCTATTTTGGCAATGTGCAATATGCCGAACTTATGGATTTCTGCTATGTTTGGCTCCGCAAACTTCTCGGTAAAAATATTAAAGCTTTTCGTCATCCCTCCACGCGCAACATGGAAGAATTAACAGGTAATGAAAATATGGGGAGGGATTTAACGCATTTCACCGAAGGGCTTTCATCCGTCTTCAGGAATATGGCCGATGCACTGAAACCCGGCAAGCCACTGGTTTTTACCTATCATCATAATAACCTGAGCGCCTATTATCCGATCGCTGTAGCTATATTGGATGCAGGCTTAACATGTTCCGCTTCTCTACCCTGTCCGGCGGAAATGGGCGCTTCCATTCACATCAGCAATACACGATCCTCCATAACAGATACGGTGTTTGTTTCTCGATCTACAGGAAAAGTACGTCGAAAGTGGGTGCCGGATACTCCATTGGGGCTTGCTTCGGTTGTGCGCGAAGACATCGAGTTTTTAAAACAGGGCAACATGAAACCTTCAAGGGGTGATTTGCGCTGTATCATCTTTGGGCATCTTATTCGCCTTGCAATCTGGTCGCTAAGAACTGGATGGCGCACAGAAATTGATACGAAAATGCGGTTAAGCAAAATTGAGAGCTGGATATCCGAATTCGGTGGTCTCCAGGGTGTAGAAATGTATCTTGATGATATGCTTGCCGCTGTTCCTGAAAAACAATCCATGGCGGTTAGAGAGAGTGAGGCTATATATGGCGGAGATGATGATGAAATTACCTTTTGAAGCAACATTTGATGAGATTAAGGCGAATCCGGATGTATTTGTCTCTTCTGTTTTTTCGTGCCTGGAATCAGATTTTCTAACCATGCCCAAGGGAAAAGGATTCATTGAATATCCGGTTTTTGAAAAGGGTTACGAAGCGCTCAAACAAGCGTCGTCAGGTTTTTCGGAACTAACGTTGGAAAAAATTCTTCCCATTATATTTTCCGAACCTATTTCCATCATTGTTTTGCGATCCATGCTGGGATTTACACCGCCGGAATGGGCATACCTCACCACTCAAAAGACGGGCATACAGGTTACACAGGGGTATGTTCGTTCTTTAGATCGAAAGGTTCGCATGGCTCCCGAAATGCAGTTAAATGATTCCGGTGTAACCGGGGAGCGCTTAAGATCTCTTGTGCAAACTGCCTGCGACTTTCTTCTTGAAGGAGCCCCGAAAGTTGAAGCAAAAAGTATTCATCGGCTCGACAAGGCAGACACGAAATCAGGCAAATCAGGACTTAGGTCTCTTGCTGAAATGGGTGTGCCGTATGCCATGCTTTTGTATGAAAGGTTTCTTGGCAGGCCTTTTGCCGGGCATCGTGATTCAGTGAGTGACTTAATCGGAGACAGTCTTGAATCAGCCATTGAAGACATTTTGTCAAAAGCGGGTATCAGTTATCGTAAAACCAAACGCGCCGAACGTATCCAGGGCTTTGATCAATCTCCAGATTTCATTATTCCAAGTGAATTCAATCCGCAAATCATCATTGAAGCAAAGCTAACGGAAGACGACGGCACAGCTCGCGATAAAGTGACGCGAATCCAACACCTTGGGCAACTGAGCACGGAGGGACAGCTGGATGGACAATTTAAATATGAAGTTGTCGCCTGTATCGGGGGTCGTGGTTTTGGCGTACGAAGAGGAGACATGGAAAAGATGCTGTTGGCAACCCGAGGGAAAGTATTCACTCTAAAAACCCTGGACCGATTAGTTGAATATACCCAGTTGAAAGAATTCAAGACCAAAACATAATTCCTTTTTTTGTAAAAGATTACAATTGCTGATAATGAATTGTTTGAACTGATTGTTCACCATACGGAGTAAAGATGAAAAAAAAGAATTTAAAGAACATTCCCATTGGAATACGTGCTGAAGAAGCGCTGAAAAAGGCTGTTGCCGATGCAATTGCAGATCACAAACGTTCCGGCAATTCTATAGTTATCTGGCGGGATGGAAAAGTAGTCAAAATACCTGCTGATCAAATCGAAATCCGTGAAGATCAGGCCGAATACGAATCTAAGTAGCTGTGAAATATTAGAAATTTTTTAGAAAAGATGTGCGTCTTATGATTGTGACAGGAAATCAACTCCCGAGGATTTGCTGATGAAAAAATGTATTAACACAGCCCTTTTGACCTTTTTTCTATTATTATTTGCCGGATGCGGGTTTCAAAAACAAGTCTCTTTCTCGGGAAAAACCATGGGCACAACCTATCATATTACCGTTGTGACCGGATTTTTTAAAAACACAAAAACACTCAAAGATAAGATTAACATAAGGCTTGATGAGATCAACAACAGTATGTCCACCTACAGAAAAGACAGTGAAATAAGCCGGTTTAACGCATTAAACCAACCCGGAAAAAAGTTTTACATATCGGACGATTTTTTTAATGTCATGACGGTTGCGCAACATATTTATAACTTAACCGGAGGAGCCTGGGACGGCACTGTCAAGCCGCTTGAAAATCTTTGGGGATTCGGCGATTCTGAAAATAAAAATAGAATTCCTTCAAAAACAGAAATAGAAACGCTTTTACCTAATATCGGATTCAATAATATTGAGATTTTAACCAGCCACCATCTTATCAAGAAAGCAGCATCCATATCGATCGATCTTGCTTCAATTGCAAAAGGTTACGGCGTTGATCAGGTGGCGACACTCATCAGAATAAATGGAATAAAGAGTTTTCTAGTGGAAATCGGGGGCGAAGTTTTTGCGGCAGGTTTCCGAAAAGACGGCAAAAACTGGAAAATCGGTATCAACAGACCCAAGATAAATGCGCCTTTTGATCAGGTGTATAAGGTTTTGTACTTACAAGACAAAGGCTTTGCAACAAGCGGCGATTACAGGAATTATTTCGAATGTGAAGGAAAACGCTTTTCCCACATACTTGATCCGAGAAATGGATATCCCATAAACAATGGAGTTGTAAGTGTTTCAATTGTTGCGGATACCTGCACATTTGCAGACGGGCTGGCCACTGCGGTTATGGTTCTGGGTCATAAAAAAGGTCTTGAAGTGGTGAACACCCTTGACAACACCGAAGGCTTAATCGTTGTTCAAGCAGATGACGGAACCTTGACCGATCACTATTCAAAAGGGTTTATATCGCAAAGCAATGGATAATTCATAGCTCGGAAATGTATTGACATAAAAATACGGGTACTGTACTTTTTCTTCTAAAAAAGTGTAATCCAATTTTTATAAGGGGTTACCATGCTTTTTTGTTGACTTTTTACCCCGTTGGATAGTTAAAAAGCAAACTGGAAATGAAATTAGGGGGTTTGCCCTAATATTCTCTCTGAGCCGTAGGCACTACGAGCCGGAGGCTGGCATTCCTTTGCTTCATTCCCATGGCATAAGCAGTTTGCTATTTAAAAAAAATATTATTTCAAATGGAAAGGTGGATCGCGTGGAAATTGTAGTATTGTTAAAACAGGTTCCGGCAACAGAATCTTTAATCCGGATCGCCGACGACGGCGTATCCATAAAGACTGATGACATCAAGTGGGTCATTAACCCTTATGACGAATTTGCGGTTGAAGAAGCACTTCAAATAAAGGGGGCTCACGGCGGTTCGGTTACCATCATTTCCGTGGGACCGGAAAAAACGACCGAAGCCATAAGAACCGCCCTTGCAATGGGCGCCGACAAGGGGATACTGATCAATGATCCGGCCGCTGCGCGTTGCGATGGTTTAAGCACAGCACGAATTCTGGCGGCGGTGTTGAAGGAAACCCCTTTTGACCTGATAATCGCCGGTCAGCGGGCTGTTGATGATGATAATTTTCAGGTAGGGCCCGCCGTAGCAGAATTTTTAGGCATCCCCAATATTTCCATGGTTATCAAACAAGAAATCGTTGACTCTAAGATCAGATGCCAGGGAACAATTGACGGGGGGACCGTCATCCTGGAAGCACCGCTGCCTGCTCTTTTTACTACCCAGCGCGGACTGAACGAGCCTCGCTATGCTTCTCTTCCGGGAATCATGAAAGCAAAAAAGAAACCCATCGATATTAAAACAATCGCAGACATCGGACTTGACGCTGACCGGATCGGGAAACCGCTGACAAGAATCGTGGCAATGCAAACGCCTCCGGAGCGAAAAGGTGGAAGTATGATAGCCGGTGACTCTGCGCGGGCAAAAGCTGTGGAACTTGTCAGAATCTTGCATGAAGAGGCTAAGGTCATTTAATTAAGGAGATAAACATGTCACAAGGTGTACTGGCAATAGCAGAACAGGTAGAGGGAGTTTTCAGAAAAGTCACTTATGAAGCATTAAGCGAGGGCAGACGCATCGCTGACCGTCTAAATTGTGATCTTACCGCCCTGGTTTTAGGGGTAGAAATAGAAAATATTGCAAAAGAGCTTAATCAATACGGAGCCGATAGAATTATTATTGCCCAAAGCCCTGCCCTTTCCGAATACCTGACCGATGCCTATACCACTGTAATTGCGGATTGCATAACCAAAGAAAATCCGGCTGTAGTTATTCTGGGTGCATCCACGCAGGGCAAGGACTTGTCTGCACGTCTTAGCGCTCGGTTGAATTCCCCTCTTGTTATGGATTGTGTGGCGATTCGTTTCGAGGAAAATAATCTCATAGCAACACGTCCCATGTATGGCGGCAAAATTCTGGCAGACATAGCGCTTGATGGAAATCCACAGATTTTGGCAATTCGACCCAATGCAATGACCATTGCAAAGGCTGACGGTGCCGGATCCATTGAAAAGCTTGATACGGATATCGGTAACACGGTATTGCAAGTTATTGAAAAAAGTCTTGATACCGGCAAGGTCGAACTCACTGAAGCGGATACGGTGGTATCCGGCGGCAGGGGAATGGGAGGAGCCGATTTTACGGTCATAGAAGAACTGGCTCAGCTACTCGATGGTGCTGTTGGGGCATCACGATCTGCGGTAGATGAAGGCTGGCGGACCACTTCAGACCAGGTTGGGCAAACCGGGAAAGTTGTTTCCCCAAATCTTTACATTGCCTGCGGGATATCCGGTGCTATTCAACACCTTGCCGGAATGTCTTCATCCAAAGTTGTTGTGGCCATAAACAAGGACCCGGAAGCGCCTATTTTTTCCAAGGCTGATTACGGCATTGAGGGCGATCTTTTTGAAATTGTGCCGTTAATTGCAGAGGAAATAAAAAAATTAAAAGGCTGAATCTAAAAAATATCTCCGGTTCCGGGTCTAAAAAATAAATGTATCACCCGAGCAAAAACTTTATTTTTATGCGCTTAAAGGCTGCCGAACACCTCCGGGAGCCTTTTGACGTTTAACCGGATTAATGACAATATTCTGTATAAGATAATAATGAAACTGCACCTGGTAAGCTTAGGCTGTGCTAAAAATCTTGTTGACAGCGAAATCATGCTGGGTCGGCTCGTAAACGCCGGCTGGATGAACACCCGGGACCCCGGAGAAGCCGATATCATAATCGTCAATACATGTAGCTTTATCGAATCTGCCATAAACGAATCTATCGACACCATTCTGTCTCTGGCAAGGTATAAACATAATGGGTTCTGCCGTCGTCTTATCGTGACCGGATGCCTGCCTGAACGTTTCAGAGAAAAAATTGTCACTGCCATTCCTGAGGTTAACTTCTTCTTGGGAACCGGCGCATTTGATAAAATCGTAGACGCTGTGGACGGATCTTTGAATGCTGTCAGCTGCTTTTTGCCGGACCCCAACCTGACAGGCGTTCAGCAGCAGCAAGTCCCGAGAATACATAGTTCTTCTCATATGGCTTATCTAAAAATTGCGGAAGGATGCAGCCGACACTGTACCTATTGTATTATCCCAAAGCTTCGCGGAAAGCAAAAAAGCCGATCCCTTGAAGATATTATTGCTGAAGCACGTTACTTGATCTCATCAGGCGTAAAGGAACTCGTTTTGGTTGCACAGGATACCACATCTTATGGTATGGATCTTTGCCCGCCCGTTTCTCTCAGCCGGTTGCTCGAAAATCTATCTGAAATATCCGAAAGAATATGGATCAGACTGTTGTATGGGCATCCGGAATCTATAAAAGATTCCGTTATCAAAACTATTTCCATGCACCCAAACATATGTTCTTATTTTGACATTCCGATTCAGCATTCAAGCGAGGGTGTTTTAAAAAAGATGGGACGCAATTATACATCTGCCAATCTTCGCAGACTTTTTGATAAAATCCGTTCATCTGTCTCTGATGCCGCCTTAAGGACAACCGCAATCGTCGGTTTTCCGGGAGAAACGGATAAAGATTTTGAAGAACTCTTATCCTTTGTGAAGGACATATGTTTCGATCACCTGGGAGTCTTCATATATTCTGATTTCAAAGACCTCAGTTCTCACACCCTCCCCGATCATATTCCAGAATCTGTGGCCAAGAATCGGCAGGACACACTCATGTCCTGCCAGTCGAAAATATCCTTGAACAATAACCAAAAGCATATCGGTAGAATTTATGATGTTCTCGTGGAAAATACCACGGAAGAAAATCTTTTCAACGGCCGCACATTTTTTCAGGCCCCGGACGTGGACGGCATTACCTATATTCATTCCGAGCAGTTGGAAATCGGCTCATTTGTCGGGGTAAGAGTTGCAGACGCACTTGAATATGATCTTACAGGAGAAATTGTATGAGCGACCTAAAGCATCAGATCCTTGCTTTGGTTAAAGATGACCTTGCCGCAATTGAAACCGCCCTGGAGGAAAATTTAAATCCACATTTAGACCTGGTGTCCCAAATCGCCAGACATATATTGTTCAGCGGAGGCAAGCGCTTAAGACCTTTGCTTATGGTCCTTTCAGCTAGGATTTGCGAGTATAACGGAAACTATGACAAAACATTCTCGACTATTTTTGAATACTTGCATGCCGCCACCCTGTTGCACGATGACCTTGTGGATCAAGCAACATTGCGGAGAGGCAATCCCGTGGCCCATTCAATATGGGGCAATGCCGGCGCCGTCCTTGTTGGAGATTTTCTCCTCGCCCGCTCGCTTTGCATTGCCGCTGAGACAGAATTGCCTGATGTTATACGAATCGTCGCAGAAATTACAGAAAACATGTCCCAAGGCGAAATTCATCAACTGATGAGAAAAGGAAGTTTAGACCTCACCGAAGAAGAGTACATGGAAGTCATACGGCGAAAGACCGCTGTTCTTTTTCAGGGAACATGCCGTGTAAGCGCCCTGATCTCAAGCGCCCCAAAGGAAAAGGAAACCGCCCTATCGGATTATGGTTTCAACCTTGGCATCGCTTTTCAGATGGTCGATGATCTTCTCGACTACACCCTGGATCCCGACATTCTTGGAAAAGAGGTTGGAGCAGATCTCAAAGAAGGAAAACTTACGCTTCCGGTCATATATTCCCTCAAGGCTGCGAATACAACGGACCGGATCCAGATGGAAAAAATAATAAAAAATAAAGCGTTCTCTGTTGAGGATTTTGAAACATTAATCGCTTTGATGAAAAAATACGGCGGGCAGAAACATACTGAAAATCTGGCAAGAGAATATGTCAAAAAGTCAAAGGACGCGCTGAGGGTCTTTAATCATTCAAAAACCAAAGAGATTCTTTTAATGATTGCTGATTATACTCTGACACGCAACCTGTAATTATGCTTAAACATCTTTGGAGGAAATGAAAAACATATGTCTGCATTTTCTAAAGCCATCATCCCATTTGTTTTTGCAGTATTTTTCTGTTTAGTTGTGCTTTATCCGCCTGCTGTTGTTCAGGCTGAAAACCAAATTCCGACAAAAACTGTTGTGGTGACGGGCACAGGTAAAATACATCAAAAGGACTCTGCCAGAGCAAGAGAAGAGGCAATCGCCGACAGCCTTGTTTCAGCAGTAAATCGAGTGGCAGTTGAACTTTTTCCTTTAGAATCACTGGTTCGAAACTTTCAGGCATTCAATGAAATGATTTATGGTAATACCGATAAATTTATTCAAGATTACAAAGTACTGGCGGAGGTTCCATCTGTAAATAATTACAGGGTAATGGTGGAAGCAACCGTCTCAATCAATACCTTGAAGAAACTCATGTCAAACGCCGGAATTTTACTTGAAGAAAAACCCCTGCCCAAAATTTTGGTTTTAATTTCAGATCAGAATCTTAACGAACGTCTGCCAAAATACTGGTGGGGACAGGAGAAATGTTTTTCAAAATCTTCCTCGATAAACGCTCTGGTTGAACCCTTTAAAACAAAAGGATTCCCGATCATCGATCCCCACATTATCACTCAAAATACCCGGTTTGATCCCATATATGACACGCCTGATCTTAACGATACTGAAGCGGTTACCCTCGGCCTCAGTTCACAGGCGGGGGTAGTAATTGTCGGAAAGTCGGTTGCAAGTACAGGCCCTAATATTATGGGTAAAAACATAAGGTCTTTTAAAGGAATTGTATCCGCACGAGCAATTCGGACAGATACGGGTTCAGAAATCGCAACCACCATGCAGACTTCCATAACAACGAACACTGATGAAATTGCCGGTGTCCGGGACGTGCTTTCAAGGGCCGGATCTCTTGCAGGTGAAGACCTTGCCTATCAAATACTTGCTGCCTGGCAGAAGCATGAGGAAAAATCCAACATTATTGAAATCATAATTGAAGGTACCGGCAACATTGCAAATTTTGAAAAGCTGCGTCGTCTTATCAATAACATATCGGGGGTGAAGAATCTTCAAATAAAGGAGCTCAAGTCCGATCAAGCAACCCTCATGGTCGAATTTCAGGGAATTGCCAAAGAGCTTGCGGATGCCTTGATGCTCAACACCTTCGAATCCATGGGTATTAACATTTACGAAGTATCTCAGGATCGCTTAAGAATTGAGCTAACGCCC
>Ga0315535_1003233_pt1 | contig 10080 bp, 6 predicted proteins | sample SalMarSW160220MG_2_FD_203092 | JGI IMG/M metagenome (GOLD analysis project Ga0315535, IMG submission 203092) | Salt marsh sediment microbial communities from the Plum Island Ecosystem LTER, Massachusetts, United States - Salt Marsh Sediment SW1602-20 ...
TGCGGGCCGATTAGCCTCACTTATAGTGCCCTCACGGGCGTCGCTTGGCGGGTACTCTCGCACGGCGTCTGACAAGGGCTCGCTCTGTCCGATAACGTTTGGGTTTCCGGCGTCGTGTTATTTCCAAGTTCGGGAAGAGTGGTCGAGGCCGGGGGATTTGCGAGCGTGTTCGGTTAGGAGGCTTGTGGGAGATCCTCAGGTCTCCCGTTCGTGATAATCCACCCAGCCGGGCCGTCTCCGACTCGGGCCACCCTACCCTGTCCCGTACCATCGAACCCGGGAGCGGCGAGGGGGGCGGGGGCCGTCGGCGACGTTCCCACAGCTCCGGGTTCGCCGTGACGGCACCGCTCGTGGGCGCCGATGGTGCCCTCAATATGCTCCCGGATCGCCGGCCTCGCCAGCACGCCGGGCCGTCCCACCCGGCCATGGCTCCGCCCACTGCGTCTGCCGAGCGTGCCTGCATGGACCGGGACCCACGGCGCATCGCTGCTCCTCGGCGTTCGGCCTCCGCCGCCTGGCACGGCATGCGCGTCACGCTCTCCGACGGCGAGATCCACGTGCGCTGTCCGTACCGCTCGGAGCTGGACGCTCTCGTCCGGCGGCTGCCGGGACGCCGTTGGGATCCCGAGCTCCGCGTCTGGCGGGTGCCCGACACGGCCACCGCGCGCCATGCCCTGCGCGCCCTCCTGCATCCGGAAGGGACCGCGGTCGGCTCGGCGGGTGGGGGGAATGGGCACACCAGGCCGGCCAATCCGGGCTCGACCCAGCAAGGAGAGGTCGACTCGCGGCAGGAACGGGAGGTCGGCTCGAGCCAGCAGGAGGGAGGCGTCGGGCTCAGGCCGGGCTCCAGGCATGGCGCCTCCGGGCCGGGCTCGGGGGACGTGGGCACCGGGCGCGTCGTGGAGCACATCGGTGCCGAGCCGCCCGAGGCGCGTGCCCACCCGGAGTCGGTTGCGGCGCGCGCGCACCCCGGCGTACCGGCAGCGCACGTGGAGCTCGGGCCCACGACGGCACCGCCCGGATCTGAGATGCGCGGGGGTCCCTCACCCACCGAGCGGGCGCCGGTCTCCGGCGCCCCGGCCCACACGCTCCTCGAGCGCTTCGACGAGGAGATGCGCCTCCGCGGCTACGCCCCGCGTACGCGCAGGGTGTACCTGGGTCACGCGCGTCGCTTCCTACGCGACAGGGGTAGCGGCGCGGAGCTGGCCGACGACCTCCGGGCGCACGTCCTCGCCAAGCTCCGGGGCGGTGGGATCTCCCGCTCCTATCACAGCCAGCTCATCAGCGCGCTCCGGCTCTTCTGCTCCACCGTGCTCGGCAGGGACATCGACGAGCTGCCCCTCGAGCGGCCGCGCCGGGAGCATCGCCTCCCCACGGTCCTCAGCTGGGACGAGCTGCAGCGCTTCCTGGCGGAGGTCCGGAACCCCAAGCACATGGCGATCCTCGCGGTGGCCTACTCCGCGGGGCTCCGCGTGGGGGAGGTGGTCCGCCTCCGGCCGGAGGATCTGGACCGCGACCGGGGCCTCATCCGGGTCCGGGGCGGCAAGGGGCGGAAGGACCGCCACACGCTCCTCTCCGACACCGCCCTCGCGCTGGTGGACGCCTACCTGGAGGGCGCGAGCCCGGGGAGCTGGCTCTTTCCGGGCTCCCGGCCGGGGCGCCCCTTGAGCCCCCGGAGCGTGCAGAAGGTGACGGCCGCGGCACGGCGGCGGGCGGGCATCGCCAAGCGCCTCACCCCGCACGTGCTCCGGCACAGCTTCGCCACACACCTCCTGGAGACCGGCACCGACGTGCGCCTGATCCAGGAGCTCCTCGGCCACGCCAGCGTGCGCACCACCGAGATCTACACGCACGTCTCCAACCGGCAGCTGGGCCGCATCCGGAGTCCCCTGGATGCGCCGCCCACCGACCCCTTCACGCGCCCGGCCGTCGAGTCCTTCACGCGCCCAACCGGCGACTCCGCTACTCCCCCGGCCGACCCACCGGGACCAGCCCCAGCGGGACGTGATCCGCCGGAAGGCCCATGACCTTCTTCACCGCGCCATCCGTGAACGCACCCACGAACACGCTGCCCAGGCCGAGGGCCGTCGCCTGGAGCAACGCGTTCTCCGCGGCCGCGCCGACCTCGATGTGCACGTACCGCGGAGCCCGCTCCCGGTACTTCACCTCGGTGCGCTGGTATACTGCTGTGAACACCAACACGGCCGCCGCGTCCGCCACCGCGCGCTGGCTCGAGGCGGCTCCGGCGAGCTCCCCGGGGCCGCATTCGCCCACGCGCTGCAGCACGTGCTCGCCGGGGACGTAGTGGTACACGCCGGGGTCGAGCCCCTCCACCCTGCCGGCCACCAGGTACACCTCCAGGGGATACAGGGCGCCCGCCGACGGCGCCGTCCTGAGCCCTCCGCGCCACGCGCCCCACTCGCTCCGCCACCCGGCGGGCTCCGGTGTCTCGGCCGTCACGCCCTGGGCGGCCCACAGGAGCTGGCCCACGTCCGCGAGGCGCAGGGGAGCGTCCTGGAAGGCCCGCACCGAGCGGCGCCGGGCCAGCGCGTGGGTGAGCGCCTGACCCCCGGCCGTCGCGGGCGCGGGGAGGCGAATCACGGGAGCGTCCTGGGCGAGGGCCGCGGACCCGGCGGACATGGAGGATGCGGTCAGCAGGGCGGCCGTCACCCCGGAGCGTAGAGAAGGGGACATGAGCGCCTCCCCCGTTCGAGGAATACCGGCACGAAGGGGCAGGTCATTCGCCACGCCCTACCATAATGCGCGGCGCTCCCGGCGACCACGCTCATTGCCGACAGCCCTCCCGCCTACAGCCTCTGCTGGAGCGCCTTGAAGCGCGGGTCGTCCCGCAGGGAGTCGAGGTCGGTGTCGTTCTCGAGCCACTCGCGGTGGCCGAAGCCGTTCTCGATGGCCTGGTCGAGGCACTCGATGGCGCGGTCGGGCATCGCTCCGAGAGCGTAGACGCAGGCCACGTTGTAGAGCACGCCGGGATCGGTCTTCTCGAGCCCGGAGGCGCGTTGCGCCCACTCCAGAGCCCGCTCCCGCTGGTCGAGCTGGATCAGAGCGTTCGCGCCCAGACACAGCGCGCGCACGTCGTCGGGGTTCAGCTCGAGGTGGTGCTCCACCACCTCGAGACCCTTCTGGAGCGCCTCCAGGGCCTCGTCGTGGCGTCCCAGACCGTGGAGCGGACTCTGCATCAGCAGAACGGCCTGGTAGTCCTCCGGCCGGACCCGGGCGGCCTCCCGGTAGTGCCGCACGGCGTCCTCCCGCCGCCCCTCCTGCACGCAGGCCCGGGCGTATAGGTAGTGCGCCTCGTAGAGCTTGGGGTTGAGCTCGATGGCCCGCTTGAACTCGGCCCGCGCCTGATCGTACTCCCGCCGCAGCGAGAGCGCGAAGCCGCGGGAGGCGTGCGCCTCGGCCAGCTCGGGCGCCAGCTCCAGCGCCCTGGCGCTGGCGGAGTCGGCCCCCTCGAGGTTCGCGTTGCTGCCGTCCCAGTACATGTACATGAACGCGCAGCAGTCGGCGATCCCGGCATAGGCCTTGGCGAAGTTGGGGTCCGCCTCGATGGCCCGCTCGAACATCCGCCGTGCGTACTGGATGCCGGCACGTCGGAACTGGTGGAAGTACTGCCGCGCCCGGAGGTAGTACTCGTAGGCCTCCACGTTCTCCGTGGGCGGCTTCTTCTCGATCTGGCGCTTCTCCTTGTCGCTCAGCACCACGCGCAGCCGTTTGACGATGTTCTCCGAGATCTCGTCCTGGATGGCGAACACGTCGTCGAGCTGGCGGTCGTAGCGCTCCGACCAGAGCTGGTAGCCGTCGGCCACGTTCACGAGCTGCGCGGTGACGCGGAGGCGGTCCCCGGACTTGCGCACGCTCCCCTCGAGGACGGTGGTCACGCCGAGCTGCTCGCCGACCTTGCGGATATCCTGGTTCTTCCCCTTGAACGCGAACGCGGACGTGCGCGCGGCCACGTGGAGGTCCTGCAGCTTCGTGAGCGCGTTGATGATCTCCTCCGCGATCCCGTCGGTGAAGTACTCGTTCTCGGGATCGGCGCTCATGTTCATGAACGGGAGCACGGCGATGGACTTCCCGGGCTTCGACGCGGCGGGGGTCTCCACCGGCGTCAGCACCCCCGGCGTGCCCAGCGCGTGGGCGAACTGCGCCGGCGTCGGAAAGCGATCGCCGGGCTGCTTGGCCAGCGCCTTGGTCACCACCTGCTCCAGCGTGTCCGACACGTCGTCCCGTTGCTTCTTGAGGGACGGCACCGGATCCGTGAAGAGCCGGGCGATGATCGCCTGGGTGCTCCCGGTGAACGGGACGTTCCCGATGAGCATCTCGTAGAGCATGGTCGCGAGGGAGTAGACGTCGCTGCGTCCGTCGATCTCCGCCTCGCCTCCGGCCTGCTCCGGGCTCATGTACGCCGGCGTGCCCACGGAGGTGCCCGTCCGCGTCAGGGTGTCCGCCGCCGCGGTGACGGCCTTCGCGATGCCGAAGTCGGTCACCATCGCCTCGCCGTCGTGGAGCATCACGTTCTCGGGCTTGATGTCCCGGTGGACGACCTGCTGGCGATGCGCGTAGTCCAGCGCCGACGCCACCGCGCGGGTCACCTCCAGCGCCTCCTCCAGGGGAAGCCGCCCTTCCCGCTGCAGGCGCTGGCGCAGCGACTCGCCCTCCACGTACGGCATCACATAGTAGAGGAGGTCCCCGGCCTGCCCCGAATCGTAGAGCGGCACGATGTGCGGGTGTTGGAGGCGGGCGGCGATCTGGATCTCGCGGAGGAAGCGCTCCGGGCCCAGGCTGAGAGCCAGCTCGGGGTGGAGCACCTTCATGGCCACGGGACGCCCGTGACGGACGTCCTGGGCCAGGTACACGGTAGCCATGCCACCGCGGCCGATCTCGTGCTGGATGTCGTAGCGTTCGGAGAGGGACGTTCTGAGACGGTCGGCAACGTCGGTCATGGGGGGCACGGAGCTGGCCGCTGACGCGGTTCGAGACTCCTCTCTTCGAGTGGGGGGATGGATTGGCGGTCCGGGCAGGATCGTCCGGGAAGCTGAGAACAATTCCGATTCGAAGCAAGGGCTCCGGCACCGGGCGGGGTCGGTGCCTACCTTCCGGGGGGAGCGGGGAGCGCGCGGCGCCGCTGTGCCCACCGATGGAGCGAGGCGGGTGCCTCCCCCGGCCGGACCCAAGGAGTGAGCCACCATGGAGGAGGCATCGTGAGGAGCGCCCAGGACCTCGCGGAGCGCGTGCGCGCCCTCGACGGCCGTGGCTACAAGGCCTACGGGGCCATAGGCGGAAGCTGGGCCTTCGAGGACTTCACCCTGCACGTCGACCACGTCCAGGGGGATCCCTTCGCGGCCCCCACCCGCGTGCGGGTGGTGGCGCCTCCGGAGGTGGCGCGGCTGCCGGAGGCGTCGTACGGGAACCGCGTCCGCGCCCTGGGCACCGCCGCGTTCCTGGCCCGCGCCCTGGGAGGCGCCGCACGGGAGGCGCCCCGGGTACGGGGGAGCGGCCGGAGCGGCGAGATCGACGTGGAGACGCCGGGTCAAGAGGTCCTGGCCCAGACCGCCGTGCAGGTGGACGGGGCCGGCGGCGTCGAGGCCCGTTTCGGGGTGGGGCTGCCGGCGGGGGGCCGGCGTATCCTCGGCCGGGAGGGGGCCCGGCTCCTCACGGTCACGGTTCCGCACCTGGTCCGCACCGCGCTCCTCGCCTCCGCCCACGACCCGGCGGAGATCCTCCGTCACGCCGAGGTCAACGAGGACGCCGAGCACCTGCGCGCCTCCCTGGCGGGCGAGGGCCTCATCGCGTTCGTCGCCGACGGCGCGTCGCTTCCCCGGCGGAGCGGCGTCGACGACCGCCCGCTGGAGGGGGAAGGCGTCGTCCTCTTCAACTCACCCGAGTCGCTCCGGGTCACGCTGGAGGCGCCCAACGCCGGCACCCTGACGGGCATGGGCGTCCCCGCGGGCGTCACCCTGGTGGTGGGCGGCGGCTTCCACGGCAAGAGCACGCTCCTGCGCGCCCTGGAGGCCGGCGTCTACAACCACCGTCCCGGCGACGGCCGCGAGCGCGTGGTGGCGGACGCCGACACCGTGAAGGTGCGGGCGGAGGACGGGCGCCCGGTGACGCGGGTGGACATCTCCTGCTTCATCGACGGCCTCCCCTTCGGCCAGGACACCCACGCGTTCACCACGCCCAACGCGTCGGGCTCCACCAGCCAGGCCGCCACCATCGTCGAGGCCCTTGAGTCCGGCGCGCGCACGCTGCTCATCGACGAGGACACGTCGGCCACCAACTTCATGATCCGCGACCGGCGCATGCAGGCCCTGGTGCCCAAGGAGGGGGAGCCCATCACACCCTTCGTCGACCGGGTGCGGGAGCTCCACCGCGCGCTCGGGGTGAGCACGGTGCTGGTCCTGGGCGGGAGCGGGGACTACCTCGACGTTGCGGACACGGTCGTCGCCATGCGCCGCTACGAGCCGCACGACGTGACGGACGCCGCCGGGGACGTGGCCCGCGCGCACCCCACGGGGCGCACGCCCGAGGCGGGGCCGCCCCTCCGCCTCCCCGAGGCGCGCGTGGTGGATACGCGCTGCCTGGACGCGCGCCGGGGCCGGCGGGACGTCCACGTGAAGGCGCCGGACCTGCGCACCCTCCTCCTCGGCCGCGGGACCGTGGACCTGGGCGCGGTGGAGCAGGTCGTGTCCCGGAGCCAGATCAACGCCATCGGCCGCGCCCTGGCCCTGGCCCCGGGTCTCCCGTTTCCTCCGGGCCGCTCGCAGCCCGCCAGTGGCCCGGAGCTCCACGCCCGCTCGGAGTCCCCGGGCGGGTCGGCTCTGTCCGGTGGGGGGTCACGCACCGTAGCCGCGCTCCTGGATGCCGTCGAGGCGCTGCTCGAGGAGCGGGGGCTCGACGCCCTGGACGACCGCCGCCCCGGCGACCTCTCCGCGTTCCGGCGCCACGAGCTGGCGGCGGCGCTGAACCGCCTGCGGTCGCTGTGCATCGTCTGAGGGCGGGGGGTCTACTGTGGGGCGGCTGAAGCACTCCGACCCTCTGCCGCGCGGCGCTTTCTCGTACTGCGGCGCTTTCCTGGCCCCACGCGCGCAGCCTACACTGTACCTCTGGGGAGCAGGGTCCCGTCCCGCCGTATGAAGCGCGCCGGTCTCAGCCTCAGGTAGGCACCGGACCGGGCCGCCGCGAACACCACGCCCGCCAGGTGGATCCCGGACTCGCGTTGGACGAACCCGGGGCCTCCGCTGAGCCCGCCCAACGCGACGAGGGCGGCCGATGGCACAGCGCCTGGAGGAGTGCCGGCCGTGACCGTGCCGCTCGCGAGGGTGCCGGCCGGGGAGGCACCGGACGCCCGGGCGATCTCGCACGCGATGTTCTCCGCACCCGCGTCGATGACCCTCGTTACGCCGTACCCGCCCAGGCCCACGAGCTCCCCCGCCTCGGCGCTCCCCAGGGGCCAGGCGTCCGGCTCGAAGAACCCCGCGGCGCGCCCCGACCCGGGGAGCGCTCCGGCCGCCACGCCCTCCAGTCCCTCCAGGTCCAGGATCGCCAGGTCCAGGAGGCGCTCCTCCGCCAGGAGCCGCTCCTCGGGATCCAGCGTCACGCCGCCGACCTGGAAGGCCCACGCGGAATCCCGAACCCGTCTCTCCCGATACGCCGCCAGGACGTGCTGGCAGGTGACGCCCACGCGCCGGTCCGGGAGCTGGAGGAGGGTCATGGAGGCGTGGAGGGGTAGCACGGAGGACGCTATCGAGTCCGGCACGTCGCCGACGCTGCGGGCCGAAGGAGGAGCTTCACTCGGGTGGGGTGGATCGGCGCTGCGGGGGGCCGGCGCGGAGGACGCTTCCGCCTCGGGCGCGTCGCCAATGCGGCGGAGGCGTCTGCGTGACGCTTCCGATTCAGGCGCATTCCCGATGCGCACGTGCGTGACGAAGCGCATGGCGAACGAGGCGAGGCCGGCGGCATCCGTGACCATGCGGTGCCTTACCCGCATACGCCGTCGCGGAGCCGTCGCTCGCTGCCGTTCCCGGCGAACGTCCTCGGGCGTCGGTTGCGTCGCGCGTGCCATCCATGACTATTGGAGCGAGAAGCCCCATGCCTGCACGCCGCCGCCCGCCCCGGTGCGCGTAGCGTGCTTCGGTGTATCCTGCGGTACCTGTGGAGGTCGTCATGGATCCTCGTACGGAGCGGACACGGTACCTGACTCGCCCGGAAGGCAGGATCGCCTACGACGTCACGGGTACGGGTCCCACCGTCGTGTGCGTGCCCGGCATGGGCGAGCTGCGATCGTCCTACCGCTTCCTCGCGCCGGCGCTGACGGAGGCGGGGTACCGGGTCGTCGCCATGGACCTCCGCGGTCACGGCGACAGCGACGCCTCCTTCTCCTCGTACGACGACGTGGCCGCGGGCTCCGACGTGGTGGCCCTCCTCGAAGAGGAGCGGGCCCCGGCGGTGGTGGTGGGCAACTCCATGGGGGCGGGCGCGGCGGTGCTGGCGGCCGCCGACGCCCCGGAGCGCGTGGCCGGCCTGGTGCTCATCGGTCCGTTCGTGCGCCAGGTGCCGGTGGGAAAGACCATGGAGCTGATGTTCCGCGTCGCCATGATGAGGCCGTGGGTCCGCGCTGCCTGGCTGGCGTGGTATCCGCGGCTCTTCCCCGGCCGGCGGCCCGACGACTTCGAGGACCATCGCGACCGGATCCGTGACACCCTCCGGAAGCCGGGGCACTCCAAGGCGTTCGTGGCCACCACGCGGACGTCGCATACGCCGGCGGAGGCGCGCATGCAGGAAGTCCGGGTGCCGACGCTGGTCGTCATGGGCACCGACGATCCGGACTTCCCCGATGCCGCCGCCGAGGCGCGCCTGGTGGCCGACCGCCTCCACGGCGACGTGCTCATGGTGCAGGGTGCCGGACATTATCCGCAGGCCGAGTATCCGGAGGTCGTGTCGCCGGCGGTCATCGGCTTTCTCGCGCGGGTCTTCGCGGGCTGAGCGGCCCGCGGCTAGCCCTTCCCGCCCAGCGCCCCCTCCACCTTGGCCTCCACCCGCGCCGCCACTTCGGCGCCCTCCTTCAGGAAGGCGTCGAGCTTTCCGCGTACGTCCTCCTTGAACGCCTCGTCGGTGATGCTGGGCAGGTTGATGCGCACGTTGTAGCCGGCGGCCTTGAGGCCGGCGTGGCCCAGAAGGGCCCCGCTGCCCACGTCGCTGATCATCGCCGCCGGGGCCAGCGCCGCCATCTCCTCGCAGAGCTTCATGGCCCCCAGGCACGACTCCACCGTCCCCAGCGGCACCAGCGTGGCCTTCCGGTACCCTTCCTGGATGGCCTTCGCCCGCGCCGCCTTCTCCTCCTCCGAGTCCTGGGGCATGCGCATGCCGGCCAGCACGTCGTCGAAGGCGCGGGTGTCCTCGTCCACGGCGAACACGAGGGCGTCCTTCACCTCCTGGGCCCGCTCGGCGATGGAGCAGAGCGTGTCGTAGTGGGCGTCGAAGCTGCCCTTCCCCACATTCAGGTTCGCCACCATGGCGGCCAGCGCCCCGCCCAGCGCTCCCGCCAGCGCCGCCACCGAGCCGCCGCCGGGCGCCGGCGTGTCCCGGCTCACCTCGTCCACGAAGTCGTACGTGGGCCGGAGCGTCAGCGGGCCCTCCACGGTGGGCATCGCCAGGACCTTCTCCCCGGCGTCGAAGGGGGCCACGTCCCGGAGGCCCATGGACTGGACGGCGGTCTCCATGAGGTCCGGCACCGGTAGTCCGGTGGACTTCATCATGCGCTTCAGGTAGAAGCGCGCGGCCTGCCGCATGGCCTCGTAGGGAATCACGCCCACCAGCTCCGAGCCGGTGATGCCGATGCCGCGCTTCCTCGCCTCCTCGCGGGCGGCCTCCAGCACGGCGTGGGGCGGGCTCACCTTGAAGTTGGTGAGGTTGATGCTGACCTGGGCCCGGCCGTAGGCGTCGATGACCCAGCCGATGGCCTTCACGTCCTTGAACATGCCGTCGGTGAAGACGGGCCCGGCGGGGTGAGCGGGGTCGATCTCCAGCGCCTCGTAGCGCTCGCGCAGGTCGCCGCCGTGCACCTCC
>Ga0315535_1003236_pt1 | contig 10077 bp, 7 predicted proteins | sample SalMarSW160220MG_2_FD_203092 | JGI IMG/M metagenome (GOLD analysis project Ga0315535, IMG submission 203092) | Salt marsh sediment microbial communities from the Plum Island Ecosystem LTER, Massachusetts, United States - Salt Marsh Sediment SW1602-20 ...
GACGGAGGGCGTCGCCCGTTCAGGCTACTTCCCGCGGCTGGATTTTCAAACCGGCTACAGGCGCTGGGAGAGCAGGGCCTTCCTGCCGAATTCGATCCAGGCTCTGCCTTTCGGTCCCATCGGCAACGTCATAGGCCCGACAGACCAGTACAACCTGAGCCTGCAAGGCAGCTACACGCTGTTCGACAGCGGATTGAGAAAGGCCTCGGCGCACAGGGCGGACGCCATGAGTGCCGAGGCTTCACAGTCCGCGTTGCAGAAGGGGCAGGACACGGTTCTGGGGGTGTACAAGTCTTTTTACGGCCTTCTGGCAGCGGAGGCGGACCTCTCCGTGGCCCGGAAGAGCTTGAAAAGAAGCGAAGACCACCTGCGCCTGGCAGAGGCCAGGAAAGAGGTCGGAGCCGTGCCACTGGCCGATGTCCTCCGGGCCAGGGTCAGTCTGGCGAATGCTCGCCTTGCCCTCGTCGGCGCCCGGAGCGCGGTGGACGTGGCGCGAGGCAACCTGAATACGACCATGGGCAGGCCCGCCGAAACACCGCTCAGAATTCGGCAAGTCGGACCGGCCCTCTCACCTCCCGGCAGTTTCTCCGTGGACGACGCCATGAAAAAGGCCGTTGCCGGCCGTCCGGAGCTCCGGGCGGCCGCGAACAGGGAGGCGGCCGGGAGGGAAAGCGTCAGGGCCGCCAGGAGCGCCTACGGACCGACCGTGACGGCCGAGGCGGCTTACGGCAGGCTCGACAGCGCCTTCTTTCCGATGGACAGGGACTGGGCCGTGGGCGTGTCCGTTCGAATCCCCGTGTTCACGGGATTTGAGCGCAGGCACACCCTTGCCCGGGCCCGGGCAAAGCTGAGCCAGGCCGAAAATGAACGACTGCAGGCGGAGCTTGGCGTACGACAGGAGATTTGGACCGCGCACGCCGACGTGGTGAAGGCCTACGACTCGGCCGTCGCCGTCGAAGCGCTCAACGCCGACGCCCGGGAAAGCCTCCGGATGGCCGACGAGCGCTACAAAGTGGGCGCCGGAACCATCACGGATCTGTTGGACGCCGAGACGAACCTGGCGGAAGCCGAGGCGGCCAAGGTCCGCACGGAATACGGCTATCGGGTCGCGAAGGCGGAGTTGATGCGTGCGATGGGCGAATTGGGGGGAGGGCAGCCGTGAGAAGGCGCGAGCGTTATGACGCCATAAAAGATATTCTGACCCGGCGGGACTGGGACGCCCTCGAGAAACTGCCGGCCACAGGGGGCCAGATATTAAGGGCTCTGATGCTCTTCGTTCAGGACAACGAGGCGCTGGTCCGGTGGCGGGCCGTCGAGGCCCTCGGCGTCAAGGCGAAGGCTCTTTTCCCGGAAGACCGGGCCGTGCGGGAAGTCATTCGATCATTCATCTGGACAATGTGCGACGAGTCGGGCAACCTCTGCAGAATGGCACCCGAAGCCATCGGCGAGATCCTCGCGATGCGGCCGGATCTGAGGCCGGAGTTCGCCCACCTCCTCCCCCAGTACCTGGTGGAAGAGCCTTTCGAATCCGGCACCATGTGGGCTTTGTGCAGGCTCGCCGAGGCCGGCCACGCAGCCGATCCCGATTCCCTGCAGGAGCTGGAGGCGTGTTTCGGCCACAAGGAGCCCCGCCGGGCCGGCTTATCTCGCCGCCTTGCGCGGCTTGCAGGCTTGAAACCATCTAGGGCGGGGTACCCGCCCGTGTCCTTTGAAGATTACGACCCGTCCACGGGAACCCTGAAGATGGCCACGGAGCCTCCGCCCCCCGGACAGTCGTGAGATCTGCCGGGGAGCGGAGGCCGCAGGCCGTGTTCAATGCGGCGCACCGGGCGAGAAGGGTTGGCCGGCGAGATTCCGCTGTTCGTCGGAAATACCCGTGTCACCCATTGTCAGGAAGGCCACGACGGATGCGATCATGGCAGGGATCAGCGCCCAGGGACTGCCCGTCGTCTCCGCCACGAAGGCTACCGAGGCGAGCGGCGTCCGGTATCCCGCCCCCACGAAAGCCGCCAATCCGATGATCGGATAGAGAGAGCCGTGGGCGGCCGGCACGAAATGGCTGAACCCGGCACCCATGGCGGTTCCCATGACGGCCATGGGAAAGAACAGCCCGCCAACGCCGCCCCCCGCGCAGGTGAAGGACGTAGCCGCCATCTTGCAGCCCAGGAGCAGCAGGATGAGAAGGAACGGATCGCGCTGGGCCAGAAGGTGTTTGATGAGCATGTACCCCGGGCCGTAAATGAAGGGCTCGCCGAAGATGGTGAAGATCAGGAGGCCGAGAGCCCCGACGATGAGCCCGGCGATCGCGGCTCGATTTATGGACGAGAACCTGTCCATGAATTTCGTCACGATCTTCGTGAGCCACACGAAAATGCGCGCACCGATCCCGCAGGCGATGCCGAGCAGCAGGGCCATGGCGAGATCCATTACCTTGAATCCGAACTGGGCCGACTGGGCGAAGATGGGCTCGCTGCCGGCGAGCAGGACGAAGGTGAGGTAACTGGCCGACGAGGCGACGAGCGCTGGAACCAGAGCCCTCGCCGCCAGGCTGTCCTTGTACGGCGCCTCCATGGCGAACACCACGCCCGTGAGCGGAGCCTTGAAGATGGCGGCCATGCCGGCCGCGCCGCCGGCCACGAGTAGCAGCTTGAGGTCCTCGCGCCGGAAGAGCTTCTTGAACCGCTGTTGAAACCAGTCGCCCAGCGATGCACCCGCATAGATCGACGGGCCTTCCAGCCCCATGCTTCCCCCGAAGGCCAGGGTCAGGAAAGAAGCCACCATCTTGCCGGGCAGATTGCCCAGGCGCATGTGGCGGCGGGGATCATGGTAGACGAGGATGTAGTCTTCCGTGAGCGAGCTCTCCTTGCTGGGCACGAAATACCTGACCACGAGGGCCGCCAGGATCAGGCCCGCCGCGGGAAGCAGGAGATAGAGGGTGGGGTTGCGAATGTTGTACAGGATAGGGACCACCTGGTCCCTGAGCAGAAAGTCGAAAACGGCGACGAAAGCACCCGTGGCCAAGCCGATCGTCAGAGACAGGACGATCCAGCGGAGAAACAGTTCCTCCCCGGCTCGAAAATCGTGACGGACTTTGATAGGCGAGCCCATGAGGCCGGTGGCCCTTATCAGCAGTCGTTTCGGACGCAGTTCGTTCGCAATGTGGCCCTTGTGTCCTCTAGGCAATCATTTCCTCCCGCAAGCGCGAAGCGCCGGATCGCATCCCGTGCGCACCGCTGATCATGTAATCGGTTTGACATCGAGGGTCCTCGGGAACCTCTTCATTTCGATCTTCCAGACCGTGTCGCCGCCCTTGACGACCATCACGGTCCATTCCTTGATTTCGTTCTTTCCGTCGGGCATGGCAACCTTGACCTTGACCCGGTGCTGTCCAGGTACCAGGCGCAGCCCCTTGGTAAGGCGGAACCTGTTTTCCGGGGACGCAGTGAAGGCCTTGGCGACGACGACCTTGCCGTCAACGTGGATGATAACCTCTCCTTGATCCAGTTTCGATTCGAAGATGAGGCCGAGCGTACCGCGCGGTTCTTTCTTTCTTCGTTCGGTCACGGCTGTCTGAGGAGCGGCCTCGGCGGGTGCCTGCGGGGCGGCCGCGGTCTCGTGCTGCGGCTGGCTGGCGGGCGCGGGTTCCGGTGAAGGCGCGGGAACCGGAGCCGCGGCGGGGGAAGGCCTGGCCGGTGCCCTTTTCCTTTGCGGTTCACGGGTGGGGACAGGCTCGGCTTCGGCCTCCTGGGTGGTTTCTTCGGACTCCGGGGAGGCCGCCTCATCCGGTGCCGTCGTTTGCGGGGTCATCCCGGAGTCGGACTGGGTCGGCTCGGCCGGAGCCTCCGCCTGCGGTGCTTCCTGTGGCTGCGCCTGCTCAGGCTGTCCTTGTTCGGACTGCACCTGCGGCTCGTTCTCTTCCTGGTTCGGAACGGTTTCGGAGAGTTGCTTTTCGACGGTGGTCTTGATCGAGGCCTGGGTCATCCTGTGCTTCTGATAGAAGCGCCAGCCGAAAAAACCCCCCACCGCGATGGAAATGAGGCAAAAGAGAACAAGGACCGCGAGGATTATTATGAGCACCGTCTTTTTCATGTCTCACCCTTTCCCTAAAGGTCAGCTTTCTCCATCTCTCTGGCCATCGTAACTGAAGGTCCTCTTTCTGCCTTCCTGCTGGGTTTCCAGGTTGACCGGACGGCGCCAGACGGCATATAGAGAATGGAGCGTCTGGCGGGCTTCATCGATCCTGAGGTCCACGCCGCCGTGAATGTGACGGAGGTACAACTCGGAGCGGTTCGCATAGTTGGCGTCGGTCAGCTCCAGGATGGGCTCTCCGCCGTTGGTGAGGTGGGTCAGGAGGGTCTGTTTGATCTTGTCGAACTCACGGCTCTCTATGACGTACGCGCCCTGTCTGGGATGGTGCCGATAGGTGAAATAGCCCGAAGCCTGGGCGAATTCAGGGGTCATGAATTCGTCGACGAATTGCGCGTCGTTATAGGCCGCGCGCACTTCGAGCAATTTCTCCATGCCCTTCATCTCCCTGGTATCCCAGCGCTCCCGTGTGAGGCGATCTTGGCAGATCTCCCAGTCCGGGCCGTGTCTTCCCTTGTCCCACCGGACCTTGATGTCTTCCAGAAGATAGTAACCGAGCCGGTAGGGATTAATTCGCCCCCTGAAAGCCGCGATGATCTTCGAATGTTCATCTGCGTATTCGACCATGTCCGAAGGGCGCAACCCACGGGCCACCATGATCCTCTTGTGCCAGAAAACCGCCCACCCTTCATTAAGGATCTTGGTGAGCCGCTGCGGGAGGAAGTAATACGCCTCATTGCGGATTATGTCAAGTGCGTCCCTCTCCCAGTCCGCGAGGGGGGCGTTATCCACGAGGAAGTCGAGGACCGCCCTGATGGGCTTTTCGGGGAAGGGGCGCATCTCCCCGTACTCGTCGTCTTCGTCCCTCGTTCTGACCGCCTGGGGAGTGCGCATTGTTCCCCTGTAATAAGAAGAGAGGTAGGGGCTGGTGAACCTCGGTTCGGCCCGGGACTCCTCCGCCTCCTCACGGCTTTCCCCTGCCTTTGCACGCGCATGTTTTGCTCGCCAGAAAAGGAGGTTCGGGTCTACGAGGTTCTCCAGCGACAGGCACGTGTCCAGAAAACGCTCCACCCTTTCGAACCCGTGGCGATCCGCGTAGCGCCTTATCCTGGCCGCGTGGTTGGCCATTTCGTTGAGCATGTTCCTGTTCGTGCCCTGGAACCAGGCGTTCCGCCTGAAGAAGTCGCAGTGCCCCAGCACGTGAGCGATGACCATTCGCTGTATGACGGGGGTCGATCCCTCCAGCAGGTAAGCGAAGGCTGGATTATTGTTGATCACCATTTCGTATATGGTCGCCAGGCCCCACTTCTGCTTCTTTTCCATCTGGTCGAAGACCATGCCGTAGTGCCAGTGTGGATACCGGGCTGGAAATCCGTCGTATGCAGCGGCCTCGCTCACCTGCGACGACGTCAGGAAGTCGAAGATGATCTCGCCCGGATCGAGCCCCTGTCCCCGGGCGTAGGCAAGGAATTCCCGCTTGACCTGCACGAGCTCTTCGGGGAAGGGGATGAAGTCCAGGCGCTTCAGCGCTCTCGGATCGGGATGCCTCATGACGCATCCTCCCTGACGGGCTTCGTGCCACGAAGGACCGCGGACCGGTGGCACGTCAGACCGACCGCGTACGGCATCCCCCAGACCGCAGCGGGTGAGGGGCAGTGACCGTCTTTCGCGGAGGCGCCCTCGTGATTGGCCGCGAACGGTGCGCTTTGCATGCCTACCGCCCCTTTCCCAGGAACGTCCGGATGGAGTCGAGGATCTGTTCCTTGTCGTCGATCTTGCTCAGCGCGATGTTCTCTTTGTCCTCGAAGGCCCCGTCCAGGACGCTGTAAAACGCGCCGGAGCCGTAGGCGCTCTTGACCTGCCCGTAGGCGAAGAGGTTCGCCTGTGGCAGGAGGCGCTCCGACAGGATATCCAGGCACTGGGCGTTGTCCTCGTCACTCCAGTTGTCGCCGTCCGAAAAATGGAAAAGGTAGAGGTTCCAGTCTTCGGAAGGATAGTCGGCTCTGACCATCTTGGCCGCCTCGGTGTAGGCGGAGGATATCAGCGTGCCGCCGGATTCCCGGCTCTTGAAGAAGGTGTCCCTGTCGACTTCCCGGGCCTCCGCATCGTGTGTGATGTAGCGGATCTTCAGGTTCTTGTAGTTCGCTCTTAGCCAGAGATCGATCCAGAAGGCCTCGATCCTGACCATCTCCTTCTGCTCGTCGCCCATGCTGCCCGATACGTCCATCATGTAGATAATGGCGGCCGCGGACTGGGGGAGAAGCACCTCCTTCCGGGCCCGGTACCGTTTGTCTTCGCGGGCGGGGATGACCATGGGATCGCCCGGGGAGTACTCGCCGCTCGCTATTGTCCTCTTGAGGGCGGTCCTGAAGGTCCGCTTGAAGTGGATCAGGGATTCCGGTCCGGACCGCCTGATGCCGGTGAAGCGTCCGGTTGCGCTCGTCAGAACCTTCTGGCCCCTGGGCTTGATGCGGGGCAGTTCGAGTTCCTCGCCGAGGATCTGCGCGAGTTCGTCGTAGGAGATATCGACCTCAAGAGGATGTTCGCCGGGCCGATCGCCCGCTTCTCCCGCGGAGCCTTCTCCTGCCTGATCGTCCTGCCCGAGAACGTCGCCTTCCTTACCCTTGCCCTGGCCGACCTGGGACTGCTCGTCCCATGCGTGCCGGATCCTGGGAAGCCGGATCTCGTTCAGGGGAATGCTGACCTTCCTGGTGCCCTTCTGGGCCACGATGTCGCCCTGCACGATAAATCGCCGGAGGTTGCGCCGTATCCGGCCTTTCACGATGGCTCGGAAACGCGCGTGATCGCTGTGTATGCGCAAGGTCATGGGATCGCCTCAAGAGGGCCGTCCCGGCCGGGACCACCTTTTCGCGCCGGCAGACAGCCGGTGGAGCAGTCACGACGGGAGGCCGGTGCTACTCCTGTTCCTCCTTTTCGTCACCTCGGGCGAAGACGGAGGAAATGTACTCGAGGATGTCCTTCGAACATATCTCGCAGTAGCCGTAGTTCTTGATCAAGCGTCCGCGGATCACCTCGATCTTCTCCTGGGTGTCCTTGTCGATGACGTTGGACACGAGCGCGGACAGCTTGATGGTGTCCTTCTGGTCTTCGAAAAGTTTCATCTCGAGGGCCCTTCTCAGGCGCTCGTCGGTTCGCCAGTCGAATTTCTTGCCTTCGATGGCGAGGGCGCCGATGTAGTTCATGATTTCACGGCGGAAATCGTCCTTCCGGGTCTCCGGGATGGCGATCTTTTCCTCGATCGAGCGCATGAGCCGTTCGTCCGGTTCTTCCATCTTGCTCGTGAACTTGTTCCGGATCTTCTCGCCCTGCGTGTAGGCCTTGATGTTGTCGATGTAATTGGAGCAGAGACTCGAGATGGCCGATTCGTCCGCGGAAATGGCTCGCCGGACCTCGTTCTTGATGATGTCTTCGTATTCCTCCTTCACGACGCTCAGGAGTTCCTTGAACTTGGCGCGTTGCTCCTCGCTGGATATCAAACTGTGGTGGGCGAGGCCCGATTCCAGTTCGTTCAGCACCATGAAGGGGTTGATGCACTGTTCGTTGATGTCGGTGACGAGGGCGTTGGACATCTTGTCCTGGATGTACCGGGGGGAGATGCCCGACATCCCTTCCCGGGAGGCCTCCTGCCGCAGTTCACGCACCGTGTCCTCGGTGTAACCGGGGAGCGTCCGCCCATCGTAGAGTTTCATCTTCTGGACGAGCGTGAGGTCCTGCTTCTTCGGCTCTTCGAGGCGGGTCATGACGGACCACATGGAGGCGATCTCCAGCGTGTGGGGGGCGATGTGCTTCCCGGTGATCTTCTTCTTGTTGAAGTCTCTTGTGTAGATTCGGATTTCGTCCGCCAGCCGGGTGATGTAGGGGACATCGATCTTGATGGTTCGGTCCCGCAGCGCCTCCATGTACTCGTTGTTCTGGAGTTTCACGTACTCCGGCTCGTTCGTGTGGCCAAGGATGACCTCGTCGATGTCGGTCTGCGGAAACTTCTTGGGCTTGATCTTGTGCTCCTGGGTTGCGCCCAGGAGATCGTAGAGGAACGCCACGTCGAGCTTGAGAATCTCTATGAACTCGATGATGCCACGGTTCGCGATGTTGAGCTCTCCGTCGAAGTTGAATGCCCGTGGGTCGCTGTCCGATCCGTAGATGGCTATCTTGCGGTAGTTGACGTCGCCGGTGAGTTCCGTGGAATCCTGGTTCTTCTCGTCCTTGGGCTGGAAGGTCCCGATACCGATCCTGTCCTTTTCCGAGAGGAGGAGCCGGTACACCTGGACGTGGCTCAGGACTTCTTCCAGGTCTCCCTCGTGTTTCTGCATGAGGTCCCAGAATATCTTGCGGCACGCGGGGCACAAGTCGCCTTCCACCTTGAGCCTGTAGGGCAGCGTGGACTTGGCGTTGATCTGCTCGACGATGTCCCCCCTGAACTCGGCGGGAATCAGTTTGAGCGGCTCCTCGTGCATGGGGCAGGCGAACTGGTCGGTCTCACGCACCCGAGCACGGCCGGACTCCTCCGGTTGAATGTTCCAGCGGAATGAGTACAGGGCGCCCTCGGGTTTTCTGCTGTAATCCTCCAGCCCTCGCTTCAAGTGCCGGACGATGGTGGACTTTGCCGATCCGACGGGCCCGTGCAGCAGTAGAATACGCCTCTCCGGTCCGTATCCGTACGCGGCGGACTTGAAAATGTTGACCAGCCGGGACAGGGTACTGTCGAGGCCGAAGATGGCGTCCTCCCCCTGTCCTATGGGGTCGGAAAAGAAGGTGTAGCGGTAGGTGGTGGAGCGCCCGTCGCTGATTTCCTCACGTCCGTAAGAAAGAATCATGTCGTAAAGGCGCTGATACGCGGTTCTGATTACGTGCGGCTGGTCGTGAGCCAGGCCCAGGTAATCTTTGAAGGAGCCTTCCCAGTGGAGGTTCTGGAAATCGATCTTCGTTCGTTCCTTGATCGATTCGATGAAGGAGATATTCCTTTCGGGCATGAACGCCTCCTAATGCAACTTTAAATCTAGTATAATGTTTTTGGGACTTTAGAGTCCACCGGCACAGTTATCAGCGCTGAGGCGGCGGGTTCAGCCGGAGCGCAGTCGGCACAATTGAGGATCAAAGAAGGAGGTTTACATGGCCGCTCCAAACGGTGGCCTTGACGCAACTCGCAAGGCCCTCGAACAGGATCTCAAAAAACTCGATCACGAACTGAGAGTGGAGCTGCCCAGGGAAATAGACAGGGCGCGACAGCTTGGTGATCTTTCGGAAAACGCCGAATATCAGATGGCGCTCGAGCGCCAGCAATACGTTAAGGCGCGCGTAAGGCAGCTCACGCAACGCATTGCGGCGCTCTCCGTCATCAATCTGTCCTCGATCCCCAGGGACAAGGCCGCCTACGGAAGCCACCTGAAGCTCTACGATGTGGATAAGGACTCGGAGTTGACCGTCAGGCTGGTCACACACGAAGAAGCCGATATACAGAGCGGTAAGTACTCGGTCCAGTCGCCCATCGGCAAGGCCCTGCTGGGCAGGCGCGAGGGCGACGAGGTGGAGGTCGAAACGCCTGGGGGCACGCGGACTTTCGAAGTGCTCGAACTCAAGACCATTCACGACCAATAAGAATCCGAAATCCCAGGCGCTTCTCCGCGGTGCTCCTTGCCAGGAGAATGCATCCCCTTCTATTCCCTGTTACCTCGTGAACATGTAGCACGGGGTGGTGCCCCCGTTCGGATTGACCACCGTCACGCACACCGGTGTTCCTCTCGGGATCATGGCCTTGAGGGCCCGTCCCTTCTTGGCCACGATGAGGTTTGGACCTTTGTACTTCACTTTGGGAACGGCCGCCCCGTCGATATACACCCAGGCGCCGGGCAGAAAGCCCGCGCCGTAGATCTTGAGCCTGAATGGGTTTCCGACTTTGAAGGCTCGATCGATGGCAATGGAAGTCGTGTAGAGCGAGATATTGTCGACCCTGGCCCCGAAGCCGGCGTTGTT
>Ga0315535_1003237_pt1 | contig 10075 bp, 4 predicted proteins | sample SalMarSW160220MG_2_FD_203092 | JGI IMG/M metagenome (GOLD analysis project Ga0315535, IMG submission 203092) | Salt marsh sediment microbial communities from the Plum Island Ecosystem LTER, Massachusetts, United States - Salt Marsh Sediment SW1602-20 ...
CTTTAACAAGAAGGCTCAGCCGGATGGCGAGGAGACCAGGGGGTGTCCTTGTCGCGTGAAGGGGAGCCGAAAGGGAAGGGAAGGAAACGCACTGTGTAAGTGACGGGCTAAGGCACTTTCGCCGCAAGGGGGAGGTGCCGAGTCGAGAGGCACTCAAGGAGTCCTTGAGTGTCGAGAGACCCAAGTTGAAAGGATAAACAGAGTAAGAGAATGCTGTTCCCCGCAAGGGGAACGGTTAATAGATTACGGAGAGTTTGATCCTGGCTCAGAACGAACGCTGGCGGCGCGTTTTAAGCATGCAAGTCGAACGGTAGAGAGGGCTTCGGCTCTCTTGAGAGTGGCGAACGGGTGAGTAACACGTAGGTGATCTACCCTTGGATTGGGGATAGCCCATGGAAACATGGGGTAATACCGAATACGACCTTCCGGCCCTGGCTGGTAGGGGAAAGGCGCTAAGGCGCCGTCCGGGGATGAGCCTGCGCTCCATTAGCTAGTTGGTAGGGTAAGAGCCTACCAAGGCGACGATGGATAGCCGGCCTGAGAGGGTGACCGGCCACACTGGAACTGAGACACGGTCCAGACTCCTACGGGAGGCAGCAGCTAAGAATCTTCCGCAATGGGGGAAACCCTGACGGAGCGACGCCGCGTGGACGATGAAGGCCGAAAGGTTGTAAAGTCCTTTTCTTGGAGAAGAATAAGGGTAGGAGGGAATGCCTACCTGATGACATTAGCCAAGGAATAAGCCCCGGCTAATTACGTGCCAGCAGCCGCGGTAATACGTAAGGGGCGAGCGTTGTTCGGATTTATTGGGCGTAAAGGGCGCGCAGGCGGTTATGCAAGTCTGGTGTGAAATCCGCAGGCTCAACCTGCGAGATGCGCTGGAAACTGTGTGACTTGAGTTGTGGAGGGGGAGCTGGAATTCCAGGTGTAGGGGTGAAATCTGTAGATATCTGGAAGAACACCGGTGGCGAAGGCGAGCTCCTGGCCACTGACTGACGCTGAGGCGCGAAAGCGTGGGGAGCGAACAGGATTAGATACCCTGGTAGTCCACGCTGTAAACGATGTGCACTAGGTGTTGGGGGGTCAACCCTCAGTGCCGTAGCGAACGCGGTAAGTGCACCGCCTGGGGAGTATGCTCGCAAGGGTGAAACTCAAAGGAATTGACGGGGGCCCGCACAAGCGGTGGAGCATGTGGTTTAATTCGATGATACGCGAGGAACCTTACCAGGGCTTGACATATGCCGGAAGTCGTGAGAGATCACGGTGCCCCGCAAGGGGCTGGTATACAGGTGCTGCATGGCTGTCGTCAGCTCGTGCTGTGAAGTGTTGGGTTAAGTCCCGCAACGAGCGCAACCCCTGCTGTCTGTTGCCACCAGGTTAAGCTGGGAACTCAGACGGGACTGCCGGTGACAAACCGGAGGAAGGTGGGGACGACGTCAAGTCATCATGGCCCTTATGTCCTGGGCTACACACGTGCTACAATGGCCGGTACAGAGCGCAGCGAAACCGCGAGGTGGAGCCAATCGCAGAAAACCGGTCTCAGTACAGATTGAAGTCTGAAACCCGACTTCATGAAGGTGGAATCGCTAGTAATCGCGCATCAGCATGGCGCGGTGAATACGTTCCCGGGCCTTGTACACACCGCCCGTCACACCACCCGAGTTGGGGGTACCCGAAGTCGCTCGTCTAACCTTTACGGGGGGACGGTGCCGAAGGTATGCCTAGTGAGGGGGGTGAAGTCGTAACAAGGTAGCCGTACTGGAAAGTGCGGCTGGATCACCTCCTTTCTAAGAGAAAGGGGCGGCTGTACGTCACAGCCGCCAAAAGACACACAGAAAAGACTCCAGTAGTCTGACTGTAATCCACCTACACCAGTGGTGCTCGCAGAGCCGAACGGTTCTCCGGGCATCCCGATGAGACTTCAGAGACTCGTCACCAAGCAGAAGCGTTTTCCTTCCTTTCCCTTTTTTTTGCCGGGCCTGTAGCTCAGGTGGTTAGAGCGCGCGCCTGATAAGCGCGAGGTCACTAGTTCAAGTCTAGTCAGGCCCAACTCAATCACCGGAAACGACGGTGATGGGAGGGCGGGTGCGCCGAGATTACGGTGCATTCCTCTGCCGGTTGAGCCGCAGGTGCAAATGGTGCCGGCGATTATTGCCGAGGTTGATTCCCCGGCAACTATAGTGTTCTTTGACAGTTGACCTCGTCCTTACGAGGCGGTATGCGAATGAGAGTGAGAGCGCGCCGAGACACGTGTGCAGCGCAGGAGCTCGGGGGTTTGAACGGTGAGGCGTCGAGAGACGGCTGATCGGGAAGGGATCCACATTTGCTGCTGCGAGGAGTCGAGGGAGAAAGAGAAGGGGTTTTTCGATACTTCGGGGACGAAGTGTCTGTCACCATCGAGACGGAGGTAGACAGCCGTTTCGGTGGAACGAGTGAGCTCTGTGGGGAATCGCGCCGGGGAGGCGAAGGAGCCCTGCGGAGAGAGCTTGTGGAAGCGTAAGAAGCTGAAACGAGTAGATAATATGGTCAAGCGAATAAGGGTCTACGGAGGATGCCTAGGAGCTGGACGACGAGGAAGGCCGTGGTAAGCTGCGAAAAGCTGCGGGGAGGAGCAAACATCCCGTGATCCGCAGGTAGCCGAATGGGGTAACCCGGGCGCTTAGAACAGCGCTCACCGTGTGGTGAATACATAGCCGCAGGGAGTGACACCCAGGGAACTGAACCATCTCAGTACCTGGAGGAAAAGAAATCAAGGAAGAGATTCCCTTAGTAGCGGCGAGCGAACGGGGAAGAGCCCAAACCCAGGGTGTGTGATAGGCTTACACCGTTGCATCGTGGGGGTTGTAGGGCCGCACTGGGCGCCATGTAAGGGGCGCCGCGCAGTGAGAAAGTCTTCTCTGTAGCGGAACGCTACTGGGAAGGGCGACGAGACAGGGTGAAAGTCCCGTACGCGAAACAGAGAGACCTGCGTGGGTGAGGAACCTGAGTACGGCGGGGCACGTGCAATCCTGCCGGAAGCTGGGAGGACCACCTTCCAAGGCTAAATACGAGCCAGCTACCGATAGTGAATGAGTACCGTGAGGGAAAGGTGAAAAGTACCCCGGGAGGGGAGTGAAAGAGAACCTGAAACCGTAGACCTACAAGCGGTCAAAGCCGGAAGTGATTCTGGTGATGGCGTGCCTTTTGTAGAATGAACCTGCGAGTTATTCTCAGTAGCGAGGTTAAGCGATTGGAGTCGCGGAGCCGGAGGGAAACCGAGTCTGAAGAGGGCGTATGCACAGGAGCTAACGCTTCGTGCTAGTTGCTGGGAATAGACCCGAAGCCGGGTGATCTATCCATGGCCAGGCTGAAGCTTGAGTAAAATCAAGTGGAGGGCCGAACCTTAGTCTGTTGAAAAAGGCAGGGATGAGCTGTGGATAGGAGTGAAAGGCTAATCAAACCCGGAGATAGCTGGTACTCCCCGAAATAGCTTTAGGGCTAGCCTCACGCGAATTGTTACGGAGGTAGAGCACTGGATGGGCTAGGGCCCTTCACCGGGTACCAAACTCAACCAAACTCCGAATGCCGTAACACAGTACGTGGGAGTCAGACTGCGGGCGATAAGGTTCGTGGTCGAAAGGGAAACAGCCCAGACCGCCGGCTAAGGTCCCCAAGCTGTGCTCAGTGGAAAAGGAAGTGTGATTGCCCAGACAGCCAGGAGGTTGGCTTAGAAGCAGCCATGCCTTCAAAGAGTGCGTAACAGCTCACTGGTCGAGTAGTCATGCGCCGACAATGTAACGGGGCTAAGCACAGCACCGAAGCCGCGGATTCATCGTTCTCTTCGGAGGATGGTGTCTGGTAGGGGAGCGTTCCATGGACCGATGAAGGTGTACCGGCGAGGTATGCTGGAGGGGATGGAAGTGAGAATGCAGGTATGAGTAACGAAAAGAGGGGTGAGATCCCCCTCCGCCGAAAGCCTAAGGTTTCCAGGGTTAAGGTAATCTTCCCAAGGGTTAGTCGGCCCCTAAGGCGAGGCTGAAAAGCGTAGTCGATGGGAAACGGGTTAATATTCCCGTACCTCTTGTAATTTCGAAGGAACGACGCATGAGGCGAGGCCCGGCCGGGCGACGGTAGTCCCGGTCCAAGCGTGCGAGCCGTTGACGGTGGTAGGCAAATCCGCCACTTAAGGTGAGCCGTGAAGGCGAGCGGAGCTACGGCAAAGCGAAGCGGGTAGGAGTCAAGGTGCCAAGAAAGAGTTTCTAAGGTTAGATTACAAGGGACCGTACCGCAAACCGACACAGGTGGGCGAGAAGAGGATTCTCAGGCGAACGGGAGAACTCGCGTTAAGGAACTCGGCAAAATGCACACGTAACTTCGGGAGAAGTGTGGCCTGCTGTGGGAGTCAAATCTTGAAGCAGGTTGCAGAGAAATGGCCCAAGCGACTGTTTACCAAAAACACAGGTCTCTGCGAACCAGCAATGGGACGTATAGGGACTGACACCTGCCCGGTGCCGGAAGGTTAAGAGGAGGTGTTAATGCCTTCGGGTGTGAAGCATCGAATTGAAGCCCCGGTAAACGGCGGCCGTAACTATAACGGTCCTAAGGTAGCGAAATTCCTTGTCGGGTAAGTTCCGACCCGCACGAATGGTGTAACGACTTGGGCGCTGTCTCAACGCGAGACCCGGTGAAATTGAAGTATCGGTGAAGATGCCGATTACCTGTGGTTAGACGGAAAGACCCCGTGAACCTTTACTGTAACTTGGCATTGAACGCTGTCTTGCAATGTGTAGGATAGGTGGGAGACTGGGAAGCATGGTCGGCAGGCTGTGTGGAGTCGTCGGTGAAATACCACTCTTTGTAGGTTAGCGTTCTAACGCGCCCCGTGAAGCCGGGGTGTGGACAATGTCAGGCGGGCGGTTTGACTGGGGCGGTCGCCTCCAAAAGAGTAACGGAGGTGCGCGAAGGTCACCTTACACTGGTTGGAAATCAGTGGGTAAGTGTAAAGGCACAAGGTGGCTTGACTGCGAGAGCTACAACTCAAGCAGGTACGAAAGTAGGTCTTAGTGATCTGGCGGTAGCGAGTGGAAGCGCCGTCACTTAACGGACAAAAGGTACTCCGGGGATAACAGGCTTATCCTGCCCAAGAGTTCATATCGACGGCAGGGTTTGGCACCTCGATGTCGGCTCATCGCATCCTGGGGCTGGAGCAGGTCCCAAGGGTTTGGCTGTTCGCCAATTAAAGCGGTACGTGAGCTGGGTTCAGAACGTCGCGAGACAGTTCGGTCCCTATCTGCCACAGGCGTTGGATGTTTGAGAGGAGCTGCTCTTAGTACGAGAGGACCGGAGCGGACGAACCTCTGGTGTACCAGTTATCGTGCCAACGGTAAGTGCTGGGTAGCCAAGTTCGGACGGGATAACCGCTGAAAGCATCTAAGTGGGAAGCCCCCCTCGAGATGAGACATCCCTGGCCCATAAGGGCCCTGAAGGTACCAGAGAGAAGATCTGGTCGATAGGCTGGCGGTGTAAGTGCAGTAATGTATTGAGCCAACCAGTACTAATCAACCGTGCGGCTTGACCATATTATCGACTATCGCCCAACGATTTTGCCGACAGGCAAATATCGGGAAAACATTCTGTCCTCAGAATGCCAACCGGCAGGCGCATGCTCTTGCATGGGCCGAGCGGCCCAACGATTCTGCCGAACGCAGATATCGGCGGGCCGGACGGCGTGCCCGAGGAGGTCGCACAGCGATCCTCTTTCTCCCGTGCCTGACCTCTACAGGTTCGGGGTCAACGAGAAACAAGTGAAAAGAAATTTGCCTGGTGACCACAGCGGAGGGGTCCCACCCGTTCCCATCCCGAACACGGAAGTTAAGCCCTCCAGCGCCGATGGTACTGCCTTGTAGTGAGGTGGGAGAGTAGGACGTTGCCAGGCTTTTTTATGCCCTGAGGACAACAAAAAGCTCTGCGTAGCCCGGGCAAACGGTCTACCGTTTGCCCGGACGGCAAAGAGAAGAAGGGGTTTCGAACTGGATGAAGACTGCACTTGTGACCGGTAGCACCGATGGGATAGGACTTGCGACTGCCATTGAGCTGGTGAGGCACGGGCTTCGCGTAATCGTCCACGGTCGAAATGAGACGAAAGCCGACACGGCACGGCGACGGGTTATGGAAAAAACCGACTCGGGGGTCGAAACTGTCGTGGGCGACTTCTCTTCGCTCGATTCGGTTCGACGGCTCGCGCGCGAGATCCTCGATCGATTCGAACGGCTCGATGTTCTCATCAACAATGCCGGCGTGGCGACTCGAAATCGTGAGTTGTCCGTCGACGGATTCGAGCTGATCTTTGCCGTGAATCACCTCGCACCGTTTCTGCTCACAAACCTGCTTCTCCCATTGATCAGGCGAAGTGCACCCTCACGCATCATCAACGTGAGTTCCATGACTCATGCCTACGCGAACCTCGATCTGCAAGATCTGCAAGGCGAGCAAAACTTCGAGGCCTATGCCGCCTATTGCCGTTCGAAGCTCGCGAATATCCTGTTCACGAAGGAGCTCGCGCGGAGGCTTGATGGAAGCGGCGTGACTGTCAACGCGCTGCACCCCGGGGTAGTCGACACGAAGCTGCTCAGGGTGAGCTTCAGCGGTGGGAGTCCTGCAGCGGCGGGGGCAAAAACCTCTGTCTATCTCGCCGTTTCTCCGGAGGTGGAGGGTGTAAGTGGGGGGTATTTCGTCTCGCAGCGGCAAGCGAGCACTTCTGCGGCGGCAGAGGACGCAGTCTTGGCGCGCAAGCTCTGGGCCAAGAGCGCGGAGCTCGTCGCCTTCGGGTAGGTTGGGCGACCCTGGTGAAGTGCGGCCGGCTGCAACGGATGTGATCATTCTCCTTAGTCGAAGGGAGCTGCTTCGGATGAGCCGATGAGCAGTTGTCGGAAGCGAGCGTTCTGCGGGAGTTGCCCCGTCTCGACCGGCCATCCGATTCGGGCGAAGAGGCGATTGATATCTGGCGGAATTGGAGAATGTAGCCGGACTCGTGAACCCGTGAACGGATGTTCGAAGGAAAGATCGGTCGCCATGAGCAGAAGACGGTCGATGCCAAGGTGGTCCCGAAAGAACCTATTGTGTGCGCTGTCACCATGCTTGGTATCGCCGATCACGGGATGAGATGCATGCGCAAAATGGCGGCGGATCTGATGATGGCGTCCGGTATGGGGTGTCACGCGAACTAGGGAGTACCGCGCTGTCTGGTATTTGCCTACGGCAACCTGAAGCTCCACGACGGCCTGACGAGTATAGTCGGTAACGGCCGAATGGGACTCTTTGCCGTCTTCGCGCTTAAGGGGATCGTCGAGCCTTCCGCCCGCCTCGGTGAATCCGCGAACGACTGCGAGATAGTTCTTCCGGACCCTTCGACGCCGAAAAAGCTCTGCGAGACGCGCGGCCGACTCGGAGTCGAGTGCGAATACCAGTACGCCGGATGTTGCGCGGTCGATCCGGTGCACCGGAAAGACGTACTGACCAATCTGGTCCCGAAGCAACTCGAGACACGCCGGTTCGCGCGGGCACCATGCGTTGCGGTGAACGAGCATACCGCTCGGTTTATCGACTGCGATGAAACTTCCATCACGATATAGAATCTCGAGCATCACCTGTGGCGAATATATGCCCGGAAGCGAGCTATTGCAAGCATTCCTGCCGGTCTCTTCGGTCCTCGAGTCATTCTTGTAAAACCGCCGGAGCCGGTCTACAATATGACCAACTCGGAAATGGATGGAGAGCGGTGTGATTGAGCAAATGGCTGTCGGAATCGACGGATCGCAGCAATCATTCGACTCGTTCGATCAGGCCCTCGAGATTGCCAGACGACTCCGGTCAAGGCTGAAGTGCGTTTTCGTCGTGGATTCGCGGAAAACGCAGGTACCAATTGTCTACACCGGCGGTACTTACGACATCTCGACCGAACGTATCTACCTGCCTCTCGATCCAAATCTGCGGCAACATTATTCGCGCATTGCCGAGGACCTGACGGAGTTCGGGAAGAACTGCCTTTCGGCCTGCGTCCGAAAAGCGAAAGAGGCGGGCGTCGAGATCACCTCGAGCCTTCGCGAGGGATATCCCACCGCTGAATTGTGCGAAGAGTGCAAGTCGTCCGATATTCTCGTTGTTGGGCAGCGGGGCGAGAACGCTCACTACACACGGACGATCGTAGGTTCGACAACTGAGGATCTTGTCCGGACCTCACCCCGACCCGTTATCATCGTTCCCGGCAAGAAGCGCGAGATTCACCGTGTTCTCTTCGTCTATGACGGGAGCCGAACCGCCGAGAATGCCGTCCGATTCTACGTGAATACCATGGGCAATCTCGCGGAGGATTTCGCGATGATTTTGACCGGTGACGAGAGCACCGTCGGCGGGTTCGAAGAAGAGGTCCGGTATCTCCAACACCACAACATCCCGGTTCGTGTCATGAGTCCGGTTGCACAGCCGAGCGAGGGTGTCCCTGTAGTGGCGGAGAAGGAGAACTGTGACCTCATCCTTGCCGGAGCCTACGGGCGCCGCAAATTCCTGGATTTCATACTTGGTTCAATCGCGGCTCACTTGGTCAGAAAGAGCACGATTCCCGTCCTGATCGTTCACTAGACGGCGAAGATCCCACGCTCTATTGCCAAACCTCCCGAACTGAACTAACTTGTCACGATAAGAGGGCCGAGTGCCGTCCAATAAACTTACAAGCATACCGATCGCACGGGGAGGATGAATCAGCCGGGCGCAGGGTGTGCGGAGCGCGCGATTAGATGATTCCCGTCTTCAGACCGTCGATCAAACGTAAAGACATGGATGCAGTGCTGAACTGCCTCGTATCTGACAACATCGGGCACGGACCGGTCGCGAAGCGATTTGCCGGAGAGGTGGCCGACTACGTCGGTGCGGCAGGGGGTGCCGCGTTCCGAGAATACTCCCGCGCGGTCAACACGGTTTTCGATTTGATGGAACTCCGGCCGGGTGCGAAAGTTGTGCTGTCCCCGTTGTCGCCGGCGATCTATCTGGACGTCATGGTCTCCCGGGGGCTCATACCGCTCTACGTCGATATCGATCCGCGCAGCGGCTGCCTAACGGTCGAAGAGGTCGAAAAGGCCCGGGCTCAGGAGCCCTCTGCGCTCTTGGTTGCTCACCCGGTTGGCTTCATCGGCGAAATGAGCGCGCTTGCGGAGTTCGAGATTCCGATCGTGGAAGACATAACGACCGCAATCGGTGGGAACACCGGAACTCAAGCCTGCGGCACTTTTGGGCGGTATGCGATTGTAGGTTTGGAAGAGCAGGACATCATAACGGCCGGGGGCGGCGCGCTGGTGCTTGCCTCCGGTAGGAAGGAGCTCGCCGCACTCAAGAAGGCTGTTGAAAGTCTTTCCCCGTCGAGCCTCATGCCGGACATGAACGCCGCCCTCGGTTTGGTGCAGATTGCCGCAATCGAGCAGTTTATCCTCAGGCGCAAAGATCTGGCCCACATCTACAGTCAATCACTCGCGAAGTCGCGCCACACCTGTCTCGTGCAGAATGGCGAGGCCGACAACACTTGGTTCTCCTTCCCGGTGCTCCTTGACGGCGGTGTCAAGGAAATTGTGCAGTATGCGCGTCGAAAAGGCGTGGAGACAATACCGGCTTTTCAGGATACAATAACCGCCAGGATGGATTTCACCGATCTTCCGTTTCCCAACGCGAGGGGCCTGTTCTTGCGCTGCCTGCTTTTCCCCCTCTATCCCTCACTCGGCAAACAGAATGCGACGACGGTGTCGAAGGTGCTCGCCACTTTACCATAGGACTGCCAGATGCAAGTAAATATCCGTAAGGCCCTGATTGTTGCAAACATGCTGAAAGACGACGCTCAGGAGCTGGTCGATTCGATTTGCGCACATCTTGAATCAATTGGCGTGAAGGGGCAGTTAGTCTGTTTCAAGGGCAAACCCGACCTGCCCGAAGTGGAGCCGGACGTCGATTTCGCGTTCTCGTTGGGGGGGGACGGCACCGTGCTGTTCTGTTCCCGTCTTCTCGGCGGAAGAGAAATCCCAATTCTGGCCGTCAACATCGGAGATTTTGGGTT
>Ga0315535_1003240_pt1 | contig 10069 bp, 9 predicted proteins | sample SalMarSW160220MG_2_FD_203092 | JGI IMG/M metagenome (GOLD analysis project Ga0315535, IMG submission 203092) | Salt marsh sediment microbial communities from the Plum Island Ecosystem LTER, Massachusetts, United States - Salt Marsh Sediment SW1602-20 ...
AACAATGCTTCCATTGTTTTTAATGCTGAAATCAGTCGGATTAATTAATACATACTTTGCTATTCTTGTAACAGGACTTGCAAATATTTTCGGCATCTTTTTAATAAGACAGCATTGTATGGCTATACCCGATAGCTTAATTGAAGCCGCTAAAATGGATGGTGCAACTGACTTCCAGGTTTACAGGAAAATAATTCTTCCTTTGGCTGTTCCTGTTTTAGTTACATTAGGAATTATAACTTTTCTTGGAACATGGAATGATTTTCTCTGGCCGCTGATTGCTTTAACAGATGATTCAATGTACACACTTCCGGTAGCTCTTTCAAGTTTAATGCTTGAACATACCAAAGACCCTGAATTAATGATGGCGGGATCGGTTATAACTATTATTCCTGTTATAATCGTATTTCTGGTACTGCAGAGATATTATATAAAAGGGATTATGATGGGCAGCGTAAAGGAATGAAAACAGAATTGATTGGTTTAAAGTCAATTTTAAGGAAATAAAAAAATGGCTGAAGTTTTATTAAAAAAAGTTTCAAAAACTTATGACGGAAAAAATTTGGCTGTCAAAGAAGCCGATGTTGATATTAATGATAAAGAATTCGTTGTTGTTGTCGGACCCTCAGGTTGTGGTAAATCAACCTTGCTTAGAATGATTGCAGGACTTGAAGATATTACAGCAGGAGAAATTTATATTGATGGAAATTTGGTTAACAAAATTCCGCCAAAAGATCGTGACATTGCAATGGTGTTTCAGAACTATGCACTATATCCCCATATGACGGTATTTGAAAACATCGCTTTTGGATTAATGCTTAGAAATTTTGGTAAAGATGAAATTAAGAAGAGAGTAGAAGAAGCAGCGGCAATACTTGATTTGCAAAACTATCTGGATAGAAAACCTAAACAACTTTCAGGCGGACAAAGGCAAAGGGTTGCAGTAGGTCGTGCAATAGTTAGAAAACCAAAAGTTTTTTTATTTGATGAGCCTTTAAGCAATCTTGATGCAAAGCTAAGAGTTCAGATGAGAACCGAAATTTCAAGGCTTCATAAAAACCTAGATGCAACGATGATTTATGTTACACATGATCAGACCGAAGCGATGACGATGGGTGATAGAATAGTGGTAATGAATGAAGGTAGTGTTCAACAAGTTGATACACCAATTAGCTTGTATAATAATCCACAAAATAAATTTGTTGCGGGATTTATCGGAAGTCCATCAATGAATTTCTTAGAGGGAAAAATTATTAACTTAAGTGGATTAAAATTTATAAGCAGCGATAAGGGATTTGAATTTAATCTTCTTGCAGATCAAATTGATTTGTTGAGAGATTGTGATAATGAATCTATTATATTAGGAATAAGACCCGAAAATATAAACCTACAAAAAGGGAATGACGGGATTTCTCTAAATGCTGATCTTGATGTGATTGAACCGATGGGTAACGAAACCATTTTGTATTTTCAAATTGATGGAAAGCAATTTATTTCCAGGGTGCATACCGATCGAAATTTAAAATCGAACGATAAGTTGACCTTGTTTTTTGATAAAAGAAGAATTCTTTTTTTTGACAAAGAAACAGAGGGGAACCTAACCTATCAAACTCGGGATTAAATCTGGGATTATTTCTACTAATTTTCAATGACAGAACTGAATAGTATTTACTATGCCTATCACAGCTAAACTTGCTTCAAAAATATAATGCAATCCCATTTTGATAAAAATTCGCACTTTTTTTTGTCCATTTATATTAAAAAAAATGAACAATCCAGTGGTATATTTATTGAAAATTGCAATGTACATTTTAGAGGGCAATTTAATGTTTACATTAAACATAAACTATTTCTTACCTCCTATTGAGGATATTGAATATAATCAGTATAAGATTCTTGCGATACTGAAGGATTTTAGGAAACAATTCCGCAAAAACAAATTATATCCCGCATTTACCGAGTTAAATCAGATAGGTCGTTTTTTGAATACTTACCTGTCTAAATCTTCTCTTACTAAATCAACTGACTCTAAGAAAATTAAAACCTTATTTCTAGATGACGCAGTAGGTAATAGTGAGAACGAAAATAGTGAAACGCAGAGCGATCCTGAAACTGTTGAAATAATTCGATGGGCAAAGCCACATGTAGAATCTGTAATGGCGGAAGGGTATGCAATTTACGAGTTTGTTCAAAGTAATCTTCGTATAAAGTCTATTGAACCAATGCCGTCTTACAGAGATCAGGGCTATTTTATAGTTCACGATTATAATAATGCTCAGCTTTTGTTAATAGAATATTCCGGTTATTTCTTTGAATCGAAGAAAACACCGGTACGGTCATTAAAAACAAAATTAATTACACAGGTACCTTTTAACAAAAGTTACTCTTCTCCGACAGAAGTTGGGATTAGACTGATTGAAAAGTATGGGGACCTGGTTAACCCGGCTCTATACATCTGTGATTCGAATTTAGAGCTTCCATTTTCAGAAACAGTATTTCCTATTGCTAAAGGTAAGCTTTTATCTTCTTTGACTAGGCACCAGGTTAAATATTATTAAAGATTAGTTCTTAACAGATAATATCCCGGACAGTATAATTCTAGCTGGAATTCTACCGGATTTGTATAACCACATTTCGGACACAGTAAATCATTTAACTTTGATTTTATTTTCCTATCTGTATATTTTATCTCCGATTGCAATATTATAAAAAGATTGCATAAATGTTTTGCAATACTTTTTACTGATTTAAGAAGCTGTAATATAAAACAGCAATTCATTTGTACATATAGTTTTATCAGGGGATAGTAATATGATTATACTTTATTTGTTTACTTATCTCGCAGTTGTACTGTTCATTATATTAGTTATTTCCAAAATTGTAAAGTATTACTCTACACCAGTTCACGTGCGTTGGGAATTATACCCTGTTGCCCATGAGACAGATCGAAATAAGTATGGAGGCTCTTATTATGAAGAGGAAGGCTGGTGGAAAAAGAAGGTTAAGAAGAATCATCTTGCCGAATTTTGGGTGATGTTCGAAGAGATATTTTTTCTAAAGGGGGTCTATCATAACAATAAAAAACTTTGGTTTTTTTCTTTTCCTTTTCATCTTGGGCTGTACCTGATAGTCGGTACTTTTTTCCTGATCTTTGCTTCTGCTATTCTTGATATTACTGCCGTTATAAATTTGAATAATATTCAAACCGCTTTTGGTAATATTCTTACAATTATCACAGATATATGTGGTTATGCGGGTCTTGGATTGACTTTTATAGGATGCATTGGCTTGATTATTCAAAGATTATCAGATAAAAAATTTAAATTCTATAACGCTCCAATGGATTTCGTTAACCTGATTTTCATTTTGGTTCTAGATGTTAGTATTTCACTTACTCTTGTTTTTTCAAATCCATCTTTTATTCTTAGTAAGCTTTATGCAAAGAATCTTTTAACTTTCAGTTTTGCAAACATTCCCGATACTTTATTCATCGTTCATATTATTCTTATCTCATTTTTCCTGCTATATTTTCCTATTACAAGAATGATGCATTTGTTTGCCAAATACTTTACATATCATAATGTACGATGGGAAGATGAAGCAAACGTTAAAGGTGGGAAATTAGAAAAGAGAATAAAAGAAGCATTGAATTTTGGTGTAAGCTGGTCTGCCCCACATATGAAAACCGGAAAGACGTGGGCAGAAGTCGCAACAACCTTTCCTCCGGAGATAAAAAATGAAAACTAGAAAAATAAAATCGATAAAAGAGTTTGCCGAGAAAGATAAACAGATAACATCACTTGATCCTGCTGAATATTTAAAACTTCCTTATCCTTACGAGGACTGGGTCGATCAACCTATAAAAGATTTAACTGAAGATCAGAAAAACAGGTTGGAACATTCTTTAGATGGAATGGCGGGTATTCCAATAACTAAACCAAAAGATGAAAAAGAAAGAGAAGAACTTGTTGCAAAATTTTTATCGGGACTGCAGAAATTATTAAGCAAAGAAGATAACTGGATATTGCTTCAGCCGCTTCTTCTTTCAATGGAAAATTGTGTTAAATGCCAGACCTGTTCCGAAGAGTGCCCGATTTATATTTCCAGCGGCAGAGAGGAAATTTACAGACCGATTTTCAAAGGAGAAATTTTAAGAAGGATTGTAAATAAATACTTAAAGCCTGGCGGAAAATTATATCATAAGTTTACCGGGTCCGATATTGATCTGTCCTGGGATTTAATTGCTCGGCTTGCAGAGTTATCTTATCGTTGTACTCTTTGCAGAAGATGTGCACAAGCCTGTCCTATTGGTGTGGATAATGGGTTGATTGCACGTGAGATAAGAAAATTAATGAGCCAGGAACTTGGAATTGCTGCAGAAGAACTTCATAATTCGGGATCGATGAAGCAACTAAAAACAGGTTCATCTACAGGAACTAATCCAACAGCTTTGCTTGATATCATTGAATTTATCGAAGAAGATTTAAAAGACAAGACAGGAATGGAAATAAAAATGCCGCTTGATAAAGAAGGTGCGGACATTTTATTAATTCATAACTTCGGTGAGTTCCTTTCCTGGCCAGATAATATAATGGCATTTGCAATAATTTTTGAAAAGGCCGGAATCAACTGGACGATGTCTTCCGAAATGGGCGGGTATGATTCTGTTAATTATGGATTGTGGTATGATGACGCGCAGCTTGCTAGAGTTGCTCTCGAACATATCCGTGTTGCAAAAAAGCTCGGCGTTAACAGGATTGTAATGGGGGAATGCGGTCATGCTCATAAAGCGCTAATGCCGATTGCAGATAGAATTTTAGTTGATGATAATATTATTCCGAGAGAAAGTGCATTTCCAGTTCTAGAAAAGATTGTCTTCAGTGGAAAAATAAAATTCGACCCTTCTAAAAATGATTTTCCTGTTACGTTGCATGATCCTTGCAATGCTGTGCGTGCAATGGGAATCGTAGAACCGCAAAGAAAAATTCTCAGATATTTATGTCCGCAGTTTAGAGAAATGGAACCGCATGGAGTAGAAAATTATTGCTGCGGTGGTGGAAGCGGTTTTGCAATTATGCAGGGAAAAAATTTCCCGGATTGGAGAAACGGTGTTTCATTCAGGATGAAATTTAAACAGGTACTTGATGCATTTCAGGATAAAATAGATCCTTCTGTTTATAAATATGTCTGTTCTCCCTGTTCTAATTGTAAAGGGACCTTTCGTGACGGCTTAACATATTTTAATGCATTTGAAAAGTGCGGTATTATTTACGGCGGACTTGTTGAACTAATAGTTAATGCAATGGTAGATATTGAACAGCCATTCATTGAATGGGAACTGAGATAGAATTTCTAAGGGATTCACTTAAAGATCATTTTAATGAAATTAAATATTAATGGTGCATAAATGACAGATGGAAAAAAAATTTTAATTGTTGATGACGAAGAAGATGTTTTAAAATATCTTTCTGTTTTTTTTGCCGATAACGGTTTTAATGTGTTAGAAGCTCGAAATGGTAAAGAAGGTGTTGAAAAAGCACTCTCCGAAAAACCAGATATTATAACCCTGGATGTTTCGATGCCTGAAGAGTCGGGGGTTAAAGCTTTGCGTGAACTTCAAGAAAACAAAATCACAAAGGGGACACCGGTTATTATTGTAACAGGCGTTGCTTCCGAATTTAAAAAATTTATAGAAACGCGCAAACAGGTTCATCCACCGGAGGGTTATTTTGAAAAACCGATAAATCGGGATGAGTTACTAAAGAAAGTAAAAGAACTGTTAAAAATTTAGTTTAGACTAAAATATCTGAATCAATTACTAAAGAGTAATATCTAAAGCGAAGTTAAAATCAATATAATGAATCAGGGGATTTATGAGAACCACGGTAGTTACAGACGAGGAAAGAAAAAAAGCATTTAAATCTCTTCGGAAAGCTGAAGTAGTAGAGAAGCAAAAGCTTGATGTTCGTTATCACATTGAAGACTTTGATGTAAACGATCGCCCTCGTCGTTTTCTTGAAGCATTTGCTGCAATACTTAAACATTCCAATTACAAAATGGCGCTCGATCACTTTATCCGAATGAGCGCAAAATGTTCCCGCTGTGCAGTTAGCTGCCAGGTTTACCAGGCAACGGGAGATCCCAAAGATATTCCCTGTTATCGTTCGGAATTATTGTTAAGTGTTTACCGCCGTCATTTTACAGTTGGCGGATTGTTAAAAGGCCGATTGTTGGGAAGTGGATATCTGACCGATGAAAAAGTACAGGAGATGGCGGAAAGCTTTTGGAATTGTACAGCCTGTAGAAGATGTACACTTGAGTGTCCCGCAGGAATTGATCACGGGTTAATAACACATCTTGGTCGTTATATCTTAAGTGAAATAGGAATAGCACCGCGGGCACTTGTTGTAAGTACACGGGAACAGCTTGAGGGCGCAACAAAAAACACTTCAGCTATACCTGTTCCTGCATTAAAAGACACACTCGAATTTCTCGAAGATGATATGTTCGAGGAGAAAACAGTTCATATAAAATTCCCGATGGATGTTGAAGAAGCTGATTACGTTTTCTTCCCGGCAGTAAGTGATTTTTTGATGGAAGCTGAATCGTTGATGGGTATTGCTGCTGTCTTTACAGCTACCGGAGATTCCTGGACAACAGGTACGGGATATTTCGATGGAATTAATTACGGTCTCTTCTACAGTGATAGAATGCTGGAAAGAATTGTTAAAAAAGTTGATGAAGAAGCAAGAAGATTAAAAGGGAAAAATATTCTTATTGGTGAATGCGGACATGCCTCACGTTCTGCAAAATATTTTATACCCACATATTGCGGGGGAAAAGATGCTTTTCCTGTTTTAAATATAATGGAGTACACACATAAAGCCTGGAAAGAAGGAAGATTAAAGCTTGATCCTGATGTTGTTACTGAAAAAGTGGCTTACCATGACCCGTGTAATCTTGCAAGACAAAGATGGATAATAAATCAGCCGCGGGAATTATTAAAAGCCTTCTGCAAAAATTATGTTGAAATGACGCCATCAGGAGAAAATAATATTTGTTGCGGCGGTGGAGGTGGAACCGTTTCTATTGATGAGATAAGACCTTACAGAACGACAGTTGGTGGTAAATTAAAAGCCGATCAAATCAGGAAATCAGGTTGTGAAATATTGGTTGCACCTTGCGCAAATTGTAAAAAACAATTAAGAGAATTAGTTGAAGACCAGGGAATTGATTGCCAGATAGTCGGTTTACACGATTTGATTTACAAAGCCATCATTTTCGATGACTCGCTTGTTGTTAAAAAAGAAGATGAACCTGAAGGAAAGGAGAATTAAGTATGGAGTCCTGGTTAGAATTTGCACGCGGTCCATTATTCAGACTTTCTTTCGCAATATTGATTTTAGGTTTGTTACGCATTCTTTTTTTAGACATCTGGGGAGCTTACAAAGCCTATCGAAAAGCAGGTGATAAATCTATGCCGTGGAAATTAATTTTAAGCCGCAGTATGGAATGGCTTTTTCCTGTAAAAAGAGTTGCACATAATCGTCCTGTTTACTCGATCTTTTCAATACTCTTCCACATAGGTTTACTCTTAGTTCCAATATTTTTATTCGCTCACGTAAAGCTCTGGGAAAAATCGGTTGGAATTTCCTGGATCACTCTTCCTTATAACATAGCTTTCTGGTTAACAGTTTCAACTATTGTTTTTGCAATCGCTCTGATCATTGGAAGAGTATTTAACAAATCATCGAGCTTCATTAGTCGTAAGCAGGATTATCTCTGGCCAGTATTGTTGCTCATTCCATTTATTACGGGATTTGTTTGTGCAAATCTTAATATCGATCCAAAGAGCTACCAGTTTTTTATGCTGATGCATGTTCTTTCAGGCGATTTGATATTTATTCTGATCCCGTTTACTAAAATTGCACATTGTGTCCTCATGCCGTTGTCACAAGTAGTATGCACGTTAGCCTGGAAATTTCCACCGAGTACAGATGAAGATATTTGCACTACTCTAAATAAAAAAGGAGTACCCGTTTGAACAAAGCAATTTTAACAGATGTAACAAAATGTATTGGGTGCCTTAAGTGTGTTTCTGCTTGTAAAGAAACAAACAATCTTGAAATGGATGTTCCAAGAGTGTGGCAAAAAAATGACGGACTCTCGGCAGAAAACTGGACTTCAATAATTCAAAAGCCCGATAAGAATTACGTAAGAAAACAATGCAGACATTGTCTTGAGCCGGCTTGTGCTTCAGTTTGTCCTGTTGGCGCATTACATAAAACCAAAGAAGGTCCGGTTATTTATGATAGCGATAAATGTCTGGGTTGCCGTTATTGTATGATGGCTTGCCCATATGGAATTCCTCGTTATGATTGGGACAGAACAGTTCCCTATGTCCGCAAATGCATTATGTGCTATGATAATAAAATTAAAAGAGGGCAACAGCCGGCGTGTACAGAAATATGTCCGGTTAACGCTACGATCTTTGGTGAGCGTAAAGAACTTTTAAGAATTGCTCACAACAGGATTAAAGAAAATCCCGGTAAATATATTAATAAGGTTTGGGGCGAGCACGAAGTTGGTGGAACTTCAGTATTATACTTATCGGGTATCGATCTTGGGTTTCTTTCGTATGGAACTAATCTTGGGAATAAGCCTTTGCCTGAGATGACAGCACCTGCAATGGAATCTGTGCCTTTTGCATTTCTGGGAATGGGTGGGTTTATGCTTGGCTTGAATTGGATAATCCGTCGCCGGATGGAATTTAGCAAACAACAAAACAAGGATGAGAAATCGAAAGATGAATAGAGTAAGAAATACAAAACTTGTTTTATGGTTGATAACCGGCTTTGCAACCGCAGTTGGATTGAACCGCTTCATTTTTGGATTGGGTGCAACAACTAACTTAACCGATTCTACACCGTGGGGTTTATGGATTGGCTTTGATGTAATGGGTGGTGTTGCTTTGGCTGCAGGCGGATTTGTTATGACTGCAATGTTCTATATTATGAAACGGGAAGAATTTCATCCTCTTGTTAAACCTGCGGTGTTAACAGCATTTCTTGGTTACCTTGCAGTAATTTTTGGTTTGCTCTTCGATCTTGGCTTACCTTGGAACATCTGGCACATGATAATTTATTGGAATCCTCATTCTCCTTTATTTGAAGTTGGCTGGTGTGTAATGCTTTATTCTGCAGTATTACTGCTTGAATTTAGTCCTGTACCGTTAGAAGAATTTAGCAGGTACGCTAAGATCAGGAACTTTCTGATGAAGTTTCGTTTTGTTTTTGTTTTGCTGGGAATAATGCTTTCAACTCTTCATCAGTCATCTCTCGGTTCATTGTTTTTAATTATGCCGTTTAAGCTTCATCCCCTATGGTATTCAAATATTCTTCCAATTGAGTTTTTTATTTCAGCTGTTGCTTTGGGACTAATGATGGTTGCACTCGAGAGCCAGGTTTCTCATTGGTTGTACAAACGCAAACCTGAAACCGATCTTATTTCAAAGCTCGGCAAAACAGTTGTTTGGGTTTTGGTAACATACTTTTTAGTTAAGTTTATTGATCTCACTGTTTCAGGTAAACTTGGTTTGATCACTAACGGAAGCTGGGAAAGTTTTGTATTTATAACTGAGATCCTAATTTCTATTATCATACCGCTAATAATTTTTGCTGTTCCACGACTTCGTAATAATACTAAAACACAATGGGTAGGTTCATTTATGGTTGTATTTGGAATGGTGTTTAACAGGATAAATGTTGGCGGATTAACAATGTTGAGCATTACGGGAGATTCCTATACACCATCGTGGATGGAAATTACAATAAGTCTTGGCGTTGTATCAGTCGCAGCTTTGGTCTTTCTTTTTGCTATTGAAAAATTTCATATTTGGGATTTAAAACCACAGGATCCGGAATCACTACCCCATACAGCACCATCTTTTGATTATTCTTCTCATGCCTGGCTCGGAACTCCCGACGTATCTTCCCTTACAAAATACTCGCTTGCGTTTGTAATTAGCTTTGCTGTTGGAATGGCACTGATGCCTGAAAGTAAGCTTCAA
>Ga0315535_1003241_pt1 | contig 10067 bp, 6 predicted proteins | sample SalMarSW160220MG_2_FD_203092 | JGI IMG/M metagenome (GOLD analysis project Ga0315535, IMG submission 203092) | Salt marsh sediment microbial communities from the Plum Island Ecosystem LTER, Massachusetts, United States - Salt Marsh Sediment SW1602-20 ...
CTCCCATTGAAGAGCCACCCAAAGTTGTACCAGAAGAAATGATAACCATATCTGAGAACCAAATCGAAAACAAGTTCTATTCATTATCATTCAATAAAGATGGAAGTCTGAATTTCATCAATAAGAGTAGTGGCACGCAATATCAAAGGCTGCATGTGTTCGAAGACTATGGAGATCGGGGTGACGAGTACACCTTTGGAAGACTCGAACCAGAAAAAGTGCGTGTGAAGGATGTCAAACGAACAGTCATCAGCTCTGGACCGATTATAGCAGAGATTCGCCAGACGCTCACTCTAGAACTCTACGGTTCTATTGATCCATCAAGAGAAAAGAGAGTTGGAAAGGCAGAGATACCAGTCATTTCTGATTTCAGATTTTATCGTGATTCACCAAGGATTGAAGTGTCAACTAAGCTTACAAACACTGCAAAGGACCACCGACTTAGAGTATGTTTCGACCTTCCATTCAAAGCAGACACTACTTTGACATCGACCCATTTCGGTTGCATAGAACGTTCTGGAATAGCTGAAGTAATACCCGATGCTGAGGAATTAGAAAGAGTGAGAGCAGAGTATCCTGAGAAACCATCAGGTATCCAACCTCAGAAGGGATTTATACGGATTGAGGATGAGAGTGGAACAGAAGCTATCACTGTTCTCAACAAGGGAATACCAGAGGTGGAACTCGTTGATAGCAATCGATTATCTCTGACCCTTCTTCGATGTGTTGGTTGGCTCTCGCGGTCAGACTTTCCTGAGAGACCTATGCATGCAGGACCAGGTGAAGAAACACCAGGAGCTCAAGAGATGAATAGTGAGTATGAGTTTCACTATGGATTTATCGTGCACTCTAGACAAGACCAATTAGCTCTTAGTGCAGAACACGCAGAAGTATTTCACGACCAACCTAAAATCGTCACACTAAACCATGCTGAACCTCCACTTAGTCTCTTGGACCCGATAGTGCAGCTCGATGACCCGGAAGTGAGAATATCTTCTATGAGAATTCGTGGAGACTCCATCTTGGTAACGCTATATAATCTTGAAAATAGAAGTATCGAAGCACAGGTGAAACTTGCTGAGCATATCAAGACAGCCTCAGAGATCAAGGTAGATGGAACAATTATCGACGAACTGCCCGTTTTAGATAACGCTCTGACGCTCACTTTTGAACCGAGAGAGATTAAGATGTGTAGCTTAGGTTGGCAATGAATCATGCTGTAAAAACATGCAGGGCATGCCTTGCAATTGTCAGGGATCAATCTCCTCTCTAAATGTTGAATATTCCGCCTTTAGCTTATCAAAATCGGGATCAATATTTACTTTGAAGAGCACCAATACAGACAGGAAGATGAACAATGCCGCGATTGGACCCCAAAGCAGATACCCTTGTGTGACAAAAGTGGTTTGACCAGGAACAGGAACAACTTCGGGTAAGGCAAAGATGAAACCCCAAAGAAACGCAGAGAAAGCTTGCATTCCATTCAACGGTATTGATGAAAAGCTTGTGTAGAATCCTGCTCGGCCTTCACCTGTCATTATCTCATTCTTGTGTGCGAAATCTGCATAGATTATGTATGGAAATAGATAGTATCCAGCTACACCAGCGCCAGCAAATGCTAGAAGCAGAAAACCAGCAGTTGATGTCGTAATCACTAGCGTAAATGGCAAAGAAATAACAGTCAGCATCATAGAAAGCTGCAAGGTGAAACGTTTTCCTTTCTTTTTGATGGTATACTGATAGATAATGAAGAATATAAAGACTACAGAAAGAAGTTCAACTCCAAAAATAACAAGCTCAGTCATACCAAACAAGAGATAGTCATTGATGTATGGAAATGTTGTCGTGATAATAATCGCAATACCAACGGAAAGGAGGCCCTGAGCCACAAGCCAGCCAACATAATCTCTATCTCTCAGAGCTACACCAATGTCTTTCGTGATAGAAGGTTGTGGTATGTACTGTCCTTCCCCATGGAGACCCATCAGCGAAGGAGCAAATCCTAGAAGTTCAATAGCGATAAAACCAAAGATCATGAAGAGGATTGTACTTGGGAGACCCCATCCAATAGCTAGGGCAGCTAACAATATAGTACCAAATGTCCCAATAACGAATCCAATGAAATTAGCTATATTCTGCCAAGAAGAAACTGCAGGACGCTCTTTAGGCTCAGTGAGTTCAGGCATCCATGCCTGGAAAGGGGTCATTGTCATACCGTAGAAGACCTTGAACAAACTCAATGTTATTGTTGCGTAGAAAAAGAGAGCTATAACATCTCCCTCTGCAACGAACAGATAAGGATTGAACACCAGCAAGAAGGAGATTGCCATTAGCGGAGCTCCGATCATAATGTATGGCTTTCGTCGTCCCCATCTCTTTGTTGGAGTTCTATCACTCAGATTTCCAAATATCAGCTCCGATGCCATGATCGAGAGGTAACTTAGAGCTATCGCAGAACCAGTGTATAGTGCTGGCAGCGATTGTATTGAGAAATAGAACAGGGCACTTGCCAAGCCTAGCATATCAAGCATTATGCTTGGGCCCAAGCGAGCCATGCCATAGTAGATCTTCTGAATATGTGTGAGCAAATAATCTCCTCCATGTATCGTGGTGAAAATTGAGGGGTGAAGGGACTATTAAGTATCCTTGTCCTAAGTTTTTTCACACGATATAATCTAGAGGGTTATTGAAAGCTTTAACTAATTCGCAATATCAGACCGCTAGTAGTCATTGATTCCCAACATCTCCATGGTTTTAATCCACAACTGCTGCTGAAGATGTCCATCATTAGAAATGTCTGTAGTCGTCACGACTTCCTTCTTTGAGAAACACTTACCAGATAATCCATCTACTTCTTTCGAGGATGCAACATAAACTGATGTTTCGGCACCTTCCTTTGGAGTCAATTGAAAGGGCTTCATCATCCCAAACATGAGCCCTTGCATGCGACTGCCACTATTCTTTCCCAGATTGGTCGCTACAAATCCGGGGAGGACTGCATTCACAGCCACACCACTCCCCTCTAGTTTCTTTGCAAGAGAATACGTGTGCATCAGTAATAGAAGTTTAGCATTTCTATAGACTTTTTGTGAACTGTACTTCTTTTCACTCTGAAGGTCATCTAGAATAACTTGACCGGACTTGTATAGTCCCGAACAGAGATTGACCACACGAGATGGTGCACTTGATTTAAGAAGTGGCAGTAATTCACGAGTCAAAAGAATAGGTCCGAGGTAATCCACGGCGAGGGTTCGCTCAAATCCGTCTTCTGTCATCTGACGTTTGTTGAAGACTGCACCTGCATTATTCACGAGTACATGAAGAGAATCGAATTTGCTTTCGAATTCAGATGCAAACTTTTCAATTGATGATCTAGATGCAACATCGCATTGCATTAATTCAATGTGTGGATCTTCCACTTCTTGGAGTATATAATCAAGGGCATTATGACCACGCTCAAGATTGCGTACTACCATGACCACCGTCGCATTCAGCTCTACCAAAGCAAGAGCAGTTTCTTTGCCAATTCCTGAATTACTACCAGTTACGATGCAGATTTTTCCCTTCATATCTGTCAAATGATTCACCCACAAATTCACTCTTGTACTATATGAGGTTATTCTGCAATCAAATGACTGAGAATGTAAAGCACTATCGGTCAAGCAAGAAATAAAACACCGAACAACGAAAAAGACCTCAAAGAATGTTCCCATCGGACTAGATATTTCTTGAAGGAGAATATGGAGACCTTACGTCAATCAAATAGCTCTTTGGTTCGATGAGTTGCTCATGATGTTTATTATCATTCTCATTTTTAAAAATGAAATTCTCTTTTGTTTCTAGGAGATATTAATGAAATGGTATAAAATATAATAGCATTTAAAAGAATGTTTTACTTTTTTACCATCTACCGGACTAAGGGAAAGTTAGTTCGTGTGGGGAATAAAAAATGAAACGAGTGAGAACACTCTCAATTTTCTTTTTGTTAGTAATGCTTGCTATGACACTCCCAGCAATTGGGGCTGCACAAGCATCAGTATTAGATACGGGTCAGATGGGTATGCCACTACAAGCAGAGGTAGACCACATGAAAGCGTTTGCACTTGACTCCTTCACAATCGAGTCACTTGTTGTACAATCAGCTCATCCGTATACCAACAACTACGATAATACGTGGACTGTTACAAAGACGGGAGCTTCCCAGATCCGAGTTCACTTCACTAAAATCGATGTCGAAAGTAATTACGATTATGTATACGTTTACGACTATGCCAATGCGCAACTTCATAAATTAACAGGGCTTTATTCTTCAGGAGGATGGAGTGCTTGGAGTTATGGAGCGAGCATCAAGATTCGACTTGACACAGACTACTCAGTGACAAAATGGGGTTTTGCAATTGACCAAATCGAATATGAAGGCGGAGGTGGAGGAGGAGGCGGTGATAACGTTCTCGAGAACGGAGTTACAGCCACCAGTTCTCTTGCAGCTCAATACGCAACCGAGATGTGGACCATTGAGGTTGAAGCAGATGCCCTCAGTATGTACTCCGTATTGACTTGTGGTTCAGCTGACTTTGACCTCTATGGGAGACGTGGTGCAGAACCAACGACCTCGACCTACGACTGGCGCGGTTATACCAGTGGAGGCGAAGAAGTCACCTTCAACAATCCAGGAGCCGGTACATGGTATATCATGGTCCGATCATACAGTGGAACAGGATCTTACGGACTCACCGTCACAATTACCTATGGCGGTGGTGGAGGCGGTGAAGGAGAAAAGATTGCAGTCTTCTTCTGGGCTAGCGATGCAGGTACATCATCTGTAATCAATGAATACAAGGGATATCTGCAGGATGAAGGTTACACGAAATTCTTCGAATTCAGGGATACAACGAATTTTGCAAATGATTTTGCAACTGTTGCAGCCTATGAGGATGCTTCAGATACCGTGTTCTTCTATCTATTTGGTCATGGAAACAATGATGGCTACCATTCCTATACAGCGTTCAGGACAGGTGGTTATAGCATCGTCTATTCGAACACCTTTAGGTCATACTGTGATGGTCTGGATAGTTCACAAGTGGGAATGCTTATCTCATCATGCCACTCAGGTGACTTTGCGGATGATATGATAGGTGGTGGATACCTAGCTATGGCATCATCTGATGAAACTCACAACTCATGGGCAGTGAGTGTACTACCCGGAGAGGAAGTTTTTGCAAATTACTTCTGGAACTATGTTGATAATGGATATAGTGCAGTTGATGCGTTTTGGGCTGCTAGAGCTCTAATGCCTACATCTGGGACCTATGTACAGAATCCAAAGATTTGTGACCAATGCACTTACGATTTCTTTGGTTAAAGAAGTTAATTTTGCAATGAAAGCACAGATGATGGGATGAATCCTTCGTCTGTGTTTTTTTTTATATCTACGATTTCAGACAATCTTGCATTCTTGGTTTTAGCTCCTTTCGCATGAAAATCGAAAGACTACAATTGTTTTCATCTTAGATTACAGGCGAAACAATTCAAACACAATTTCAATATATGGAGAATTGTGTACTGCTTGAGCGGAAGGTGTTGCAATTGAACAAATATTGTTCTATTTGTCTCTGGTTTGTAATTACTCTAGCTGGAATATTCGGATTGGTTTATGGGGCGCTCGGAGCAGTAACAGTCGGATTAGCAGGTGCTATTCCGGGATCTGAAATGATGCCAGTCATCCCACTTACTGTTGGAGGGTTTCTGTTTCTAGTTGGAGCTTTCATGCTCGTTGGCACTCTTAGAAAAGACTCAATGATGAAGAAAATCGTTGGTGTCGCGAGCTCTTACGAAAAAATCACAATTGATGATATTTGTAGACAATCAGGTGTCAAGCTCCCAAAGGTCCGACCACTCCTTTTTGAAGCGATTTCAGAAGGAAGAATACAAGGAACTGTTAAAGAAAACATGTTTGTGAGAGAAAGAACAAGACCTGGTGAAACTGTGAAGATAGAAAGAGAGGTCATGGTTACTCGCAAAGCTCCAGATACCTGCTTCAAATGCGGAGCATCATTGAATCCGCAAGAAGTTGAGTGGGTAGGACCAGATCAGGTTAGGTGTCCACATTGCGGTGCAACAATGGCTGTTGAAACTGAACGTGTTTAATTCTTGAGGGACACCTTCACTGTCCCTCATCTTTCAATTCCTTCTTATTCATCAAAAAGCTAGTATCGATTAATAACAGTGATGACCAATGCACTTACGATTTCTTCGGATGATAGCGAATGTTAATCTACAGTGGTCATGAGCTCCGACTCATCATATATTCTTTTAAATTCAATTCTTCAATCGAACGCAGACCAGTTGTCATCCAATGTTGGTACAGTAAGAGGATAGCTGCCACGTTGATACACATCTACAAAGAACTGATCCTTCTTCTCAGCAACCTTAGACCAGTATTCTCCATTTCGGCGAAAGTATCTGTAATCAGTTCTATTATACTTCACTTCTACAACAGTATCATCTTGAACCGAATTGAGGTCTTTAACCCATAGACCTTTGTTATCGTCAGAAGGTTGAGAAATTAGAAAACAAAACACTTTATCCCCTATGGTTTCGACAATTGCAACATGAGGGGGATCTGTTACACTCCATTGCTTTGGCAAAGGAAGATATCTGTGTGAAGAGGACCCAACTGCTGAGCGAAGAACATTGTATGTACCTATATCGAACAACTTGAGAATCACCGCACTGCTCTATTAAAGTTTGAATAGAGCGCTATCAATACTTAGCTTATAGGCGAATTACTATATAATGATTAAGAATTTTAATTTCAGAGAACGGCACCGCTTCTATTATGTTTGAAGCAATCTGCTCGCATTTTCAAAGAACTAACTATGCATACCGATACAAATTAGCAACCATAGTCTTAGTTAATAAATAATAGGATATAATATATTTGTGTGGCTTAACAAATGGCCACACAGTGGCATTCACTTCATCAAACAAGTTTAAGATTTCCATCATTCATAGATTACTTGAATCCACAAGTAGATCTCCTAAGGAACTACAGGATTTAATAAAATCATGAAGTCTTCACCTATGAATGGAGAACAATATTCTTCTTACCAAATCTCTGTGTAAAGGGGAAGAGGACAAAGAATTGTCTCTTCTTCGTTCTCAATTCTTCCTCATTTTAATGAAGATAACAATGACTACGACAAATCCAATCAAACCTACAATTAGAATTGTTCCTGTGAGGTCAGGAGATGACGTACTACCAGCGGAAATCTCAATTCGAAGTATTTCGAGACCCTTTTCACCATTAGCTACGTAGAGTAGGTCACCAACTATATGCAATCCCGCAGCACTTCCACCATCATCGTAGCTAGCAACTTCAACGGGATTAGTAATATCAGTGATGTTGATAATTTCCAATCCGTCATCACCGTCAGCAATGACAGCATAACCCTCGTAGAAATCCAATTGAATCGCATTTCCGCCATCATAATGACTACCCAATTCAGGTAGAGAGAATGGTGTACTGATATTGAATATCTTCATACCACCATAGGAACACATTGCATAGGCTATCTCTGCATCAAACTTGATTGAGAACGGTTCCCCAGCAATAGAATATTCTGTGATTTCATTAATAGAAGATAGATCAGAAATGTTCAGAATTTTAATTTTCGATTCAGTTGCAGATATGAAGTCGGAAGCATATGCCAAATCGTTGTTTATAGCAATCCCAAATAAATAATTGAAATCTGTATCATATTGGAATTCTTCGACGGGCATTGTTGGATCAGAGATATTCAAAATCTCAAGCCCATCCACAAAATCAACCACGAAGGCAAGATCATCAATTATTTCGAATGCACCCACTTCCCCCCCATCATCAAAATATCCCTCAACTGTTGGATTTTCAGGATCGGTAACATTGAGAATTTTGAATCCATTTCTATAATCTGCGAGATATACTAGTTTTCCTTCAACGTACATTTGATGAAGTTCATCAATGTCTTCGTTATACTGATGTATCAATGTCGGATTTTCGGGATTGGTAACATTGAGGATACTCAGACCGCTTATCGTATCTACGACGTATGCAATATCATTCTGTACTTGAACATTTACTGCCCATCCACTCGTATTGAATTGTCCAAATTCCGATATTTCAATTGTCTGAATGGATTGAGCGTTCGCGACAAATTCGGTATTACTATTCATTAGAATAGAAAGTAAAAAGATACCACAGATTATTAGTCCTACCTTCTTCATACCTATCAACCAATTAACTAATTCTCCTCTCTGCGATATTTTGGATAAAATCTCGCGAAAACCTTCCATGAGTTCAGTAAAAATTCTCTAAATAAAGATACATATTCACGCTTTATGTAGAACTACAAAGTTCATCCATTCTTTGAAATTAATCGTCAAATCAATTGAGGGAAAAGTTGAAATATAATAGTGCATATGCACATAGTGTGGTTGGGAGCCACGGAAAGACAAACCTGCACTAGAGGGCTGTCTTGCATCATGCCTGTCACGAATTGATGCGGGTTTCCACCACACTTACTTGGCCCAATCCAGCAAATCAAGTATTTTGATTGCAAGTTGTCAATATAGCATAGGTAATATTAATTAAATTAGAAAAATAATTGTTCGTTCACTTAGATGTTCTAACTTATATACATGAATATCCATACGTTGGAATGCTTCATCCACTAAGCAATTATTGGCTTGGTTGGAGAGGAGGAATACACACGATGGAAAGAAATCAGATGATTGCAATCGCGGTCATTCTCGTCATTGTAGTCGGTGGTGTAGGTGTCTATTATGTTATGTTTCCGCCAGGACCGGGAGTACCTACAATTGTTGTAGGCACAACGGATTCGGTGGAATCAAGCATAGACATGGCACAAGCATACGATTACTTTGGCTGGGAAATGATCATATCGCTAAGTTCAGGCTTAGTTGAGATAGAACCGGGAAGCGAAGCTGGACCAAGTGATATACAACCAGCTCTCGCAACAGCTTGGAATACAAGCACGGATAAGATGACGTGGGACTTTACTCTGAGACAGAATGTGAACTTCCCTGATGGAAGAGAGTTCAATGCAACGGATGTAAAGTATTCATTCGACAGAAACTGTAACCTCACAGGTGTAGGTCTGTTCGAACCAGATGGTCCGCAACTCAACATGGAGTACGATGCTGTTATCGATAATGTGACTATCTTGAGCGAATTTAAAGTTAGATTCTACCTCAAGATTCCATTCGCACCATTCTTACAACTCATGTCATGTGCAGCATCCTTTATGGTTGACCGTGCAATTGCACCAATGGACGAACTTGTTGGATATAATTCAACAGCCCAAACCCCATGTGCATTAGGTCCATACCTATTGGACGAATGGGTTAGGATTGGCGGTAGTGATGATCATATCACTCTTGTCAAAAATCCAGATTACTGGAACAGCGCAGCAGGATATCCAAAGACAGATCGCATCATCATCAAAATGTATGCGAGTGATACAGCTCTTGCTACAGCAATAACCTCCGGAGAGATTGATGTTGCTTACAGGCAACTCACTGCAGCTCAGATTCAGAACTTCAAGACAAATACAGCCTTGAAGGTCTGGGAAGGCGTTGGAGCACAGATTCAATATCTATGCTTCCAGCAGAACATCTACCCATATAATGAAACTGCAATCCGTCAAGGAATTACTGCAGCTATTAACAGAACTCATGTCTGTGAATCGACCTTCTTAGGAACATTTGATCCACTGTACAGTATGATTCCATATGGTATGGCATATCACCGGGATTCATTCGACATTTGGGGAGATGCGAACTATACGGCAACTGCAGCGCTTCTAGCACCATTTGGCTATAATGCAACACATAAGTTGCAATTAGAGCTATGCTATGAGAGCTCAGGACACTATCCACAGAGTGAGAGTCAAGCACTAGTCTATCAACAAGACTGGGAAGATAGTGGCGTCATCGATGTCACACTCACAGCCCGCGATTGGCCAACCTTCAGAGTTGCCAGAAATAATGGAGAAATGCCAGTGTTC
>Ga0315535_1003242_pt1 | contig 10065 bp, 8 predicted proteins | sample SalMarSW160220MG_2_FD_203092 | JGI IMG/M metagenome (GOLD analysis project Ga0315535, IMG submission 203092) | Salt marsh sediment microbial communities from the Plum Island Ecosystem LTER, Massachusetts, United States - Salt Marsh Sediment SW1602-20 ...
TTCGATTGACAGAAATCAATTTCTTCACTATATACTACTTTATATTTAGGTTAACCAAAAACCTCGGGTCAGATGAGGGACACAGATGACGACGGACACCGATCAAGACTACCTGAAAGAGATATACATGCTCGAGCTGGACCGCGAACACGCGACGACGACCCTACTCGCAGACCGCCTCGGCTTCTCGGCGGCGACGGTGACCGGTCAGCTGAAGAAACTCGCGGGCCTCGAGTTGGTCTATTACTCACCGTATCGAGGAGCAACTCTTACCGAGGCGGGAAGGCTCATCGCCCTCGAGACCATTCGTCACCATCGCCTCCTTGAAACCTACCTCGCCGAGGCACTCGGAGTCCCGTGGGACCGTGTACACGTCGAGGCGGAGCGCCTCGAGCATGTCATCTCGGAGTACCTCGAGGACCGAATCGACGAGATGCTCGATCATCCGCTTACCGATCCCCACGGCTCCCCGATACCCTCGCGGGAAGGAACCGTAATGGATAACGGCCGCGTCCGACTCACCAGCCTGAAACCCGGAGAGAGCGCCGAGATCATCGAGGTGAACGACCGCGATCCGCGTCTGCTCGAGCGCTTGGACGAGCTCGGCCTCAGTCTGGGCACTCGTGTCGTCGTCAAATCGATCGAGCCCGTTGACGGGTTGATAACAATCTCGGTCGGAAAGTTGCAGCATACCCTCGGTCAGAACTCGGCAGGGCAGCTGATCGTGAACGTCTGTGAGAACGAGACAGAATACCGGGAATAGGAGGAGATCACGTGGATGACTTCCAGGATGTAACCAGCAAGAGCAGCGGCGACTCCGGGACGATCGCCGCCGCACGCGACGCGCTTGCCGGAACGGAGCAACGCAACCCCTTCAAGCGCCTCATGCCGTTTCTCGGGCCGGCCTTCATCGCCTGTGTGGCCTACATCGACCCTGGTAATTTCGCCACGAACATCCAGGCGGGTTCGGAGTTCGGATACACTCTGGTCTGGGTGATACTTGCGAGCAATCTCATGGCGATGCTCATTCAGACGCTCTCGGCCAAATTGGGCATCGCCACCGGGAAGAACCTCGCAGAGCACTGCCGTGAACGCTTCCCACGCTCCGTGGTCTACGTCATGTGGGTCATCATGGAGATCATGGCGATCGCCACCGATCTCGCGGAGTTCCTCGGGGCGGCTATCGGTTTCAACCTCATCTTCGGCTTTCCGCTCTTCGTAGGCGGTCTTCTGACCGGGATTGCCACCACGCTGATCCTTGCTCTCGAGCAATATGGATTCCGAAAAATCGAGGCGATAATCACCTCGATGGTCGGTATCATCGCAGTAAGCTATCTCATCGAGACTGTGCTCGATCGTCCTGATTGGCACGAGCTCGCAGTCACGGGGCTTCTGCCCAATTTCTCAGGCCCTGACAGCATCGTGCTTGCCACAGGAATCGTTGGGGCTACGGTCATGCCTCACGTTATCTTTCTTCATTCCGCATTGATGCAGGGGAGGATCGTCGTTCGGGACCCCTCTCGGTTAAAGCGGCTGTTTCGCTACGAGATCGTCGACGTCATCATCGCCATGGGCATAGCAGGGCTCGTAAATGCTGCGATGCTCATCATGGCCGCTGCGACATTCCATCGCCATGGGCTGACGCAGATCGCAACCATAGAGGACGCTTCAAAGACGCTCGAGCCGCTTCTCGGATCTGCCGCCCGGGTTATCTTCGGGATATCTCTGCTTGCATCGGGTCTCTCCTCCTCCACGGTCGGGACGAGCGCAGGGCAGGTGGTCATGCAAGGTTTCATAAACAAGAAGATCTCGGTGTGGGTCAGACGCGGCGTGACCATGGTGCCTTCGCTAGTGGTCATCGCGATCGGCCTCGATCCGACCCGAACCCTCGTAATCAGTCAGGTGATCTTGAGCTTTGCTCTTCCCTTTGCCATACTGCCGCTAATCATCTTTACGGCGCGCAAGGACATAATGGGGGTCCTTGTCAGCCGGAGTGCAACGACCATCGTTTCTTCGATCGTGGCGGCGCTCATACTCGCGCTGAACGTCTATTTGCTTGTTCAAACCTTTGCGGGGGGTTGATCCAATGTTTAAGCACATCCTCATTCCCTTGGACGGCTCTCAACTCGCTGAAGCTTCTCTGTCGGCAGCAGCCTACCTCTCGAAACACGGAGCGTCGGAGGTGACACTTGTCCACATCATCGAAGGAAGGGCTCCGAGTGAAATCCACGGGGAGCGTCACCTGACCACGAAGGAGGAGGCCGACGACTATCTCCGTTCCACCGCGGAGCGCTTCTTCGGCTCCGAGATAAAGGTGAATTATCATGTCCACGATATTCCGGTCAGCGGCGTCGCTCGCAGCATAGCGGATCATCAGGAAGAGTTCGACCACGATCTAATCGTCATGTGCACCCACGGGAGAAGCGGCCCCAATACCCTCGTGTTCGGCAGCATCGCTCAGAAGCTCGTTTCCCTCGGAACGGTCCCCGTTCTCATCGTGCATCCGAGCTCTCAGAAGGTTGCACCGGAGATCCTCACGCTTTCGCCGTTCCTCGTTCCGCTCGACGGCACACCGGAGCATGAGAAAAGCGTCTCGGTGGCCGGCGAGTTCGCGATTGAAACGCAGAGCGTGGTACACTTGTTGATGGTCGTTCCCACCCTGCGCACCCTTCCCGGCAAGTGGGAGGATTCCACGAAGTTGCTCCCGACAAGCGCCGACCGAATGCTCGAGATGGCGGCCGAAGAGGCGGAGGAGTACCTGGAAAACGAATGCCAGGAGTTCGAACGGCTCGGCCTAACGGTGTCGGCGGAGCTTCGACGAGGCGATCCGGCGACCGTCATCTGCGAGAGCGTCGTCGAACGGCAGGCGCGGTTGCTGGTTCTCGGAACCCACGGTAAGAGCGGCATGTCGGCAATTTGGGAGGGAAGCATCGCAAGCCGAGTCCTGAGCCGCATCAACGTCCCCGTACTCCTGGTTCCGGTGTCACATTTGGAGCCTTGAGCGCAGGAGATTTTGCCGGCGGCTGAAGGTTCAGTGTTGCCGACAATAGGGAAACTGGGAGTGTAATGCGACTGTTCGATTACCTGCATCGATACCACCCTCGATTCTACCGGAGCAATCAGCTCGCGTTTGTATGCCTAATCGTCGGGCTGGCAGGCTCGTGCGTCAATCCGCGGCCAGACACGACCGTCGCACAGAAGGCGCCGCCCCCCAGCTTTGCAGGTGCCGTATCATCGTACTATCGCGGCGATTTCTATGGCAGCATCTCGACACTCGAGCAACTGTCTCACGACAACACCGACGCTCCGCGCCCTCGATGGGAGCTCGTTCACCTTTATGAGGAGGCGGGCGACTACCTCGATGCTATCAAGGCTCTCGAGAGCCTCCGTTCCGCTGCGCCCGACAGCTCCGAAGTCGAAAACGCGCTTTTTACCGCGCGTGTGCTCGCTGGACAACGGACAGAGGCGAAGTCGATGCTTCCCCTCTCAAAGCCGAGCTACCGGACCATCTTCCTTGAGGCCGTACTGTATATGGATCTCGGACAGACCGCGAAGGCGGTGACCCTGTTTCACGAGGCGCTTGCCATTCACAACCACCAACCGATGGCGTGGTTCTTTCTCGGCGAGATTGCTTATGCGGACGGAAACTTCGCGAATGCGCAAGACGACTTCCAAACTGTTCGAAAACAGAACGCCGATTTGACGATCGCAATTCCTCCTCTTGCGCGCTCGATTCTCGCTCAAGGCAAGATCAAGGAAGCCTATCCACTGCTGCAACGGGCACAGGATATCCTGCCCAACAACGAAGGGATAAGGAACGACATCGCCAAGGTAGAGCGTGAAAATCCTCAGCTCGTCGCAAGCCAGTCCGCTGCGACAACCAACCGCCAGCGCTATACTCTACCGCCTCGGGTCACAACCTTCCCGAGCGCCTCGGCACTCGCTCCTCATATCCGGGTCGCCCTCGCCGAGCACCTCCATTCGTTGACGATCAAGACGGGAGGCAAGTATGAGATTCGGAGCCTTTCCAGAAAGGATACGTTGACCTATCGAGGTGAGGAAGGCGAGGTGCTCGATCTCAAGCGCGACGGATCGGATATCACTCTCTCCAGCCCCGGCCAGCCACCGTTCCTCTCATGGAGCTCGCCGGCAGTGCTGCGCTACATGAGCCCGGAGAGCACGACCGTAGTTTTCGATCTCCTCAGCGAAAAGGGCAGCTTCTTCGCCACATCCGGCGATCGCGCCTACCGCGGCGAAATCATTCTCATTCCGGGCACAGAAGGCTTCACCGTGGTAGATCGACTGCCGCTCGAGGAGTATCTTTATTCGGTACTGCCTTCTGAGATGTACTCCTTCTGGCCGCCCGAGGCGCTCAAGGCACAGGCGGTTGCCGCGCGTTCATACACCCTCGCTTCCATGGGGGCATATGCGAAGAAGGGGTTCGATGTCTATGGTTCGGTTCGATCGGCCGCTTATCTGGGAGTGGGAAACGAATCAAAGGCCACGACCGAGGCCGTCAATGCGACGCAAGGACAAATCCTCGAATATGACGGAAAACCGTTGAAGGCCTACTACAGTGCGAACTCAGGCGGCTATACGGAGACCAGCAAGGTAGTGTGGGGGGACCCAGGCGGAATGGCGGCCGTACCCGACATACTCCTGGGAGAGCGTTCACACGAGCTTTCACTCACCGAGCTCACCGCTTGGCTGCAGAGCGACCCCGCGAGCTACAGCGCGGTGCCACCCTTCTTTTCGAGCTCGGCATACCGATGGACAAAATGGGTGAGCGCTGCGGAGATCACCCGCAGAGCCGACCGGATCAAAACAATCGGCACCGTGCTCACCCTCATAACCCGCGGCCGAGGCATCTCCGGCAGGATTTCGAAAATCGAGCTCGTCGGTTCCGAAGGGAATCTTACGGTGAAAGGTGACCGCATCCGATCGGTCCTCGGAGATCTCCGTAGCACCCTGTTCACCTACCGGCCGAAGCTCGGCGCAGCCGGACTACCGGAGTACTTCATCTTTACCGGCGGTGGATGGGGACACGGCGTAGGCATGGACCAGGACGGTGCCGCCGGCATGGCATCTGCCGGCTACACCTACGAGCAAATCCTCTCCCACTACTATCCTCGCGCTAAGCTCACAACCTATCCTCAGGGCAGCGAGGCAGCGCTCACTCCGAGCTCAGCGAAGTCGAGAACACAGTCTGTCGGGGAGTAGGCCGGGGGCTGCGGCGTCGGCGCTCAAGCCCCCGGATTGTCTATTGAACGTCTTTGTCTTGAACTGTCTTGCGCTTGTCGACCTGCGCGTTTCGGACGGCAGCGTCACACAAAGAACGAACTTTGTCGGACAGGGCGTCGATGACGGACGCCGAGCACTTCAGCCCGCCGTTCGCCTTGATGTAAGCCTTCACCTTGGAAGCTATCACTAGAGTTTCTCTTTCGGCCATCGCAACCTCCTGAATCCGTCGAATTTGGTTCATCATAATACCCGGTGAGCCCGGATACGTCCATCCTGTTTGTGGCGATTGTCAACAGGCGTTTTTCGCGCCATTTTGGCACTTTCGCTTCGTAGACAAACCCATGGACCCATCGTAGACTGAAATTCACAGCTGCACTGACCTCACGATGGAAGCAAGCACCAGGAGGAAATCATGCCTAAGTACGCGGTCATACTCGGAAATCTCGGCAATACCTGCGACCGATTTCTGTCGTCGGGTTACAAGGACCAGCCATCGAAAGAGGAGATGATACGACAAGCCGCCGACATCTCCGGAGTCGAGGGGGTCGAGCTCGTAGGGACCTGGGATGTCACAAAGGACAACGTCGAGGAGATCGGCGGTCTGCTCGACAAGTACAACCTGCAGTGTGTCTCGATCATCCCCGATCACTTCTCACAGAAGCGATGGGGAAAGGGGGCATTTACCTCCAAAATGGCGGACATAAGAGCCCAGGCGCTGGATGAGACGGTGATTGCCGCAGAGTTGGCACGAACGCTCGGCTGTCCTCTCATCAATCTCTGGCCCGGACAAGACGGCTACGACTACGTCTTCCAACACGACTACCGCGAAAGCCGCGGCTGGATCGTCGACTCTGTTTCCAAGGCGGCAAAGGCATTCCCCGACATTCAGTTTTCGCTTGAGTACAAGCCAAAGGAGCCCCGGACCCATTCCTTCATGGCCAGAGCGGCCGATACCCTGCTCGTTGCCCGAGAGGTAAATCTGCCGAACGTGGGCGTCACCATTGATACCGGGCACTCACTCGTGGCGGGAGAGAACTTAGCGGAAGCTGCGGTAATCCTTTCTGACTACGGCAGCAAACTGTTTCACATGCACTTCAACGACAACTATCGCTCATGGGACGACGACATGATCGTCGGCTCAGTGCACTTCGCCGAGTTCGTCGAGCTGCTGTTCTGGCTCAAGGAGCTCGGCTACGACGGCTGGTACTCGATGGATCAATACCCCTACCGCGAGGACGCGCAGGGCGCATTGCGTGGAAGCGTAGAGTTCCTGATGGGGGTGGACGCGCTCCTGACGCCAGCCGCGGTCGAGGAGCTCAGGGACGTCGTCAGCGAGGGCGACGCGGTCCGCTCGATCGCCTGGGTACGCTCGCGGCTGTTCGGCCGCTGAATCGCGATTTCGGCGGGACCCCTCCCGAACGCGAACGACGGTCTTGGCCGGGCTTCTCAAATTGCCGTCCGGCTCGGCCACGCCCCATTCGGCTGGCCGCAGACGCCACCTCTTCGTTGTGGTAGCGATGATCGGAATAGACCGGTATCGCTTGTTCCAGCGCCCTTTGAATCGACGAGAGGCTCCCCAGCTCGGTGGCATCGCAGAGTGAGAGGGCAATTCCAGCCTTGCCGGCTCTCGCCGTTCGTCCGATGCGATGAACGTAGCTTTCGGTTTCGTTCGGCAGCTCGAAGTTGATGACGTGGTCTATGTCGTCGATGTCGATACCGCGTGAGGCTATATCGGTAGCGACAAGAACCTGGATTCTCCCGCTGTGGAAGTCCGCAAGAGCACGCGTCCGTGCGTTCTGGCTCTTGTCCCCGTGCAGGTCGTCCGAAGCGATGCCGTTTTTTGCGAGGTAACGGGCGACATCGCGGGCCCGGTACTTCGTACGGGTAAAGACCAGAGCGCGAAAGCTGTCTCGTTCGGAGAGTATCATTCGGAGCACGGCGCGCTTGTCCTCGCGGGCGACGAACATTACCTGCTGGTCAATCCGCGGTCGCGTCGTCTCGTTTGTCTCGACGCGAACCCTCACAGCGTCGGTGAGCATCTCACCGGAAAGTCGCACAACTGCGGCCGGGAGAGTGGCGGAGAAGAACAGCGACTGACGAACTGCGGGTAGGCGCTTGATGATTCGCTCGACGTCCGGTATGAAACCCATATCGAGCATCCGATCAGCCTCGTCGAGAACGATTATCTTCACATGATCGAGGCTCACCGCGCCCTCCCCCATCAGGTCGAGAAGCCGCCCCGGAGTAGCAATCGCAATATCGATACCGCGGCGAAGGGCATGTATCTGCTGATGTTTTCCGACGCCCCCATAGATTACCGTGCTCGATATCCTGCCGCCTTTGGTGAATATCTTGATAACATCCCCTATTTGGCCCGCGAGCTCGCGGGTTGGGGCGAGGATCAGCGCTCTCGGGCGATGCGGCTCCGGTCTCCCGCGCTCGGAGGAAAGGAGCTGGATGATGGGAAGAGAGAATGCAGCGGTCTTACCGCTTCCTGTTTGTGCAGACGCAAGAAGGTCCCTCCCGGCAAGAACTGAGGGGATCGCCTCAGTCTGGACCGGGGTCGGTACCTCGAAGCCTTGACGCGCAAGTTGTTCGAGCAAATCCTCTTGAAGGCCCAGCTCACGAAACGTAGTCGTAATCGTAGAATCCATAGATATCCTTTGATGGGTCTCTCCGTTGAAACCCAATGAGTCGTATTTTGCGTATGAAGAAGTGGACTGGACTACGCTCTCGAGAGCAAGAAGGTAGGCAGGACAACTGATCGCGCCGCTGGTCGAATGGAGCGATGAGAGCGGCATTGGGCTCTCAACACACCACCGGGCGCGGAGGGATCTCTTCGTTCAGCAACTGAGAATCTACTAGGTTGCTGACCGAAGGTCAAGTGGCCGCACGTGGCGGCACGGCGACGGTCCCATCAAAGCGTCACATCGAAAGCCTCATTCGAATACGGTGAATCCAGCGGTCCCGCCACCGCGCGAACGCGATAGACATAGAGCGTTTTCGGGCTGAGTGCGGGAGAGCTCGGGTTGTCTTGATAACTGTTCACGGCAGGACCGACGGTAGTCACAATTCCATACGTGCCGTTGCTGCCCTCTTTGCGCTCGATGACAACGCCGCCGGCAGCGCTCGAGTTATTCGTCCATGTCAGATCGATCTCGTGGGTTCCGACTGCGGTTGCGACCAGTGACGAAGGAGCAGCGGGAACGACGTCGACGGTTGCAGTCACAGAGAAGGAGGTGGCGTCGGAAATCTTCACGGTTGCAGCTGAAGCGCCGACCGAGCCCGTCGCAGTGTAGGTTCCGGAGTATGCTCCGATAGAGCCGGTCCCCGCGGAAACGCTGAAGATGTAGGACGGGGAGCCGCCGGAGCCGGCAAAGGTGATTGTGCCGCCCTCAGGAACAGCTGCGGAAGTCGGGCTGATTGCAAGAGGACCGGCAGAAACGACTGAGATAGCCGCGTCGCTCGTGGAGCCAACATTGTCCGTGACGCGTACGATGTCAGTCGACGAGACTGCAGCTGCCGTGTACAGGCCACCACCATTCACCGAACCGGCACCCGAAAATAAAGTGAAGATATATGGAACGACACCGCCGCTTGCGCCAAACTGGTAGGTGTTTCCGGCGCTGATCGTCAATGTCGAGGGTGAGATGACCAGCTGCGACGCTGCCACGACCGTTACCTCGCCGTTGCTGATTCCACCGAAGGCATCGGTCACGCGTACGGTATCGTTTCCGGGGGAAATCGGTGCAACGTACGCACCGGAGATCGCGTTGACGCTTCCGCCCGCTCCGCCGCCGAGAACCGAGAAGCTGTAGGGCGGCGAGCCTCCGCTTGCGGTGAAGTTCACGGTCCCTCCGACGGATACCGCCGGTGCAACCGGGCGAATTGCCACCGTAGAGGGAGGAGCAATGATCGTGACCGCGGTTTCGCTCGTTGAGCCGACATTGTCGGCCAGACGCACGGTGGCCGTCCCGGCCGTCCCGGGCGCGTGGTAGACGCCCGAGCTTCCGTTGATCGTCCCGGCGCCGGCGACGATGCTGAACGTGTAGGGAGGCACCCCGTTGAAGCCGGTAAAGGTCAAGGAGGTGTTGGCTCCGATAACGCCTGACATCGGCGTGATTGCGAGCCCCCCACCAAGCGCCACTATCTGCACGTCCGCCGAACGTACGCTGAAGGCGCTGTCGGCAACCGAAATGGTGGCCGATCCCGTCGAAGCGGGGGTCGCATAGACACCTGTGATCGGATCAATTGACCCGGCGCCCTGCGTTATCGCGTACGAATAGGGAGGGGTGCCTCCGGAGGCCGCAAATGTAAGGTTCGATCCCAAGGACACGCTCACCGTCTGAGGGCTGATGGCGAGTCGAGCGGAGCCCCCGGCCGCGATAACTATCACTGCCGCGTTCACTGCTGCACCGGTCGCGTCGGAAAGACGAACAACGGCGTTTCCCACGGTCACCGGAGACGAGTAGACACCGGTCGTGGAGTTGACGGTCCCGCCGCCTGAGACCACTTCAAAAGCGTAGGGCGCGCTCCCACCCGAGGCAGTGAAGGTGACAGTCGTTCCCGTCGTGACGAGCGCTGAAGCTGGTGAGATTACCAGGTTGTTCGATGATTGGTTCTTGTCTATGCTGCTGAACTTGTCGTAGAGGGTAAATTGGCTGCATGCCGCGAAGAGTGAAGCAATGACGACGATCACCGATAGTCGAGCGTTTGGAAGATGGAACTCTCTTTTCATCATGCTACTCCTATCGGCGCAGCTTCAACTATGGGTGTCGTTTCGTGGCCATTGTCGAGATGGATAGAGGAGGCGCTGTTGCGATT
>Ga0315535_1003246_pt1 | contig 10057 bp, 8 predicted proteins | sample SalMarSW160220MG_2_FD_203092 | JGI IMG/M metagenome (GOLD analysis project Ga0315535, IMG submission 203092) | Salt marsh sediment microbial communities from the Plum Island Ecosystem LTER, Massachusetts, United States - Salt Marsh Sediment SW1602-20 ...
GATGGTGCCCTTCTGGTTCATCCCCTACGCAATCGCAACCGGCAACACTTTCATCGTCAAACCTTCTAAACAGGTGCCGCTGACGCTGCAGATGATCGGCGAGTACTTCAACGAGATTGGCCTGCCTCCGGGCGTGTTCAATATCGTCAACGGCGACAGGGTCGTGGCAAACGCTCTGATGGCGAACCCCAAGGTGAAGGGCATTTCTCTCGTCGGCTCGACCCCGGTCGCCCGCCAGGTTGCGAAGACGTGTGCCGAACAGGGAAAGCGCTTCCAAGCGATGGGCGGCGCGAAGAACCATCTTGTCGTCATGCCCGACGCACGGATCGACGAGGTCATTCGCAACATGGTCACGAGCTGCTACGGCTGCGCCGGGCAGCGATGCATGGCCGCCTCGGCGATCGTCTGCATTGGGGATGATGTCTATCGCGAGGTAGCCGAGCGCTTCGTGGAGGCGTCGAAGAACATCCTGGTGGCAGACCCGCTGGCACCGTCTGTGGCGGACGAGCGAATGGTCATGGGACCGGTTATCTCCTCACAGGCGAAGAAGCGCATCCTCGGCCTCATCCAGGACGGTATTGACGAGGGAGCAACCTTGGCCCTCGATGGGCGCGAGTTGGTGGTCGAGGGCAAGGAGGGAGGACACTTCATCGGCCCGACGGTGTTCACCGACGTCAAACCCGGGATGAAGATCCACCGCACTGAGATCTTCGGACCGGTGGTCGTCATCTTGAAGATGGACAGCCTGGACGAGGCCATCACGATGATCAACGAGCATGAATACGGCAATGGTGCTTCTATCTACACACAGAACGGCTACTACGCGCGCAAGTTCAAGCTCGAGGTAGAAGCCGGAATGATCGGGATCAACATCGGTATCCCCGCTCCGGTCGCCTACCTGCCCTTCGGCGGGATGAAAGCCTCACAGTTCGCCGACATCAAGGCCCAGGGCAAGGCGGTCATCAACTTCTACACCGAAGACAAGATCATAACCGAGCGCTACTGGGCGGATTAATGGAAACGAGACAGATGCCGGTGACGGGCGAGTTCAGGCTCGCCCGTCCCGAGACATTGGACGAGCTCGCTTCGCTGCTGGCGAAGTACGGCGACGGCGCCGCGATCCTTGCGGGGGGAACCGATCTCCTCGTGAAGCTTCGCTCCGGTAAGGTCATCCCGCGTGTGGTCATCGATCTCAAACAGATCCGGGCGTTGAGCGCGGAGATCATCGAAGATGAAGCCTCCCTCCTAATCGGCTGCCTGGCCCTCCTTTCGGATATCATCGCGGACGAACGGGTTCGGACCTTCTTTCCGGTACTCGCAGAGGCAGCATCCACCGTGGGCTCGGTGCAGATTCGAAACCGCGCGACCCTTGCGGGCAACATCTGCAACGCCTCACCTGCGGCAGACACCGTTCCCGCCCTTCTTGTTCACGAGGCAGTCGTCGAGCTCGCTGGGGCGGACGGTTCGAGAAGCCTGCCGCTCAAAGAGCTCTTCGTAGGTCCCGGCAAGACCGCGCTCAAGAAAGGCGAAATCGTGACGGCGGTTCGGCTTCCGAAGCCGAAGGAGGCGTACGGTTCCGCCTTCCAGCGCCTGACTCGGCGGAGGGGAGTAGACCTCGCCACCATCAACGTCGCGTGCCTCGTGCAGGCGTCGGGGAAGGTCCGGTTCGCATTCGGTGCCGTGGGACCGACTCCGATTGTTGTGGACGCCCCGGACGGTCGCCTCGCCGACCCTTCTCTCGGCAACCAAGACCGCGAAAATCTCATCGCCCCCCTCATCGAGAAGGCTCATCCGATCTCGGACGTGCGCGCAAGCACGGATTATCGAGCGGCGATGCTCTTGGTCTACAGCCGCAGAACCCTCGAGGAAGCCCTGCGACGACTCTCGAACAACAACCGTGGAGCATAGGCCATGCAAACAGAAAAAATCCCCATCACCCTAACGGTCAATGGAAAGGTTCACTCGATAGATGTTCGACCGAATCACACTCTTCTGAAGGTTCTCCGGGATCAACTCGGCCTGACTGGCACGAAAGAGTGCTGCTCACTCGGGGAGTGCGGGGCCTGTACCGTCCTGCTCGACGGCAGATCGGTAAACTCCTGTCTCGTGCTCGCCGCCGAGGCCGACGGGCGATCGGTCGTGACAGTGGAGGGCCTGGCGGTCGGAAGCAGGCTCAATCGTCTCCAGGAGGCTTTTCTCGAGGAAGGCGCCGTCCAATGCGGTTTCTGCATCCCCGGCATGGTGATGTCGGCGCAGCATCTCCTGATCCACAATCCGCACCCCACCGAGGAGGAGATCAAAGAGGGGCTTGCCGGAAATCTCTGCCGATGCGCAGGCTACCCTCGAATCCTGGCGGCCGTCCGTGCCGCCGCCGAGGAGAACGGCCGATGATCGTCGATACGGTGAAACAAACCGGCTGGATCGGCAAGACAACGAAGCGAGTCGGGGGCCAGGAGCGTGTAAGCGGGTCGCTTCAGTACGTCGGCGACATTCACATCGACGGAATGCTGCACGTGAAGCTTGTTCACCTTCCTTGCGGCAGGGCACGCATTCACCGAATCGACACGACTGAGTCGATGAAAGTCGAGGGCGTACGCTGCATCATGACCGCAGACGACCTTCCGCATCCGATGCCTCGCTTCGGTCCCCGCTTGAAGGACCGACCGGTCATCGCCGAAGGCGAGACGAAGTTCTTTGGTGAACCGGTGGCGGCGGTGGCGGCCGAAACGGAGGACGCCGCAAGTCAAGCGGCGGCCTTGGTCAAGGTCGAGTACGAGCGACTCGAAGGTGTCTACACCGTCGAGACGGCCCTCGATCCAAATGGCCCTCTCGTACAAGATCCCGCTCTGCGGCCGGAAGACCCGCATAAGAACAGCAACACCCTCGAGGAGCTCTATTACGGCTGGGGGGATATCGAGACGGCTGCCGCCGATCTAGTCGTAGAGAACAGCTACACCTTTCCCATGATTACCCACTTCGCGATCGAGCCCCACGCCTTTATCGCCGCACCGGACGAGGACGGCATCCGGGTCTGGAGCGCGATACAGCACCCCTTCCTGCTGCAGATCATCCTCGCCGATGTGTTGAAGATGCCGATCGCGAAGGTCAGGGTTATAGCTCCCGATCCGGGCGGCGGGTTTGGCGGCAAAGGCTATCCCAAGTTCGAGCCTCTGCTCGCGTTCATGGCGCTCAGAACGGGTCGCCCGGTTCGCCTCGCTCTCACCCTCGAGGAAACCTTTCAGGCCGGCCGACGTCTCGCCGCACGGGTGAAGGTCAGATCGGGATTCAACAGGGACGGAACGATCGTTTTTCAGGATATAACGGCCGATTACCTCATCGGAGCTTACGCCGATATTGCGACCCGTGTCGTCGAGAAGGCGAGCTACACCGGCTGCGGTCCATACCGGGTTCCGACCGCACGGATCGTCGCCCGCGCGTTGCTGTCGCACACCACTCCGAGCACCGCCTTTCGCGGTTTCGGTGTTCCACAGATGTCCTGGGCAATCGAGTCGCAGATCGACGCCGCGGCCAAGGCGCTCGGGCTCGATCGTGTCGAGATCAGGCTGCTAAATATCCCGAAGAAGGGGGAGGAGTTCATCCCCGGTGACACACCCTGCGACGGCGAATGGCATGAATCGCTTCTGAAGGCGGCCGAGGCGATTCGCTGGAACTCACCGCTGCCCGAAGGCCGAGGCCGGGGCATATCTCTCGGATTGAAGATCTCGGCCACCTACGCGTCGGCCTACTCCATACTCAGGCTCCACTACGACGGCAGCGCTTCGATCCTCACCGGGACCTCCGACATGGGTCAGGGCGCCCGAACGATCTTCTCGCAGATCGTTGCCCAAGAGCTCGGGATCGATCCCAACCAGGTAACCGTCGTCATGGGAGACACCTCGGTGGTACCCTACGATACCTCCACCTCAGCGAGCCGTTCGACGGTCGTCATGGGTACGTCCATCTACCGTGCTTGTCAGGAGGTCAAGTCTCAGATTGCGAAGCTGGCCGCTGAGACCTACGCCCTGAACGAGTCCGATGTGGAGGTCGGCGACGGTGTCATCACGCTGCCCGACGGTCAACGCAGCTTCCGTGAGGTCATGACAGACCAATTCGGATCGACGAGGGGAGAAATCATCGGCGTCGGTGCTTTCGTGAAGAAGAAGACTCCCGGCCATCCTCTTGCCGGCAAAACGACCTTCTACGAGCTTTCCTGCAACGCCGCCGAAGTCGAGGTCGACCGCGAGACGGGGATGACACTCCTCACGAACTTCGTCGTCGTCGGCGATGTCGGCAAGGCGCTTAACCCGCAGCACGTCGAGATGCAGGACACCGGCGCTGCGATCATGGGTTTGGGACACTCCCTCATGGAGCACATTATCCTCGACGATGACGGCCGAATCGTCAATCTCGGCGCCCTCGACTACCGCATCCCGACGATCAAGGACATACCCCTTGAGATGGAGTCGCTCTCCGTCGAAAATGAGGACGGCCCGGGGCCCTATGGATCCAAGGGCACCGGAGAAGGGGGACTGCTCGCCACCGCCGCCGCGGTCGGAGCCGCGATCAACGACGCGGCCGGAACCGAAATTCGGGACCTCCCGTTGACTCCAGAGCGGGTTTGGCGGGCCATCACCGATCGAGAGCGTGCGAAAGAAAAGTAGACCTGAAGGAGTACAGGGTGTCGTTCGAACAAAGTGTGGTCATTCCGATGGTCCGTCCAGCAGACTATCCACTCGACGATCTTCTCGCGGGGATACGACGCATCGGATATTCCGCAGTGGAGTTCTGGAACCGAGGACCCGATTTCGAAGAGCTCCTCGCGAGTCTTCGGCATCACGATCTTCGGTTGGTCAACATGGTGGGCCACGAGCACGTTTCCCCCACCGACGGGAAGCATGCGGAAGGACTCAGTCGCCGCCGCAACCACGATCGCCTCGAATCGGAGCTCGCCGTCTCGATCGACATCGCCGCAGCCAACGGCGTGCCCGATCTCATTGTGTTCACTGGCCACCGAAATGAGGGTGAGAGTGACGTTGATGCACTCCTCGTCTGCGCGGAAGGACTCAAGCGTATCGCCCCCTACGCGGAGAGAAAGGGGGTCAACCTCAATGTCGAGATCTTCAATACCAAGATCGATCATCCCCGATATCTTTGCGACCGATTCGACTGGGCTGTCGCCCTCTGCGAGATCGTGGGAAGCCCGCGCGTCAAGATCTTGTTCGACGTTTATCATGTCCAGATCATGGAAGGCGACGTGATTCGCTCGATACAGAAGGGTTCCAGGTGGATTGGACACTACCACACCGGGGGTAACCCGGGCAGGCACGAGCTAGACGACACTCAGGAGCTCAACTACCGTGGCATCTGCCGCGCGATCGCGGCTACCGGATACCAGGGGTTCGTCGGTCACGAGTTCATTCCCACCAAAGATCCCATCGTGGCACTCGAAGAAGCATTTCAAATCTGCAACGTGGAGTAGAAGATGACTGAGTTGATACCGAAGACCATGAAGGCGCTCATCCTGACCTCTCCCGGCGCCTACGAGATACAAGAAGTTCCGGTTCCCGAGGCGGCATCTGGTGAGGTGCTCTGCAAGGTACGCGCCGTGGCGATCTGTGGCAGTGATCCGGAGGTCATCAGCGGGGGGCTCGCCGGATACTGGCCTCCCGGCTATCCCTTCATTCCCGGGCACGAGTGGTCCGGGGAGGTCGTCGCAGTTGGAGAGGGGGTGACGAGTTTCGCAGTCGGAGACCGTGTGGCGGGGCAGGCGCACAAAGGCTGCGGGTATTGTCGCAAATGCATGGAGGGGCGATACAACCTCTGCGAGAACTATGCCAAGGCGGGAACCGGCCACCGACACTATGGTTTCGTCTCAAATGGAGCCTACGCGCAGTACAATGCCTATTCGGTACGGGCAGTCACGAAGATGCCGGACCATGTTTCGTTCCGGGAGGGGGCGCTCGTTGATACGTCGGGAGTCGTCATCCACGCCCTCGAGCTCACCGGCGTGACAGCCGGCGGTACTGTCGCGGTGATCGGTCCCGGACCGATCGGACTGATCACAATGCGCGCAGCGAAGCTGTTCGGAGCCGCGCGCGTTATTGCAATCGGGAGGGGCGCCCGCCTCGAGGCGGCCAAGCGCCTTTGTGCCGACCTCACGGTCGACTTCGAGAAGGGAGATCCCGTCGAGGTGGTCCGATCGCTGACCGAGGGCCTCGGCAGCGAAGAGGCGTTCGAATGCTCAGGGGCTCCGGGCACCTTCCGTCAGGCGGTTCAGATGGTCAAGCGAGGGGGAACCGTCGGGCTCCTCGGAGTTCCCCAGGGGGAGGTCGACGAGAAGATCCCGTTTCGCTACACCGTATCCAACGAGATTGCGGTCTTTGGCTCGAAGGCCAACCCCAATGTCTCACACAAGATTCTCGCGCTCGTCGGAGCTGGGCAACTTGTTCTCAAGGACCTCATAACGCACACCTTCCCTCTCGTGGATTTTGCCCAAGCGCTCGAAACCTTCGTCGGCAGGAAGGAGGGGGCCCTCAAGGTAGTAGTCGAGCCGAACGGCCCGGAGAGATAGCGGGAGATTGCTTGGGCGGCCGCTTTCCGAGAGGCGGCCGCCGTGCACGGCGCATTCTATCGGGCGAACTTCACACAGACGGGCGTCCCGACGGCCGTGACGTGACCGGTCGGCTTCAGAACGCCGGTGTCCCGGTCGATGAGGTAGGCGACGATATTGTCGCTCGCCTGATTGGCAACCAACATAAGCGCTCCCGTCGGGTCGATCGCGAAGTTGCGCGGAGTCTTGCCCCCCGAGCTTTCGTGACCGATGAGAGTGAGCCTGCCGCTTTGCGCGTCCCGCTTATAGGCGACGACGCTGTCATGGCCGCGGTTCGAAGCGTAGAGGAACTTCCCTGTTGGGTGCACGTTGAGGTCCGCACAGCTGTTTTCGCCCGCAAAACCGTCGGGAAGAGTCGTGACGGTCTGGAGCTTGCTCAAGCCCCCTGTTTCGCCGTTGTAGGCGAAGACTGTTACGGTCGAATCGAGCTCGTTCACAATGTGGGCGAAGCGCCCGTCAGGGCTGAATGCAATATGGCGCGGGCCGGAACCCGGCTCGAGAACGGCGCCCGCCCCCTTCGTCTCGGCGATTTTGCCCGCGGCGGAATCGAAGCGGTAGGCGACTACCCGATCGGCTCCGAGATCCGGCACGAAGACGAACCGGTTGGCCGGGTCGAAAACGCTCGAGTGGGCGTGCGGCCCGGCCTGGCGTGCCGGGTTGACGCTCGATCCGGTGTGCTGAACGAAATCGCTCGCCTTCCCGAGCTTGCCGTCGGTGCCGATCGGATAAACCGATACGCTTCCGCTCATGAAGTTCGCAACCATCGCAAAACGTCCGTCGTTGTCCGTCGCCACGTGGCAGGGATCGGTCCCCCGCGTCGGCCGCAGATTCAGGAAACCGAGATCGTGGCCGTCGGCGCTCACTGAAAACGCCGAAACCGTGCCCCCGTCCCCGCCCTCATAGCTCTTCAGCTCGTTGACGGCATAGAGAAACCGCCCGCTCGGATCGAAACTGAGATACGAGGGGTTCTTCACGCCTTTCACGACGTTCACCGGCTCGAGGGCACCGCTCGTGAGGTCGACGCTGAAGATGTGAATCCCCTCGCCCTGTCCCTGGAAGAGCTCACCCGTTCCGAAGCGAATTGCCTCGGTGTAGGTTCCGACGTAGATCAGGATTTCTGAGGCCATTTTGACTCCTTCGCGAGAGGTATTGTCGGCTCAGCGTCGCCGACGGTTGCCGACGTAGGCCATGAGGAGAAGATAGAGAACGATGCCGAAACCGGTCCACTTGCCCGCGTCGCCCCAGCCGAGGGCAACCAGCAGATTGAGAACCGTTTGGAGCAGAATCGCTCCGAGTATTACCCCGATGTAGTTGCCGTCACCACCCTGGAGCGATACTCCCCCGACGACCGCCGCCGCGATGCTCGGAAGCACGTAGTCGGATCCCATATCTTTGAACGCCACCCCCATGTTGCCGAGGAGCAGGAGACCGATGAGACTCGCGAGCATGCCGCTCATCATGAAGGCGATGGTTCGTACGCGCTTCGTGTTGATACCGCTCAGATAGGCGGCGGTCTCGTTTTCTCCCACGCCGAACAATGTCGCTCCGAGCTTCGTACGATAGAGGATTACCATCACCACGATCGCCACCGCTACCAGGAGGAAGACGATGTTGGGAAACGAGCCGGTCGCCTTCGCCGCAAGGATCTGCAACACCGGCGAGGGCTTCCCGCTGATGAGCCTGCCGGCAGTATAGACGTTGATGATTCCCTGGAGAATCTGCGACATGGCCAAGGTAACGACCAGTGACGGCAACCGAACATAGGCCGACAACAGCCCGTTCGCCGCCCCGACAAGGAGGCCGATTCCCAGCGCCATGAGAATCGCCAGCCACAAGTTGCCGTTCTGTCCGCTCATGACAGTCGCAGTGAAGATCGCAGTGAAGGTCGCAGTATAGCCGACCGACAGATCGAGCCCCGCTCCTCCTGCCGACATGACCAGCATCTGGCATAGCCCGAAGAGAGCGATGAACGATGCCAGCTTCGTCGTGATGAGAACCTGGTGGAGATTGAAGAAGCCGGGCACGAGAATTTGCCCGACGATGAAGACGCCCACAACCGCTAGGAAAGCGGTAATGATGCGTTTGTTCCTCGAGTAGAGCTCGACGACCGCGTTTGACCGCGCGGGAGGAGCTGCGGTGTTCATTTGGGAGTCCTTTTCGCAGCTACTGCCCGCCGGCTATAGACCGTGTAGACCTGCGATCCTGCGATCGCAATGATGACGATGAGACCGGCGACAAAGGTGCCGTAGGCATAGGAAATATTGGCGAAGAAGATGATCTTGTTCACGAGGCTGATGATGATCGCTCCGACAATGGCAGCATAGACACTGCCCCGCCCACCTGTTAGCGCGATTCCGCCGACAACGGCCGCTGCGATGGTTCGAAGCGTGAAGGGGTCCCCGAAACGAGCGTCACCGGACTGGTTCTGGCCGACGAAGAAGAGGGCCGCAAGGAACACGAAAAGCGAGTTGACGACATAGGCGAGAATCTGAATGCGAGCGGTGCTTATTCCGCTTCGATAGGCGCTCTCTTCGTTGCCGCCCACCGCGTAGATGTATCGCCCCGTCTTTGTCCTGCTCACGATGTACCAGATGAGACACGCAACAAGAACCAGAATTAACACGGGCGGCACGACTGAGCCGATCGAGCTCAGCACCGCAGGCATCCCCTTCACGTTTCCGAAGTCATAAAAGGCGTTGAACCAGTTGACGCTCTCGCCTCCCGGCGTCGGTCGGATGAAGAGGCCTACCCCGAGCCAAATAAACGAGGTGGCGAAGGTTACTACAACTGAAGATATGCGAAGGTAACCGGCACCGATCCCGTTGATGACCCCGACGAGTACGGCGACCGCCAGAGTGAGGAGAAGGGCATACAAGCCGGTGACCGGCTCACCGTTCTTCATCACCCAGGTGAGGACACAGGTATACAGTGACAACGCCGTCCCCGAAGAAAGGTCGAAGGAGCCGGAGATCATGACGACCGCCTGACCCATGGTCAGCAGGATAAGGGGGCTAAAGGCGTCGATGGTCAGGAAGAGCGATGAGGGCCGAAAGAAATTGCGCTGCAAGATCGCCGCAATGACTACCATCACAATCAGGATGACGAGACTCGAGTATTCGGGCCGTGCGAAGACGAGTCGAAGCTTGGATCTACCGTTGCCGGGTATCGATTCCATGTTCCGCCTGCCCCCCCGTGCTGTCCACGACGTGCATCGAGCTTTCGATGATCTTGTCTGCGTTGATATCGTCCCCTTCGAGAATTTCCACTATCTTCCCTTCGTACATGATCATCACTCGATCGCAGTAGTCGACGAGCTCCTCGTTGTCGCTTGCATAGAGGATTACGCTCATCTTCTTCGTACGAACCTGTTCCACAATGTAGTCGTAGAGGTCTCTCTTCGCACCCACGTCGACTCCCTTCGCCGGGTCCGACAATAGTAGAATCTCG
>Ga0315535_1003247_pt1 | contig 10056 bp, 8 predicted proteins | sample SalMarSW160220MG_2_FD_203092 | JGI IMG/M metagenome (GOLD analysis project Ga0315535, IMG submission 203092) | Salt marsh sediment microbial communities from the Plum Island Ecosystem LTER, Massachusetts, United States - Salt Marsh Sediment SW1602-20 ...
ACCTGTACCCAATGATATTCCAATAGATCCAAGACCTAAACCGCCCCCAGTCCTTGAGAGCCCTGCAAAACGGGAGCTCAGAGAATCGATGGTAGTTAGAAAGAATCGCGAGGCATTAGTCAAGAAACTTGAAGGCAAAGGTAGAAGTCGAGTAATGCTCATGGCTCGGGAGAAAGCCATAGTCAATCAGCTTCAAGAAATCAAGAGCAGAAAATCCATGCTTGAATTGCAGCTAAAGCGGAAAGTGATTTCTCGTGATGAATTTGATCGAAGAAGGGAACTTCTTGTACAAGAAGGACAAGAGTTGATTAAAGAGAAGGCGGATATCGATAAAGCTTTGTCCAAATAGTGCAAAATATACGAATAATTTTTCTAGATGTTATATAACAGTTCAAAATAGTGAAATGTCGAGGATTTCGACATGAAACAAATTAAGCACGTCTTAGTTTTACTATTATTGATCCTCCCAATGTTTGCACTTGCTCCGACCTTGGTTGCAAGTCCAAATAACACTCCAATGAGTTATGAAAAGGTGGATACTTCTCTACCTGCTCAATTTGCTAAAGAAACTCTGAGAGTGGCGGTATATGCAGAGTCAAATCTGACTCTACCAGCGTATTCCACGGGAGGTGCGTATACTGACTACTATCAGAATGTTATTGATTTACTGGAGTCTGCTGGGTATGCAGTAACAGCAGTATCAACTCAGGATATTCTGGACCACAAACTAATGGTTGCAGATTATGATACTTTCGTATTGCCAAATCAATTGCCAAGAGAAAGCGTAATCAATTATATCAAGGACTTTTGGCTAGGTGGCGGAGGAGTCCTAAGTTTTGGTGCGTCATTTGGTTTCCTTTGTTTTTCTGGATTAATTGATCCAAGTCTTGAAGGTGAATTCAGCCTCTACCCAATTGATGGTACTGGAGTGTGGACTTATGCTGGCCTAACAGGGGATGAACTCTATGATGGAATATACGTGAACCAAAGAAATCCCGTCACAAAAAGCTTGGAAGAAGACACTGTATATCCATATGCTGGAAATCAAACACTTTTGGGAGGATTTCATTTAGCCCCACTTCTAGGGGAGAGATACCTCGAACTTGCCAATCAAGATGGTCAGCCAACATATACGTCAATTGCTGGTTTTGATAATCCAAACGGGGGAGGCAGGATTGTATTCCTTACAGGTAACTGCAGCTCTTTTGAAACGTGGATTGAACCTGTAATAGTTGATGCAGTTGACTGGCTTGCTCCAAGACCAAAAGCTCGCGTTGCATTTGATTTCACGCATCATGCATACTATGGTGTTGATGCTTGGGACACAAACGTCTCTAATGTTCCTAGATACAATATTTGGAGGGACTTCTTGGTCAACCATTCCTTTGTCTGTGACAAGCTGTATCCTACAGGTAGTAGTCTAGCTAGTGCAGATTTAGCACCATTTGATGTTCTCATAATCAGCCGTCCAAATCTCAACTACTCGCTCACTGAGATGAATCTCATTAGATCGTGGGTAGAAGGAGGTAAAAGTCTCTTCTATCTAACAGACTTTTACACACCAGAACAAGTGAGCATGAATGAGTTATTACTCCCATGGGACATCAGCGTATTTGATGGGCCAAACATGGGTGGCTTTACCACATCTGATTTCAATGACCATCCAACTCTTGAAGGAATAAGTAGCGTAGCTATCTCTGGAGGCGAGTGGCTTAATACCAGTGGTAGTGCATACCCAATCGTAAATCAAAGCACTGATGTGGCAATTGCAGCAACAGAACCAGGATTGGGTCGTGTTGTAGTTTCAGGAGATATCAACTGGATTGACTACACACATTACTACAATGGTGATAATCTCCGATTTGGGATTAATATTATCAACTGGCTTTCATCGAGTACAGCAAAAATACTTGTTTACGCAGATGCTAGTGCGAACATACTTCACCCGAACACAAATCCATATGATGGTCCCGTTGTTCGTTCATTGAATGACTTGGGGGTACCATTCTACTTGACAGCCATCCCATTCTATTTTAACATGAGTCTATTCCTTCAAAATTGGGATATGATTGTATTTGACAACACCCAGTCGGGGACAACCCTTTACCAACATCATCTCGCAGACTTTGTCGCAGGTGGTGGAAAATTGGTCTTCTCTACTTGGAATGTGGATCCTGCAACTGGTACATACTTCGGTGTCGAGCTGAGAAACACATTAGGTACCCCGCCAACGGTATATTTATGGGAACAGAATCATCCTATTTTCAATTTACCGGCAGACTATGATGCAGCAACTGTGAACACAACCCTAGACCTTGGATTCGGTACAGATGCCATTAACTATACAACTTATGCGAATGCAACGCCACTAGCTGGATATACTGCAGCTCACGCGGGTGCGGCAATTGCTCTTGGAGCGCATGGTAAAGTAATAGTAAATGGTATGTTACTCACAATCTACAATGAGGATACAGATAACTCAACATACTCGGATAACCAAGAGATTTGGGAAAACGAGATTGCGTTCCTGTATTATGATAGACCAATGATTAACCACCCAGATGATGTAACCTACATGGAAACTGAAACTGGAAATGAGATCACTTGGACACCCGTCGCGGATGCAGGTCCATGGGAGTACATTGTGAGAGAGAATGGTTCAATCATTGACTCAGGTCACTGGGGTGGAGGTTCAATCACTATCGATGTTGATGGTGTCAATGTTTCAATTACCGAGTACCAACTCACAGTATTCGATAGACTTGGATACAGTGCTTCTGACTTGGTTAATCTAAACGTGACCGAGTATGTTGCTACAACTACTGGTGGGATACCAATTGATCCGATGCTTCTACTCATCATTGGAGTAGGCATCGCAGCTGTTGTTATTATTCTGATTGTGGTAATGCAACTCAAGAAGAAGAAATAGTACCTTTTATGGGAAGCTGTCTAGCACAGCTCCCATCACCTTCTTTTTTAGGATTTCTTTCAACTAGCACGACTCCAACGTAGATAGGCATACCCAGACAAGATGCGAAAGCATACCTCTATCTTTTTTTATTGCTAGTTACTAAGCAATACAACAACACAAAAGGGAAATAGTCCCCTACTAGACAATAAGAGAGACTGGAGGCTGTCTTATCTGAGTGAACAAAGCCGCGGTAAAACTCCTACATACATGTCTTACATACAGAAGATATGCGATTTCAGCAGAAGAGGAGATATAGAAACCGTCGTAGAGTTGGTGAAAGGCTATTACTCAAAGAAGGATGAAAACCCTTGGCATAAGGTCAATAATAATATCAAGATGTTCATCAAGAAAGAAACATCAAGGGATAAACTATCAGAAACGCTAATTCTTCTAAGAGCTGCAGTATTTAGCGCACTGGATATTCTTTCATTCGGATTGGTAGACGAGATTGCAACATCAGATATTATCGAGGCATTCACCAGAGAAGATAATTGGAAACTAGGAAAAAGAACTGCGCGAAATCATTGTGTAGATATTGCTGATAAACTGATTGAGAAAGGTACGACCAGATACTTTATTCCTTCAGCTCTAAAACGAGATGGATTTGGATTCTTAATTTCAAGAATTGAAGAAGCCCAATGGGAAGAGTTCAAGAAAGCCAAACCGAAAGTAGTGAAGGGAGGGTTGGATCTTTCAAAATTAGAAAAATCAATCCTTGGGAGCAAATTTCTACGGGACCAGATGATAATGGAAACAAAAATCGATGTAAAAGACCCTCGAGCAGAATCACTTCTTGAAGCATATGATCTTCAAATAGTCGAGATAGAAGTGGATAGAAGCTCTATAATTAAACCACACCCACCCACAGAACAAATCACGTTGAATGGTCAACCCGTGTTTGAAGACGATGAAGAGAAAGAAGAGAAAACAAAAAGAAGGAAATCCAAAGGGGACCAGACTCCACTCTCAGATTTTCTTTCTGAAGAAAAGAAAGTAGTCAAAACTCCTAAGAAGACTATCTCCAGGAAAAAGAGAGGTCTGAAAAAATGAGCAAGACTGCTAATACCTCGAATTATCATACATTAGAGCGCAAACTACTAAAACCACTGCAACAGATTGCTTGGGACATCGATTCTCCGAATCTAGGAATTATGTATGATGCAGTTGGAAGACTCGCTTCTGTTCAGTTCAATCGACTACTTCTACCTAAGGCAATGGACCTACTTTCATCTTCTGATAGGAATGTCAAACAAGCAGCGTATACAGTTGCTGGAAAAAATATGTATGGAGTATATCTTTCAGAGTTCACTCTCGCTTTGAAAGAAATGAATCCAGCTGAACGAGAACAGATACTCCAAGGCATTCACGAAGCATTTTCATTATATGGTGGTCCAACATCCGTATCAGAGCAAAAGAATTGGATTAAAAGTCTTGAAACACTTGGCAGAGAGCACCAACCATCTGTGTTCGGGCTGATGATTGGATTAGGTAAACCTGGTAAGATCTGGGTGACAAAACAAATTCGTGAGGACATTAAAGGAATAACACTTGGAACAGTGCCAAGAATCAGTTTATTTCCTGAAAGTGACCGAAAAGGTCTGATTAAGCTACTATGTGATGGAGCTGCAAAGAAACGAAGAGACCTCCTTCCCTATATCTGTGGTATTATAGATGAAAAAACTCTCAAGTATCTCGCAGTGTTCTTACGAAAGAGTGAGTGGCAAGAAAGAGTAGAGATTGCAGAGGTTGTAGCAAGGAATGGAATAAGGACATCTACAGGTTTGATAATGGAGCTCGTTGCTGATACAAAGTGGCAGGTAAAACAAGGATTACTTGAGAATCTGAATTTAGAATCTTCAAAATTATCACCATTGCTTACTGTTCTCAGCCATCTAATGGCTGAAACTCATTCAAGAGTTCGAGCACAGGCAGAGCGGACTTTATTGCTGCTGGGAACAGTTGCATGTGATGGATCTTCACTTAAAGAACAAAGAAAGAAACTCGAAAAGCAGTTTAGGAGCCAACTCCTCAAGGCATCTCAAGCAAACAAAGATATCGATGTTCGATGGTTAGGAATCGAGAGAGACACCTCTGATCCCATGGTCGATATCATGAAGAGGATTGCACCAATTGAGGATCAACCTGAAACTACTGATGTTTCAGGACCCGAAGGCGTAAGTCTGTCGGATTTTACAAAAGATAAGAACACGGAACCATCTGAAACTGGGGAACAATTAAACGAAGAAGACAAATCAGCTTTATTAGCAGCACTCCTAGGAGCCAAGGTATCTTCAGAACCAGTAGCTCCACTCATTATCGACGACTCAGAACTTCAAGAATACGACCCAACTATTCCTTATTCCAGTCGTTTTATTCTAATTCTCCAGAAAACCTCAGATGATGTAGGAAAGGATGTACCCTTAGATTTACTTGAAGCAGAATGTGAGAAAGCCGGTTTGACTCCGAAAGAATTCAAAAAAGCACTTGAAGAATTTGAAGAGCAAGGAATCATCTATCGATCGAGTAAGAAAACAGTCAGCTATGCAGATATCGATTTGAAATGATTCATCCAGTAAGACTAATGAGAGACTACGACAGTAAGATAGAATACTGGAGCTGAAAAATATGGTTGAAGATACCCTGATAAAAAATGGACTTATTGTCACAGCTGACGAAAGAGGTACGATATTTGAAAAGGGGTACATTATGGTCTCTAATGGAAAAATCGTAGAGATAGGTGCAGAAGATTCTCAAGATTCAGCTGATAATACAGTCGATGCATCAGGATGTGTTGTCATTCCAGGATTGATAACTGCACACACACATCTCTACGGAATACTTCTTCGTGGGGCATCATTGAACATTGAACCGCCAACTGATTTTGCTCAGGTGCTTCAACGTGTGTGGTGGCCTGTGGATGAAGCATTGACTGTAAAGGATGCTTACGCAAGTGCTCTCTCAGCCTCTGCAGATATGCTACGAAATGGGTCAACATTGTATGCAGACACATATTCAGGGCCGAATTCAATTGAGGGAAGTCTAGAAGCAATTGCGAAGGGAACAAGAGAAGTCGGTATGCGGGGAATTGTTGCTTTTGAAATGACAGAACGAAACAATCCAGAGGAGGCACAGAGAGGTCTCCAAGAAGGAATCAGTTTTGTCAACTCAGTCCAAGACGACGAGTTAATTTCAGGAATGATGAGTTTACATGCTTCTTTCACTGTAGGGGATGAAATAGTTTTCAAAGCTGTTGAGGAGGCAAAGAAGCTAGACGTACCGATTACGGTTCATACATCAGAAGGATTAGTTGACCTCTACCATAATTTGGAAATTTCTGGTGAACGCACAGTCGAGCGTTTACATCGACTCGGAGTATTAGGTAAGAAGACAGTCCTTGCACATTGCGTGCACGTAAATGGACATGAGATGGACTTGATTGCAGAAAGCGGATCGTCAGTAGCACACAACCCAATGAGTAACATGTTGAATGCAGTAGGCGTGTCACCCGTCCCGTCAATGCTTGAAAGAGATATCACCGTTGGTCTTGGCAACGATGGATGGATATATGACCCATTTGAGAACATGCGTTGTGCTCTAACTATACACAGATTGGCGAGTGGAAATCCAAGTGCGATTGGTCCCCACGAGATATTTAAAATGGCAACTCTTGATGGAGCTCGCTGCTATGGTCTAGAGAAGAAGGTTGGTAGTCTCGAAAGGAATAAGCTTGCAGACATTGTTATTCTAGATGGATCGAATGTACCAACGCCTCTCACAAAAGAATCGGCGATTGGGCATCTACTGAATTCGTTCAGTGGAAGAGATGTTAGAAACGTCTTTGTTAACGGTATTCAAGTTGTTAAGGATAGAAAGCTCACTCAGACAAATGATGAACGGGTTGCAAAGATTTCCCGAATATCCGCATCAGGATTATGGGAGAGATTGAATAAATAAAAAGAGTGTGGGGCGACGCCCCACAGAGATTACTTTCTCTTGACAATAATAACAAGAAGTAAGATAATTATTACACCTATACCGATATAGAGCGCATTATCTGTTACAAATCCCACAATATCAAAACCCGAACCAGGAGTAGTTCTTGTAAATGAAACCGAGGAAACCACTGAATCGGTTGTATTTGTGGATTGAAGAATATAACTTGAACAGAAACCATCTGCTTTGAGGTATTCTGCAGTGATCGTTTGCTGTGCACCACCACTTGTCCCAGTGACACTAATACCCCAGACTTGAGCATTATTGATGATAGTGTAGTTTGAATTCCACCATGACTCAGCCATAGCGAGCTCAGTTAGTAGTGAGAAGTTGCCAATGGGATATGCAAAGTGACTTCCTACGCCAAGAAGACCAATGAATAGAATGCCATAAAGACCTAAGTCGGTTCCATTATAGAACGTCATTGTAAGGTTAAAAGTACCAATATCTGTCAAGTTTGTGAGAGGATCATCAATAGCTGGAGGTGCCTCCGCAATTGTTACATTGATACCTTCGTTTAAAGTCTGATTGCCTTCATCGACAAACACCATCTGGAATGTGAATTTATCATTTAGTGCTATACCCCATTCAAGTCCTTCTGATGTTGCAGCTGCAACAGGCGAAACAAGGAACATAGCAACAAATGACATTGCAAGCAATAATTCTAGCGTGCGTTTCATTTTTTATTTTCTCCATGCAGTATAATAGTAGATTATCTTTTCATAAATTTGAAAGTAAAAAAAGTCTTCGCATGCATTAGATTCTTTGTTTAAGGCATAGAATAAGTAAAAACATGGACTAGAGAAGCAGAGTTTGGACCATGCGTCTTGATATAACAATTCATAGATTGTCAAGTGGAGTACCTAATGCGATTGGTTCCCCCGAGATATCCAAAACGGCTACATCTGATGGAGTATAATGCTGCAGATTTGAAAATGAGTAGGTAGTCCGGGGAGGAATAAATTTGCAGATATCAGAATCCTAGATGGAGCAGATGTACCTACACCTCTGATAAAGGAGCCGATGGTTAGGTATCAACTGAATAAGTTTAACGGTAGAAATATACGAGATATCTTTGTTGATGGAATACAAGGTATTTAGGATAAGCGCATAGCTTCAATTTCAGATGAAAAAGTCACTCATATATTAATAGAATCAGCAAAAAGACTTTGGGCTCGTTTAAGTTAGTAATAAAAAGAATGAGCGTGGGGAATAATGCCCCACACATAAAATTACTTTCTTTTTATACAAACAACAATTGCAATGACAAGAATTACTCCTACCGCTGCAATAACAATTAAGTTATCCTGAATGAAACCCATGATGTCAAAGCCTATGCCCTGACGAGTCATTACCAATGTTCCATTGTCTGTTGTTACAGTCCAGTGTGCTAAGAATCCATCTGATTTGAGATAATCTACATGAATATCTACAGTATTGCCAAGGAAATCATTAACATCCATTCCCCAATAGCTACCAGTGTCGAATACTGTACCATTATGGAAGACATCAGCGTCATAGAGTTCTCCAAGAAGGGTGTAATTTCCAATTGGAACCACCCAGCAATCCGTAGCAATACCATAGAATATGAAGATTAAAGCAGACCAACCAAGAGAAGTTCCATTTGCCCATTGAATAGTAAAAGTAGGTTTCGGTATACTTGACCAATCAGTCAAAATATTCGGGATGGTTGATAATCCTCCCGTTACCTCAAAATAGATTACTTCATCAAGATCATTCACACCATTCGTTTCAGATGTTATATCAAAATTATACTGATCGTTTAGCTCAATTCCCCACTCAAGTCCCTGTGAAGTTGCTGCTGCAACTGGGGAAATGAGAAACATCGAGGCAATTGAGAAAGCTACTAGTACTTCTAGCGCGCGTTTCATAATTTATTTCTCCTAAACCAGCAAATGCTGATACTATTTTGACTTAGCTTGCACACAAAAAGTCTTCGCTAGCTTCCTGCAATAAATTATGATACTGCATGAACAGAGTTTTCAGGGAGAACGTATTCGCGGTTATCAGGTGTGCACACTGGACTCTAGACTTCATTACACAGACCCAGTATTCGATTCTCATACACATGGAATTGATACAGATGCTTTGGATATCCTTGTTGAAATTGAAAAAATGTATGGAATCGAAAAGGCGATTCTTATTTGCCACAGTCTTGGTATCAAAAAGTTTGCAGATGAAACCTATCCGGGTAGATTTATTTATGCAAAGTATTTCTCCGGAGCATTTCGTTTTACTCAAGGTGTCGAGCCACTTCTTAAAGAAATATCGACTCTGAAAGAGGAAGGATATCATCTTGCTAAGATGCAGTCAGCACCTATTATGCGAGGGAGAGTTTCTGCAGGACCCGATGACTTACGTATGGATGAGGATGAAATGGCACGCTTCTTCGCAGCGATGAAGGATGAAGACATACCTTTCATGTTACACCTCTCAGATCCGGATACTTACTATGCTTCGAAATACACTGACAAAACACATTACTCAACCAAAGAGAGAGACCTTCAGGAACTCGAAGGCGTTCTGTCTCGACATGCAGATATGAAACTCCAAATAGCTCACTTTGGTGCTCAGCCAGAGATTCATAGATTAGGCAATCTCGCAAGATGGTTTGATACATATCCAAATTTCAATATTGATACAAGTTCTGCAAGATGGGTTTCACGAGAGTTAAGTAAAGACCCTAAGGCTTCTCGCGAATTCATCATTAAATACTCAGATAGATTACATTTCGGAACTGATTGCGTAGCTTTCACTGATGATAGATCCTATTATGAGGGAAGACACTTGGCACTGAGATTGTTGTTTGAAACAGACGTTCGGCAAGAACCGTTGCCATTCATTGATGCAGATACTGTAGCTACTGGGGGGACATTCATCAACGGACTCAATCTTCCAGAACCAGTTCTTAGAAAAATATATTGGGAAAATGTAAATCGATTCTTCTCAGCATATATGTAGCCTCGTGTTTTCTCAATTGTATTCGTAATCGAAAAATTCTATCTAGAAAATTATTGAAAGACATGTGAGTGCACCATCGCATTTTTCAAATTCGCTCATATCTAGATGAA
>Ga0315535_1003249_pt1 | contig 10053 bp, 9 predicted proteins | sample SalMarSW160220MG_2_FD_203092 | JGI IMG/M metagenome (GOLD analysis project Ga0315535, IMG submission 203092) | Salt marsh sediment microbial communities from the Plum Island Ecosystem LTER, Massachusetts, United States - Salt Marsh Sediment SW1602-20 ...
ACCACATTGCCCCTATTACCCCTGCTGCTGTCGCTATTTCACAGATTGTCATTTTATATCTCTATTATCTTCCCTGCCTTTCCGACATTAAGCACCCTTGTCTTCCCGATCTTCTCTTCAAGGCCCTCTGCCTCATGGACATGGCTGCAGAGCATTATGTCAGGCTTGAGCTTCTCGATCGCGTTCCTTACCCCCTCGCTGCCAGGGAAAAACCTCGTGAACTTTTCCATCTTTGTCTTGGAGGGGTGGACATGGGTGACCATGATCTTCTTGTTGAGGTATCTTATCTTCTCAAATCCTTTTTTCAGTAGGTCGTATATCTCTTTTTCAGAGAGCTGGCCTATGCCGATATTTGCGCCTCCTGCGCCGAATATCCCTACATCGCCGTATCTCACAGAGTAGCCGTGGATGTTCTTCAGGCCGTAGAACTCGGCCAGGAAATCAGCTGTAGCGACGCTCTCATGGTTGCCGGGGACAAGCAGCACCTTCTTGTGCTTTTTCTTGAACGGGCCTATCAGGTTGGTTGTATCTGTATCCATATTCGTGATATCACCGCAGATTATGACAAGGTCTACCTTCTCTTTGTCAGCCTTATCTGCAAGCTTCTCTGCAAGCCTTGAGTCGCCGTGCAGGTCCCCGAACGCGAGAATTTTCATAAGACCCCGGGGAATCTGGCGTTTATTTAAATATTACGTTAAAATCCATGCTGGACTTTGCTTGGATAGAATATAGTCTTATAATGCAGGCAGAAAAAACATAAAAACTTAAAAACATAATTTCCTTCCCTCTCTGTATGATTGACATCGGAACCACACTTCGTCATTACAAGCGAGCTGACATCCAGAGGGAGATGATACAGGGTGCAATTGACAGGGAGGTTGCTGTAAAATATGCTGATAAGGGGTTTGGCAAGCGCCCGGACACGCTGAGCTACCCGAAGGACATCATCGAGTTTGCCAAGCAGGGCGCTACCAGCTTCCATGTTTCAGAGGAGCACTGGTCAAATGTCTTCAGCCTCGACCCTGCGCTGAAAAAGGAGGAGCTGGATGATCTCAGGACAGGATGGGACCTCGTGCTTGACATCGACTGCCTTTTCTGGGAATACTCAAAACTCACAGCGCATCTCCTTGTAAAGGCCCTGAGGGACCATGGCGTAAGGTCGATATCGTGCAAGTTCTCAGGGAACAAAGGCTTTCATATCGGTGTGCCGTTCCAGGCTTTCCCTGTAAAGCTGCACGGGAAAGACACCAGGCTGTTTTTCCCTGACGGCGCAAAAAGGATCGCGTATTACCTGTCAGAGGTCATAAAAAAGCAGTTGTCGAGGGAGATACTCAAGAAATACAGCGTTGACCAGATAATGAAGACCACAGGCAAGCCGTTCAAGGAGATAATAAAGGACAATAAGTTCGACCCTTACTCTGTCATCGAGATAGACACTTTGCTTATATCCTCAAGGCACCTCTACAGGATGCCCTATTCCCTGCATGAGAAATCCGGGCTGTGCTCAGTGCCCATCGATCCTGATGATATACTCTGCTTCGAGAAAGAGAAAGCAAGGCCGGACAACCTGCCCCTGTCACAGTTCAGGTTCCTGGACAGCAGCAAAACAGTAGAGAACGAGGCAGGACAGTTAATACTCCAGGCATTTGACTTCTCTGTTCCCAGGCAGGAGCAGGAAAGGGGGAAGGACTATGCAAAAGAATACGATGTCCTGACGACTGCTGTGCCCTACGAGCTGTTCCCTCCATGCATAAAGAACATCCTTGCCGGGCTTGAGGACGGCAAGAAAAGGTCGATGTTCATCCTGATAAATTTCCTGGACAATGTAGGCTATGATTACGATAGCATAGGCGAGATCCTTGAAAGCTGGAACAAGAAAAACAGGGAGCCCCTTAGGGATGTGCTAATAAAAGGGCAGCTGCGCTACAGGAGGGTGCAGAAAAAGAAAGTTTTGCCGCCCAACTGCGACAATTCAGCCTATTACCTCGATTTCAGGGTCTGCACCCCTGACAGTTTCTGCCCCAGGATAAAGAACCCTGTCAATTATTCTATACTGAAATCAAGGTTCGCCCAGGGCCAGGGGAACAAGGGAAGGCAGAAGCTTACAGATGAGCAGAAGGAGATGAGAAGGAGATACAGGGAAAGCCTCAAGAAGAAAGAGGGGAAGTGATTATTCATTGGCTATGTGCCGGCCCATCAAAACATTTATAAATCAACTGCTTTTTCTTGGTATTGTGAACGGTCAAAGCGGCCTGGAAACGCCTGTTCCCATTTCGAACACAGAAGCTAAGCAGGCCCACGTTCTTGGGTGTACTGTATTTCATACGGGAAACCAGGAAAGCTGTTCACACTTTATTTTCTAAACTATTTGCGTTAAAGAATACTGGCTTCTCATCGCTTTATCTTCAGCGGCAGCTTGTCAAGGATGCTCCTGAACAGGCCCTTTGGCTCCTCCCACTCAGCAAGGCCGAGGCTTATGTCGATCGCCTTCGTCAGCCCTTTTCTTGATGGGATGCCTTTGAGACCTATGTTCTGCGGGTATCCAGGCCCTTTCACAAAGAGTGTCGGTACAGCCATGACATCCATCTGCTCAGCCTTTCGCTTTCCGAAGAATGTTCCGGTGCTGATCTCAGTTACCCTGACATCGGCCCTTTCCTTTTCAATATCTTTTGCCAGCCTCAGGGCATGGGGGCAGTGAGGGCATGTTGGCGATGTAAATACAAGGATTTTTGCCTTGCCGTGATCTTCCTCCTCTTCCTTGCCCTGCTTCTCCTCTTTCCAGCCGCAGTCTTTATGATAATCCCAGTCAGCAGGGATATCCTCACCGCATTTTGGGCATTTTCTTGTATTTTCCGGCTTTTTAGCCTCATCTTTAGCCTGCTCAGCCTCACGCTTCAGCTGCTTTATCTTCAGCTCAATATCACTGACCTTCTCCTCTGTCATGATGCTATTGATATCATCTGTGAGCTTATCCTTCTTCTTTGAGAGTTCAGCATGCTGCTCAAGGATCTTATTGAAATAGCCGCTGTCCATCTTCCCGATCGCCTTTATTGCCTGGCCAGCCCTCTTGTCCTTTGAGCACAGGCCGTTTTCCCTGATCTCATATGACAGCTTGGCCAGGATATTGGTGATCTCCAGCCCCGCCGGATCGTCCAGCAATGCGCTGAAAGGGTCATCTGTGTACCTGCCTATGAGCCTGCTGTGTTCTCCGGCGATTCTCTGGAACTTCCTTAAGGGCCTTATAAGCACAGAGAACTCCGATGCAACATGTTCTGAGATCTCTTGTATCCCAGACTCTGCTTCCTGCAACTCTGACCTCAGTCCAAGCAGCCTCTTGTGCTCTTCAGATTCAAGCACCTGCTCTTTCTCTTTGGTGAGCCTGCTGATCTCACCCAGGGTTTCCTTGCTGTTTTTTCCATCAGGCATCCATCCCCAGAATCTATAATTATATAATAATCTATGCTTTGAGGGTCATCCTGTGAAATATTCCTTATAATTCTCCATTATCCATTCAAGGTCTTCAGAAGCGCCATAACTTGCCTTAATCCTGCACTCGATAGCAAATCCCGGATTGCTTCCAACAACCGTACAATCCACATTTCCATTATTCCTTACGATATCATGGATCCCTGAGGGAAGCTCCTCTTTTGTCTCGGTGATATTGCCCATTTTCCTGCCTGCAACCTCCGCCAGGCTGTCAATATTGCTGAGATGGTGCAATACCTCGCTGTCCCTTGTAATCCTACCGTCACCGCAGCCGTCCCAGATATAGTTTGATACTTGTTTTTTGACAGGATCATAATACCCCGGCTCTGTATAAACCACAACCCTCAGGCCGCCGGTCTTTCTCTTGTCGACGATGATCAGAGGGATACCGTTGGTACCGCGTGTGTATCCATTCTCAGCTTTCGGGTCCATATGACAGCCCACCTCAAGATGGCTGCTCACCTTATCAAAGCCGCATACAGAGACCTTGCTTACATGCTTTAACGCCTCCAGATATTCTATCTGTCTCCTGGTTTCACCATTTAGGTTGAGTTTCTCACTCTTGCTTCCCTTTTTCTTGGGCATATATCCATCACCTCATCATGATTTGCTTCTGGTGACGCAGAATGAGTCTAAAATCAGGCAACCGAAGCGCTTTGTTGGGAAAGACCGCATCAGGTCACCAGAAAAAGGCCAATGAGAGCTTAATAGCTAAACCAAATATAAAATAGTCCAAAGGATGTCTGTGCTCTCATTACCTGGTTGTTAAGGCACAACTTTTATATAAAGATTTCTTTTTCTCAGGCAGGAATCAATCAATGCTCTGCCTGGCCACTGGCCAGCATAAGCAATCGGGGCTGTGGTGTAATTTGGTTATCATCGGCGGTTCGGGGCCGCCCGATCGGGGTTCAAATCCTCGCAGCCCCATTTTTTTCAATACTTTTTTATATAACCTGCACTATAAAATTGACATAAGAATGTGCCAGAGACTTGATGATGTTCTGAAGGGTACTGAAATCTTTGCAGTCCATAAGTGGGTCGAGAGCGAGAGGAACGGTTTCAATGTCGGTGATGATGCATTGAAAACCATAGTATCCACATCAGATTATGAGGGGTTCAGGGAATACTATTGTGGCACCAAATGCCCTAACCGGTTGCTCTGTCTTGATGCTCTCAGATATCTTACTGAAGACCAGAAGATTCCCGGATTGTATCTCGGATAGATTACTCTTTTTTATAGGACCTTGCCTCTTTCTCTTGTTTTGGCACATCAACGGACCTATGGCTTGTAAAAAATACCGGTTTTGCCCAGAGCAGCACCTCATACGGCCTGATCTTGTCTCTTCTGCGTACATATTGCTCAACCTTAACGAGGGCATAGCCTGTTTCCATTGCTACCTGTGACAATAGGTCATCTAGATCCTGGTAGCAGGTGCTTGTGCGGAAATGGTCGATGGCTGAGCAATAGACATCGAGTGCGTCCTGGCCAAGCATCGAGACATCGATCTTGACGCAATAGTATTCAGGAACACTGCCCAGCCTTCCACTCAACCTATCTCTCTCCTTCTGTCCTGGAAAGGGAAGTATGTCAGCCTTTCTCCTTGCAAACTTATGAGATGCTTCTTCTCCTTGCAATTCAGCAGTCAGCACCATCTTCAAACCCTCTAAATTGACTGTTTCCGCCCAGCCCGCCAATCAAATCTCAATTAACGCAGATATCAGGAGCGACAAACATCAGCGTTCTTAAAGATACAATAAATGAGAAGAAACGTAATTTAGTATAGTAATACATAGCCTTATTGGACATTCGTCATATATAAATGTTGTTATTTTCTGGCTTTTTTCTTCCTTGGTTGTTATACCAGAGCAGGCTTCATGATAAACAGAAGAAAAAGTCACCTGGTGGCCGGATGATGATTTCATCTCTTAAAAACAATCAAAGGGACACATATCTCGTCCCTGCTCACACCGCCGTGGTTGCCCTTATGGAAATGCCTGTCCTCGCCGAGAATGCGGTCCTTTAGGATGTAGTTGTCTTTCATCAGGAGGACATAATCACCCACCCTGTCTTGAAGGCTCCTGTCTGCCTTCAGCAGCCCGAAATAATTTTTCTTGATAAGGTCTTCGCTCTTATAAAGCCAGCATTTGTCCTTGAAATGCCTGTTTATGTACGCCTTAAACTCCTTTACTTTTGAAGGGCGCACATAGCAGTACACTGCCCTGGGCTCGCCGCAGAGCGGCAGTGTCAGGGTATCTTTTAAAGCTGGATGCTTTTCCAGCCAGATTGCCTTTTCCCTATTGGTTTCCATCAGGCCATGGTCGCCTGTGATTATTACAATAGAATCTGTGCCTTTGATCGACCTGGCAAATGATTCGATCCTGCGCTGCAGCTCTGCCAGGTGCTGCTTTGGTTTTTTGTGCCTGGTGCCGAAAACATGGCACATGGTGTCCAGCACAGGCCAGTAGCTGTAGATGTACTTTCTCCTGCTGTTGGATCTTATGGCCTTCCTGATGCTCCTGAAAAAGCCGGGCAATGATGTATAGCTTACCCTTTTTGCCCTTCCTGACATCGCGATCGTGTAATCCGAGTCTATGATATCCTCCGGCATTATCTCGTATGACTGGGCCTTTATCATGTCGAAGAAAGACTTGCGTCTAAAGATCATTGATGGGTCAGCAATCCCGAGAGAGACGCCGCTGCGCGAGGTGAAAGGCAGCGGCATCGCGACAACGCCGAGCTCCTTCATATACATGAACCAGCCTGTTAAGGCATGCTGCTGGGGCGCCAGTCCTGTGCGGAAACTGGTTATCGCCGCTGCTGTTGTCGGCGGGAAGACAGATGTTATAACTCCCCTGTTGTTTTTCCAGAGAAAGCCTTTTTTCCCGTTTCTGTTCAGGAACTCATATCCCAGCCCGTCTATCACCATGAGGATTATGTTCTTGGCTGAGAGCTCTCCCGGCGGCAGGAGCTTTAAAGGCCTGTACATGGCACTATGCCCGAACGCCCTGGAGATCGAGCCCATAAGGTTGACTATGCTTCCGCCCCTGTAGTCCGGCAGGCAGATACTGTCCTTTTTATTATATGTTTTATAATGCAATCAGGAGCACCCCCATGATCATGATAAGGCAGGCGATCGATTTTCTCAGCAGGTTCTTCTCATGGAATATCTCACCGCCGATGATCGTCGTAAAGAACACGGACATCCTCTTTATCGGGAGCACCAGGCCGACATAGGCGACCTTTACAGCGTTCATCTGTGCATACCTGTACCCGACTGTCATCAATGAGACTATGAATATCCATTTTCCGGTTGTCCGAAGGCCTCGCACGATGCCGAAAATGCCATCATGGAACAGTATGATCATGATGAGGAAATGGAACCCCAGGAAGAGCTGTGCAAACGCAAGATAGGCTATGGGCTGGAAATCATACCTTGACAGGGCGAACCTGTCGAAAACCCCGGTTATGCTGTAGAAAAGCAATGCGAGCAGTATAAAGACGATGTATTTGGACCCAATGAATGTCCTGAGAGGGTGTCGCAGGTCATGGTGGCTCCTGGTCTCAAGGACGTATGAACCAATGATGATGATCACGATGCCAGCCACCTGGGCGATGGTGAGATGTTCCCCAAGGAATACAAATGCGAATATTGCAGTTATCCCCGGCCCGATGACCAGGAGCGGCGCTGCTGCGCTGATGGCCATGTGCCGTATGCTCTTTGCTACCAGGAAAAATGCGACCGCAGCAAGGATAGTGATGAAAAAGAGCATCGCGAGCAGCCTTAGATCTATCCTTGAATAGTCGATAAAGAAGAAAAATGGGAGGGATATAAGCACATTGAGCAGGGCGACGTTTGCTGAAAACTCCATCGCATGCTCATATGACAGTGTTTTTTTCTCGACCAGCGCTGCTCCTGCAGTAAGAAAAGCGCATATCAGTGCATATATCAGCCACATTATTTGTTTCTCTGGAACAGGCATATTTAAAGTTTGTTAATATGTAAAGTGGATTTCTTGAGTATCCTCTTCTTGTTTTCTTTATAGTGCAATTGAAATTTTTTCATATCATGGCTGCAAACTGGCTTAAACACGGTGCTGCAATGCACCTGCCGAACCAGCGCCATGAAATATAATTATTCCGCCAAACAGGCGGGATAATTATGGTCTGAGAAAACTGACAAAGTCAGTTTTCGAATGACAAATTTCAATTTGTGCAGCCCTCCGGGCTAGCTTGCAGCACTGGAAGAAAAAATCCAGCCACGGCCGGGCGTAGCTGACCATGTCCCTAACCCTGAGTCATTTTGGCGAAGGGTAGGGTTATGGTCAGCGTAGCAGGCAACTGAACACAGGTTCGTTGCCGTCCGTGCCCTGGGTGGATGGATTTTTTCAAGAAGCTGCATTTGAAGCGTGTCGTGTATTTTCACATCAAAGCCATGTACAGTTAGATTTTTTTCTGGATAATTCCAAAAACAACCATTTAGAAACATACTTAACATAATATCAGGTTGAGAGCCCGGGATTCTCTTTTTTCCTTTCTTTAAGGTAGATCACAGTCATCGCGATAACAGCACCGACAAGATCTGATACAAGGTCAAGCAAAGTGTTGGTGTAGCCGCCCACGCCAGTGTTGTTCATGATTATCGTTGCAGCGAACTCGATTATCTCGTTTATAGCTCCAACGCCGAGGCCTGCCATGATGACAACAATGGATATTGCAGTCCATTTATGCGTTGGCAGGAGTTTTGGCTTGATCAGCTCGTACATCACAAGCGTCGCCACGCCAAAGCCTATTATATGGACAAACTGGTCATACCTGAAGATGTCTTCTGTCAGGGGGATTATCATGAAATCATAGAGCCTTGTCCCGCCTATCCTGAAACTCCCTCCTGACATATGCAAGAATCCCCAGAATGCAAGACCGATAAGAGACGTATTGGAGTAGTGCACCTTTTTGTTGGTCAGCAGTATGAGGAAAAAAAAGAAGAGTATGACAAGGACATACATTATGAACTCATAGTTTTTGGTCGATATGTAATAGATAGAGAATGACAGCAGCATCAAGAGGACCCCTGCAAGTATCGGTATCTGGCTTTTTTTGATCAGCATCAATCTAATTTTGATTGTGGATATTTAAAAAGCTTTTGATGGATGGGTGATTGCAGGAAACCAGACTAAATATAACTATTATAAACACAATATTTAAATATTTATTGTGTAATAATTATATTAGTATACTATTTTATTCAAAATAATGATGCTCAACAAAAAAGGCGAGATGGGCGTCGGCACCCTTATTGTATTCATAGCCATGCTTCTTGTCGCTGCGGTCGCAGCCGGTGTCCTTATACAGACAGCCGGCTCTCTGCAGGAAAAATCTCTTGCCACAGGCCAGCAGGCAAGGGCGCAGATATCGACCAATGCCAGGGCTATTGAGGTTAGCGCAAAAGATGGCCTGGACAGCAGGCTGGATGATTTTTCCATCATATACAAGCTGTCTCCTGGCTCAGACCCTATCAAGCTGGACCAGGTGCTCTACAGCGAATCGACCAAGGATACCACCAACTCGCTTCGCATTAGAGAAAACGCCCTTGGGATAAACGATGTTTTTACAGGTTATTTTACTGCCACCTCTTATGCTTACCCTGAAAAGACAGACGCGTTTGAGGACTCTGTACCGCAGGAGTTCTGGAACAGGTTCTCTGCAACCCAGACAAGCGAGATGATGATAGGCAAGATTGCGGTGGCGATCGTGTTTGTGGAGAGCGATGGCGCAGTAGATACAAATTTTGAGAACTGGACCAGGGCAGAGCAGGATTACATGATAAATGCCACAGTAAATGCCCTTAACTGGTGGTCGTCTGTTGAGCCTAGGGCGCATATAAGGCACACTTTTGAGATATATCGTGATGTGCCTATAAGCTATGAGCCCATCACGCGTGATACTTCTGCTGCGAACCAGACGCTGTGGATCACAGAGGCGCTTGATTATATCGGTGCACCGTCAGGCGCCACGATATTCGACAGGACGCGTACATTTGACGATGAGCTTCGAAAAAGAAAAAATGCAAACTGGGGCTTCACATTGTTTATTGTTGACAGCAGCCATACGCCCGGAGGGTTTGCCGATGGTTATGCAGGTATAGCTTATATAAATGGCCCGCATACTTTTGTGGCGAGCAATGCATTCGCGAATTACCCAGAAGTCATGCTGGCACATGAGTTTGGCCATATCTTCGGCGCAGATGATGAATACTTCTATTCTGGCTGCAACTGCACTGACAAATCAGGGTATTTCTCTATTGAATCACAGAACTGTGATGCGATAGGAAACACCTGCCTGACCAACACGACAAGCATAATGAGAAACGGGATGGAATCAGTCACCGCTTACCAGGATAAGATGGTGGATGTATTTGCACTGGCGCAGATGGGCCTTATCGATTCAAACTACAACAACTATCTTGATCCTGTTGATATATTGTTCGATACGCCTGATAAGGCCAACATGACCCAGGAAACGATCAACTCCCTTGTCAACGATTATTATAATCCCACTGAAACAAGGAA
>Ga0315535_1003250_pt1 | contig 10052 bp, 6 predicted proteins | sample SalMarSW160220MG_2_FD_203092 | JGI IMG/M metagenome (GOLD analysis project Ga0315535, IMG submission 203092) | Salt marsh sediment microbial communities from the Plum Island Ecosystem LTER, Massachusetts, United States - Salt Marsh Sediment SW1602-20 ...
ACATCTCCGGGGTGGCGGTCGAGGCAATTCATCGCGGTGAAGTGGTCGTTCGCCCCGGCCAGTATCAGGCAACCCGTCGATTGGACGTGCATTTTCGCATGCTGGCCGACGCCAGCGCCCCTTTGCAACATGCCAGCGAGGTCAAACTCTTCATCGGTGCCAGCGAGGTGATGGCAAACGCCCGCCTGCTGGGGACGGAAGTCCTGGAGCCGGGACAGGAAGCCTGGCTTCAACTCGAACTGCGCGACCCGGTTGTAGCTGTGCGCGGCGACCATTACATCCTGCGCCGCCCCTCACCATCGGAGACGCTCGGAGGCGGCGTGGTCATCGATCACCAACCGCAGGGTCGCCATAAACGCTTCGATCAGGCGGTATTGGATAAGCTGGCAGCCCTGTCAGAAGGCACCCCTGAAGAAGTGCTTTTCGAGGCTGCGCTAGCGCTTAGTACGGCGCCGATCAAAGCAGTGGTCAGTCGTTCACGCCTGGAAGCAGGGATAGCCGAAACCGCGCTAAAAGATTTATTGGATTCGGGTCGTCTGCTGGTTCTGGAAGACGGCAAACCGGTGATTGCCAGCGATGGATTGGTCATCCCTTTGCCCCATTGGAAGAGTTTTCACGAAAAGATTATACAAATCGTCGACGCTTATCATAAAAACTTTCCCTTGCGGCGCGGCCTCCCACGCGAAGAACTCAAGAGTCGCCTAAAACTCACGCCGCGCGTCTTTAACGCGCTGATCAAACGGCTGGTTGCAGCTGACGAACTGGAAGAGGCCGGCAGCGCAGTGTCAAGACCCGGGCATCGAATCGATTTCGATAACGCCCAGCAAGTCAAGGTCCAGACTCTGATGCGGCGCTTCGCGCAATCCCCCTTCAGCCCACCATCCACCAAGGAGTGCCAGGCTGAAGTTGGTGAGGAAATCGTCAACGCCTTGATCGATCTGGGAGAACTGAAAGCTGTTTCGCCTGAAGTGGTTTTTCGCAAACAGGATCTCGATCAGATGGTGGACAAAATACGTGGATTCATTACAGAGCGAGGCCAAATCAGCGTGGCTGACGCGCGGGACCTGTTCGACTCGAGCCGCAAATATATGCTGGCGTTGCTCGAACACCTGGACACAATTGGCCTCACCGTACGCGATGGCGATTACCGCAAACTAAAAAGATAGCTTCACCGCGCAGAAGACCGGGTTGTTAAATGATTGCGATTCCGGTCGCGCCCGGCGATACTGGAGGCCCTCATGTGTGGACGTTTTACCCTAACCGTCGACCCAGCCGATCTGCAAGATGCATTTTCAGATTATATCTTTCCAGCCGGATTCGCACCGCGTTTCAACATCGCTCCGACCCAGCCCATTCTGGCTATCCCCAACGACGGCAAGCATAGTGCCGATTTTTTCATCTGGGGGCTGATCCCCACCTGGGCAAAAGACCCGTCGATCGGGAATCGCCTGATCAACGCTCGCGCCGAAACGCTGGCAGAAAAACCATCCTTCCGCGGCAGCTTCAAATATCATCGTTGCCTGATCCTGGCCGATGGGTTTTACGAGTGGAAATCCCAGCCGGGTACCAAGACCAAAACGCCCTACTACATCCATCTAAAAAATCGCCGCCCATTCGCCTTTGCGGGACTGTGGGATGAGTGGCATTCGCCGGACGGCTCGCAAATCAAATCCGGCACCATCATCACCACCCGTCCAAACGAACTGATGGCGAGTTTGCATAACCGCATGCCGGTGATCTTACCACCCAGTGCTTACGCGCAATGGCTGGACCCGGCGGCTCAATCGCCTGAAAACCTGCAACCGCTACTCAAACCTTTATCACCCGAGGAGATGATCGCTCACCCGGTATCAACACTGGTCAACAATCCATCCAACGACCGGCCAGAATGCGTAGTTCCATCTTCTTAACCAGAACTAGATAAACGATTCTGACGGGTTGAATTGTGGCTGCATTCCCTGGCAACTCTGCTTTCATAACGCAAACGTCGAAATCCTCTCTCAATGCTTAGATTGCAATCCATTATTACCAACCGCTTCCCGGCACTGTCATCGCGTGATTTTGCCATTTTCTGGTCAGGGCAATTCCTCTCCCTGATCGGCACCTGGATGCAAAACACCACCCAACCGCTGCTGGCATACCGTCTCAGCGGGCGACCCTTTGACCTGGGTTTGATTGGCTTTGCCAGCACCCTACCGACCCTGTTGCTGGCATTGCCGGGCGGTGTGATCGTCGAACACTTGGACAAGCGAAAAACAGTGATTGTCTTACAGGCCGTGATGATGTTTCAAGCCCTGGCCATGTCGTTTTTAACCCTGACCGGCGTCATCCAAATCTGGCACATTGTTCTCCTGGCTTTTATCCTGGGCACAGCCAGCGCAATCGAGATTACTGCTCGACAGGCCATGTTGATCGAATTGGTCGGGCGCGAGGCATTGCCCAACGCCATCGCATTGCAATCCACCATCTTTAACGCGGCACGCGTGATCGGTCCATCCCTGGTGGCCCCGTTCCTGATCCTGATCCGCGAACAAGGTGAGGGCTGGGCATTCCTGGCCAACGGTTTGAGTTACCTGTTCGTTATCATCGGCCTGCTTTTCGTGCGCACCCAATACAAAGCCGCAAGTCCAACCGAACGCCGCAACCTGGTGGATGAATTAAAAGAGGGGCAAAGCTATATCCTTAAAACGCCTCTGGTCGCCTGGTTGATCGTATTTGCCGGGCTGTTTGGCTTATTCGCTTACCCGATTGTCCAGCAAATCCCCGTCCTGGCCAAGGATGTGCTCTACCAAATTGGCGATACGGAAGCCATCGTGGCCGCCCGCAATAGTGCCCTGTATACTGCTCAGGGTGTCGGAGCCCTGATCGCTGCAGTCACTCTCTCTGCCAATAGCTCATACCGTCGCAAGGGCTTTTTGTTGACTTTCGGCCAGTACGCCTTTATCACCGGTATGATCGTACTGGCTTTTCCGCGCTCCCTGATACCCATCTTGCTCCTGATCGCAATCATGGGCTGGGGCGCTGTCACACAATTAACAACCATGAACACATTGATCCAATTACAAGCTCCCAACGGTTTGCGTGGACGGGTATTTAGTACTTACCTGTGGGCATTGCAGGGCGCTTCAACCTTTGGTAGCCTGTTGATCGGAAGCATGGTCCAGGCCTGGGGCTTACCAGTGACCGCGCTGGTTTCCGGGGGAATTTGCGCGCTGGCCGTCGGCGGCATCCATTTACGTATTCCATCACTGAGACTTACCGAAGCGTAAGCTCAGTGTAAGTCGTTATCGTTTACATTCTGGTAAAATGAGAGGGGTTTTTGAAACGACCCCAAGTCATCCACACAAGGAGCAGCAGTGAGTAACTGGCCCGGGAAATTCGTTATCGGTCTCACTGGCAATATTGCCACAGGGAAGAGTGTTGTCCGCCGTATGCTGGAGCATCTCGGCGCTTATAGCATAGATGCCGACGCTTTGGCACATCGCGCCATCTCCAAGGGTGCACCTGGTTATCAATCTGTGGTTGATACATTTGGAAGATGGATCGTGGAGAAGGATGAGGAAATTGATCGTGCCAAATTAGGCGATTTGGTCTTCAACAACCCCAATGCATTGATGCAGCTGGAAGCGATCATCCATCCCTTGGTTGGCCAGGCGGTGGATATTTTAATCAAACGTTCCAGCCATCCGATCATCGTCATCGAAGCTATTAAACTTCTGGAGGGGTCGCTGCACGAGGCTTGTGACACGATCTGGGTAACCGATGCCCCCGAAGATGTTCGCATCGAACGGCTGATGCGTAAACGAAACCTGAGGCGTAAAGAAGCCCTGCAGCGCATTCACGCGCAGAATTCCCAACAAGACAAGAATTTAGCGGCAGATGTAGTCATCAAAAACAACGGCACCTATGACGACTTGTGGAAGCAGGTAACAACAGCCTGGAAACAAATCTCCCCAATCGGCGATACCGGTCCGGTGATGATCAAGACAGCTAAAACCGGCGAATTTGCTGTGCAACGCGGCCGACCGCGCAATTCGGACGTGATCGCAGATTTGGTGACCAGCCTGAGCCAGGGCCGAAAAAACATGACCAAAGACGATGTCATGGAGGCGTTCGGCGAAAATGCCTATCTGCTGCTGCAAATGAATAACCAATTCGTTGGTCTGGCCGCCTGGCAAGTGGAGAACCTGGTCGCCCGCACAACGGACCTTTACATCTCGCCTGAAATATTGCTTGAACCGGCGCTGGATACCCTGGTCTCCGAACTCGAACGTGCCTCGCAGGATTTGCAGTGTGAAGCTTCGCTCGTATTTCTGCCGCCAGAACTGGCCGTACACGAGGATATCTGGAAGCGCCTTGGATACGAAAAACGGACCCCGGATAGCCTGGGCATACAGGCCTGGCAAGATGCAGCAAGCGAGTCGCAGCCGGAAAATACGACTCTGATCTTCAAACAACTCAGACAAGACCGTATCCTGCGTCCGATTTAAATCAGGTAATTGCCGCCGGGTAATAAGGGTCCTTACTTAGCGTTCCTGGCCACAAATCCCAATCCTGATTGCCTAGAATTTCTGTGACTGAATTACTCAACGACCTCTTTTTTATCTTTCAACGACTGAACTGGCTGAGTGTCATCGACATTCTGCTGGTTGCATTGATTTTCTTTGGCTTACTGTATATGCTGCGAGACACGCAAGCGATTGTCTTGCTGCGCGGCATAATCTTCTTGGTAGTATTGATCGCCATGCTGACCAGCCTGGTCAACTTACCAGCCTTCTCCTGGCTGGTACGCACCACCCTACCGGCCTTGCTCTTTGCTATCCCGGTCATCTTTGCACCGGAAATCCGGCGCACGTTGGAGCGTATCGGCCGAGCTGGATCGATCTTCACGGTTGGAGGACAGCTTTCACACCTTGAAATTGAAGAAACCATCCAGTCGGTGGTAGGCGCCTGCGCGCGCCTGTCCGCCAGGCAACACGGAGCGCTGATCATCATGCAGCGTTTGGATGGATTGGACGAGTATGTCGAAACTGGTGTACGCATGAGCGCTAAGGTTACACCCGAATTGCTTTTGCAGGTCTTTTATCCGAACACACCCTTGCATGACGGAGCCGTCATTATCGGCAATGCCCGTTTGATTGCGGCGGCTTGCGTTATGCCGCTCTCTGCCAGTGGCATCCTGACTCGCTCTCCCGAACGGCAAATGGGACTTCGTCACCGTGCCGCACTGGGTATCTCGGAAGCCAGCGATGCGGTGGCAGTGGTTGTCTCGGAAGAGACGGGCTCGATCTCGATTGCACATGCCGGACGCATGATCCGTCGCCTGGATCCGGAACGTTTGCAAAACATCCTGACAGCTTTTTATCGAACGGAAGATAAGAACGGTAATAATTTCTTCGAGCGCGTATTCCCGTATTTCTTCCCACGGAAAGAAGAATAGCATGCTGCGCTGGATCATCTCTAATTTGCGTACCTTTTTCCTGGCTTTTGTGCTGGCTATGGCAGTCTGGGTTTCGGCTGTGACAGCCGAAGACCCGGACGAAGTGCGCACCTACCCAAACCCAATCCAGCTTGAAATCGTCGGGCAGAGCCCATCCCTGGTCATCATCGGCTCATATCCAAAACAGGTCGAAGTTACACTCCGCGCGCCTCGTTCGGTGTGGGACAAGCTGACATCCAATCCAAAAGCAGTGCGAGCTATACTGGATTTATCCAGCCTGAGCGCTGGAGAGCACACAGTCAACCTGCAAATTCAGGTTGCCGAACGTCCGGTACGGATCGTCTCGGTCAATCCGTCATCTGTTAATCTGTCGCTGGAACCGTTGATTACGCGCACGCTCAACATTGAACCAGCCATCTCCGGCGAACCCGCAATCGGATACAAAGCTGGAGAAGTGACCCTGGACCCGAAGCAGGTAGCCGTCTCGGGTCCCGAATCACTCGTCAATCAAATCGCCCGCGCGCGGATTGTCATCAATCAGGCTGGTGTGCGTGAAGACATCGATCAATCCATGCCAGTCCAAATCCTGGATCAAGACAATACTGCGATCAGCGGCCTGACGATCAACCCCGAAACGGTACATGTGACCGTTCCGGTCAGCCAGCAAGGCGGTTATCGAGACGTGGCCGTCAAGGTGGTTGTTCAAGGGTTGGTTGCCAGCGGTTACCGTTTGACCAATATCTCCGTCTTCCCGCCAGTCGTCACACTCTACTCGTCTGACCCGCAGGTGGTCAACTCCCTGCCAGGCGTGGTCGAGACCGCACCACTAAGCCTGGATGGCGCCAAAGAGGATATCACCACGCGTCTGGCGCTCAGTCTACCTGCGAGCATCTCGGTGGTTGGCGAACAAAACGTGCTGGTTCAGGTAGGCATTTCGCCTATCCAGAGCAGCCTGACAATATCGAACAAGAAAGTCGAAGTTATCGGCCTGCCAAGTAACCTGACAGCCCAGATCTCACCCGAAACAGTGGACGTGATCCTTTCCGGTCCGCTGCCACTTCTGGACGCGCTTTCATCACAAGATGTGCGTGTGATCGTAGATGTAACCGGGCTCGAGGCCGGAACGCATCAACTCACGCCCAAGGTCGAGATCCTGGTCTCGAATATCAGCGTCGAATCGATCCTGCCGGCTACGTTGGAAGTTGTCCTGACTTCCTCCGGATCCATTTCTTCCACGCCGCTCCCCACAACCACCCCTTAATATGCCCAAACCCGTTATCGCCTTAGTCGGCCGCCCGAATGTTGGGAAAAGCACCCTGTTCAATCGTCTGGCGGGAGAACGTCTCGCGATTGTAGACGACACACCCGGCACAACCCGCGACCGGTTATTCTCTGAATCCGAATGGAATGGGGTTGCCTTCAACATCATCGACACCGGTGGGATCGACCCGACTCACGGCGGTCGGACTCCGCTTTCGATCGGCTCAGCGGACTTCATCCGAGAAATTCGCACCCAAGCCGAGATTGCCATCAACGAAGCCGATGTCGTATTGTTCATCACAGATGGCGAAGCTGGCGTGACGCCGCCCGACCGGGAAGTGGCTGAAATCTTACGCCGCAACCAAAAGAAATTGGACGATGGTTCCTTCATGCCCCCGATTTTCCTGGCTGTCAATAAATGTGATAGCCCTGCGCGCCGGCTGGGGGTGGGCGAATTCTACGAATTGGGATTAGGGGAGCCATTTCCGATCTCTGCTTTACATGGCACCGGGACCGGCGATCTGTTGGACGAACTGGTCAGAGCCTTTCCCGTCTTAGAAGAGGAACCCGAGGACGAGAGCATCAAAATCGCCATCGTCGGCAAGCCCAACGCAGGCAAGTCGAGTCTGCTGAACAAATTGGTTGGTGAGGAGCGCGCCATCGTCAGCCCAATCGCCGGTACAACACGCGACTCGGTCGATACACAAATCGAATTTGACGGGATCCTGGTCACTCTGATCGATACCGCCGGCATCCGCCGGCGTGGAAAAATCGCACCGGGCGTTGAAAAGTACAGTGTGCTGCGTTCGTTCAAATCCATCGAGCGGGCAGATGTGGTTTACCTGATGATCGATGCCGAGACAGGTATCACCTCCCAGGATGCTCACATCGCAGGCTTTATTCTGGATGCCTGGAAATCGTGCGTCGTTCTGGTCAACAAGTGGGATGCGATCAGCAAAGACAACTACACCATGGAAGAGTACACCCAGCGCATTCGCCAGGATCTCAACTTCATGGATTACGTGCCGCTGTTGTTCATTTCGGCCAAGACCGGCCAGCGTGTGGATCAGGTACTGCCACTCGGGTTGGAGGTCCAGGAAGAACGACTGGCACGCTTGACGACTTCCAAGATCAACCAGATCCTGCAATCCGCCCAAGACCGGCACCAGGCACCGACTCGCTCCGGAAGGCAGCTCAAGATCTTCTACGGCACGCAAGTCCGCTCGGACCCGCCAACTTTCATGATCTACGTTAATGATCCCAAGCTGATGCATTTCTCCTACCTGCGCTTTCTGGAGAATCGCATCCGCGAAGAATACGGCTTCATCGGCACTCCAATCCGCATTGTGACCAAGGGGCGGCGAGACAAATAAAAAAACAGGGCGGCCAGTTCAAAGGTCGCCCTGTTCGTTTCACGGTTTTCTCTTACTGACTTACTGAATCCACCCAAAGGTGTCGATGATCAGATCAAAGACTGCCGATTCGCTCGGCTTGTCAAACTCGGGCGGCGGGGTCTGATAGTTACCCGGGTTGGTCGAATGCAGGACAAAGGTCATGCTGATGCAGGCGTTATTAGCGTCCGCCTTGACCGTGGAATAGGCAACCCAATCGTAGATATTGCCTGCGGCAGCATCCGAGCCGGTCTCCTTCAGGAATGGAATGCTGTTAATGGTCACGTTCTCAGAGGTGGTTGCCGTCCCACCACCATCCGGGCTCTTGCATGGATTCGCCCCTTCCACCACGGTGACGTCGACGTATTTCTCTCCCAGGTTCGTCCCGGAAGTGACCAGCGGCAGCGTGATGCGATCCGTGCCGTTCGATTGGGCCGAGACGTTCGAGCCGGGCGGGAATTTGAACTGGAAGCTGTAGTTATTGTTCGTGTACGTATTCCAGTTGCTGGTCGATACGGTGGTAGCCGTCGCAGTCGGCTGGGTAGCAGTCGCGGTCGGCTGGGTGGCAGTCGGGCTCGGACTCGTGCCGGTGACTGTTGGAGTTGCCGTCGCCGGACTAGAGCCGGTGCGATAGATCATTGGCGCCACCCATAGAGCGCGATCACCGGACGAGTATCCTGAAGCCAGGACCGTCAGAATGAACTTGACGTTTTGTCCGGCCAGAGAACTCAAATCCAGATCGGCTGTGTAATACAAGCCTTCATAGCGTTCACGGAATGCCCAGAAAGTCTTGACCGGGCCGTCACCAATTTTATAATCCAGCCGGAAGGTGACATAACAATTGGTGGCGCCGTACTCGCAATTGACGATGCTCTGGAAGCGGTCACCGCTTTGTACGGTGAAAGCCGGGTAGATACCCTGGATGTAACCATTATAGATATTTTGCGGGAAGGTGATCAACCCACCACGCGAATCGGTCACGCCGTTCTCCAGCTTGGCCGAAGCCTTCTTCAAGACGAAGCCGCGCGAATCCCCATCCGTACCAGGGCAAGGCAGGGTTCCCGCACCGCTGACCCAGGTCGCTGAACAAGCGTTGGCCAGGAAATCATAGCCCGCGCCACTGGTCGAGCCAGAAACCTTGATCTCGACCCAGAAGGATTTGTCATAGGTCGAACCAATGCCAAAGACGTGGCCCGATCCGCTGCGAAGTTTATAGTACCCGCGATAGGTGCCGGCATTGTTAGGGGAAGTCAAATCTGTGGTGACATCCACCGTTCCACCGGGGACAACCGTCGAAGGCAGGTTGACCGAGGCCGACCCACTCATTTGTTCGCCGCTGTCGAACACCAGGGTGTAGGAACTCCAGGTGCAGGTACCAACATTCTTCAGCCGCCAGATCTTGGTAAAGGCCGTATTCGGCGCGAAGACCGTGCCATCCGGCACATTGACATCGGCGATGAACTGAGCCCGGTCGGTGCAGGAACCACCTGGGGTCGAAGTAGGAGGCGTACCGGTGGGCGTCGGGGTAACCGTGCCGCCGGAACCGGCGCGCACGATACGCGGTGCGCCCCACAAGGCCTTGTCACCGCTGGCCGGGCCGTAGGCCAGGATCGTCAGGATGAATTTGACGTCATAGCCAGCTAACGGGGTAAGGTCGATGTCAGCGTTGTAATACAAGCCTTCATAACGCTCGCGGAAGGCCCAGTAGGTCTTGATCGGACCATTACCAATCTGATAATCCAAGCGGAAGGTCACATAGCAATTGGTCGCGCCGTATTCGCAGTTGACAATGCTCTGGAAGCGGTCGCCGCTCTGCACGGTAAAGGCCGGATAAGCGCCTTGAATGTATCCGTTGTAGATGTTTTGCGGAGCGGTTAACAAGCCGGGGGCCGAAGCCGTTGTGCCATTTTCGAGTTTGGGAGCGTCTTTTTTGATGACGTAACCCTTGCTATCCCCATCCG
>Ga0315535_1003251_pt1 | contig 10052 bp, 9 predicted proteins | sample SalMarSW160220MG_2_FD_203092 | JGI IMG/M metagenome (GOLD analysis project Ga0315535, IMG submission 203092) | Salt marsh sediment microbial communities from the Plum Island Ecosystem LTER, Massachusetts, United States - Salt Marsh Sediment SW1602-20 ...
ATCCAGGATGTTCAAGACCCCTGAATGAGCGCATCCTAAAATCAGGACAGGTCCGCTATCTGTTTCCATGAGGAGGCTGGCATCATCCTCCATAGGGTCAGGCGCAAACCCTTTCTCATTAGGGAGGACAAGCCTTGTATCTTTGGGGAGCTGCCGGGGATTACGATCTATGCCGGCCACGAACCAGAGCCCGGGACTTATTTCTTCAGTGTGATCTATAAAATTAAATATGGCCCCCAGATCCTCTAACTCCTCTTGAGTATATGGACATCCGATGTAGTGGAAAGGTTCAATCCTGTTTTCAGGGTCCAGAAGCATATGCCTGGCAAAAATGGCGGGGTGTGCCGTCACCTCCACCCTGCCCACCTGCTGAATAACCCACTTCAGTCCTCCGGTGTGGTCATAATGCCCGTGACTGAGGAATATCGCGCTCAAGCCATCCAAGTCATTATTCAAGGTCTTCAAGTTAAGAGGCAGAGACATCCCCGGCCCTGTATCAAAAAGATACTTCTTATCAGCATTTTTGATGAGAATGCTGAAACCGTGTTCACCGACAAATCCGGATTTGCTGATACTGTTGTCACATAAAACGGTTATCATTGTTTCCATTTGTAGATTATTCCCTGTTTCCAAGAGAGAGGATTAATCGAGGCCTGCCTGCTTGAGATTGTTAACGGCATTTTTCAAATGTCGCTTCATGGCACTCCTTGCCTTTTTCTCATCCTTTTCAATGATGGCCTTGAGAATTTTTCCATGCTCCACCACGGTTTTTTGCGGTCTCCCTTCCACCCTGAGGGTGGCCTTCCAGCCATCGAAGAGAAATCTCGTGATGGTATCCATAAGCAACTTTATGGTCTTGTTCCCTGTAGCAGCCCCTATCTGGCTGTGAAAATGGATATCCGAACTGATCATCCCCACGACGTCCTTGTCAGCCAATTTTCCCCTGAACTCTGAAAGCGAATCCCCCAGCTTGCGGATATCATGTTTGGTGGCACGGATGGCAGCAAAGCCGGCCGCAGCCGGCTCTAAGACCAGCCGTGCTTCAAAGTGATTGTGCAATGTCTCTTTGTGATCTGAAAGCCAGTTGGGAAGGGGTACGAAAAGGTCCCCTGTGAGCCCTTTCACATAAGCCCCTTTGCCGGGTTTAACCTCCACCAACCCCATAATCTCAAGGATGCGGAGGGCCTCTCGGACCGAGGCCCGGCTTATCTGGAGTTCCTCAACCAGTTTCCTTTCTGAGGGCAATTTGCTGCCTGGCTCCAGTTGCTGGCTGACAATCAGGTCTTTGATCTGATCAATTGCAGCTTCTGATAATCTGGATCTGTTAATGGGCTTCAAAGGCATGATAAGGGCTCTTCATGAGTGGTTGACTTGCCTACTGGTCTGACCACATTAAATATACTTATTTTTTATGTCAAGGGAAAAATACCCTTATATCTCAAAAAACCGCAACTTTTCTCGAGACACCCTGCCAGAATTAAAGCGTTGGCTAAACAGCCTCTGAAATAGCCCTGCCTAATTCAGCAGTAGTGGCCTTTCCCCCCATATCAGGAGTTCGTAAGCCAGGCTCCTGCAGCACAGTTTCAATGGCTTTTTCCACAGTCCGTGCAGCCCCTTCATGGCCGAGATGATCAAGCATCATGGCCCCCGCCCATATCTGGCCAATGGGATTGGCTACGCCCTTGCCTGCAATATCAGGTGCTGATCCGTGAACCGGTTCAAACATGGAGGGGAATTTACGGGTGGGATTGATGTTGGCAGAAGGCGCAATGGCTATAGTGCCGGCGACGGCAGGACCCAGATCCGACAAAATATCGCCAAAAAGATTGCTCCCTACCACCACATCAAACCAGTCGGGGTGTAAGACAAAGTGGGCGGTGAGGATATCAATGTGGTACTGATCGGTTCGAATGTCCGGATATTCGGTGGCAAGAGAGGCAAAGCGTTCATCCCAAAAAGGCATGGTATGGATAATGCCGTTAGATTTGGTTGCTGAGGTCAGGTGTTTGGCTTGACGGCCACGAGCCAGTTCAAATGCGTAACGCAAAACTCGGTCAACACCTGTACGCGTAAATACGGTCTCCTGCAACACTGTCTCCGCCTCGGTTCCTGAATAGAGACGGCCTCCGATCTCTGAATACTCCCCCTCATTGTTTTCCCGGACGATCAGAAAATCAATATCAGCCGGCCCTCTCTCCCTCAAGGGGGATACCATCCCCTTTAACATACGCACGGGACGCAGATTGATATATTGTCTCATCTGTCTCCGGATCGGGATCAGCAGACCCCAGAGCGAGATATGGTCTGGTACACCGGGGAAGCCCACGGCGCCCAAAAAAATTGCATCATATTCCCGAAGCTGTTCTATCCCGTCCTCAGGCATCATACGGCCGGTTGCAGCATAAGTCTCACAACTCCAGGGAAAGGTGCTCCAGTCAAAATCAATATTGTGGCTCCTGCCCACTGCTTCAAGGACCCGGATACCCTCCGGGACAACTTCCTTCCCGATCCCATCGCCCGGGATCACGGCGATCCTGTATTTGGTCATCTTTATCCCTTAATATGTTAAATGGCTCTCAGTAATAAAAGTGGCGAACATTTGTCATTTTTCATACGGGCACAAATCTAAATGGAAACAGGATTATTTTCAACGGGAAAAATACGTCCTGTTCTTGTTGCATCGCGTGGCTTTTTGAAAGAGGTTTTTGCGCGCCAGCGGGAAAACCTGAACCTGTGAGGGGTAACCGGATATCTTATGTTGCCTATAGAGGCTGTTTTGTGTAATAAATACTAAAAATGGGACAAAGAGGGATACCGTTGATTGAACAGGATTCGAAAATTGTATTCAACAAGAGGCTTGCAGCCGATACCTTTTTTATGGGGTTGAGGTCACCTCAGATTGTGGCTGAAGCAAGGCCCGGTCAGTTTGTGATGCTAAAGGTAGGGCAGTGTATGAACCCGCTTTTGAGGCGCCCTTTTTCCATATGCGGGATTCAGGGTGATGACCTGATTCTCATCCTTTACCGGGTTGTTGGACGGGGCACGACAATTATGTGTCATAGAAGGGAAGGGGAGTCATTATCGGTTCTGGGACCCCTTGGCAATGGGTTTGAAATGCCCCGTAAAGGGGGGAAACCTCTCTTGGTGGCGGGGGGTATGGGGATTGCTCCTCTGATTTTTTTGGCTTCGATCCTGGAGCCTGGCAGTTTTACCTTTTTAGCGGGATTTGGTTCTGCAGGGGAGATTATTGCAACTGATGAAATTGGTTTTTCAGGCCTTGATCTCTCCATATCCACGGATGATGGTTCAGCAGGTCATCGGGGTCTTGTCACGGAACTTCTGGAAAACCATCTTTCTGGATTTAATAGCGGCAGATCGATGGTTTTTACCTGCGGTCCTTTGCCGATGTTAAAGAAAGTGGCAGCTATGACACTTGATAAAGATGTCCCGTGTCAGGTCTCTTTGGAGACATCAATGGCGTGCGGATTGGGGGCCTGCCAGGGTTGTGCAATCAGAAGGTCGTCGGAGCAAGACAAAACCTATTACCATGTGTGTCAGGATGGACCTGTTTTTGAGGTAAAGTCCTTAGACTGGGAGATGTTATAAAATATGATTTACCCCGACCTGAGAGTGAAAATCGGCCCTATCGAGCTCAAAAACCCTGTTCTTACCGCCTCCGGGACCTTTGGGTATGGCAAGGAATTTTCCCCCCTTATCGATCTCGATCTGTTAGGTGGCATTGTGGTCAAAGGGCTTTCCCTCAAACCGAGGGATGGAAACCCGCCTCCCAGGATTGTGGAGACCCCCTGCGGCATGCTGAATGCCATTGGTCTGGCCAATGTGGGTTTAGAGAGTTTCCTGAAAGAAAAGCTCCCGTGGCTCCAGGGGCTCAATACCGCCGTGATTGTGAATATATACGGGCACACTTTAGAGGAGTATGGGGCAGTGGCGGCCGGGCTCAGAGGGGTTAAAGGCTTATCAGCTATCGAGGTGAATATCTCATGCCCAAACGTTGAACAGGGGGGGATGGCCTTTGGCACGGACCCTGATATTGCGGCAAAGGTTACAGAACGCGTAATCAAAGAGGTGGACAAGCCGGTTATCGTAAAGCTGTCACCCAATGTGACCGATATCAGAAAAGTGGCTGTTGCAGTTGAAGATGCCGGCGCCGACGCATTATCTCTGACAAATACCCTGACAGGTATGGCTATAGACATTGAAAAGCGCGTCCCGAAATTAGCAAATATCTCAGGTGGGTTGTCAGGTCCGGCCATCCGACCCGTGGCACTCTTTATGGTCCATCAGGTGGTCAAATCGGTCAAAATACCCGTAATTGGGGTAGGCGGGATCACGGATTACCGGGATGCGCTCGAATTCCTGATAGCGGGTGCCCGGGCTATCCAGATAGGCACTGCCAATTTTGTCAACCCAATGGCTTCTCTTGATATCATAGAGGGATTAAGGATGTTTTGTCAGGACAAAGGGATTGATAGGATAGAGGATGTCATCGGCACGCTAAAGGTTTGAGACAGGTTTTCTATGAAAACAATTAAGGGTGGAGAGGCTGCGGGATGAGAGCAGAAAAGGTTTGCAGGCTTGGATTCTTGATTTCAGTAGTGGTTTTGTTGGGGTCAATATCTATAGTTGGAGCCCCGTCAAGGGCATATGCTGAGGACTCGGTATCCGGAAATATAATTGAACTCCAAAAGGAAGACAAAGAGGCCCTCGCCATCTTAGGAAAGGGCGTTGTGGGAAAGGCCTTGCCGGCAAAACCTATTACTGATACGGCAAGACTTATGCCGTTGAATGAGGGAACGTGGACCTACGCGGTGTTGGCCGGGGACCATAAGGGCACGAACCAGGAAGATATCATTGCGAGACCAAAACATGAAGAATCGGGGGCATCGTGGCGTAGAATAGTGGGCAAAAAGTACATTGAATATTATCGAGTGATGAATGGCGGGAAGATCGAGATGGTTTCGGAGGTGGATCTGGTGGAAGATGTGCTAACCCGCTATGCTCCCCTTTTTACCGTGATGTTCAATGGAATGGGACCGGGGGAGAAGAATGAGATGAAAACAAATATCAGGGTCTACGACCTCCATGATCCCAACGATGAGAAGTATAAGGGCCATTTAAAGGTGAGCCATACCTATGTTGGCGCTTATGAAGTTACTGTTCCTGCCGGGAAGTACCAGACAGTCCTGATCAAATCCTCATATACGGGAAAGGTCGGTCCTGCTTCAGTAAACGATGTGGGATATGTGTTTTATGCGGAAGGCGTGGGCATCGTTGCGTCTCTGGAGCGCTCTCATGTGGCGGCCTTTCTCTTTTATGACAAAAGGACCAAGACCCCGAAGATTCTGGTGCATCAATGAAGTTGATTGTTTTAGGATCAGGGACTGCTATCCCACTTCATGACAGGGGATCACCCTCCCTTATTTTGCTGATAGAGGGGAACCCTGTCCTCTTCGATATTGGGCCGGGGACCTTGCGTCAACTAACGAGAGTCGGCATCAATTACGAAAAGATTGGGCAAATATTCCTGACACATTTTCATCCCGACCACACGGCGGACCTGATTCATTTTCTATTTGCTTCAAGAAATCCGGCTGTTCTGAAGAGAAGAAGGCCCTTTGTAATTGCAGGTCCTTCCGGTTTAACCGAATTTATCAACGCTCTTCAAAACGCTTACCATACCTATCTGACCCTTCCTCCGAAGATGATGAGGATCGAAGAGATTGACATAAGTAAGAAAGTTAAAGGCGAATATAGTAACTACACGGTAACTAACAGTCCGACAAATCATACTCCTGACAGTCTTGCCTATCGGGTGAAAAATCGTTCGGGGAAAACGGTGGTCTATTCCGGGGATACCTGTTTTTGTGATGAAATAGTGGATTTGGCAAGAGGGGCTGATCTCTTAATTCTGGAATCCTCATTTCCGGATGGTGATGAGATAGAGGGGCACCTTACACCTTCTTTAGCAGGACGTATTGCAACCCTTGCGGGTGTGGAGCGGTTGGTTTTGGTCCACTTTTACCCCGAATGCCTGCGAAGCGATATTACTTCTCAGTGCCGGCAATCCTATAAAGGTGAGCTGGTATTGGGCGAGGACCTGCTTCAAATACGGGTATAGACCCTCAGAATTGACTATTGAAAAACGTTTGAAAAACGTTTTGACTGAACCTGTGAACGGTTACCCCTATTTTTTCCTGTCTATGATATGCTGACTTAGTATCATGAGGTCATTTTTTGTTGCAGAATCGGGGAATATGTCCAAACAGTTTATGGCATTGTCCCCATATGATTGGGCCTCTTCCCGGATGCGGTCAAGCGCTCCGTTGCCCCTTACAAGATCTATGATATCCCGGAAATCATCATCTGTGGGCTGGTGGTTTACAAAGAGATCTTGGAGTCGTTCTTTTTCTGTTGTTTCAAGCTGTTCCAGTGTGTAAATAAGGGGCAGGGTTATCTTTCCCTCCCTCAGGTCTTTTCCCACCGGCTTACCAAACACCTCCTGGGAAGATGTATAATCCAGGAGGTCGTCTATGAGCTGAAAAGCGATTCCCGCATTTAATCCGAACTGTGCAAGAGAATCTGCGATTTCCGACCCAGCGCCCGAGATGATGGCCCCGCAGGCACAGGCAGTTGATATAAGCATGGCCGTCTTTGCAGTGACGATTTCTAAATACAGGTCTCTGCCAATGTTCCAGTCATCCGTATGGGCCAACTCCAAAATCTGGCCTTCGGTCATTTGTGTTGCAGTCTCTGTGATTTTTGCCAGAAAAGGGATATTCCCGGCACGAATAGCTATGGCCAAGGCCTTTGAAAAGAGGAAATCTCCCTCTAAGACGGCCGCATGGTTGCCCCAGACCTGGTTAGCAGAAGGCCTGTTTCGCCTAATCTCTGCGTTATCTAATACGTCATCATGAAGCAGTGAAGCGGTGTGTATATACTCGAAAATAGTGGATAGTTGATAAACATCCTTTTCCTGGTAGTTGCAGAGTTCACAGGAGAGGAGGAAAAGAAGGGGCCTGAGCCTCTTGCCATGCCCTAAGAGCGCGTGTCTCCCGATTTCTTCAACAAGTGGGACCCGGGAGTTAAATACCTTGTATAGCTCCTCGTTAATGATGTCAAAATGATCTTTAAACTGTGTTAAATTTGATGTTTCCGAATCCATTTTTTATTGCGATTTCCCTTCTTATTGGCTGATGAATGTCTGCATTTTCTCATAACGGATGATAGTTTACCTTTAGAGATTTTACAACCTATTTCGTCCCTATTCCTATTCAGACGATTTTACCCACCAGGTCGTAGGTGTGGGCCTCTGTGATTTTTACAGACATTATTTCGCCAACAACAGCCTCCCCCTCGTTTATGAGCACCTTTGTGTCCACGTCCGGGGCCATTGTTGCTGTTCTGCCGGTCAACAACAGGTCGGTTTCAGGGCTTGATCCCTCAATCAGTACAGGTAAGCGCCTGCCGATTTTTCGTTGATTTATTTTCTTTGAAATTGCGGCCTGGAGAGTCATGATTCGGGCGAGTCTATTTTCGGCAATAACTCGATCAACCGTTGGCCTGAGGCTGGCCGCCGGTGTTCCCTTTTCCGGACTAAATGCGAACACCCCTAAATGGTCAAATTTCGCCATCTTCACGAAATCGCAGAGCTGGGCAAATATCTCCTCTGTTTCACCCGGAAACCCGACCATGAGGGTGGTTCGAATGCTGATCCTCCGCTTTCTATCCCTTATCCTCTCAATCAATTCCCCGGGCGTCTCTTTTCCAGGTTCCCGACCCATGGATTTCAGGAGGGTCTGGTTTACGTGTTGGAAGGGGAGGTCGAGGTAGGGGCAAATGGCTTCCTCAGAGTCAATCAGATCCAGAAGACGTTCCGACACATTGTTGGGGTGAAAGTATAACGGCCGGACCCACCTTATTCCTCTTATTCGAATAAGGCCTTCCAGTAAATCCTCAAAGCGCGCTTCATCATACAGATCGTTTCCATACACGCTGGTATCCTGGGCAATTATGTTAATCTCTTTTACGCCCCTGTGGGCCATCTCCTCAGCTTCCTTGATCAAAGATTTCAGCCTGCGGCTCCGGAAAGGCCCCCTTAGACGCGGGATGAGGCAGTACGTACATCTATGAGAGCACCCCTCAGCAATTCTGAGATAAGCGGTGTAAAAGGGTGTTGCCTGTACCTTGGGGAGATGGCGGTCTGCCAAGAAGGTGGGTCTGCTGATAAAAAACGGCACAGGAGCGTTTTTGTTATCATTTGACAGGATATCTGCCACACGCCGGATTTCCCCTGTGCCAAGCCAGCCATCCACTTCGGGGATCTCTTTAACGAGCTTATACCCATAGCGCTGCACAAAGCACCCTGCCACCACAAGCTTCTTTAATTTCCCCTCCTTTTTCAGACGCGCAGTTTCTAAAATCGTGTCAATGGCTTCCTCTACGGCGGCCTGGAGAAAACCACAGGTGTTGATAACGGCAAATTCAGCCTCTTCTATCCGGGATGTCAGGCCAAATCCTCTTGAGTCAAGAATCCCAAGCATATGCTCGCTGTCTACCAGGTTCTTGGCGCAACCGAGGCTAATTAAGAATACTTTGCCATATTTATTCATTTAGGTTTTTAAGTCTGTGAGCTGTGTTGTTTCGAGACCTTTGTAAAATGCCCCCTTTTGCCCAATCTCAGCGTCAGACTCAGATTTTAATCCTCGAAATATTCAACATATTCCTGTGGTTGAAATCCTCGCCTTCCTTGACCTTGACCAAAATTAAGTATTTTTCAAAGGTTTCGTTTCGTATCAGGCTGCATATTACCAACAAGCACTCAAAATCTCAACTCTTCAGGTGAACTGGCATACCCTCAGGGTGTTCAACCACGGGATTTTTTGTTGACACTGGTAATCAGGGTTTGTAGAAAACAGGTGTTTGGAAAATGTGATGGGGCAATTATCGTTAACTCTGCAAATAAAGTGAGGCAACAAATGGATATCACCGAACCGAAGATAACACAAAAGGAAATCCTGATCCTTGAAGATGACAACTTCAACCCTGACAATGTCTGCATTATAACCGGGGCGGGAATGGGAATAGGGAGGGCCACTGCCATGGCGGCCGCGGCCAATGGCCTGACGGCAGTTGGACTCGATGTCAATGAGGAGGAGTGTAAGAAAACAGTTGAGATGGTCCATGAGATGGGGGGCCGGATGGTCTTTATCAAGACCGATCTTACGCGCGATGAAGATGTAGAGAATGCCGTGGCCGAGGCATCAAAAGCCGGCGCCATCAAGTATCTCGTCAATATCGCCGGGATCCAGCACATCGATTCGATCGAAAACTTTCCCATGGAAAAATACGACCTTATGCAGAGGTTGATGCTGCGAGCGCCGTTTTATCTCTCCAAGTTGACGATCCCGCACATGAGGAAAAGCACTGGCGGGACAGGGGGCATCGGCAATATGGCCTCCATTCACGGGCATATATGCACACTCAATAAGCCGGCCTACAACATAATGAAGTTCGGCTTGAGGGCTCTGAGCCAGTCTATCTCGGCCGAGGGTGATGGAAAAATCCGTTCTTTTACAGTGAGCACCGGTTTTGTCAAAACGGCCCTGGCCCTGAACCAGATCCCTGCACAGGCAAAGCAACGGGGCATTACCCCTGAAGAGGTGGTTCGAGACGTCATGATGGGCGACTCGCGCATAAAGGAGATGATGTCTCCCATCGAGGTAGCCAATCTCTTCCTCTTAGGCTTCTCCCGTTTCGGGAGATATCTGGTCGGGGGAGATCTCTTGTTTGACGGTGGCATGGTACTGACCTATGCTGAAAAAAAGGCAATCAAACAGAAATCTGAAGACTAAAAATGTCTCACGCAAGGCGCGAAGGTTTTTGAGTAAATTTATGTCACTGTTTTTCTTTGCGAGCTTTGGCTTTGCGTGAGCAATAAGTTGAAGTACCATTCATTCTTGGCAAATACACTCTATCACTCCGTCTGAAAATAAGCACTTGACACGACACGGAAAATGATCGTATAATTACCG
>Ga0315535_1003253_pt1 | contig 10047 bp, 6 predicted proteins | sample SalMarSW160220MG_2_FD_203092 | JGI IMG/M metagenome (GOLD analysis project Ga0315535, IMG submission 203092) | Salt marsh sediment microbial communities from the Plum Island Ecosystem LTER, Massachusetts, United States - Salt Marsh Sediment SW1602-20 ...
TTCCACGTAACTTCGGAAATAATGGCTCCGGCTTATATGGGTCCTCGAACTCATACCGCCGCATTCTGTTGGTTAATCCGCTGATGGAAATGATGGGCGCCGAGTTCATGATGGAAGATGTGCCCATACGCCTGGAGTACCTGGCGGCCTATATCAGAAAATATGTCGATTGGGTCGAGGTGATCGATCTCAACCGGGAATCCCGTCCTTTTCACTACTTCTTGCATGCGATGCGGCCCGATCTGGTAGGCATCACCGCCAACTACATGTCTGTTCACAACAGCGCCTTGGAGCTGGCTGAAATCGCAAAGCTTGAAGGCATCGACGTCGTTATCGGCGGTTACCAGGCAACAGCCATGGCTGATGAACTGGCCGTCAACCCAAACATCGATTTTGTAGTCAGAGGCGAAGGTGAAGCAACCTTACTGGATATTGTTCAGAAGAAACCGCTAGACACCATTCAGGGAATCTCCTTTTCGAAGAACGGTCAGTTGATAAGGAATGCAGATCGTCCCCTGATTGAAGACCTCGACACGATTCCCTTTCCCGAAAGAGCGCTTAGAAAAAATGCATATAACTCGCCCTTTATGGATCTGGAAAGTGACGGTTCGACCGCCTATGACATGATTATCAGTTCACGTGGTTGTTTTGGAAAGTGCAAGTTCTGCACCGAGCCTCTCATGTCGCATGGAGTCCAGCGATATAGACGGCCCGAGAAAGTCGTCGAGGAACTCAGGGAGATCGTCAAGATTCACCAGGGCAAGAAAAGACTCAGAGTTTCAATATCAGATCCGAACTTCGGCGGCAGCGTCAAGGTGGCCGAAGAACTGTGCGACCGGCTGATTGATTTCCGGGCCACATGCGATACCGATCTGCACTTTTTCATCAGCGTCAGGACCAGCACTATTGCCAATCACAAGAGATTGGCTAAGAAAATGGTCAAGGCCGGCATGGACTATGTATTCGTCGGCATGGAATCACCCAAAGCAGAGGATTTGCAGGCGATAGCCAAGGCCGGCTGCTCTCGTGAGAAGCAGGAGTTGGCCGCCAAGTATCTCGAAGACAGCGGCGCCGCGGTAATGAGCAATTTTCTGCTGGGTCTTCCCGGACAAACCGAGCAAGACATTTTGGGCCTTGTGGACTACGCCAAGAGTCTCGACCTGACGGATTGCTATTTTTCGGTCATGATCCCCCTGCCTGGCTCGAAACTTTATGACGAGGCGAAACAGGATAACTTGTTACTGGAAGAGGATTTCACCAAATACAGACTGTGGGACACGGTAATTCGGCACGACAAACTGTCACGCAGCAAGATAAGAGAACTTTGCATCAGGTGTAATGCCAAGTGGTATGACGATCTCCTGCTTCAGCAGGAGTATCGCCGCTACCTGCAAAGCGGGGCACGGAAAAAGAAGCTGCATGTTTATGCCGGTAAGTTCAAAGTGCTGGCCGGTTTTCTATCGTTCATCGGCACAAGTGCCGGTGAGGAGTTTGCCGATCTCGACCCGGCCATGTTCGTCATGGATATGCCCAATCCACGACTTCGAAAGTTTACACAAGAAATGGGTATCCACAATATGCTCGAGATGGGACGCTTCTTGAAAATTCTAGGCAAGCAGAAAATCCAGGTCAGGCTGCAATTGCAATCACAAGAAGATGTCAGCTGGGTGGCCAAGACCGGCCCCAAGGGAGTCGAGTATCTGGACGCAATCAACGGAAGCGCGGATGATCTCAGTATTGCGATCAACATTCCGATCGGCAATGGTTCGTTGAGTCCCAAAGCAATAATCAGACGAATTCTCAAAGACAACCCCGATTTCAAGTCACGGCTCAACCTGACCCGTCTGTTTGCTGCTGCCGGCAGTGAAATCGCAAGCTACTATCTCGACAAGACCGTCGAGAACATACGCTGCAAAAGCCATGATCTTGTCCAAATAGGCAGAAGTCGAATGGCCGATCTTGCGCAAAACAAGTTTTTTCCGGCGGCGTTTACTGGGAGATCCACAGGCCTTCAATGAAACGCGGATCGAGGGTGGTCGGATCGTGAACCAGTAGTTCTTTTATTAGATCACACAGTTTTGCAAGCAGCGCCCCCAGGCCGGCCGGTATCCGCTCGCTGTAAGGTCCCGCCCAGCGGCCGAGTTCTTGTTCCAGCTTTGGTGCGTCGTTTGGCAGCGACTTGAAAAGTTGCTCAAGCGAGCCGATCGGGAAGGGGAGATGTGGCTCTCCAAGCCGCATACGATCGCGGGCGAATACCGTAAGCAACCAGGTGCTGAGCGATAGTGCCTCGTATGACTCGGGATGGGAGCCTTCCGGAAAAGGATCGGGCAGCCTGGCAACATCGAGTCCCAGAGCGGCTGCCAGGCGCAACTGGGCAGAAATGAAATCGAGCCGCTCGTCAGTCTGGATTAGATCGGCAAGACTCCGGTATTCACCTGCGACAAGTTCGCCTGCCGGTATGAACAACGGGCGCCGGGCTGCTGTCAGGGGCAGGACTTCCCTGTAGGGTTCGTCGACCAAAGACAGCATGCCCGGCGGAGTCTTGGCGAGCAGTTCACGTGCGCGGGCGGCCCGTCTTGAGATCGCCTCCCAGGCTACCTGGAAGATATGCAGCAGAGGAATATCGGATATCAACCGCCCGGCCGCTTCATTGTCTCGGGCCCCGAGCAGCGCCAGGCCTATTTCCAGGTAACCCTTGACCCGCTCGGCGGCGAAACGCAGTGTCTCGGGATCGCTGGGCAGCAGGCCGTCGCCGATCGCCACGCGGTTTACAAGGTTGGCGAGTTGTCCGGCCTGTGGAGAGGGATTCTCGATTGTGTCCAGGCCGGCATTAAGCAGGCTGCCCCAACTACCTGCTTGAAGAGTGTAGCGCGGCGGATTTTCCGGGCCGGATGGCAATGCCGAGCGCTTGATTTGAGCCGGGTCTCGGGGGCGGTAGAGTTCAAGTGCCGCTTCGAGGTTCGGCCAACCCCGGTCGGCAAGCCGGCCATTGCGCCAGCGAAACGTTTGTTGCTCGGTTTCGGCCGTTGGTGTCGTTCCGATGTTACCCATCAGGGCAAAAAACAGTTCCTGGTCCTCGATGTAGATGAAGTCTACGAGTTTCTTCACAAGCTTGAAATCGGCCCCCAGCTTGACAATCATGTAATGATAGCCGTCGGGAGTCATGACCCGTTCGGCCAGCCTGTCGGGTAACGAATCGAGCGCCTCCTTGTCGACCGGCAGCAGGGTTCTTTCGAACAGCAACACCAATATTTCGAAGTCCAGTGTTCTAAGCCAGCGCAGCATGCGCTCACGTGAACATTTGAAGAAAAGCTCGTTGAGGTAGGCCAAGTGTCCAAGGTCTATGCCCCGGCGCACGTACAACTCCAGGTCTGCCAGATAGGTGGTCTGTTCGTCAGAGGAAAGTTCGATCAATTCGACGGAATCGGCCTCACCGATTCCCTTCAGTGTCAGGATAAAATCCTCGGGAGGCAGCGCCTGCACGAGTTGGTCGGGCTTGGCCGAAAGCAGGATCAGATCCAACCGCCGTCTGTCTGCCGGCAAGGCCAGCACGAGTTCAACGCGCTCGGAAAGATCGAGGCTATCTATTTGCCGGCCGGCCTGCTGCGGATCCAGTCCGACTATCTGCGAGCCCAGCTGTAATAGATCTTGGCGTTTCATGGACAACACAATGAAGCTTGAATCTAAAATAGTCAATACGGTACACTGCGCGCCATGTCCTTGCTCGAGCCCGTGTTTTCCGATTCGGCCACGGTAAACGAGTTGGTTTCTGCCTGCGGCCACGATCATGTTTCTGTGATGGAACCTGACCGTATCGCTTATGCCCGTGACATGTGGCCGCGTTCTCTGATTAGCCAGCGTGGTGGAAGCCTGGATCGTCCGCCGGATGTCATCGTTTGGCCGGCCAATACTGAACAAGTGGCCAAGGTCGTCCGGGTGGCCAGGCGGACGCGACTGCCGCTTATTCCTTTCGGGGCCGGCTCGGGAGTTTGCGGCGGTACGCTTCCTCTGCGTGGAGGAATCCTGGTAGATCTCAAGCGCCTCGATCGCGTTCTGAAACTCGACCAGGATAACAGACTCTTGCGAGTCGAGGCCGGGATCATCGGCGAAAACCTGGAGCGTGAACTCAACCGGCAAGGTTTTACCTGTGGGCACTTTCCGTCGTCCATCTACTGTTCCACTGTGGGAGGCTGGATTGCAGCCCGAGGCGCAGGACAGTGTTCGAGTCGCTACGGAAAGATCGAAGACATGGTGCGCTTGCTCACCTTCGTGGATCAGGCGGGTGAAATCCGCACTAGTGCTACAGCCCCATCCGGTTGCGAGCCCTGGTCGTTGAATCCCTTGCTGGTGGGTTCGGAAGGCACACTGGGTATAATCACCGAGGCCACTATTGTATTGCGCAGGTTGAGCCCCGATCGCTGGTTACGCGGCTACCGGTTTCCGGATGTCCCCAGCGGGGCACAGGCCATGCGACTCATGTTGCGCATGGGCCTCAGACCCTCGGTACTGCGCCTGTACGATGAGTTCGATACGCTGATCGCCCGTCCGGGCCCCGGCCCGGTTGACGAGGAGGTAGGCGAGTCGCTGCTGCGCAGCCTGGGCGGAAAAGTCGGCAGCCCCCTGAAGGGCCTGCTGCGAATGTCGTTGCCGAAGCTCTTGATGGCGCCGAACATCCTCAACCGCATTGTGAATCTGCTGCCAGGCGGCTGCCTGCTGATTGTCATGCAGGAAGGCCCGGAAGAAGAAAGAACAATGGCGGCCGAAATCATTGCCGACCTGTGCCGCAGCCGGGGCGCCGTCGATCTGGGCGAGGAGCCGGGAATTCACTGGTGGAAAAACCGCTACAGTATTTCGTACAAGCAGTCGCCCATGTTCGCATCCGGCGCCTTCGTCGACACCATGGAGGTGGCCACCACCTGGGATCGCCTGTTGCCATTGTATCGGGCGGTGCGCCGGGCGTTGTCTCCGCTGGCCTTCGTCATGGCACATCTCTCGCATGCTTATCGTGAGGGTTGCTCGATCTACTTCACTTTTGCCTCCGCCGCCCGTGACGACGCCGCGGCCGCCGGACTTTATGATCGCATCTGGGAGGCCGCCCAGTCCGCGGTCATAGCCGAGGGAGCCACCGTCAGCCACCACCACGGGATCGGCGCCAGCAAGCAGCGCTTCCTGGTGCGCCAGCAGGGGGAGGCGCATGTTCTGGCCGAGGCGGTCAAGAGCGCCTTCGATGCCGACGGCCTTTTCAATCCGGGCAAACTCGGTTTGCGCGGGATAGACAAGCGGGAGGCCTCGTGAGCGCGGGCGATTCCCGGCCGGGAAAGTCATGGACGGCGTTAGCGGGCGTCCTTGGAAAGCGCAGGGCAAAGCGCGGCGATTCGGCCGCGCAGGCGATGGGACTGAATCCGCCTCCGGCCGTGGCGTTCTTTCCGGAAGATCCATCTGAGGTGTCCATCGTTCTCAGCGCCGCCAGGGACGATGGGGTTCCCGTTGTATGCGTTGGAACCGGAAGCCGGATCGGCAGCTTGCCCGATCTGGCGCTTCCGGGGGGAGAGTACGTGGGGCTGGGCCTCGGTAGACTGACAGGCGTTCTCGAAGTGCAAACAGATTCGTTGTGGATGACGGTGCTGGCAGGCACGCCCTGGCGGGAGATCATTTCGTCCGCGGCCAAGCACGACCTGAGACCTATTGGGGCACCCGGCACAGGCAGCGCCGGGGGATGGCTTTCGGTCTGCTCCTCGGTGGACGACATAATCATGGGTGTCCGGACTCCGCCGGTCATCGGCCTGGAAGCGGTCTTGCCCACCGGTAACCTGATTCGCTCGGTGACGACTCCCCGCGCGGCCATGGGTCCGGACCTCTACTCGCTGTTCTTGGGCACCTGGGGCGGCCTGGGCGTGATTACCAGCGTCACTTTGCGACTAGAGCCGTTACCGGAGAAGGAGGCCGTGGTTGGTTGGCGCGTAGCCGGTCTCGGCGGCGCGCTTCGCTTGCTCAAAGGCGCCGTGCGTGATTTTCTCCCGCCGCGTACAGGCACGATCTGGCTTGAAGAAGAACAGGGCAGGCGCAAGGCGCGACTGGCGCTTGTCTATCAGGGGGCGAGGCCGGTTGTCGAGGCCTGCCGGAAGTATATACTGAACTTTTGCAAGGGGAGGGGAATCGAGCAGGTGTCCGAGGCTGAAGCCGGATCCTGGATCGAAAACGGACAGGCGGTCGGCGGACGGGTGCACGCGGCCCCGGTGAGCTGGTCGCGACTGCCGGGCTTGCTCAAGCGTGCCGACAAGCGCCTGGGCAAGGCGTCTGTGGTAATGATCGATCGACCGCAGATCGAGGGTTGTCGCTTGCGCTTCGTGGTGGATGAGCCCGGCGCGGATGACGCCTGGTGCGAACTTGTGGATCCGAAGGGAGAGGCGCAAGCTTCGCTCGAGACTTCCCGCTCTTTCATGAACAGGGTGCGCGCCGAACTCGATCCGCAGGGGCTGGTGAACCCGCATGCCTGGCCGTTGCCCTGGGTGGGAGGTGATGTTTGAGCCTCAAGCACCACAAGCGCGATCTTCAAAACTGCACCTACTGTCCCAAGCTGTGCCGCTTTTGCTGCCCGACGGCCGAGGCAGAGCACCGCGAGACGGTGACTCCCTGGGCCAAGATGACCCTGGCCGAGATGGTGCGCAGCGATCGGCTCGAGCTGACGAACGAGGTTGGAGAGATCTTCTATCATTGTCTCGCCTGCCTGCACTGCCGGACGCATTGCCGGCACGGAGTAGACGTGCCCGGAGCGCTGGTTGAGGCCAGGCGAAAGGTTTTCGAGTCGGACTGCGAGCCGCCCGAGCTTTCGGTCATCATGGGAAGGTACCACGATGCCGGCAATCCCTGGGGCGAAGACCTGCGCCGGCGCCTGAGATCGGTCGTCGCCGATGAACTCTTCGTTCCCGAGGCCAGGGTAGCGCTCTTCGCCGGCTGTCAGGCCATCAGGCAAGATCCCAACTCGTTGCCCGCGTTATTCGAGTTGCTGGCCGCGCTGGATATTGACTACGTCGCCGTCTTCGAAGGGGAGGAACTCTGCTGCGGGTTGCCTCTCTGGCACGCGGGTGATCATGACGGCTTCGTCGAGCAGGCAAACCGCGTGGCCGCGGCGCTGTCAGCATACCGCCTGGTGATAAGCCCGTGCCCGGCCTGTGTCTACACTTTGAAATCTCTCTATTCCTCCCTGAACGTCTCGCTTTCTCCAAAAGTGTCGCACGTGCTCGAGTTCCTGTCCGAGCCGCTGACCGGCCGCGAGCCCGAGCGCAAGATCGAGGGCAGCCACGTCTACCACGACCCGTGCTATTTGGCCCGCTACCTGGAAGAGACGAGCCTGCCGCGCGAGATCTTGGGACGTATACTGGCCGAGCCGCCGGCCGAGACGATCTGGTCGGCCGAGGATGCGCAGTGCTGCGGCGGCGGCGGCCTAGTGCCGCAGCTGCTGCCCGAGGTGGCCGCCGGGGCGACCGAATTGCGCCTGAAGCAACTAGCCGCCAGCGGAGCCGAGCGCGTGGTCACAGCCTGCCCCGGCTGCGTCAACCAGCTAGCGTCAGCCCCCGGCGAAACCGCTATTGTCGACATCATCGAGTTGCTGAAGGAAGCCTACTGCAAATGAGGGTCTATGCCGGTCGTTTGCGCCTGCCCGCTTGCCGAGCGGGAACCAGCTGGCGCTTGCCGTTGCCGATCAGATCCTCGCGGCCCATTCTCTTCAAAGCCTTTCGCAGAAGCGGCCAGTTGACAGGATCGTGATAGCGCAAAAACGCCTTGTGCAGGCGGCGGGCCTTTAAGCCGCGGGGAACCGTGACCTCGACGCCGCCGTCCTTGAAGGGCTTTGTGGGGTCGATTCCGGAATGATACATGGCGGTCGCTAAAGTCATCGGAGTCGGCAGAAAAGTCTGAACCTGATCGATTCTGATGTCGTGATTCTTGAGCCACAGAGCCAGTTCGAGCATGTCCTGGTCGGTTGTCCCCGGGTGGGCGGCGATAAAATATGGAAGCAGGTACTGTTCCTTCGACGCTTCAGCTGAATACTTTTCAAACAACTCCCGAAAACGCTCGAAGAGTTCTATGTCCGGTTTTTGCATGTGAGTAAGCGGATCTTTGCAAACATGCTCCGGAGCTACTTTTAAATGCCCGCCGACATGATGAGTTACCAGTTCCTTGACGTAGTCTGAAGAACGCAAGGCCAGGTCATGACGCACACCGGAACCGATCAGGATTTTCTTGATCCCGGGCAGCTTGCGCGCCCGGCGATAGAGCTTGATCAACGGTGAGTGGCTGGTCTCTAGCTCGCGACATACGCTCGGGTAAAGACAGGACAGTCTGCGGCATTTTTTCTTTTGCTGATCTCGCTTGCAACCCTGACGGTACATGTTGGCGGTCGGCCCGCCCAGATCCGAGATGATCCCGGTGAAGCCGGGCAGATGATCTCGAATCTGCTCTATCTCGCGCAAGATCGATTCCGCTGAACGGCTCTGGATGATCGGGCCCGCGTGGCAGGCCAAGGCACAGAAGCTGCAGCCGCCGAAACATCCGCGCATTATTGTGACCGAATGTCTGATCATCTCCCAGGCCTTGATACGGGCATCTTTGTAGGCCGGGTGCGGGCGGCGGCTGAAAGGCAGCTCGTAGGTTTGATCCAACTCCTTGGTGCTAAGCGGCGTAGCCGGCGGCAACACGAAAACGTCGCGCCCTTCGTGTTTTTGAACCAGGGCCCGGCCGTGCACTGGATGCGCTTCTTCGAGCACCATCCGGGTCGCCCGGGCGAATTCCACAGGATCCCGGGAGACTGTTTCGTAGGCCGGCAGCCTGACGACATCGCCGCCGGTCTCGGCGGTCGGCCGGGCAAAGGCCGTTCCACGCACATTTTTGATGTTCGCGATCTCCTCGCCGGACGAAAGGCGCCATGCAACCTCGACCACCGCCCTTTCGGCATTGCCGTAGATCAACAAGTCGGCCTTTGAATCAAGCAGGATCGAGCGACGAACCTTGTCCGACCAGTAGTCATAGTGGGCCACTCTTCTAAGTGAGGCCTCGATTCCGCCGATAACGATTGGAACGCCTTCAAACGCCTGGCGACAGCGGTTGCAGTAAGCAATCAGCGCCCGATCTGGTCGAAGATCGGGCTGTTGGTCGGGACTGTAGGCATCGTCAGAGCGCCGACGACCATCTGCGGTATAGCGGCTGACCATCGAGTCCACATTGCCCGATGTCACTCCGAACATCAGGTTGGGTCTGCCCAGGGCAGAAAAATCCGCCGGACCCTTCCAGTCGGGCTGGGCGATTATCCCCACCCTGAAACCCCGGGCCTCGAGAACGCGCCCGATCAACGCCGCACCGAAACTGGGGTGATCGACGTAAGCGTCTCCGCCTACCAGAATAATGTCGCAGCTGTCCCAATCGAGATCGTCCATCTCTTTCCGGGACATCGGCAAGACCGGCGCTGGCACGAAGCGTTTGGCCCAATATTTGCGCCGGCCGTATAGACTGGATTCAGCCATCTTGAGCTGGAGAATAACGGAATCTTAAGAAAAATACGACCAATCATCAGAAGCCGGCGCCCGAAGCCGGCGCCCAGGCCGGCCTGCATGGTCGAAACCAGGGAAAAGCCAGGAAAAGCCAGAGACGGAGGTATCGACATTGTAAGGAAAAGCCTTGTAAGGAAAAGCCAGGGACGGAGGTATCGACATTGGAAAAGACATTGGAAAAGATTGGAAAAGACAGGGACGGAGGTATCGACATTGTGAGGTGTCCGGAAATCGGACACTCTCTGGGTTCGCCGGGCATGACTTCGATCTTCGAGTTCTTGTTTTCCAGGCAGTTATGAAGATGGGCCTGCTTGGCATCATTCGTGCTTATGTTTTTGGGCATGCGGGTTCCCAGAAAACACATCCTGGTTCCTTACTCTCCATTCCACAAGATCTGGCGCTGTCACGACCGGGAGTACTTGCTTCAGTCTCGGGCTGAGAAGCATGCCTACCTGAAGTGCATCCACGACGACTACCTGGAGAAATGCTCGCAGGACGACTT
>Ga0315535_1003255_pt1 | contig 10046 bp, 10 predicted proteins | sample SalMarSW160220MG_2_FD_203092 | JGI IMG/M metagenome (GOLD analysis project Ga0315535, IMG submission 203092) | Salt marsh sediment microbial communities from the Plum Island Ecosystem LTER, Massachusetts, United States - Salt Marsh Sediment SW1602-20 ...
CGAGAATCGCCTCGTCTACTACCCTGATCCGGTCATCCACCATACACCGGCCTCCGCCGGTCTGCCGTACACCGATGTTCGTCTCTCGACATCCGACGGCTCCGTCCTCGATGGCTGGTACGTACCGTCTCCTCAACCGCATGCGGTGGTCATCATCTGCCACGGCAACGCAGGCAACATTTCCACACGAATACCTCTGCTTGTCGCGCTTCACGAGCTGCACTTGAGCTCATTCATCTTCGATTACAGCGGCTTCGGCAGGAGCACCGGCCGGCCTACGGAACGCGGAACCTACGACGACGCAGCGGCAGCATGGCAATGGGTTCATTCCCACGTTCCTGGCGTCCATACCGGAGCGCTCTCGATCATCATCATGGGTCGTTCGCTCGGCGGTCCGGTTGCAGGGTACCTGTCTTCCATCCATCCTCCCGCCGCTCTGGTTCTTGACTCCACCTTTCCGTCCATTGCATCGCTCGTCCGCTCGAGAGCGCCCTACCTTCCGGTACGGCTTCTCCTTCGCTACCGTTACAACACTCTTTCGTTTCTCGACCGAGTCCACTGTCCGGTTCTGGTAGTTCATAGCCGCGATGACTCCGTCGTGCCAATCAGCCAGGGACGGGCTCTCTACGCCGCGATCAAGACGCCAAAGATGTTCCTGGAAATCAGGGGGCCCCACGTCCAAGGATTCGTGGCGGACTCCGATCACTACTCGGAGGGATTGAGACACTTTCTCAGTTTGGTCGAACAGGATCAGTGATTCGTCCAAGGTTGTGCGGGGTAGGAAAAGCGGTTATACTGGGCCGATTTTGAAAAGGGGGGCCGCCCTCTTCGTATTGAGCTTCGAGGTGAGCGTGGACTCAGGGTTGCATTTCTTCGACGTCGACCACACAGTGACGAAACATTCCACGGGACTGAGCTTCCTGTATCAAGGGATCAAAATGGGGATTCTTCCCTTCGCTCCACTCGTGACCGCGCCACTGCTCTATTGGCGCTACCGGATCGGGAGAATGGATCCGCGTTCAGTAAAGCAGGAGATCCCGTCGCTCGCGGGGCTGCATCGCGAGCAGCTGGAGTTGATCGCCGCAAGGTGCTTCGAGGAAAGAATACGCCCCGACATCTTTCGGGAAGCGGAACAGCGAATCCGTGGGCTGCGACGTGCGGGCGGCGAGGTCGTGTTTGCCACCCTCTCCGTTGACATCATCATCCGGCCGCTTGCGGATTACTTGGGCGTGGCGGACTCGATCGCAAGCTCCTTCGAGTTTTCGGGTGATACGTGCACCGGGCGTTTCGAAGGCGGGCCGATCTTCAATCTTCAAAAGCGCGATCAGGTGCTTCGATTTATCGAGAGCAGCGGTCGACGGCCGGAGGAGTGTTCATTCTATTCCGACAGTATCAACGACCTGCCGCTGCTCGAATCGGTTGGAACTCCCGTAGCGGTGAATCCCGATCGGAAGTTGGCGGATGAGGCCTCCCGGCGCAGCTGGGAGATTCTTCGCTGGAAGTAGCCGCTCTTTCTGCGGAGGTGAGATGTGGAACAATCGGAGTACGTACTCGCAATCGATTCCGGTGGCGCGGGCGTCCGGGCGATGGTTTTCAATAGAGCCGGTTCGATTGTCGTCCGGGAATACCAGACGACTCCTGCCGCCCATCCAGAGGAGGGCGCCACTGAATACGACCCCATGGAGCTCTGGCGCGCCGTCCTTTCTGTGACTCATCGGGTGTTGACCCGTCATGGAAAGGCCGTGTGCGCGCAAAGCATCAAGGCAATCGGAATCACGAATCAACGGGCTTCGTTCTGTCTGTGGGAGAGAGCGACCGGTCGGCCGCTCACCCCCGTCATCAGCTGGCAGGACGTCCGGGCTGCGTCGACGACCGACATCATGAACCGCAACCCCAGGTGGCGGCTCTTGAAGGCGGGTGCGACGTTCGTCCGTGCCCTCACACGCGACCCCATGATGACCGCCACTTCGATGCTTTCCTTTACCACGGACCACGCGAGCTGTCGTCTCAAGTGGGTTCTCGATCGAGACCCGCTTCTCAAAGCCATGTGTGACCGCGGCGAGGTCATGTTTGGCACACTCGACACCTGGTACATCTATAAATTGACCGGTGGTGCGCGCCACGTCACCGATCCCTCCAACGCTTCGAGCACCTCTTTGTACGACCCCTTTGGGTTGAAATGGAACAAGCTTTTCTTTGGGCTCTTTGGCATTCCTCTCGAAATCTTCCCGGAGGTGATCGAGTCGAATGGGGACTTCGGTACTACCGACCCAAGTCTCTTCGACGGACAAGCGATTCCGATTCGAGCCTCGATTGGTGACCAGATGGCAGCTCTCTTTGGCCACTGTTGCTTCGAAGCCGGCGACGTCAAGATCTCTCAGGGGTCGGGAGCATTCGTCGACATGAACGTCGGACCGAAAGGGAAGGTCTCCCATCGCGGGCTCTTTCCGCTCGTCGGTTGGGTGGTCGGGGGCAAGCCTGCCTACATGCTCGAAGGATATGTCGCGACTGCGGGCACCCTTATCGACTGGTTGGGCCAGGGATTGGGGCTGTCGGACACTCCGGCAGTGCTGAACGAGTTTGCCGCTCAGTGCAGCGACACCGAGGGGGTAGTGTTTCTGCCGACTCCAACCGGGATTCGCTTCCCCTACTTCAATCCTCGAGTCAAAGGATCGATCATCGGACTTTCACTTTCGACGCATAGACGTCACGTGGCGCGCGCGGTATTGGAGGGAATTGCGCTGCGGATGCTCGACATCGTTCGCGGCATGGAGGTGGATACAGGTATCCCCATTAGATCGATTCGTTCCGACGGCGGGGTGAGCCGCTCCGATATCCTCCTGCAATGTCTGGCCGATTTTGCGAAGCTTCCGGTTTACCGCGCTCCCGAGGCAGACATGACGGCAACCGGCACAGCCTACCTTGCAGGGTTGGCCGTCGGATTTTGGGAGGATTTCACCGAGCTGAAGAGCCTGGCAAAAGGATACGACACCTTCACCCCGACTATGTCGGAAGAGAAGAGAAATCAGAAGTTCGACCTCTGGCACCGCGCCGTGCGATCGATCCTTGCGATCTACCCGCCAGAACGCGCGGCGGCGGGCAAAGGCCGTCGGGCAGCAAAGCGAGCTACTTGACCACTATCTCATCGACTATGTCGTAGTTGTCGCCTGCTGCATGTTGAGCGATTTGCTCGACCTTCTTTTTTGCGCCGTCGGAGTGGACTGTTCCGAACAGCCGCACCGACTTCCTCCGTCGCAGGAACCCGGCCCTTTGTATTTCCGCACCAACATTGCTGTTTTCCAGGGACGGTTCGTTGCACACGTTGTCCAGGATCACCTGATCAACCGATGGCATTTCGCCCCTCCTTGTTGATTCGATTGTACCACGGCGCAGGCGGAGACGCCATTCAATTTTTCGTGGTCCCTCGAAGATCAGCGAAAAACTCACCCCTCCGACTGGAAGAGGTGACGGTAGATGCTTGGCGAATAGAGGCTGAAATCCGAAATACGCAGATATTCGACCGCTCCGGCCTCTCGCAACCTCTCCACGAGGCGGTCGATCTGCTTCTGCGACCGATACGCAGCGATCGCCTCGAGCTTGGTTTCGAGATGGTCAGGCGTTCCCTCGATCAGATAGTCAGGAGCCTCCGGGAATGCACAGTATATGGCAAGCTCATATAGCGTTGGGAGCTCTCGAAGCGGTGTTCCCAACTCGGGCCATATCGCGCCCCCAGCATGGAAGATCGAGACCCTGGCCTCTTGATAGACGAGCTTGTGGTCGGGGTGGAGATCGTTGCCGCTTGCCAGAAACACCCTCGTCGGCATTCGTCGACGCAGCTCGTAGGTGTAGGCGTTCTGAAGCCCAGTGAATCCCTCAACGACGTGGGGTCCCTCGCCTTTTGCAGCGCGCCGCCCCAGGTAGGGGGTCAAGTTGCAGTCTGGGAAATTCAGCCAGCTGACGTCCTGCACGCCGATGATGCGGAAGCTTTCCCGAGTCTCCTTTTGCCGTATGGAGCGGATGGAATCTCGGTCCTCAAGCTCGCAGTACCCCATACTTCCGTCCGTCGTGATGAGAACTGAGACGTCCACCCCCTCGGCGAGAGCAGCCTGGAGCAGAAGTCCTGCCCCCATAACGATATCGTCGTCATGGGGAGCGATGAATAGCCATCGCTCCTTCCCATCGTGCCAGCCGTCCATGAGCTCTCTAAGCGACTTCGTTTCGGTCACCTCACCATGGGTAGCGCGTCTCGTTACGCGGAAACTGTTCGATTCCGCTTCGGTCGAAGGTGACGTTGCGTTTTCCATGCCTTTCTCCTCGCTATCCCGGATACTCGTTTCCAACCTTGCGGGCCCGTTCCGCCTTGTCGAGATCTATCCCGAGCTTCACTCCAACCTCGACCAGCACGTTCCACCCGGCAGCCATCTCGATGTAGGGTTGAAACTCGGGGTAGGAACCCGTACGGACAGTCGGAAAGTGAGTCTCGCGGTCGCAGACTGCAAATACCGAAAGGCCGACCCCTCGTTCGAGCACTTCGCGGAACTTCTGCTCTTCCGATTCGAAGGGGTCGATAATGATGACCGCGTCCGTCGGGTCCATCACCTCTTCGATCCCGTGAACTGCGTAGGTGCCTTCGAGAAAGTCCGACTTCTTCTTCGCAATCTCGTTGCTTTTAAGCGTGAGCTCCTCGGCCGTCCCGTCGTTGCGACCTGCCCAATAGAGTGTCGTCGAAACCGCAAGACGTCGAGTGATTTCTTCGGGGAGTCGCATCTCCATTGCCTTGCGCATCTCCTCGGAAAGCCTCGACAGATCCGGAAGGGGTAGCCGATTCGACTTGCGAAAGAGAACGTCGTAGAAGAGGGCCTGCTCTACCACGCTCTTCGTCGCCGCGACTGCGGACTCGCTGCCGCAGGTGAGGATATAATGGAGGTCGGTCTCCTTCTCAACCGGCGTGTCGGCGTTTGCCACAACCCCGCAGAGTCTCCTGTGATTGTCCGCCTTCAGCCGCCTGATGAGCGAGACGCATTCTTTGGTCTTTCCGCTGTTGGACGCAACGAAGACTGCCGCGTCAGAAAGCGAATACTCCATCGCCTGAGTTGCGGCCTCGGTGAAGAGCACGGAGCCGGAACCGAGGCGTCGAGCCGTACATATCGCATTCTTTGCCGGGAAGATACGGGAGGAGCCTTCGCCGGTGAGCAGGACCCGCTTGGAGCCGGCGATTTCCAGATAGGGATCGACCGACTCGATGTCGAAGTTCTTGACGACATCGGCCGTCTCCAGCATTTCCTTGCAGATCGAATAGCGAGAATACTTGGAATCGGATAGGTTCATTGTGCCCCTCCTATTGGGATATTCGCGAGGACTGAATAGCTCGGAAGCTCTCCGACGAGCGGTCCGAGGTAGTCGAGAAAGTCCGGACTCACATCGTGCCCGTTGGCTGCGATGTATTCATCAGGCATCGGTTTCGTGCGAGCAGCAACCTGCGCGAGGGGAATTGTACCGAGAGTGGAATGATAGGGCGAACGCCTCGACCGTTGGATCGAAACCATGACGCCGGTCGTCCCTTGCTCGGCAAGCTCGACCGCTCGGCGTCCACATTCGTATGCTTCCTCGAGATCAAGGCTGGAGGCACGGTCGATCGCACACATTGGCAACGACTCGGTGATCTGGAACTCGCCGCGCAGCCTTGAGCCAGTAGGTTTCGCACCGGCGTTCGAAAGTATACCGTGGAGGACGATGGCTGCGCTCGTTCCGCCCATCGCGCCGAACTCGACGTTCGCAAACCTGTCCCGTTCCGTGGAGGCCGATACCGGAGTGCCGTCCGACCACACGATACCCTCGCCGCACACGATCGAGGCAAACCCGTAGGTTTCGATGCAGTCGAGTGCATCAGAGACGAACTGCTCACGGTCGAGCGCTCGCTCGGGGACATAGATCAGGTGCGGAGCATCGCCTTCATGTTTGCGGGCGAGTGCAGTGGCGGCTGCAAGCCATCCGGCGTCTCGGCCCACCGTCTGGTGTATCACGAACTGGTCGACCATGCGCATATCGGCAGCTAATCGGCCGGCCTGCTGCACCGACAGCGCGACGTAGCGTGCCGCCGAGGGATAGCCGGGAGTATGGTCGGTACCGAACAAGTCGTTGTCGACGGTCTTGGGCACGCCGATTCCACGTAGCTCATATCCTTTGCCGCGACAGTAGGCCTCGACGCGGGCGATCGTGTCCATTGTGTCGTTGCCGCCAATGAGAAAGACGTAGCGAATTTCATGCTTCTTCAAGATCTCGAGTACCCTTGGAAGGTCGTCGTCACGCAGCTTGTATCTACAGGAGCCGAGCGCCGAAGAGGGAGTGCGGCGAAGAGCTTCGATCGTCTCCTCCGCCTCCCGGCCGAGATCGATAATCCGTTCGCCCAGGAACCCTTCGACTCCGAACCGCATACCGTAGACCCCTTCGATATCCGCACACGCCTTCGCAGCCTGGACTATCCCGCAGAGGCTCGAGTTGATGACGGTCGTGGGTCCGCCTGACTGGCCGATAATCGCGTTTCCTTTCATTGACTCATTCTCCAATTATCCCGTTCATATGCACTTTCACCGCCTGCAGCGATGCGCCCAGCACGGGAATATCCGGGTTGTCGAGAATGTGAACCGATTGTGGCATCGTTGCACCCAGCTCCTCAGCCCAACCGCTCAAGCGTTTGACCGTTGCAGCGTCGAGCTCTCCGGCAACATAGACCGCCTCGCTGTCCATGAATGTCGCGACGAAACGGACCGTTTCTTCGATACGTGCTACGAGATCGTCGCTGCGCTCCGAGATGTCGGGTTGAAGCAGCTCTCCGGCGGCGCCTCGAATGCCGCGGTACACCTCCCCGGCGATCACGATCCCGGCACCGATCGTGATTGGGCTAGTCTGCACCTGCAGATGGATGAGATTCTGGTAGCGTTGTCCGTCCCTCGCAAGGTCCCAGTCGGCAGCACAATTTGCGTCGTTGTCGACAACGACCGGATGCTTGGGCACCCGCCTGTGAATCTCTGACAGGATTCTCGGCATGGACCAGCCGAAGTGCGTCGACTCCTCGATTTCCCCCGCAAGGTCGACGATTGAAGAGACGGCGATGCCGGTCCCATGGAAGGTGGGGTAGCGATGTGAGCAGGACACAATCTCGTCGACGATCTCTCCGAGAATCTCTTCGGTTCTCTCGTCGGCAACAGCGACTCGCCTTCGCTCCACGATTCTGCCGCTGAAATCGACCACACCGAAGGTGATCTCGTCTTCTTTTACGTATATGCCGCCGAAATAGCCGTAGTCGGGTCGCAGCGCGAGCAGGTCGGCTTTCTTTCCCCCCTGGGGACCGGACTCCCGCTTGCCGACAGTCTGGACAAGACCGAGCTGTTTGAGCCTGCGAATCAGGTTGGAGGTCGTCGACGGCTGCAGATTTGCACAGGCGGCGATCTCTACTTGCGAAATGCCCGGCTGAGAGCGCAGGAGCGAGAGAACGAGCGATCTATTCTTCAGCTTCTGGTCGCGTTGGTTCATCTTCGGGCTCCGAAAAATCAGGTTAGTTCGTGCACAGAATGAACTAACCTCACTCCTTTCTTATCACCTCTATGGCCGTTTCGTCAAGCGAGAATCATCAGCACGCGTGATGACAGATGCTTGACTCCCGATGCCCGGGGGGCCAAAATCGACCCATGACGGCGCAGCAGTCTCTTTGTATTCCACGGATCGAGTGTGAGCTCTCGAATCCGATGGAGGAGATCTCGAGTAGAGTAGCTTTATCGGGCGCTGAAGCGCGCCTCGATGAGGCGCCGTGGCCCGAATTCCCATACAAACCGGAGGTAACGGTCCATATCGGGCATTCGGGTGCTGCGATATTCCTCCGGTTCGACGTCCATGAGCAGGCGGCGCTTGCCGAGAAGACGGAGTCGAACAGCCAGGTCAGCGAAGACAGCTGCGTCGAGATGTTCATCGCGCCGGGCGGGGACGGCCGTTACTACAACTTCGAATGGAGTTGCATCGGCACCTGTCTCGCCGGAGTCGGTGCTCAGCGACACGGCCGGCGCCTACTCGACCCGGAATTGATTCGCCGGATACGTCGAAGCTCGACGCTCGGCAATGAGGCTTTTGCCGAACGCAAGGGCCCAACTGCATGGTCTCTGACGGTAGCGCTTCCAGTCGAAACGTTCGTGTTTCACGAAGTCGGCGAGTTGAGCGGCTCCGTGATGACCGGCAACTTCTACAAGTGCGGAGATCATCTCAGCGTTCCCCATTATGTAACCTGGCACTCGATCGAGTCTGCTCGACCCGATTATCACCGTCCGGAACAGTTCGGAAGAATCGAGTTTGCATGATAGTGTCATAATGACACTGGTGGAACCCCAATTCGACCTAGTGGGTATAATTGGCCCATTTCGCTCTTCTTTCGACATGTCAGGACAGATCAACTCGGTCAGGGATCGGCTTCTAATTCTTTGACAGGTAATGGTTTGGCTTCAAATCAACGGACTTGGCACGGTTGTTGCTATATTATAAGTGAAAGAACTAAGCAACATTTCCAGGAGGTTGAGAAATGAAGAGCCTGATTAGTTATCGCCCTGACTATACCGATCTTTTTGATGGTGTTGATCGTCTGTTCGGTTCGCTCGTGGGCGACGGTTCGTGGATGAAACATCCGGCGGTGGACATCCGCGAGGAAGAAGGACGCTACGTGCTGGAGGCCGAGCTTACCGGTCTGACCGAGAACGATTTCGACGTTCAGGTTCACGATAACCTGCTCACGATTTCTTCGAAGAAAGCTGAGAGCGAAGAGACCAACAAGAATGGATACGTTCTCCGTGAGCGACGTGCCGCATCCTTCTCTCGAAGCTTCGTCCTTCCGAAGGACGTCGACCGCGAGAAGATCGACGCGCAGTTCAAGAACGGCCTGTTGACCCTGGTTCTCAACAAGACGCCGGAGGCAAAGCCACGGTCCATCCAGATCAAATCGAACTAGGAGGCGATTCTGCGCATTCGGCCCTTCCCGATGGAAGGGCTTTTTTTGTCTTTCGGAAGGACCGAGCCGAGACCCTCCCCGACCGTCGGGGGGCCCCACAACGTGAGACTCAGAAATGCGAGAGGAACTCCGCGGCGCTGACGTAATTCGACTCTGACTGGAGCACACCCTTCACGTAGTATCGAACATAGGGCACTCGATGGTTCCGAAACACGGTTTCTTTGAACAGAAGAAAATCGTGAAAATAGTCGACGCGATCATAGACCAGCTCGTAAACATCGATTTCGATGTCTACCGGCTCGCGCCGTTTCGCCATCCGATCGAGCCAGCGTGCCATGGAGACCCACTCGAAGCACCAGCCCTGAGTCAAGACGATCGCGACGTTTTCCGAGGAGCGGAGTACCTCCATGTCAAACTCGCCTTTCTCGATCGCAGCCCTGGCCTGCGGCTCGGAAAGGACCATTCGATGCAGCATTGGCGAGGAGTGTACGGCTCGCCGGCCCGCCCGTCAACAGTCTTCGTCCTACACAAAATGCCTTGACAGAAGTCGTCCCGGGCGGCTCTGATATCTGATAGTCGGAGGGGGACGAATGGACGGTAGCGCAAAGCGAGGGAAGAAATGAGTCTCGGAATAGGAATCGTTGGGTTGGGTGCCATATCGGACTTTCACGCGCAGGCGGTGCGGGCAATTGGGCCCGAGAGGCTCGTCGCGTGCTGCTCCCGAGACGAAAAGAAGGCACGCGATTTCGCGGAGAAGTATCAATGCAGCGCCTACGGATCTCTGGAAGAATTCGTTAGACATCCCGGTTTAGACATCGTTTCGATCGCCACCGCAGCTGGACACCACTTGGAGCCGGCGTTGGCGGCTATCGAGGCAGGCAAGCACGTGATCATCGAGAAGCCGATCGAGATCTCCCTCGATCGGTGCGACATGATCATCGAGGCGGGCAAGAAAGCCGGAGTTCTCGTCGCCGGGATCTTCCAGTCTCGTTTCAGCGAAGTATCGAAAATCATCAAGGAGGCTATCGCCTTGGGGCGTCTCGGTCGCATCACGCTC
>Ga0315535_1003257_pt1 | contig 10044 bp, 10 predicted proteins | sample SalMarSW160220MG_2_FD_203092 | JGI IMG/M metagenome (GOLD analysis project Ga0315535, IMG submission 203092) | Salt marsh sediment microbial communities from the Plum Island Ecosystem LTER, Massachusetts, United States - Salt Marsh Sediment SW1602-20 ...
GGGACGGGGTGCCCAATTTCATGATCCTGCCCGGAAACAAGGTCGTTCCCCCGCCGCTCAGGGTCCTGTCCTCCGCCCCCGACGTCCAGGTGGACGGGTTTCTCCTGCCGGGGCACGTGTCCGTCATTACCGGCTCCAGGACCTTCGCCTTTCTCGCCGATGAATTCGGCCTGCCGTCGGCGGTGGTCGGCTTCACGCCGACGGACATTCTGAAGGGGGTCCTCGAGATCGCGGAGCAGGCCCTGGAAAAACGGTCTTCGGTGGCGAACCTCTACAGCCGCGTGGTGACCGAGGACGGCAATACACAGGCCAAGGCGCTCCTGGATCGCTTCTTCCAGCCCGAAGACAGCGTGTGGCGGGGATTGGGCCCCATCCCCGGATCGGGACTCGCCCTGAGACCCGAATGGAAAAAAATGGACGCTTCGCGCATAGAGGTCGACCTGCCCGAGCCGGTCGAGCCGAAGGGATGCCGCTGCGGGGACGTTCTCAAAGGGGTCATCGAACCGCCGGAGTGCCCTCTCTTCGGAAAGGGCTGCGATCCGGACGCGCCCGTCGGCGCGTGCATGGTTTCCAGCGAGGGAACGTGCGCGGCCTGGTACAGGCACGAGCGCTACCGCATGGGGGTGGCGCAATGAAAAACTCCGACCGCATCCTCATGGCCCACGGCGCCGGTGGACGCATGACCCGCAAACTCATCCAGGACATGTTCGTGCCGGTCCTGGGGAATCCCTTTCTCGAGGCCCTCTCCGACGCCGCGGTCCTGCCCGAACTCCCGCCGGGCCGGCCCGCCCTTACGACGGACGCCTTCGTGGTGGATCCGCCTATCTTCCCCGGGGGGGACCTCGGATACCTCTCCGTGTGCGGGACGGTCAACGACCTGTCCGTTGCGGGCGCCCGGCCCCTCTGGCTCACCTGGGCGCTCGTGCTGGAGGAGGGGGCCAAGTCCGAACTCGTTGCCGCCTGCGCCGCCGGTGCGGCCAGGGCGGCGAAGGAGGCGGGCGTCAAGATCGTGGCCGGAGACACGAAAGTCGTTCCCAGGGGGAAGGGCGACAGGATATACGTGACCACGGCCGGTCTCGGCGTTGTCCCACCCGGCCGGGACGTGGGCGACCATCGGATAGTGGTCGGCGACGCACTGCTCGTAACCGGTCCCGTCGGCGACCACGGGGCAACCATCATGGCTTGTCGGCACGGCATGGCCGGCGACAACCTCTGCTCCGACTGCGCGCCGCTGTCGTCGATCACGGAGTCGCTCATGGAATCGGGCGCCGGAGTTCACGCCATGCACGATCCCACTCGGGGCGGCGTGCTGGTCACATGTCACGAGGTCACATCCAGGGCCGGGATCCGCATCGTGCTCGACGAGAAGGCCCTGCCCGTGAGGCCGGAGGTTTCGGCCGTGTGCGAGTTGCTCGGGCTCAGCGCCGTCTCCATGCCCTGTGAGGGTCGCGCCCTAGTCTGGGTGGACGCCGGTTCGGCCGGGAAGGTCCTGGAAGGGCTGCGGAGCCACCCCGCCGGAAGAGAGGCGGCCATCATCGGTCGGGTGGAGAATGAGGCGCCGGGCCGAGCCCCAGTGACGATGGTGACGGTGTCTGGAGAAGAGCGGCCCCTCGATCTCCTCTCCGGCGCCGAGCTGCCCCGCATCTGTTGAGTAACGGAAGGGTCGAACGCAGCGCCTGGCGAGAAGTGATGGTGCCTCGATCTCTCCCCGCACAGGCCCCCTTACGGAGAGTTCATGCACGAATGGTCCCTGGCCTGCCAGCTTGTTCGTGAAGCCGAAGCAGAGGCTGAACGGCGAAACGCCGTCAAGGTATTCGGCGTGACGGTGTCGATCGGTCAGCTTACGGGCATCGTTCCCGAGCTGCTCACAAGGGCATACGACATGGCCCGCATGGGCACGCTTCTCGAAGATGCGGCGCTGGAAGTGGAGATCGAATCCGTTAAGGGCCGATGCGCGGAATGCGGCAGGGAAAGCTTCATTCAGGGTTTCGGTCTTATGTGTCCAGAATGCGGCGCGCTGGGGCTTGAAGTTTTGTCGGGAGATGATATCCTGTTGACAAAGATGGACCTGGAAGTCCGCGAGAAACCCTTCCGGGGCCGTGGAGGGGTGCATGTGTGAGACATGCGGGTGTGGTTTGCCTGAGGAAGCCAAGCACACCCATGGGGATCACGACCACACACACCGGGAAGAGGCCCGCCTTTACAAGAACCTCCTCGACGCCAACGAGGCCCAGGCCCGCGAAAACCGCCAACACCTCATGGAACACGGGATCTTCGCGGTGAACCTCATGTCTTCGCCCGGAGCGGGGAAGACGAGCTTCATCGAATCGGTGGCGAAGGCCGTAAAGGGGAAGCTTAGAGTGGGCGTCATCGAGGGCGATCTTGCGACGGACCTCGACGCAGACCGCATTCGTGCGCTGGAGCTCCCCGTTCACCAGATTACGACCGGATCGACCTGCCACCTCGACGCCGCCATGGTCCACGAAGCCCTCCACCAGCTGCCGCTCGCAGACCTCGACCTTCTCTTCGTCGAAAACGTGGGTAACCTGGTCTGCCCAGGTCTGTACGACCTCGGGTGTCACCTCAACGGCATCCTCCTGTCGGTGACCGAAGGCGACGACAAGGTCGCCAAGTATCCCGTGGTCTTCCGCCAGGCCCAGTTCTTCTGCGTCACCAAGATCGATCTTCTGCCCCATGTGACCTTTGATTCCTCCCGGCCCCGGAGGGAGGCACGGATTCTGAAGGGCGATCTGAAGACGTTCGCCTGTTCAGCCAAGACCTCGGAGGGCATGGGAGAGGTCCTCGCCTATCTTGCCGCCGAACGCGAGGCCTTGTTGCACTGACCGCCGCGTGCGGTCCCGATTCTGATACGTGCGGCGGGCAAAAGACCCGCTTGATGAGACCGATGACCGCGAAGAAATCCGCCCTTCGCGGCGCTTTGCCCATTGCGCACGTACAGGGAGAGGGGTCCGCGGCGTGTTTGTGTTTTTGTCCCACGGGAACACATTCCGTCTGGGGGAAGGCCCTGGGGGAGGGACTTGTTCGGCTCGAAAAGTGTGAGCAATTACGCATATTCGAAGAAGTTGACAATAGAGGTATCGGAACATAGATTACAGAAGAATTCTTGTGTTCTCAGGGGAAACCCTTACAAAAAGAGGAGGTGGCCATGGGAAAGCCAAGGGGAAATCCGTTTTCCAATGAGCGCTTTGACTCAGGCGGTGGGGGAGGCGGCGGCGTAGCCCGCCGGGATTTCCTCAAGATCTGCACCATGGCCGCAGCGGCCGTGGGGCTTTCCGCTTCGGTCGGAAAGGCCTGGGCCCAGGCCGCGGAGAAGGGGCTGAAACCCTCGGTCATCTGGCTGCACTTCCAGGAGTGCACCGGCTGCACGGAATCATTGCTCAGAACAAGCCACCCGAAGGTGGCCGACCTCATCCTCGACCTCATTTCCCTCGACTATCACGAGACGCTCTTCGCCGCTGCAGGTTACCAGGCGGAGGACGCGCTCAAAGCCGCCATGGAGAAAAACGCCGGCAAGTACATCTGCGTGGTTGAGGGCGGGATCCCCACCAAGGACGGCGGTATCTATTGCCAGATCGGCGGGAAAACGGGTTTGGAGATGCTGAAGGAAGTGGCGGAGAAGGCCGGGGCCATCATTGCCATCGGGTCCTGCGCGTCCTTCGGCGGCATCCAGGCCGCGGACCCCAATCCCACAGGTGCCAAGGGTGCGCCTCAGATCCTGGAGGGGAAGACCGTCGTGACCATTCCAGGATGTCCCGCCAATCCCTACAACTTCCTGGGGACCGCACTGCAGTACGTCACGTTCGGCACGCTGCCCGCGCTCGACAAGCTGGGCCGTCCGAAGTTCGCCTACGGGCGGGTCATCCACGACGACTGCCCAAGGCGTCCCCACTTCGATGCCGGCCGTTTCGCCCAACAGTTCGGCGACGAAGGCCACAGGCTCGGATACTGCCTGTACAAACTGGGATGCAAGGGACCGGAAACCCACGCCAACTGTTCCATCAAGAACTTCTGCGAGATCCCCGGCATCTGGCCCATAGGGATCGGCCATCCGTGCGTAGGTTGTACGGAACAATCACTCGTTTTCCGCGTGCCCATTTTCCAGACCGTCGAGATCGAACGGCCCACCCCGCCGGATACCTATCCGCCTATCCACGCCGAACACGGCGGTGTCTCACCGGTCGCGACCGGTGTAGCGGGTCTCGTTGGCGGTGCGCTCGTGGGTGCCGGGATCATGGCCTCCAAGAAACTCATGGCCGAACCTCAGGCCGAATCCAAGGAGGACTGAGATGACCGTTGATCGACGCACCGCACTGAAGGGCATGGTGACGGCGGGTGCGGCGGTCCTCGTTGGTGGAGGCGAGATTTCCGCGCGCGAACGGGGACCGTCCCCGGACGATGCGGTGGGCATGCTCTACGACGCGACGTTATGCATCGGGTGCAAGACCTGCGTCGTGGCGTGCAAAGAGGCCAACGACCTGCCGCCGGACACCGAAACGCTGACTCCGCAGGGGCTGTATGATGCCCCGTTGAGTTTGAACAGTACGACGAAGAACATCATCCAGTTGTACAAGGGCGGGGACAAGCTATCCTACGTAAAAAAGCAGTGCATGCACTGCTACGATCCCGCCTGCGCCTCCGCGTGCATGATCGGCGCGCTTCACAAGATGAAGGACGGCGTGGTTGCATACGACCTCGACCGTTGCATAGGCTGCCGATACTGCCAGGTGGCCTGCCCCTTCGAAGTCCCCAAGTTCCAGTGGGACAAAGCGGCCCCGAGAATCGTGAAGTGCGAGATGTGCCGCCACCTACTGGCCAAGGGCGGCATTCCCGCCTGCTGCAAGGTCTGTCCGAGGGAAGCGGTCATTTATGGAAAGCGCAACGATCTTCTTCTGGAGGCAAAGGCCCGGCTGAAGAAAGACCCCGATAAATACAACCCCAAGATCTACGGAGAAAAGGACGCCGGAGGAACCCACGTCATTTACCTGGCCAAGGCGGGTTTTTCCTTCGAGAATCTCGGGTTCCCCGACCTGGGTGACGAGGGCATTCCAGAGCTGTCCGAAACGATCCAGCACGGCATCTACAAGGGATTCATAGCGCCGGTCGTTCTCTACGCGATCCTGGGCGGTGTCGTCTGGCGGAACAGGAAGCGGGGCGCCCAGGACCACGATGAGGAGGTGAAGCCATGACCGAACATGCCCAACCCATCGGCGGCTCCATCTTCACCCGTCCTTTCAAGATTCTCATGGGTATTTTCGTGGTGGGCGCGCTTCTCCTGCTCTGGCGTTACCTGTCCGGTCTGGGGGCCACGACGGGCCTGAACGACGGATATCCCTGGGGAATCTGGATCGCCTTCGATGTCGTCACGGGCACGGCCCTGGCGTGCGGCGGCTATGCCGTCGCCATTCTCCTGTACATCCTTAACAAGGGGAAATATCATCCGCTGATCCGCCCTGCGATCCTTACAAGCGCCTTGGGTTACTCCATTGCCGGCGCGGCCATCGCGGTGGACGTGGGCCGCTACTGGAACATCTGGAAGATCCCTCTCTTTTTCTGGAAGTGGAACCTCAACTCGGTCCTGCTCGAGGTGGCTCTGTGCGTCATGGCCTACGTCATCGTCCTGTGGATCGAACTGTCCCCTGCCTTTTTCGAAAAGTGGAAGGACAGCTCAGTCCCCCTTCTGAAGAAGGCCTCGGGCATCGGCCTTCCGTTTATGAACAAGGCCCTCATCTGGATTGTGGCCCTCGGACTCCTTCTTCCCACCATGCACCAGTCCTCGCTGGGATCGGTCATGCTCGTGGCCATGAACAAGCTCAGCCCTCTCTGGCACACCCCCATGCTTCCTCTCCTTTTCCTCATCTCCTGCATCGCCATGGGGTACGCCGTGGTAATCTTCGAATCCACCCTGTCCAGCCGCTTTTTCCATCGAAAGCCCGAGACGAAAATGCTGGGTTCGCTCTCCGTGGCCATGGTGGTCGTGCTCTTCCTCTATATCGTCCTTCGCTTCGCGGACCTGTTGTGGAGGAGCAGGATCGGGCTCATCTTCACCGACGGTTGGCACAGCTTCTTCTTCTGGCTCGAGATCGTTCTCTTCCTGGCGCCGGCCCTGATGCTCCTGTCGAGCAAGATGAGGACTAATCCCGGCAGCCTGTTCCTGGCGGCCATGATGATGATTCTCGCGGGTGGTCTGTACCGCTTCGATACGTACCTGGTCGGTTTCAACCCGGGCATCGGATGGTCCTATTTTCCGGCGGTACCCGAGCTGCTCATAACCATAGGCCTGGTTGCGTTCGAGATCATGGTCTACATCGTCATCGTCAAGAGGTTCCCGATCATAAGCGGAGGTGCTCCCGCAACGGCGGGACAAGGGGGTATGCAATGAGTCCACGCATTACCATAGATCCGATCACGAGAATTGAAGGCCACCTCCGTATCGACGTGGAGGTGAACGGGGGCGTGGTCAATGACTCCTGGTCGTCTGGTCAGATGTTCCGGGGCATTGAAATTATCCTCAAGGGACGCGATCCCCGGGACGCATGGTTCTTCACGCAGAGGTTCTGCGGCGTCTGCACGACCGTCCACGCCATCGCGTCGGTCAGGGCCGTGGAAAACGCACTCGACCTCGAGATTCCCATCAACGCCCAGTACATCCGAAACATGATCCTCGCCGCCCACGCGCTCCATGACCACATCGTGCACTTCTACCAGCTGTCCGCCCTGGACTGGGTGGACGTGACCTCGGCGCTGAAGGCGGACCCGACCAAGGCGGCCGGCATCGCCGAAAGCATTTCCCCCTGGCCGGACAACGGCAGGAGACAGATGCAGGCCGTCAAGGAAAAGCTGAACGACTTCGTGAGCCGAGGCCAGCTCGGCATTTTCACAAACGGCTACTGGGGCCATCCGGCCATGAAGCTCTCGCCCGAGGTCAACCTCCTAGCCGTGTCACACTATCTGCAGGCGCTGGAATACCAGCGGAAGGCTCTCCAGGTGGTGGCGATCCTGGGCGGAAAAACGCCCAACATCCAGAATCTCGCGGTGGGCGGCGTCGCCAACGCCATCAACCTGGACAACGAGTCCACGCTCAATATGAGCAAGCTCTTCATGGCGAAGGACCTCCTGGACCAGGTCGCCGGCTTCGTGCAGCAGGTCTACCTCGTGGACGTGTGTGCCATCGGGGCCATGTACGCCGACTGGCTCAAGTACGGCGCGGGGGTCACGAACTACCTTGCGGTGCCCGACATGCCGCTCGACACCAAGGGCACCAAATTCGACATGCCCGGCGGAACGATCTTCAACAAGAACCTTGCGACGGCCAAACCCATCAACAGCTTCCAGGATCCCTACTTCCGGGACAACGTGGCCGAGTGCATCACCAGGTCCTGGTACGACGGCGACTGGACGAAGCATCCCTGGGAGGAGAGCACCGATCCCGGCTATACCCCGTTCGACCCCTCCAAGAAGTACTCGTGGGTCAAGGCTCCCAGGTTCCAGGGGCACCCCATGCAGGTGGGACCGCTCGCACAGGTTCTCGTCGCTTACGCAACGGGAGACGAGCCCACCAAGCGCTGGGCCGACTACGCCCTCAAGACCGCGGGATCGGTGGCCGGAGCCAAGCTCAGTCCCGCCATCCTCCACGGAACTCTGGGCCGTCATCTCGCCAGGGCGGTGCGAGCCTCGGTCATATCGGAGCTGGCCCTGCAGCACTGGCAGCTTCTCGCCGAAAACATCGGGAAGGGCGACACGGCCATCTTCAATCCGCCTACCTTCCCCAAGGGTGAGCAGCGGGGATTCGGTTTCCACGAAGCGCCCCGGGGAACACTCTCGCACTGGGTGATCATCAAGGACGGCAAGATCGAGAACTACCAGGCCGTCGTGCCTTCGACCTGGAATGCCGGGCCGCGCGACGACAAGGGACAGAAGGGGCCCTACGAAGCGTCGCTCGTGGGCAACCCGATTGCGGACGCGAAACGTCCGCTGGAGGTCCTCCGTACCGTGCATTCCTTCGACCCGTGTCTTGCATGCGCCATCCACACCGTCGACGTGGAGGGCAAGGAACTGTCCAAGGTACGGGTTCTGTAGTGCCCGCGGTGGATGGAGGCGGGGAGAGGGACCGGAGGGTCGTCGTCCTCGGCGTGGGCAATGTGCTCATGGGGGACGACGCCCTCGGTCCTGCAATCATCAAGCACCTTGAAGCGGCCTATGAATTTCCGAAGGGGGTGTCGGTGTTCGATGCCGGCACCCCCGGTCTCGATCTGACGCCCTACATCGCGGACAAGGATGCCCTCATCGTCGTGGATACGGTGGATGCCGAGGGACAGGCGGGAGAACTGCGCCAGTACAGGCGCGAAGCAGTGCTCAAATACGCACCCCTGCCCCGCCTCAATCCTCACGAGCCCGGTCTGAAGGAGGCGCTGCTGACGTTGGAGTTTTCCGGCGGCGGTCCCGAAGAAGTCCTGCTTGTCGGCGTTATTCCGTCCCAGGTGGAGCCGGGGGCAGGTCTGTCACCGGCGGTGGAAGCCGCCGTACCGGATGTCCTTTCCGCCGTCGTCCAGGAACTGGAGCGACTGGGTGCACCCCCGATTCCCAAGCCGTCGCCCGACGTTCCCGACCTGTGGTGGAAGCGAAACGATCTGACGGGGCCGGGCGGCTGAACGGCGGGGATTCCCGTCTGGGAGGCCGCAGTACTCCCATGCCCGACCGTTTCTACGTGGGGGGATCATGCTCAAGCTGGAACGGTTGCTCGTGGTGCTGGTGGCCCTTCACAGCGCCGTCGTGGGGGGCCTCCTTATGGTCGTACCCGAGTTCGCCATTCATTTCGGGGGCTGGGGCGGCGCATCTCCCCTGTTCTTTGCATGCCAGGCCGGCATCTTCCACCTTGTCCTGGCGGCCGGCTATCTGATCGAATTCTACCTGTACAAGGGCATCGCATTCCTGGTGACCGCCAAGGCCATGGCCGTGATTTTTCTGCTCACCGCGACGGTGCTGGGCGGGGTGCCCTGGATCGTGCCTTTCTCGGGCGTTACCGACGGCCTCATGGGGCTGGTGGTGTTGATGGTGCACCTCAAGGTCAGCGCAGGCGAGGGACGCTGAGAGAACGGGTAAGGCGCATCTTCGCGCTGCTTTCCGATCCGGCATACAAATGGGGTGGAGGCCTTCGGTCAGGCGTTCGCCAGGATACGTTCGACGCGCTCGGCGAGCCGATCGTACTGGAAGGGTTTGGGTATGTAGTCCACGGCGCCTCGCTGGAGGCCGAAAATCTTGTCCTTGAGGTCCGTGCGGACCGAGAAGATGGCGACGGGAATATCCCTTGTGCCCTGGTCGGCCTTGAGAAGTTTCAGCACTTCCCACCCGTCCATCCTGGGCATGTTCAGGTCCAGGAGGATGAGGTGGGGGCGCAGGGTCCTCGCAACGGTCAGCCCGTCTTCTCCGGATAAGGCCTTGGCCACGACAAAACCCGCGTCCGACAGAATCGCGTCCACGATATCCAGGAGGTCCGGGTTGTCGTCTATAACCAGCACCGTGTGCTTCATGCCCTAACTCCCTCTATGGAAAAAGTTTAAAGTCAGGACGGGGGGGAGTCAAGCAAAATCCCCGCCAAATCGGGCAACGGCAATTTTCACCGGACTCCGTGCGCGGTCTGAACCGCGCCGAAACGGGAGAGGAGGTCGGCCATGCGCCCGGCGGCCGCGGCCGCCTCGTCGGCGAGTTCGGCCGGTGCGTATACGATGCCGGCCAGGCGCCTGCTGCCCGCATGCACCTTCGTGGCCTGCGAGTCCTTCACGGGACTCGCGCAGGGCGAGTCCCCCGGTAGCGAGGCCGTGAGAAGAAGATCGGCCAGGGCAAGGATCTGGCCGGAGGGGTTGAAAACGTAGGCTTCGTCCTCCCGGCCCTTCCTGACTACGAAGCTGGATGTGCCCGCGAGATCCAGATCGATGAGGGACATGGGGAGCATGAATTCCAGGGAGACCAGGTTGTTGATGTCCACGAGGTTGTTGATCAGGGGAAAGGCGTCTTTCAGGGCCGCGT
>Ga0315535_1003261_pt1 | contig 10040 bp, 6 predicted proteins | sample SalMarSW160220MG_2_FD_203092 | JGI IMG/M metagenome (GOLD analysis project Ga0315535, IMG submission 203092) | Salt marsh sediment microbial communities from the Plum Island Ecosystem LTER, Massachusetts, United States - Salt Marsh Sediment SW1602-20 ...
CTGTCCCAGGGCCTCGTCGAAGTGCGCGAGCGCCTCGTCGTGGCGCCCCATCATGGCCAGGCACAGCCCGGCCTTGTTGTGCACGTCGGCGAATTCGGGGTGGTCCTCGAGGACCTCCTCGAAGACCGACAAAGCAGACTCGAAGTCGTCTCGCTCCCAGGCGCTGATGCCTCGGTTCACGGCTTCGCGTGCATGCTGACGAGTGCTCCGATCCATGGACAGAAAGGTTGGGGCGTCGGCACCGTTCGGAAAGGGGTCGGGTTCAGCCTATGTGTAGAACGCCCGCACGCTCTCCGCCACCCTCCCGATGCGATCCTCGCCCAGCTCGGGGAAGATCGGCAGGCTCAGCACCTCGTCGCAGAGCGCCTCGGTGACCGGGAGGTCGCCGCGTCTCCCGCCCAGGGAGGCGAAGCACTCCTGCAGGTGGAGGGGCACGGGATAGTAGATGCCGGACCCGATCCCCTGCTGCGTGAGGTGCTCCCGGAGCGCGTCCCGCCCGCGGGCGCGAACCGTGAACTGATTGTAGACATGGAAGCTGCCGTCGCCCACGTGGGGGAGGCGCACGCCCTCGACGTCGGCCAGGAGGGCGGCGTAGCGGCGCGCGTTCTCGCGCCGTGCGGCGGCCCACCCGTCGAGGTGGCGGAGCTTGACCCGCAGGACCGCCGCCTGAAGCGCGTCCAGGCGGGAGTTGGTGCCCACCATCTCGTGGTGGTACATCTGGCGTCCTCCGTGGACGCGCAGCTTGGCCAGCTTCTCCGCCAGCGCCGCGTCCCGGGTGGTGACCAGGCCGCCGTCGCCGAAGCCGCCCAGGTTCTTGCTGGGGAAGAAGCTGAACGCTCCGGCGTCGCCGACGGCGCCGGCCACGCCGTCCGCGGAGCGGGCGCCCACGGCCTGGGCGGCGTCCTCCAGCACGAAGGCGCCGCGGCGACGGGCCAGCTCCACGATCTCGCCCATGGGCGCCATCTGCCCGAAGAGGTGGACGGGCACCACCGCCACGGTGCGTGGGGTCCAGGCGGCCTCCAGCGTGGCGGCCGTGACGTTGAAGGTGTCGGGATCGACGTCGCAGAAGACCGGACGCAGGCCCGCGTTCCACACCGCCCCCGCCGTGGCGAAGAAGGTGAAGCTGGGCACGATCACCTCGGAGCCGGGCTCGGCGCCCAGCGCCTTCAGGGCCAGCAGCAGCGCGTCGGTGCCGCTGGCGCACCCCACGCCGTGGGGCACGCCCAGGTAGGCGGCGAGCTCCGCCTCCAGAGCCTCCACCTCCGGGCCCAGGACGAAGCGCTGGCTCTCGACGACGGCGAGCACCGCGCCGTCGAGGTCATCCTTGATGGAGCGGTACTGCGCGACGAGATCGAGTAGAGGGATGTCCATGTCGGCGCTTCACAGGGTTCTGGCCCGGGCGTCGCCCCGGTCCACGAGGGTGCGGAAGTACGGGATGGTGAGGCCGAGGCCCTCCTCCAGGGAGACCTTCGGCTCCCACCCCAGCACGGACCTCGCCAGGGTGATGTCCGGCCGGCGCACCTTGGGATCGTCGGCGGGGAGCGGGAGGTGGCGGATCTCGGAGCGGCTCGCGGTCTGCGCGAGCACCGCGTCGGCGAGCTCCCGGATGGTGAACTCGGTGGGGTTGCCCACGTTCACCGGGTCCGCGTACGACGCGTGGAAGAGGCGATAGATGCCATCCACCTCGTCGTCGACGTAGGTGAAGGAGCGCGTCTGCGAGCCGTCCCCGTAGACGGAGATGGGCTCGCCGAGAAGCGCCTGCACGATGAAGTTGGAGACCACCCGGCCGTCGGCGGGCCGCATGCGGGGGCCGTAGGTGTTGAAGATCCTCACGATCCTGGTGTCCACCCCGTGGTAGCGGTGGTACGCCATGGTCATGGCCTCCGCGAATCGCTTGGCCTCGTCGTAGACGCCCCGCAGGCCGATGGGGTTCACGTTGCCCCAGTACGTCTCCACCTGGGGATGCACCGCCGGGTCGCCGTACACCTCCGACGTGGACGCCAGCAGGAGACGCGCCTTCTTCGCCAGCGCGATCCCCAGCGCGTTGTGCGTGCCCAGGCTTCCCACCTTCAGGGTCTGGATGGGCAGCTCCAGGTAGTCCACCGGGCTGGCGGGCGAGGCGAAGTGCAGGATCCCGCCGAGCTCCCCCTCGATGACGATGGGCTTCGAGATGTCGTGCTCGACGAGCTCGAAGCCCGGGTAGCCGGCCAGGATCTCCGCGTTCTCGCGAGAGCCGGTGACGAAGTTGTCCAGGCCCACGACCTCGTGACCCTCCTTCAGGAAGCGCTCCGCGAGATGCGAGCCCAGGAACCCGGCGGCTCCGGTGACGAGGACGCGCACGGCTCAGCTCCCCCGGCCTTCGCGGCGCGTGCTCCCCCGCCCGACGCACGTGTACTCGAAGCCCCGCTCCGCCATGTCCTCGGGATCCCACAGGTTGCGGCCGTCGAAGATCACCGGCTCCTTGAGCGCCGCCTTGATCCTGGGGAAGTCCGGGTTGCGGTAGGGCTGCCACTCCGTGTGGATGACCAGGGCGTCGGCCCGGTCCAGGGCGTCGTAGTTCGTGACGGCGTACGTGATGCGGTCCCCGAAATGGCGGCGCGCCTCGTCCATGGCCACGGGGTCGTGGACCGCAACCCGGGCCCCGCGCGCCAACAGCCCCTCGACGGTCACGATGCTCGGGGCCTCGCGCATGTCGTCGGTGTTGGGCTTGAAGGCCAGGCCCCACACGGCGAAGAAGCGCCCGGTGAGGTCCTCCCCGAAGCGCTGGACGACGCGGCCCAGGAGGAGGGCCTTCTGGCGGTCGTTCACCGCCTCCACCGCCTCCAGGATGGACGCGTCGGCGCCCATCTCGTTCATGGTGCGGATGAGGGCTTTGACGTCCTTGGGGAAGCACGAGCCCCCGTACCCCGCCCCCGCGTACAGGAACGCGGAGCCTATCCGCTCATCGGAGCCCACGCCCGCCCGCACCCTGTTGATGTCGGCGCCGGTCTTGTCGCAGAGCTGCGCGACGGCGTTCATGAACGAGATGCGCGTGGCCAGCATGGCGTTGGCGGCGTACTTGGTGATCTCCGCCGACGGCACGTCCATGAGCAGGATGGACGCGCCGCTGCGGACGAAGGGGGCGTACAGGTCCCGGAGGACCTCGGCGGCGAAGTCCGAGTCCACCCCCAGCACCACCCGGTCCGGCTTCATGAAGTCCTCCACCGCCGCCCCCTCCTTGAGGAACTCGGGGTTGGAGCAGACGTGGACCGTGAACTCGGTGCGGGACTCGATCTCCGCGCGCACCAGCTTGGCGGTGCCCACGGGAACCGTGCTCTTGGTGATGACGATCTTCTCGCCGTTCATGGCCTCGCCGATGGTGCGAGCCACGGCGAGCACGTGCTTGAGGTCGGCGGAGCCGTCCTCCCCCGGCGGGGTGCCCACGGCGATGAACACGACGTCCGAGAGGCGCACGGCCATGACCACGTCGGTGGTGTAGCGCAGGCGCCCGGCCTTCACGTTCCTCTCGATGAGGGGCTCGAGGCCCGGCTCGTAGATGGGCACCTCGCCGCGGTTCAGGCGCTCGACCTTGCTCTCGTCGATGTCGGCGGACACGACGTCGTTGCCGGACTCGGCGAGGCACGCGCCCACGACGAGACCCACGTATCCGGAGCCGATGACGGCGACTTTCATGGCGTGTGGCTCGATCTGTCAGGTGAAGTGAGGTAGGGCATCAAGTCTTTCAAGATGCCCTCCGGGGAGCGGGAGCGGGAGGGCCGGCCCGCTACTTCGCCGCCTTCAGCTCGAAGATCTGGTCCCGCAGCAGCGCCGCGCGCTCGAAGTCCAACGCCTCGGCGGCCGCGGCCATCTCCTGCTCCAGGATCTTCAGGTACTCCTCGTGGTTCACCTCGTCGGCGTAGCTCGCCGCCTTCTCGGACACGCGGGCCGGCGCCGTGCGGGCGTCGGCCACGCGGGTGCTGAACCCGATCTCCTCGACGCTCTTCCGGATGGTCTCGGGGGTGATGCCGTGGGCGGCGTTGTGCGCGATCTGGATCTCCCGCCGGCGGTTGGTCTCGTCCAGGCACCGCTGCATGGACCGGGTGACGCGGTCCGCGTACATGATGGCCTTGCTGCGCACGTTGCGCGCGGCCCGGCCGATGGTCTGGATGAGGGAGCGGCCGTCCCTGAGGAAGCCCTCCTTGTCCGCGTCCAGGATCGCCACCAGGGACACCTCGGGCAGGTCCAGGCCCTCACGCAGCAGGTTGATCCCCACCAGCACGTCGATCCTCCCCAGCCTGAGGGAGCGGATGATGCTCATGCGCTCGATGGTGTCCACGTCGGAGTGCATGTAGCGCACCCGCACGCCCACGGACTGGAGGTACTCGCTCAGGTCCTCGGCCATGCGCTTGGTGAGCGTGGTCACCAGCACGCGCTCGCCCCTCTTCTCGCGCTCCCGGATCTCCGCCAGCAGGTCGTCCACCTGGCCGCGCACCGGGCGCACCTCCACCTCGGGGTCCACCAGGCCCGTGGGGCGGATGATCTGCTCCACCACCACGCCGCCGGCCTTCTCCAGCTCCCAGTCGCCGGGCGTGGCCGAGACGAAGATCACCTGCCCCAGCATGGACTCCCACTCCTCGAACTTCAGCGGCCGGTTGTCCAGCGCGCTGGGGAGCCGGAACCCGTGCTCGATGAGGGTGAGCTTCCGGCTCCGGTCGCCGTTGTACATCCCGTTGAGCTGGGGGATGGACGCGTGGCTCTCGTCCACCACCACCAGGAAGTCCTCCGGGAAGTAGTCCAGCAGGCATGCCGGCCGCTCCCCGGGCTGCCTGCGGCTCGTGTAGAGGGAGTAGTTCTCGATGCCCGGGCAGGTACCGATCTCGCTCATCATCTCGAGATCGAAGTTCGTGCGCTGCTCCAGGCGCTGGGCCTCCAGCAGCCGCCCGTCCTCGCGGAACCTCGCCACCTGCTCCGCGAGCTCCTCGCGGATGAGCGGCACCATCTCCTCGATGGTCCGCCGCTGGGTGACGTAGTGGCTCGCCGGGTAGACGGCCGTGCGGTCCAGCTGGGCGATGAGCTCGCCGGTGAGGGGATCGAAGCGGGTGATGCGCTCCACCTCGTCACCCCACAGCTCCACGCGGACGGCCTGCTCGTCGTAGGCCGGGAAGATCTCCACCGTGTCGCCCCGCACCCGGAAGGTGCCCCGCTCGAAGAGGTAGTCGTTCCGCTTGTACTGGATGTCCACCAGCCCGCGGAGGATCTCCTTGCGGGGCTTCTCCTCGCCCACCTTCAGGTGGAGCATGAGGGAGCGGTAGTCCGCGGGGTTGCCCAGGCCGTAGATGCTGGAGACCGACGCGACCACGATGACGTCCTCGCGCTCCACCAGAGACGACGTCGCCCGCAGCCGCAGGCGCTCGATGTCCTCGTTGATGGAGGCGTCCTTCTCGATGTACGTATCGGTGGCCGGGACGTACGCCTCGGGCTGGTAGTAGTCGTAGTACGAGATGAAGTACTCGACGGCGTTGTGCGGGAAGAGCGCCTTCAGCTCACCGTACAGCTGGGCCGCCAGCGTCTTGTTGTGGCTCATCACCAGCGTCGGCCGACCGTGGCGGGCGATGACGTGGGCGATGGTGAACGTCTTCCCGGTACCGGTGGCGCCCAGCAGGACCTGGGCGCCGTCGCCCCGGGCGAGGCCGTCGTTCAGCTCCTCGATGGCGCGGGGCTGGTCCCCTGCGGGAGCGTGGGGCGATACGAGCTCGAAGGTGGCCAGGGGGGTTACACCCACCCCACGTCCTCGTCGTCGAAGTGCTCCCTCCGCTCGACGGCGAGCACACCCTTCACCCGGCCGACGGCCTTGCGGACCTTCTCCAGGTGGCTGAGGTCGCGGACCTCCACCACGAACTCGCCGCTCATGCCGCCCTCGGCGACGTGCATGTCGGCATGCGGGATGTCGGTGCCGGTGTCGCTGATGGCCTTGGCCACGTCGGAGAGGAGCCCCCGGCGGTCGGTCCCGCGGACGTAGAGCTTCACCATGAAGCGGTCGCCCTTCACCGCCGCCCACTCGATGTCGATCCGGCGCTCGGGGTCGCGGGCCAGGGCGAGCACGTTGGGACAGTCCTGGCGGTGGATGGAGACTCCCCTTCCCCGCGTGACGTAGCCCACCACGGGGTCGCCGGGCACCGGCTGACAGCAGCGGGAGTAGCGCACCATGAGGTTGTCCATCCCCTGGATGCGCACGCCTTTGCTGCTGAGGCGCAGGCGGCTGGCGAGCTTCGACAGGGCCGTGGGCGGCCGCTGCACGACCTCCGCCGGGTCGTGGTCCGGGAAGAGCTGCTTCAGCACCGCGGTGGGTCCCACGTCTCCGCGCCCCAGCGCGGCGTGCACGTGGTCGAACTCCGGGAAGCCCAACGCCACGGCGGCCTTCTTCAGCTCCTTGGCGTCGTCGGGAAGGGTGCGCCGGGCCTTCCTCAGCTCCCGATCCAGGAACTCCCGGCCCAGCTTCACCGCCGAGTCGAACTCCTCCCTGCGGATCCACTGGCGGATGCGCGTGCGCGCCCGGGACGTCTTGACGAAGGCCAGCCAGTCACGGTTGGGGTGGTGGCGGGCGTTGGTGAGGATCTCGACGGTGTCGCCGTTCCTCAGCTCCCTGGAGAGCGGGGCGATGCGTCCGTTCACCTTGGCGCCGGCGCAGTGGAGCCCGATCTCCGTGTGCACGCTGAAGGCGAAGTCGATGGGCGTGGAGCCCATGGGGACCGCCTTCACCTCGCCCTTGGGCGTGAACACGAAGATCTCGCCCTGGAAGAGATCCATGCGGAGGAACTCCATGAACTCCTCCGGCTCCCGCGTGTCCTGCTGCCACTCCAGCACCTGGCGGAACCAGGTGAGGGCTTCGTCCACCTCGTCGTCACCCTCGCGCTTCCCCGTCTCGTCTTCCTTGTAGCGCCAGTGCGCGGCGATGCCGTACTCCGCCGTGCGGTGCATCTCCTCGGTGCGGATCTGGATCTCGTAGCGACGCCCCTGAGGCCCGAACACCGTGGTGTGGAGCGAGCGGTACATGTTGGACTTGGGCGTGGCGACGTAGTCGTGGAAGCGCTCCGGGATGGGCGTCCACCGGGAGTGGATCACGCCCAGCGCGGCGTAGCAGTTCTGCACCGTGTCGGTGGTGACGCGCATGGCCATGAGGTCGTAGATCTCCTCGTAGGGCCGGCCGCGCTGGACCATCTTCTGGTGGATGGACCACAGGTGCTTCGGCCGCCCGCTCACCTCGGCGGGGATGCCCGCCTCGGCCAGCGCCTCCGCCAGCGGCCGCCGCATCTCGACGATCTGGCGCTCCCGGGCCTTCCTGCGCTGCTTGACCTTCTTCGCCAGCTCCTCGTAGGCCTCGGGCTCCAGGAACTTGAAGGCCAGGTCCTCCAGCTCCCAGCGGATGGCGGCCATGCCCAGACGATGGGCCAGCGGGGCGTAGATCTCCCGGGTCTCCATCGCGATGCGCTTGCGCTTGTCCTCCGGGAGGTGCTCCAGGGTGCGCATGTTGTGGAGCCGGTCGGCGAGCTTCACCAGGATCACCCGGGCGTCCTCGGCCATGGACAGGAGCAGCTTCCTGTAGTTCTCCACCTGCTGCTCGCTGTGGGTCTGGAACTCGACCTTGCCCAGCTTGGTGACGCCGTCCACGATGGTCGCCACCTCCGGGCCGAAGTGGTTCTCCAGGTCCGGGATGGAGACCTCCGTGTCCTCCACGGTGTCGTGGATCAGCCCCGCGACGATGGACGCGGTGTCGAGGCGCAGCGTGGCCAGGATCGTGGCCACCTCCACCGTGTGCGACACGTAGTCGTCCCCCGACGCGCGCCTCTGACCGGCGTGCGCTTCCGTCGCGAAGTCGTAGGCCTCGCGGATCTGACCCAGGTCCAACCGGTCCGCGTAGGCCTCCAGGGCCCGCGCCAGCGGGCGCGGGAGACCGCGGATGGTGGGAGTCGGGCCGACGGGGGCGGAAAGCGTGGCCATTTCAGGAATAACGTACACGGGAGGGGCGCCGAGGTGCGAGGGGCGGACGCCGAGGGCGGCGGGCGCGGCCGGCCGAGCCACGCCCGTCGTCGCATCCCGCCCCACTCATTATGTTTCCCGTGCGGTTCGACCTCCCTGCCCTCCCATCCCTCAAAGCCCATCCCATGACCGACCATCTCATCGCCCCCCACGGCGGCGACCTCGTCGATCTCGTCGTCGCGGACGAGCGCGCCCGGGAGCTGAAGGAAGCCTCCCGGGACTGGCCTTCCTGGACCCTCACCGAGCGCCAGCTCTGCGACCTGGAGCTCCTGATGAGCGGCGGCTTCTCGCCCCTCGCCGGGTTCATGGGCCGGGAGGACTACGAGGGCGTGGTGGAGGACATGCGCCTCCGGGACGGCACGCTCTGGCCCATGCCCGTGACGCTGGACGTCACCGAGGCGCTGGCCGACACGCTGGCGCCGGGAGCGACGCTGGCGCTGCGCGACCACGAGGGCGTCATGCTGGCCGCGCTCCACGTGGAGGACATCTGGACCCCGGACCGCCGGCACGAGGCCGAGATCGTGTTCGGGAGCGACACCGGCGCCGCGCTGGAGGAGCACCCCGCGGTACGGTACCTCCTCGGGCAGGCGAACCCGGTGTACGTGGGCGGCCGCGTCGAGGGGCTCCAGCTCCCGCCCCACTACGACTTCCGCACGCTGCGCCTGACCCCCGCCGAGGTGAGGACGAGCTTCGCCAAGCTCGGGTGGCAGAAGGCCGTGGCGTTCCAGACCCGCAACCCCATGCACCGGGCGCACCAGGAGCTGACGCTCCGCGCCACCAAGGAGGTCGAGGCGAGCCTCCTCATCCATCCGGTGGTGGGCATGACCAAGCCCGGCGACATCGACCACTACACGCGCGTACGCTGCTATCAGGCCCTGCTCCCCACGTATCCGAAGGACACGGCGATGCTCTCGCTGCTCCCCCTGGCCATGCGCATGGGCGGCCCCAGGGAGGCGATCTGGCACGCCATCATCCGCAAGAACCACGGGTGCACCCACCTCATCGTGGGCCGCGACCACGCGGGACCGGGCGAGGACTCCGGCGGCACGCCGTTCTACGGCCCCTACGACGCCCAGGAGCTGCTGCAGAAGCACGAGAAGGAGCTGGGCATCTCCATGGTGCCCTTCAAGCTCATGGTGTACGCTCCCGAGCACGACACCTACTACCCCTCCGACGAGGTCCCCGAGGGGATCGAGACGGTGAACATCTCCGGCACGGAGCAGCGCCGGCGTCTCCAGCGCGGCATCGAGCTGCCCGACTGGTTCACCTTCCCCGCCGTGGGGGAGGAGCTGCGGAAGTCCTCACCGCCGCGGCACAAGCAGGGCGTCACCATCTTCCTCACCGGGCTCTCCGGCGCCGGCAAGAGCACCATCGCCAACGCCCTCATGGTGAAGTTCCTGGAGCTGGGAGGGCGGCCCGTCACCCTCCTGGACGGCGATCTGGTGCGCAGGCACCTCTCCAGCGAGCTGGGCTTCAGCAAGGAGCACCGCGACATCAACATCCGGCGCATCGGGTTCGTGGCCAGCGAGATCACCAAGAACGGCGGCATCGCCATCTGCGCGCCCATCGCCCCGTACGACTCGGTCCGCAAGGAGGTGCGCGGGCTGGTGGAGCCCGTGGGCGGGTTCATCCTGGTGCACGTGGCGACGCCCCTGGACGTGTGCGAGGAGCGCGACCGGAAGGGGCTCTACGCCAAGGCGCGGGCGGGGATCATCAAGGAGTTCACGGGCATCAGCGATCCCTACGAGGAGCCCACCGACGCCGACATCGTCATCGACACGACGGACCTCACCCCCGAGGAGGAGGCGCACAGGATCGTGCTGTACCTGGAGCGGGAGGGCTACATCGGGGGCGGTGACTGAGGGCGGATCAGGCGGCCTCGAGGCCCGCCACCCTGCCCTCCAGCCGGAGGATGGCCTCTCCGTTGCGGCGGATGGCCTCCTCGTTGCGGCGGATGCCCTGGCCGTTCATCGCGATGCCGTCGGCGTTGAGCCGGATCAGATCGCGGTTCTGCTCCAGGCTGA